>Ga0307505_10002415_pt1 | contig 13028 bp, 11 predicted proteins | sample 23_S_MG_FD_202183 | JGI IMG/M metagenome (GOLD analysis project Ga0307505, IMG submission 202183) | Soil microbial communities from Populus trichocarpa stands in riparian zone in the Pacific Northwest, United States - 23_S | ecosystem: Environmental > Terrestrial > Soil > Riparian zone > Trees...
CGCGCCGGCGATGATCGCCTCGAGGGCCTCGGGCACGGGCACGCGCACCGCCACGCCGTCCGCGAAGGTGATGGCGGTCGGGGTTTCGATGGGGCGCTCGGCCTCGAAGGAGAGCGCGTAGCAGGCGGCGTTCTCCGACACCACGCCGACCACGCGCGTGGCGAGGCCGAGCGCGTCGCGCCAGGCGATGACGCCGCAGATGCCCGAGCCGCAGCCCACCGGCACGTAGACCTCGTCGATGTCCTGCACGGCGGCGAACAATTCCTGCGCGTAGCTCCCCACGCCGGTGACGAGGTGCCGGTCGAACGGCCCGATGTAGTGCAGCCCCTGCGCCTTCGAGAGTTCGTGCGCGTGCACGCGCGCCTCGTCGTAGTCGCGCCCGTGCTCGATCAGCTCCGCGCCCCAGGCGACCATCGCCGCGTTCTTCTCCCGGCTGTTGCCGTGCGGCACCACGATCACCGAGCGCAGGCCGCGGCGCCGCCCGGCGAACGCCACCGACTGGCCGTGATTGCCGCGCGTGGCGCTCGCCACGCCGGCGAGCCTGGGGTTCTCGCGCTTGAGGTGGTCGATCAGCGTGAGTCCGCCGCGCACCTTGAACGATCCGGTGGGCGTGTGGTTCTCGTGCTTCACCCAGATTTCCAGCCCGGCGCGCTCGTTGAGCAGCGGCCAGCTGTATTGCGGCGTGGGCGCGACCGTGGCGTGAACGAGGCGTGCACCGTCTTCGAGATGCTGTCGATTGAGGCCGAGGATCATGCGCGCACTGTAGCGCCCGGCACTGGCCGGACGATCAGGTCCGAACGCTAGATCTTACGATGCCATGCAATAAATGCACGTCAGGAGTTCATCTATTGCTATTCAGAGTTTTGGAAGTTTGAGCTGTATTCAGCAAAACCAAAGACTTAGTGAATGGCACGGTCAGTGCGTAGCACCTGGTGCTGGATCTTGGTGGAAAGGTGGCTCTAAGGCATCGGTAACCGATCAGTGACCGATCTGAGGGCGCCTCCTTCCGGTCATGACCAGGACACGAAACCAGGGAGGATCGTCATGTTTGCTAACGACGCTTCGATTGGACCGCAAACGCGGGACGCACGGCGCGACGAGCGCCTGCACCGGCTGCTGATCGCAGAGCTTTCCAACGCAGGATGCTTTCGTCCCGCCTCGGCGCGCAGCGCCGCATACGGGGCCTTCCTTCTGGCGGGCTATGCCGCAGCGTACGCGACGCTGCTGGCAGACCCGGGGATCGCGGTGCGCGCGCTGGCGATCATTGCTCTGGCATTCATCAGCGTGCATGCCGGTTTCCTCGCGCACGAAGCCGTGCATGGAGCAATCCGCGGCCGCCGGGTGGCGGCATGGGTCGGCCAGGTCTTCAACACCTTGCTCACCGCGCTTTGCTACTCGTACTTCTGCCACATCCACCGCCTGCACCACCCGCATTGCAACGACCGGGGGCGCGATCCCGACATGCAGTCCGGAGTTTTCAGCATGTACGAGCAGTCGGCGCGCGCCAAGACCGGCCTGGGACGGCTGGTGAGCCGCCACCAGGCTGTGCTCATCTGGGTGCTGGTATGGCTGCAGGCCTTCACGCTGAAGATCGACAGCCTGCAGTTCCTGCGGCGCAATCCGCGCACCACCAGGGCCGACCAGATCGCCGTGCTGCTTCATATTGCGCTCTGGTTCGTGCCCCCGGTGACGCTGCTCGGGCTGGCGGACGCGTCGCTGAACTATGTCCTGATGACGCTGCTGATCGGCCCGTATCTCGGCACGGTCTTCCTCGTCAACCACATCGGCACTCGCGTCATCGAGCCCGATGAGGAGATCTCGCATTTCCGGCATGAGATCGGCGTCACCCGGAATCTGGGCGAGTCGCGGCTGCACGATTTTCTGTTCGGCGGACTGAACAACCACATCGAGCATCACCTGTTCCCGTCGATGCCGACCGCGCGCCTGCGCGCCGCGCGCCGCATCACCCGCGAGTTCTGCCACAGGCACGGCATCGTCTATCGCGAGATGTCCTGGTTCGCCGCGGCACGCGAGGTCGCAGGCCACTTCAAGGCGATGTCTGCCTTCGTGTCATGAACCGCACCTTCGCCGTGAAGCGCAGCCTGTTGCTGGCGACGTTGTTGCTGGCGCTCGGAGGATGCTCGGTGCGCCAGCTTGCGGTGGATCGCCTTGGCGACGCCATCTCCCAGGGCGGCGGCGCGTTCGCCACCGACGATGATCCCGAACTGATCCGCGCGGCGGCGCCGTTCAGCCTCAAGCTCATCGAAAGCCTTCTGGACGAGAACCCCGGGCACAAAGGCCTGTTGCTGGCGGGCGCACGCGGGTTCACGCAGTACGCCTACGCGTTTCTCCAGCAGGAGGCCGAAGAATTCGAGACGCACGACATCGCGCAGGCCCTGCGGCTGGAGGATCGCGCGCGCCGCCTGTACCGCAGAGCGCGCGACTACGGCTTGCGCGGACTCGCGGTACGCAGGCCGGATTTTGTCCGCGACCTGCGCAGCGATCCTCGCCGCGCGCTCGCCGCCGTCTCCGCGCCCGATGTGCCGCTGCTCTACTGGACCGCGGCCTCCTGGGGCGCGCTGATCGGTCTCTCCAAGACTAAGCCGGACATGCTCGGCGAGCTGCCGATCGTCGAAGCGTTGATGGATCGGGCGCTCGAACTGGATGAGGTCTTCGACGGCGGCGCGATACATACCTTCATGATCGGCTACGAGGCTGTACGCCAGGGCGCGCCCGGCGATCCGGCCGTGCGCGCGCGCCGGCACTTCGACCGCGCAATGGAGCTATCGCGCGGTGCCGACGCCGCTCCCCTGCTCGCGCTCGCCGAGGCGGTGTGCATCCCGCAGCAGCGCCGGGCCGAGTTCGAGGCGCTGCTGCAGCAGGCGCTGCGCATCGACACCGAGCGCAGCGGCGAGAACCGCCTCGCCAACATGGTTGCGCAGCGCCGAGCGCGGTGGCTGCTGTCGCGCACCGACCATCTCTTCACCAACTGAATCGAGGTACGCCATGAAAACCACTCGAATCCGCGCCGTGATCGCCACGCTGCTGCTGGCGATTGCCGCCGGCGCATATCCGGCGCTTGCGGATGCGCAAGACCCAGTCAAGATCCGGCTCGGCACGCTCGCTCCGCGCGGCACCTCCTGGCACCGCAGCCTGCTCGATATGGGCGAGAAATGGCGCGCCGCGCAAGGCCCGGGTGCAGCGTTCATCGTCTATACGGACGGCTCGCAGGGCGGCGAGGCCGACATGGTGCGGCGCATGCGGGTCGGGCAGCTCAACGCCGCGCTGCTCTCGGTGGTCGGCCTGACCGAAATCGACGACTCGGTCGCGGCGCTGCAGAAGATGCCGATGATGTTCCGCTCGTGGGAAGAGATCGACTACCTGCGCGAGAAGCTGCGCCCGGCGCTCGAAAAGCGCTTTTATGACAAGGGATTCGTTGTGCTGTTCTGGGGCGATGCCGGCTGGGTGCGCTTCTTCTCCAAGGAACCGGCGCTGCGCCCGGCGGATTACCGCAAGATGAAGGTGTTCGCGTGGGCCGGCGACAATCCTCAGGTCGACCTCATGAAATCGCTCGGCTACCAGCCAGTGGTGCTCGAGATCTCCGACATCCTCCCCGGACTGCAGACAGGCATGATCAGCATGGTGCCAAGCACGCCGTTCTACGCGCTCATCGGGCAGTTCTACAGGCACGCCTCCTACATGCTCGACATGAATTGGGTGCCTATCGTCGGCGCGGTCGTCGTCACGCGAAAGGCTTGGGACGCCATGTCCCCCGAAGGCCAGCAAGCGCTGCGCCGGGCCGGCGATCTCGCCGGGGTCGAACTGCGCGCCATCAGCCGCCGCGAGAACGAGGAGTCCGTCGAGGCGATGAAGAAACGCGGCCTCAAGGTGCAGCCGATCACGCCCGAGCTCGAGGCCGAGTGGCGCAAGTTCGCGGAGCATGCCTACCCGATGATCCGCGGCAACATGGTGCCGGTGGAACTGTTCGACGAGGTTCAGCGCCTGCTGCAGGAATACCGCAATGGCCAGCAGGAGCGGCAACGATGAACCCCGGCGCCCAGAATGCGCTCCCGGCCGTGGCCCCGCGCGCCATCGCCGGCATCGGCAATGCACTGCTCGCGGCGGAAAATCTGTTGCTGGCGGCAGTGCTGGCGGTGATGGCGTTGCTGCCGCTTGCCGAGATTGTGCTGCGAGCGACGATGCAGGTCGGCGTTTCGGGCGCCGCCTCAATTACGCAGCATCTGGCCTTGATCGCCGGGATGCTGGGCGCCGGGGTCGCGGCGCGACAGCGGCGTCTGCTTTCTCTTTCCACGCTGGAGACGCTTCTGACAGGGCGCAGCGCTACGCTGGCGCGGCTCTTCACCGGGACAGTCGCGGTGATCGTCGGCGCGCTCCTGTGCCTGGCGAGCGTCGATTTCGTGCTCGCCGAGCGCGCCGGGGGAAACGTGATTGCCTATGGAATTCCGGTCTGGCTCGGGCAGGCGGCCCTGCCGGCCGGGTTTGCCGTCATTACGCTGCGGCTTGCCTGCGCCGCGTCGGAAAGCCGGTCGGCACGCCTGGCCACGCTCGTCGTGGCCGGCGGCGTCGCGCTCGCGGCCGCGTACAGGCTGCCGCTCGGCGATGCGACGACGATCGCGGCAATCAGCGTCGTACTCATCGCGGCGGCGCTGGGATCTCCGGTGTTCACGACCCTGGGCGGGGCGGCGCTGTTCCTGTTCTGGAACGACGGATTGCCGATGGCTTCGATCCCGCTCGACCACTACCGGCTGGTGGTGAATCCGTCGTTGCCCATGATTCCGCTTTTCACACTGGCGGGCTACCTGCTCGCCGAAGGCGGCGCTCCGCGCCGCCTGATCCGGGTGTTCAACGCGTTGTTCGGCGGATTGCGCGGCGGCGCCGCTCTTGTGACGGTCCTCGCCAGCGCCTTTTTCACCTCGTTTTCGGGCGCCTCCGGCGTCACCATCATCGCGCTGGGCGGCATGCTGATGCCGCTGCTGCTGAGTTCCGGCTATTCGCAGCGCAACGCGCTCGGGCTGCTCGCCGGCGCCGGATCGCTCGGCGGAATGCTGCCGCCCGGATTGCCGCTGGTCCTCTATGCCATTGTGGCGAAGATTTCGATCGAAGAGATGTTCCTGGCGGGCATCATTCCCGGCCTGCTGATGGTGACGCTGATCGCGCTATGGGGCCGCAGTCGCGCGCCGCGCGCGGCCGGCTCGCTGCACAAGTTCAACTGGCAGGAAGCGCGCGCCGCGCTGCTCGACGCGAAGTGGGAGCTGTTGCTGCCGCCGGTCGCGTTCCTCGGCCTGTTCGGAGGTCTTGCCACGCCGGTCGAGGCAGCGGCGCTCACCGCCGTATACGCCTTCATCGTCCAAGTTTTCATCCACGGCGACCTCAATGTGAGGCGCGACGTGCCGCGGGTGATGACCGAATGCGGGTTGCTGGTAGGCGGCGTGCTGCTGATTCTGGGCGTTGCGCTCGGATTCACGAACTATCTGGTCGACGCCCAGATTCCGGACCGCGCGGTGGACTGGGTAACAGGCGCCCTGCAGTCGCGTTGGGCATTTCTCGTGGCCCTGAACGCGTTTCTGCTGGTGGCAGGATGCCTGCTGGACATCTTCTCCGCAACCGTGGTGCTGGTGCCTCTCATCGTTCCGCTCGGGCTCGCTTTCGGCGTCGATCCAATCCACCTCGGCATCATCTTCCTGGTCAACATGGAGCTCGGCTACCTGACCCCACCGGTGGGCATGAACCTGTTCTTCACCGCGTATCGCTTCGGCAAGCCGCTGCCCGAGGTCTTCCGTGCCGCGCTTCCTGCGGTCGGCGTTCTGGGCGTCGCGGTATTGCTGGTGACTTTCGTTCCCTGGCTCTCGACCGGATTGCCGCATCTCTTCAAATGAATCATCTCATTTGCTATTTCGGCCTTTTGTCGATCACGCGTTTCGCCTTGCCGATCGAGCGCTCGATGGTGCCGGTCGGCACCAGCTTCACGTCGGCCGTCACGCCGATGTACGACTTGATCTGGTGCCGCAGCTTCGCCGCCGAGCCGGCATCGGCCGCCCCCGGCGCGAGCTCCACCAGCACGGTAAGGTGGTCCATCGGCCCGTCCTTGCTCACTTCCATCACGTAGTGCGGCGCCAGTTCCCTTTGCCTGAGGATCAGTTCCTCGATCTGCGTCGGGAACACGTTCACGCCGCGGATGATCAGCATGTCGTCCGAGCGGCCGGTGATTCTCTCCATGCGGCGCATGCTGCGCGCCGTGGGCGGGAGGAGCCGCGTGAGGTCGCGCGTGCGGTAGCGGATCACCGGCATGGCTTCCTTGGTGAGCGAGGTGAACACCAGCTCGCCTTTCTCGCCGTCGGGCAGCACCGCGCCGGTTTCCGGGTGCACGATTTCGGGATAGAAATGGTCTTCCCAGATGGTGAGGCCGTCCTTGGTCTCCACGCACTCCTGCGCCACGCCCGGGCCGATCACCTCCGAGAGGCCGTAGAGGTCGATCGCGTCGAGCGAGGTGCGCGCCTCGATCTGCTTTCGCATCTCGTCGGTCCAGGGCTCGGCGCCGAAGATGCCGATGCGCAGGCTCGCTTTCTTCGGGTCGAGGCCCTGCATTTCCATCTCGTCGGCGATCGCCAGCATGTAGGAGGGCGTCACCATGATGATCTCGGGCTTGAAGTCCTGGATCAATTGCACCTGGCGCTCGGTCATGCCGCCCGAGAGCGGGATCACCGCGAGCCCGAGCGCCTCGGCGCCGTAGTGCGCCCCCAGGCCGCCGGTGAAGAGGCCATAGCCGTAGGCCACGTGCACCTTGTCCCCGGGCCGCGCGCCCGCGGCGCGGATCGAGCGCGCCATGACGTGGGTCCAGGTGTCGATGTCCTTCTTCGTATAGCCGACCACCGTGGGCTTGCCGGTGGTGCCGCTGGAGGCGTGGATGCGCACGATCCTGTCCATCGGCACCGCGAACATGCCGAAGGGATAGTTCTGCCGCAGGTCCGCCTTGGCGGTGAACGGGAACTTCGACAGATCCGCGAGCGTCTTCAGGTCCTTCGGCTTCACGCCCGCGGCGTCGAACTTCCTGCGGTAGTGGGGCACCTTCTCGTAGGCGTGCTTGAGCGACCACTTCAGGCGCTCGAGCTGCAGCGCGGCGAGCGTCCTGCGCGAAGCCTTCTCGATCGCCTCCAGCGGGAAACGCTTGGTCTTCATTTGCCCGTGAACTTCGGCTTGCGCTTCTCGAGGAAGGCGGCCACGCCTTCGCGGTAGTCCTGGTGCCTGCCGACTTCGCGCTGCGAATCGCGCTCGAGATCCAGCTGCGCGTCCAGGGTATTGGCGGCCGAGGCGTAGATCGCCTTCTTGATGGCGCCGTAGGTGTGCGTCGGGCCGGTGGCGAGGGACTGCGCGAGTTTCCCCGCCTCGTCCATCAGTTTGTCGTCGTCCACGCATTTCCAGATCAGGCCCCAGCGCTCGGCATCCTCGGCGCTCACGCGCTCGGCGAGCAGCGCCATGCCCATCGCGCGCGCCGTGCCCGCGAGGCGCGGCAGCCAGTAGGTGCCGCCGCAGTCGGGCACCAGGGCGATCTTGGCGAAGGCTTGCAGGAAGGAGGCCGAGCGCGCGGCGAGCACGAGATCGCAACCCAATGCGAGGTTGGCGCCGGCGCCGGCGGCGATGCCGTTCACCGCGCAGACCACGGGCTTGGGCAGCGCGCGCATGCGCCGGATGAACGGGTTGTAGTTCCTGTCGAGGCCGCCGCCGAGGTCGAGGTTCGGGTCGTTCATGTCGCGCTCGGCGAGGTCCTGCCCGGAGCAAAAGGCGCGCCCGGCGCCGGTGAGCAGCACCGCGCGGATCGAGGCGTCCGTCTCCGCCCGCGTCATCGCCTCGCGCAGCAGGCCGTGCATGTCGGCGACGAAGGCATTGAGCTTGTCGGGGCGGTTCAGCGTGAGGGTCATCACGCCCGCTGCGGTCGAAACAAGGACGGAGGGCATGGGCAAAGCTTAGCTAAAATCAGCCCCATGCCCAAGGTCTATTCCATCGACGGGATCGTTCCCGTCGTGCACCCGTCCGCCTTCGTGCACGAGAGCGCGGTGCTGGTGGGCGACGTGATCGTCGGCGCGCGCGCCTACGTCGGGCCCTGCGCCTGCCTGCGCGGCGACTTCGGCCGCATCGTGGTCGAGGAGGGCGCCAACATCCAGGACACCTGCATGCTGCACGGCTTCCCCGGCAAGGACACGGTGGTCGGCGCGCAAGCGACCATCGGCCACGGCGCGGTGCTGCACGGCTGCGTGGTGCGGCGCGGCGCGCTCGTCGGCATGAACAGCGTGGTGAACGACAATGCCGAGGTGGGCGAGGACGCGATGGTGGCGGCGATGGCCTTTGTCCGGGCCGAGGCGAGGATCCCGCCGCGCTCGCTCGCCGCCGGCATCCCGGCGCGCGTGCTGCGCGAGCTCTCGGCCGACGAGATGCAGTGGAAGAAGGACAACATGCTCCTCTACCAGCAGCTCGCCGAGAGGAGCGCGCAGACCATGCGGCGGGTCGAGGCGCTGACCGCGCCCGAGCCGGGCAGGAAGCGCATCGACATCCCGGGCTCGATCCCTCTTTCCGAACTCAAGGCACGCAAACCATGACCACCGAACTGATCCTCGCCGAGAAGAAGGGCCGCGTCGGCCTCATCACGCTCAATCGCCCCAAGCAGATGAACGCGCTCAATGCGCAGCTGATGCAGGAACTGGCCAAGGCGCTGTACGCCTTCGACGCCGACGAGGGCGTGGGCTGCATCGTCATCACCGGCAACGAGAAGGCCTTCGCCGCCGGCGCCGACATCGCGGCGATGAAGGACTACAGCTACATGGACGCCTACAAGTCCGACTACATCACGCGCGACTGGGAGCACATCCGCAGGATCAGGAAGCCGGTGCTCGCCGCGGTGGCCGGCTACGCGCTGGGCGGCGGCTGCGAGCTCGCCATGATGTGCGACCTCGCCATCGCGGCGGACAACGCGAAGTTCGGCCAGCCCGAGGTCAACCTCGGCGTCATGCCGGGCTCCGGCGGCACGCAGCGCCTGACGCGCTTCACCAGCAAGGCCATCGCGATGGACGTGTGCCTCACCGCGCGCATGATGGACGCCGAGGAGGCGCTGCGCGCGGGCCTGGTGTCGCGCGTGGTGCCGCTCGAGAAGCTCCTGGAGGAGGCGATGGGGGTGGCGGACAGGATCGCCGCCTACTCGCTGCCGGTGGTGATGATGATCAAGGAATCCATCAACCGCGCCTACGAGACCACGCTCGCCGAGGGCGTCCTCTTCGAGCGGCGCGTGTTCCACGCCATGTTCGCGCTGGAAGACCAGAAGGAAGGCATGGCGGCCTTCGTCGAGAAGCGCAAACCGACCTTCAAGAACAAATAGGGACAGTCCCCATTTTCAAATAGGGACAGTCCCCATTTTCCCGTTTTTGACCTCCCCGGCGCGGCCCCGGGGCTAGTATCATCCTCCCAGAGGAGGAGGACCCCATGGAACGCATCTGGCTGAAGAGCTATCCCGCGGGCATGCCCGCCGACGTCACCTGGAGCGACAACAAGTCGGTCGGCGAGCTGTTCGAGAAGAGCTGCAAGCAGTTCGCGGACCGCGAGGCGTTCCACTGCATGGGCAAGTCGCTCACCTTCGCGCAGGTCGACAAGTCGAGCCGCGACTTCGCCGCCTGGGTGCAGGCCAAGGGCCTGCCCAAGGGCTCGCGCGTGGCGATCATGATGCCCAACTGCCTGCAGTACCCGATCGCGCTGTTCGGCACGCTGCGCGCCGGGTACACGGTGGTCAACGTGAACCCCCTTTACACCGCGCGCGAGCTCGAGCACCAGCTGAAGGACTCCGGGGCGGACGTGATCGTGATCCTGGAGAACTTCGCCCACACGCTGGAAGAGGTGCTGCCGCGCACGCCGGTGAAGCACGTGGTGGTGGCCTCGCTCGGCGACCTGCTGGGCGTGAAGGGCCTGATCGTCAATTTCGTGGTGCGCAACGTGAAGAAGATGGTGCCGGCCTTCGAGCTGCCCAACGCGCAGCGCTTCAATGACGTGCTCAAGCAGGGCGCCGGCCTGCCGATGAAGCCCTTCGAGGTCGGCCACGGCGACATCGCGTTCCTGCAGTACACCGGCGGCACCACCGGCGTGTCCAAGGGGGCGATGCTCACGCACAGCAACATCCTCGCCAACATCGAGCAGGCGGCGGGCAACCTGGTGCACGCGCTGGGCGGCGACGTGCCGGTGATCATCACCGCGCTGCCGCTGTACCACATCTTCTCGCTGACGGTGAACTGCCTGCTGATGGCGAAGATGGGGGGGCTGAACATCCTCATCACCAACCCGCGCGACATCCCGGCGTTCGTGAAGGAGCTGGGCAAGCACAAGTACAACATGATCACGGGCGTGAACACGCTGTTCAACGCGTTCCTCAACAACCCGGAGTTCCACAAGCTCGATTTCTCGCACGTCAAGATCTGCGTCGGCGGGGGCATGGCGGTGCAAAAGGCGGTGGCCGATCGCTGGAAGCAGGTGACCGGCAAGGTGCTGCTCGAGGGCTACGGCCTCACCGAGACCAGCCCCTGCGCCACCATGAACCCGGTGAGCCTCACCGACTACAACGGCTCGATCGGGCTGCCCCTGCCCTCGACCCTCATCGCGATCCGCGACGACGACAAGAAGGACGTGCCGATCGGGCAGCCCGGCGAGATCTGCATCAAGGGCCCGCAGGTGATGAAGGGCTACTGGCAGCGCCCCGACGAGACCGCCAAGGTGCTCGGCCCGGACGGCTTCCTCTATACCGGCGACGTCGGCGTGATGGACGAGCTGGGCTTCGTCCGCATCGTGGACCGCAAGAAGGACATGATCCTGGTCTCGGGCTTCAACGTGTACCCGAACGAGATCGAACAGGTGGTGGCGATGCACCCGGGCGTGCTGGAAGTGGCGGCGATCGGCGTGCCCGACGAGCATTCGGGCGAGGTGCCGAAGCTCTTCGTGGTGAAGAAGGACCCGGCGCTCACCGAGAAGGACATCCTCGAGCACTGCAAGGAGCAGCTCACCGGCTACAAGCGGCCCAAGTACGTGGAGTTCCGCACCGAACTGCCCAAGACCAACGTCGGCAAGATCCTGCGCCGCGCCCTGCGCGACGAGAAGAAGGCCGCCTAGATCCGCGCCGGCGGCGCTTGGCCGATGAACGTCCTCATCGTCGACGACCATCCGATGGTGCTGGAGTACCTGGCGGCCGCCGTCGCCAAGGCTTTGCCGCAGGCGCTGGTGCGCACGGCCGGCACGCTGCCCGACGCGCTCGAGGCGGCGCGCGAGCACGACCCGGACCTCGTGCTGCTCGACCTGGGATTGCCCGGCTGCGGCGGCATCGACTCGGTGCTGCGGTTCCGCAAGGAGTGCCCGGAGACGACCGTGCTGGTGGTCTCCTCCGACGACGACCGCGACTCGATCACCGGAGCGCTTGCGGTGGGGGCGGCGGGGTTCGTGCCCAAGAGCGCCGGCCCCAAAGTCCTGCTGCAGGCGCTGCGCCTGGTCGCCGGGGGCGGGCGGTACATCCCGCCCGAATTGCCGGGCGAGCCGCCGGTGGCCCATGCGGAAGGCGGCGGCAGGCGCATGGGCGAGGACGCGCTCACCGAGCGCCAGCGCGCAGTGCTGGCCTGCATGCTCCAGGGCCTGAGCAATGCGCAGATCGGCGACTCGCTGGGCCTCGCCGAGGCGACCGTGAAGCAGCACGTGCACGCCGTGTACCACGCGTTCGGCGTCTCGACCCGGGTGGACCTGATCCTGTCGGCGAACCGCAGGAAGTCGGGGACCGCCTAGGGAAACTCTGAACAAGTTCTCGCGAATCGTGTCTGATGCATAAGCGCATCGGCGCGATGAGCGGGGGAAACAAGATGAAACAAACGACGTTTGCATCGGCGGCTTGGAGCGCGAAGGGCAAGACGACGCGGCGTGAGCGGTTCTTGGCCGAGATGAACGCGGTGATTCCGTGGGCGAGGCTGGTGGCGCTGGTGGAGCCGCACTACCCGAAGGCTGGCAACGGCCGGCGCCCGATGCCCCTTGAGCAGATGCTGCGGGTGTACTTCATGCAGCAGTGGTTCAACCTGTCGGACCCGCAGGCCGAGGACGCGCTCTACGACATCGAGCCGATGCGCCGCTTTGCGGGTGTCGAGCTTGCCGAGGACACGGTGCCCGATGAGACGACGATTCTTCGGTTCCGCCACCTGCTGGAGGAGCACAAGCTCACCGAGGCGATCTTCGCCGAGGTGAGGGATCTGCTGGAGAAACGGGGATTGCTGTTGAAGTCCGGCACGATCGTGGACGCGACGATCATCAATGCGCCCAGCTCGACGAAGAACGCCAAGAAGGAACGCGATCCCGAGATGCATCAGACCAAAAAGAACAAGCAGTGGTACTTCGGCATGAAGGTGCACGTGGGAGCGAGCAAGCGCGGGCTGGTACACAGCGTCGCGACGGGCCCGGCGAACGAAGCCGACATCACGCGGCTTGACGATCTGCTGCACGGCGAGGAAACAGAACTCTATGGCGATCAGGCCTACTGGAGCGAGGATCACCGGCAACAGTGCAAGCACGCGGGCATCCGCTACCGAGTGAATCGTCGGGCGAAACCCGGCCGCAAACTCACCCAGCACGAGAGGGCGATCAACCGCAGCCGCTCGAGCCGGCGCGCGCGTGGCGAGTTCGCCTTCCATGTGGTGAAGCGTTTGTGGGGCTTCGCGAAAGTGCGCTACCGCGGGATCTACAAGAACACGGTTCGCGCGCTGACGATGTTCGCGCTGGCGAACCTCTACCTCGTGCGACGACGATTGTTGCCGCCAGGGGCAAGTTGCGCCCTGTGAACGCGAAAATGCAGCAATCGAGCATCGAGACGACGCAAAAGCCACCCATCGGGCACCCTTCGGCGTCACTTCAACACCAATACCGCGCATGATCGACATCGTTCGCTTCGTTTCGGTCACTTGCGCAGAGCTTCCCTAGGGGGAAAAATGAGCGAACACGCCTCCAAGCAG
>Ga0307505_10002416_pt1 | contig 13026 bp, 11 predicted proteins | sample 23_S_MG_FD_202183 | JGI IMG/M metagenome (GOLD analysis project Ga0307505, IMG submission 202183) | Soil microbial communities from Populus trichocarpa stands in riparian zone in the Pacific Northwest, United States - 23_S | ecosystem: Environmental > Terrestrial > Soil > Riparian zone > Trees...
TTCGATTACTTCGGCGATTCGATCGTGAATTCGATCGCCGATGTTGCTGGGTGCGCTATCGGATTCTGGATCGCGGCAAAGCTTGGAGCCTGGAAATCGCTGGCGTTCTTCGTGTTCGTCGAGGTCGTCCTGATCCTTTGGATACGCGACAGCCTGCTTATCAACATTCTGATGCTGGTCTATCCGGTCGACGCGATCAAAATGTGGCAATCCGGCGTTTAGAGTGCGAGCTTCAGCTCGTGCCCGCTCACCCAAAGTTCGCCTCATTGCAGCCGTTACGAGCTGAAGCTCGCACTCTGAATTATCGCTCGCCTCTCGCAGCTTCGACCTGGGTCTCGATCTCGACCGCCAGTTTGCGCGAACCCGGTTGATCGTAGGTTTCCATCCAGCGAAGCGTTTCGTCGAGTATGCGGAGTTGGTGTTGGTGCCAGTTGGGTTGGCCGGAGACGCAGCCTAACTCGCCGTCATAATAAGCGGTGCGCGGCGGACGGACGCGATCGGTGATGCCTCGATCGACTGAGATCACGATGGTCGGAATTCCGTATGATTCGAGCCCGCGGGCGACGATGCCGAGGGTCTGATGACACAGGCGTGACGCCGGAATTAACAACGCGCATTGAACCTCGTACCGCTTCAATCGGTCCGCTAGTTTCGGAGCGATCTCACCAGCGACCATCGCCGCGTTTGGAATATACGGACTGAGACTGAACCAGGATTCGTTGAGCCGGCCTAGCACCGCATTGGCCTGATACTCGAGCAGGCGATCGATCGGTATTTGCGAGTTGCGGTCTTGTTGGACCGCGGTCGGATCGTAACCTTTTGAAGCGTAACGAAGATCGCCGGCCTCGACCTCGATCGGAATCTCGCGAAATTCGCTGTCGCCATTCTTCGAATCGAGATCGAACGGCTCGGTCCCGTCGATGTAGGCGCCAGCGGACGAGATCAACGCAAGATTCATCATCGGAAGCGCTCGCTTTACCGGCGTGAACGGTGCATGCACGTTATCGACGAACGGATATCCGGCGAGCTTTTCATCGCGGTGCCATCGGGCGAATTTGCCGACAAATTCGGACTGCTTTTCGATGAGTTCCATGGCTAGATCTTAAATTCCTTTTCAAAGTTGTACGGATCGGTCGATGCCGGTTTTGCCGTTGCGGTGCGACGATTCGCGATCACGAAAAACGCTATCAGTCCCGCGATCATCGCGGCCGTCAGCACCCAAACCGAGTACTCGTGAAGCTGGTTGAACTGGATCCTCAGCGGATCGTCCGTCGCAAATTCGTCGATCGGCTTACCGTCCATCTGCGACCGCACCGACGCGATCATCAATCCGATCACGAACTGGCCGACGGCACACGCAGCCCCGAGCAGGATCATCAGCACGCGATCAACCCATGCGAGCGCGACATTCGTCCCGCGAGCCGTAACAAGCGACATCAGCAGCACGAGAACCGCGATGCCGATACCGGCAAAGTTCAATATCGACAGCGTCCCGCCGACCACAGCACCGGCCGATTCACGCTGCGGCAGCACCATGAATGCAACCTGTGCGACCGCGATAAAAAACACGCTCGCACCGAGCCAAAGTCCTAACAATAAAAGCCTTATGTCGTTAAGGAACTTCATATCACGGCACAGATGCAGGCGAAGCCTTATTATGAAGTTTTTCGCGGGAAAGGGCAAAATTGGCGGGTTTTGATTGCGAGCGCGGATAGGCGATACTTTGGCGAAGATATGGACGAGCTTCACAAAAAGGTCAGAAAAGCGGCACACGACGTTCGGACTCCGCTGACCACGATCGCGGGCTTTGCGGACCTGCTTGCCAACGACGCATCGCTTTCGCCCTTCGCCCGCGACCAGGCGGGTACCATAATTGAGGAAACGCGTCGACTTTCGGAAATGCTTGACACGTTCTTTGACGATATTAGCCCGAAAGAATGAAAGCCGATCTCGTTAAAGTTTACGACCGGCTGATGGAAAACTGCAGCGCCGCCGGTTTCGCCGGATACGACCCATTCGACGGGCTCGAAAGCCGGATCTTCCAGACGACGCCACTGCGGCATTTTCGCTCGACACGCCTGCTTTGGCAGCAGGCGGTGAAACGGTCACCGATCAATTTGCGGCCGCTCTTGATGGTGGCGAAGGGTGTTAATTCCAAGGGGCTTGCGTTGTTTGCTCTCGCTGCGATCTCTCGCGGACGGTCTGGCGATGGCGGATCGGATCAGACAGCGGACGACCTGATACGAATGCTGCTCGAATGCGGGATCGAGTCAGAGAACTCTATCGCGTTCGGCTATAACTTCGATTGGCAGTCGCGCGCGTTTTTCGCTCCGAGGGGCACGCCGACGATAGTCCCGACCGCATTCGCGGCACGCGCGATCTTCGAACAGGGCGGGCCCGAAAGCGAGAAAACGCTAGCGAGACTGGCGCGATTTGTAACGACCGAACTCAACCGATCGATCGAGACAACCGACGAGGTCTGCTTCAGCTATACGCCGATCGACCATACGAAGATCTACAATGCGAGCCTCCTTGCCGGTGAAGTTCTCGCCTATGCCGGCGGAGTTGAGAATTCGCTACTTGCAAGGAAGGCCGTGCAGTTCGTACTGAACGGCCAACGGGAAGATGGATCATGGCTCTATGGGCCGGGCGAGATCCACGGATGGGTCGATAATTTTCACACGGCGTTCGTGCTGGATTCGCTGCGGCGGATCTCGGACCTGATGCCCGGTCTCAAAGCGGAAATTGAACCCGCTATCGATCGCGGTTTTGAGTATTGGATCAAGCGCTTCTTTCTCGACGACGGTACGCCGAAGTATTTCGACCAGCAAACATATCCGATCGACATCCACGCTGCCGCTGCGGCGATGGTGACGCTTACGGGATTTGCCGGAACCGATGAACGAGCGTTGCCGCTCGCGAGGAAGGTAGCTGAGTGGGCGATCAAGAATATGATCGGGCCGGACGGGAATACGTACTATCAAAAGCGGCGGTTCATTACGATCAAGACGCCGTTCATACGATGGGGCCAGGCGTGGATGGCTTACGCACTCGCGTTGTTGATCGAGGCAGAAGCGGCTAAATGAGGGAATCGGAGATCAGCGATTTTTGGCAGCAGAATCCGTGCGGAGCGTCGCTCGTCGGCGATCTGACGGACGAAGAGCGCAAGGCTTACACCGAGTTCTTTGATCGGTACGACGCGTTTCGCTACTCGACCGAATCGCACATCCTTACAAACCTCGACGCGATCGATTGGAAGGGAAAGCGTGTACTTGAGATCGGGCTCGGGCAGGGTGCGGACAGCGAGCAGTTGATCCGTCTAGGTGCGATTTATACGGGCGTCGATCTGACGGAAGAGTCTGTAAAACGCGTGCGCGTGCGATTCGATCTGAAGGGCCTCGCGTACGACACAGTTCAGCAGGCGAGCGTTCTGTCGCTACCGTTCGAAGATGATTCCTTCGACATCGTCTATAGCCACGGCGTGCTGCATCACGTGCCTGAGATCAAACAGGCGAGTGCGGAGATCGCCCGCGTTCTGCAGCCTGATGGTGAGCTGATCGCGATGCTGTATGCGAAGCGCTCGTTGAACTATTTGGTTTCGATCTCTGTCGTCCGCCGGCTTGGATTGATCGGGGCTTACATCGTTGGTGCACGGGGAAACGCGATGGTCGCAGAGCATTTGGGTAATGCTAAAGAGGCTGGCTTGTTCAACTATCTCGCGATGAAGAATTTCATCCACCGAAACACCGACGGGCCGCGAAATCCGTATTCGAAAGTCTATTCGCTCGCCGATGTCGAGAACGATTTTCCCCACTTCAAGATCGATCGGTCTTATCGATGTTTCATGCACGCGCCGCCGCTGCTGGTTAGATGGATGCCGCTTGCCGCGACGCTCGGCTGGCACCTGTGGGTGCACGCTCGGCCGAGAAAAGGAGTACTGAAATAACAGATGTGCGGGATCGCCGGACTCATTACACACACGCCCGAAGAGCGGATCAGACCGATGCTCCTAGCCATCGAGCACCGTGGCCGTGATGACGAAGGTGTGTACATTTCCTTACCGTTTTCCGACGGGATGAAAGCGTGTCTTGGCCATCGCCGGCTCTCGATCATCGATACATCCGCCGCCGGGCACCAACCGTTCATCAGCGAAGACAAGCGGTTCACACTCACCTACAACGGCGAGATCTACAATTACAAGGAAGTCCGTAGCGAGCTGGAAAGCAAAGGCGAAACTTTCGCTACGCAGTCGGATACCGAGGTCCTTCTTAAGGCGTTTCGGAGTTGGGGCGTCGGATGCCTAGAGAAGCTGAACGGCATGTTCGCGTTCGCGGTCTGGGACGACGCGGAGAAGGAGTTGACGCTTGTCCGAGATCGAGCGGGCATCAAGCCGCTCTACTACGCGCAAGCTGCGGGCGGGTTCGTGTTCGCGTCGGAGATCAAGGCGATCCTCGCGTCAGGTCTGGTTTCGGCGGAATTAAATCGCGAAGCGCTCGATCAATACCTGACCTTTCTCTGGACGCCTGATCCGCATACGCTGTTCAAGGGCATCCACAAACTGCCACCGGCGCACTTTTTGAAGTGGAAGAACGGCGAGATAGCGCAGTCGGCGTGGTGGGACCTAGACTTCGATAGCATCGACTACAAGACTTCCGAAGGCGAGTGGATCGAGCGGCTGCTGGAATCGTTGGATCGCGTGGTGCAGATGGAGATGGTTTCCGATGTGCCGCTCGGCGCGTTTCTTTCGGGCGGAGTCGATTCCTCGTCCATCGTCGCGCTGATGAACGAGCATTCGGGCGGGCGGCGAGTCTCGACGTATACCGTGGGCATCTCGGCTGATGATCTAAAGTACGACATCATTCCCGACGATACCGTTTGGGCACGCAAGATCGCGAAGCTTTTCGACACCGATTACCACGAAACGATCCTTTCGCCCGACGTGGCCGATCTTTTACCAAAGCTGATCTATCACACCGACGAACCGATTGCCGACCCGGCGATCATCACGAGCTATTTGATCTCGAAGGCGGCTCGCGAGACGCTGACCGTGCTTCTTTCGGGTGTCGGCGGCGACGAGGTTTTTGCGGGTTATCCGCGGCACATGGCGATGCAGATCGCGAGTGCGCTCGACCCAATTCCACGCGCATTGCGAAGCCCGGCGATGAGCCTGATCTCGAACACGCTTCCGGGCGGCAAGCCGGGGCGGTTTACCGCGCCGCTTCGAAACGCGAAGAAGTTCGCGAGAAGTGCGGCGATGGATTTCGAGGACCGTTATCTCGGCTTCGGCACTTACTTCACTGCGGCCGATAAGGATCGGCTCTACTCGGACGACCTAAGAAAAGAGTCGCTTGATCCATATCGAATGCATCGCACGTACTTTCAGCGAGTTAAGGACGCCGATCCGCTGAATCAGATCCTTTACGTCGATTTCAAGACCTTCCTTCCGTGCCTGAATCTTGCATACACGGACAAGACCTCGATGGCCGCGAACCTTGAGGTCCGAGTGCCGTATTTGAATGTCGAGTTGGTCGAGCTTGCGGCGCGGATGCCGGTGCGAATGAAGCTTCGCGGGCTGAAGCGAAAGTTCATCTTGAAACGTGCGGCCGAGAAACTACTTCCGCACGATGCGGTATGGAGAAAGAAGGCAGGCTTTGGCGCGCCGATCCGTGCGTGGCTCCGCGGGCCGCTGCAGCCGATGGTCGATGATCTTTTGTCCGAGAAACGAATCCGCGAACGAGGGCTTTTCGAGCCGGCTGAGGTTCGCCGGATCATCGAAACAAATCAATCCGGCCGCGAAGATCTGAACTTGCAGATCTTTCAGCTTCTTACCCTCGAACTGTGGATGCAAAGATTCCTGGACGGCTAAACATCTTGAGGTACGCCGGTTCGCAAAGCATCGAGTATGCGAAACGTCGCTCTCGTCGTTGAGGCTAGATCGTCGAGCAAGATCGGCGACGGACCGCCGCTGAGAACCACCGAACAAAGCTGTTTCATTTCTTCGGTCTGCCCTTTGTCCTGACCCCGCGAACGCGCTGACGATTCTCTGCCTTTTCGGTACGTCGTAACGCTGCGAAAATCGTCGATCACGCAGCTCTTGCCCTCGCCGAATATCTCGATGCGTTCTTTCGCGAGCGACGAATCACCCTCGGCCAGATATGCGATAGATCCGTTCGATCCGTCAGCAAACTTCAACGTGACGACGACCGAGTCGGCCTCGGTTGCAGCCGCGTCTCGTGTCGTAACAGATTCAGCAAAAACGCGAGTCGTGACCGATCCCGTCAGATACTGCATCAGATCGATGAAGTGGCAAACCTCGCCGACGATCCTTCCGGCGCCCTCGACCGGATCTTGTATCCAGCTATCCCGATCGATCCGGCCCGCGTTGACGCGATATAGGATCGAGAGCGGCGACTGGCGTTTGTCGAAGAACTCCTTCGCCGTTCTCGCTGCAGGCGAAAACCGCCGGTTGAAACCGACCAATAGACGACCTGTCGAAGCTTCAGCCGCGGCAAGGACACCATCGAGTTCGCCGTCGTTCATCGCGAGCGGTTTTTCGACAAAGACATGCTTGCCGTTCTCAAGCGCTTGCTGAGCAAGCGGCGCGTGGGTGTTGTGACGCGTCGCAATTACGATGAGATTGGTGTCGGTATCGCCGATCACATCGGTCGGATCGGACACGGCCGCCGCGAACCCGTACTGCGTCCCGATGTCTTTCGCCGACAGTCCCGCCGCGGTCGCGATCGAACGAAACTCAACGCCGTTCGCTTTTAAATTCGGAAGCAAAAACTTTCGCGCGTATGTCCCGGCTCCGATCATCCCGACTGCAACACGAGATGCTTTGGTACCGGCCTTTGAAACAAGTTCGATTCGTTTCGCGAGCGGCTTGTCCTGATCGTAGGTAAGTAAGATCCCGAGATACGGCTCCTTCGATCCGGCCTCGATCAACGCGTAAGCGTCTTGCGCTTTTTCGATGGGAAATCGGTGCGAGATAAGTCTCGCGATGTCGATTGAGCCGTCGGCGATCAGATCGAGAAATGCCTCGATATTGCGGCCCTCGGTCCAGCGGACGTATTCGAACGGATAGTCGTGTCCGCGTTCTTCGTACTCGGCGTCGTAGCGGCCGGGCCCATACGACATCGACATCTGGAGCGTAAGCTCGCGTTCGTAGTACGGCTCACGCGGAACATCCATCCCAACCAGACCTACAACGACGACGCGGCCCTTCAATCGAGAGATCTCCCCAGCGAGTTCGACAGGATCGTTGGAGCGTGTCGCGGCGGTGATCAAAACCGCATCGGCCCCGCGTCCGCGTGACCAGCCTTCGACGACGTCGCGGGCATCGGCAGGCGAGCAGCAGTCTTCGGCCCCGAGTTCGCGAGCGAGGTCGAACTTGGTCGTATCCGTGTCGATCCCGAAAACCCTGCATCCATTCGCACGAAGCAGTTGGATCGTTATCTGGCCGAGCAATCCGAGCCCGATCACAACAACGGCCTCGCCGAGGGTCGGTGCAGCAAGCCTGACTCCCTGCAAGGCGATCGCTCCGAGCGTGCCGAATGCCGCCGCTTCGATCTCGACCTCGTCCGGCACTTTCACGCAGAGATTCTTCGGCACCGAGATCATCTCAGCGTGGGAAGCATAGCTCGCACCGGCACATGCCACGCGATCGCCGATGGCAAATCCTTCCACGCCTTCGCCGACCTCAGCGACGGTACCGGCCGCGCTGTATCCGAGCGGGATCGCCGCGTCCAGCTTTGCCTTAACGGCGGTGAACGTCGTTGCGAAACCCTCGGTCCGGACCTTGTCGATCACCTTCTTTACCAGGTCGGGACGCTCCCGAGCCTTTCCGAGGAGACTCTTCTTTCCGAGATCGATCTTGGATTTTTCTGTTCCGGCGCTGATGAGCGACGCGGCAGTTCGGACCAACACGTGTCCGGGACGGCACATCGGCGGCGGAACGTCGGCCACCGACAGCTCGCCCGACTTCATATTTTGCAAAACCTGCTTCACGCTGGCCCCGATTATAAACAAAATGCGTTAAGCGAAGAAAACCACTGACTGTCAATAGGCCATAAGCTAAGGTAAACTTGCACTTTCCGGGCGGTGTTATGAAGGTTCCATTTGTAGATCTCAAGGCACAGTACGCGTCGCTGAAGGGCGAGTTTGATGAGGCCGTTCTTCGGGTATTGTCTGAAACGGCGTTTATCAGCGGCCGGTATGCCGACGCGTTCGAGAAGGAGTTCGCCGCGTATCTCGGTGCCGAGCATTGCGTAGCCGTCGCGAACGGAACGGACGCGATCGAGATCGCTCTGCAGGCCGTCGGTGTGGACCGCGGGGATGAGGTGATCGTTCCGGCGAATACGTTCATTGCCACCGCCGAAGCCGTCTCAAATATCGGCGCCGTTCCCGTATTCGCGGATATCGACGCCGAACATTACACGCTCGATCCGGCAAAGATCGAAGAGCGGATCACGCCGCGGACCAAGGCGATCATTCCCGTTCATCTTTACGGCCTGCCTGCTGAGATGGATGCCATCGCCGCGATCGCGAAAGCCAACGGATTGAAGATCGTCGAAGATTGCGCGCAGGCTCACGGATCGACGTACAAGGGCAAAAAGGTCGGCACCTTTGGCGATGCGGCGACTTTCAGTTTCTATCCAAGCAAGAATCTCGGCGCGTTCGGCGATGCCGGTGCGATCGCGACGAACGATGCAGAGGTAGCGGGTCGTGCACGGCTGATCGCAAACCACGGCCAGCTTGAGAAGAATCGCCACACCATCGTCGGGCGTAACAGCCGGATGGACGGCATCCAGGCCGCGATACTCTCGATCAAGCTCAACCATCTCGACAGCTGGCTCGATGCCCGCCGGGCGAACGCGGCAATTTACGACAGTCTTTTGAATGGCATCCTGCCTGTACCGACCGCTCCCGAGCATTCGCGACACACCTATCACCTTTACGTGACTCGTGTGCCGAACCGCGATTCGGTAATGGCAAAGCTGAAGGATGCGGGTATTGAGACTTCGGTCCATTATCCGACCGCGATCCCGTTCATGGAGGCCTACACATACCTCGGCTATCAGCCGCGTGACTTTCCCGTCGCGTTCTCGCAAATGAGCGAGCTTGTCTCGCTTCCTATGTACGCCGAATTGACCGATGAGATGATCGCGTACGTCTGTGAACATCTGATCGCCGCGACATCTCGTTCGGCCGTTGCTTGAGGTGAGCGATTTGGACAAGAGCGGCAAATCCATCTGGATCGACCTCGACAACTCGCCGCACGTGCCGCTGTTTCTGCCGATCATCCGGCATTATCGAGAGACCGGAACTGACGTTCTCCTCACCGCTCGCGACCATTCTCAGACGCTAGAATTGCTTGATTTGGCGGGGCTCGGCGGGACCTATACGGTCGTGGGAACTCACGCCGGGGCGTCGAAAGTAAAGAAGGCGATCAACCTTTTGTCAAGAGCGATCGAGCTGGCTCGGCACGTCGGACGGCATTCGAAACCCGCGGTTGCCCTAAGTCACGGGTCGCGGTCAATGGTCCTCGCGGCACGCCTGCAGCGGATCCCGGTGATCACGATGTACGATTATGAGTTCACCGAGACGCGGATATTCAATATGTTCTCGGACCGCGTGCTGGTACCGGATGGCATCGACGACGAAGTCTTGGATCGCATCGGGCTGCGTTCGTCAAAACGACACAAGTATCCGGGATTAAAAGAAGAACTTTACATCCGCGAGTATGTGTGGGATGCCAACTTCCGTGCGGAGCTTTCGCGGGCGGTGGGACGGGAAATCTCTAACAAGGGCATTCTCGTCATTCTCCGCCCGCCGGCATCGACTGCTAATTATCACGACGCACGGTCCGACTCGATCTTCGCCGCTCTGCTCCAGCACCTGAACGGAAGCAGCGACACCCTTACCGTCATCGTCCCGCGAACCAGGGAACAGGCATCAGAGATAAATACACGGCTTGCCTCGATAAACAACTCGCACGAGAAGTTCGCGGTCCTTCGATCGGCCGTGAATGGACTCGATCTGATCAATTCGGCGGATGTTGTTATCTCTGGCGGCGGGACGATGAACCGCGAGGCGGTTCTGCTCGGCGTTCCTGTGTACAGCATTTTCCAAGGGGAGCAAGGTTCGCTCGATCGAAAAATGGAACGTTCCCTCGAGATCGTATTTATCCGAACCGAAGGGGACCTGGCGAAGATCGTTCTTGAAAAGCGGCCGGTTTCTTCTTCACATCCCGAACTCTCCGACCGGGTTGAACAATTCGTCAGGAAACATATAGACTTCTTTGTTGCGAGCCGCCCACAGAGCTGACAGATGTTCAAAAAGTATCCTAAATACAAGTTCATCCTGGCGTTCTGTGATTTCGTGATCATCGTCGGAACGTGGCTTGCGGCGATCCGGATACGGTTCAGTGAACTATCGGTTGCGGAGCTTCTGGCGCATCCATATGCCGCGATCCAGCTTGCGATAATCGGCGGATATTCGCTGCTGTGGATCGTTATCTTCCAACATTTCCATCTTTATAAGCGGAACCTTTTTCTCTCGGTAGCCGATCAGGTAACCGCCATCTTCAAGGCATTCGTATACGGCCTCGTCGGGATGATCTTCTTCACGTTCTTTATCAAGGGAACGGATTGGATCGATTCTCGTGCGGTGCTGGCGATCTTCGTCGGTATGGCTCTCGTTTCGGTCACGCTGTTCCGCATCGTCCTTTTTCGACGCTTGTTTGCGTGGGCCTCTGAAAAACAAATTCTTCGCCACAGGGTCCTGATAGTCGGGAGCGACCAGAACGCTCAGATGCTGGCGGCTCAGATCGGCTTTGACGAGAGTAACGGATTTGCGATCGTCGGATTCGTCGATGACGGCTACGAAACCGGCGAACGCGTGTTCGAAGACCTTAACATCCTCGGCCCGATCGATTCGCTCGACGAGATCGTTGATCGCGAAAAGGTCGAAGAGGTCATCGTCGCCAAGAGCGACATTCCGCACGACGAATTGCTTGACCTGATAGACCGCGCCAAACAAAGCAAAGCCGGAGTCCGCCTGGTTTCAGATCTCTACAACATAGTCGGCGAGAAGGTCAGGCTTGAGGAATACATCGGCGTCCCGATAGTCCGCGTCCAGCAGAATCAGGAGAGCGTCCTTTTCGCGGTATATAAACGCGTGTTCGATTTCGTTTTCGGAGTTGTGGTGATCGCGATCATCATCAAACTTACATCTCGCGGTCCCGTCCTATACAAACATACGCGGATCGGCAAAGACTCACGGCCGTTCGAGTTCTACAAGTTTCGAACTATGATCGTGAATAACGACGATACTTCCCACCGCGAGTTCGTTGACCGTCTGATAAATGAGAGCGGCGAGAGTGACGACGTTAAGAAGATCACAGAAGATCCGCGAGTGACATCGATAGGTCGATTCTTGCGCAAGACAAGCCTCGACGAACTGCCGCAGCTCTTCAACGTTCTGCAGGGCCACATGAGCCTAGTCGGCCCGCGGCCGTGTCTGCCATACGAGCTTGAGATGTATAAAAGCTGGCATCGGCGTCGGCTCTCGGTCACGCCGGGCTGCACCGGACTCTGGCAGGTCTCAGGGCGAAGCGCCGTCGGATTCAACGACATGGTGATCCTCGATCTTTTCTACATCGAGAATATGTCGCCGCTCTTCGACCTGCGGATAATCTTGCGGACGATTCCCGTGATGCTGTTGGGCAAGGGCGGGCACTAAATAATGAAAGCTGCTGTCATCGGCGTCGGCTATTGGGGGCCGAATTTGATAAGAAATTTCCTCGCACACGACGAGATAGAGTCGGTCATCGCCTGCGACCGTGACGAAGCTCGGCTCGCCAAGATGGCGAAGACGTTTCCGGGCATCGAAACTGCGTCGGACTATGTAGAGATCGTAACTCGCGACGACACCGACATCGTCGTTATCGCAACTCCGGTCTCCTCACATTACCCGATCGCAAAACTCGCGATCGAATCGGGCAAGCATTGCTTCATCGAAAAGCCGATCACCGCGAGCGTCGCTGAGGCTGAAGAGCTCATCGGACTCGCCGAAGCGAAAGGCGTCACGCTCTTTGTCGATCACACGTTCATCTATACCGGTGCCGTGCGGAAGATCAAGGAGATCGTCAGCTCAGGGCGGATCGGCGACATCTATTATTTTGATTCGGTCCGCGTCAATCTCGGATTGTTCCAACACGACGTCAACGTCATCTGGGATCTCGCTCCGCACGATCTTTCGATCATGGATTACCTGCTCGAAAAGAAGCCGACCGCCGTATCCGCGATCGGCTCCTGCCACGTCGGCAACGGGCTCGAGGACATCGCATATCTTACGTTGACGTTTGAGAACGACTTGATCGCACACTTTCACGTAAACTGGCTCGCTCCCGTGAAGATCCGCAAGACGCTGATCGGCGGCACAAAGTCGATGGTCGTTTTTGACGATACTGAGGCAAGCGAGAAGATAAAGATCTACGACAAGGGTATCGACGTCACGACTCGCGAGGGCGTTTACAACACGCTCGTTCAATATCGGACGGGCGATATGATCTCGCCGAAGCTCGATCAGCAGGAGGCACTCGCCGTTGGCACGAGACACTTTCTCGACTGCATCCGTGACGGCACTCGGCCGATGACCGACGGACAGGCAGGTCTCAACGTGGTCCGCATTCTTGAGGCTTCAGAAGTTTCGATAAAGAACCAGGGCCGGCTGGTGCCGCTGAACTAATGACCACCTTCACCGACGAATACCTCCGCGAGAATTTCATTCGCCTCAACAACGTCACGCTCGGCCGCGACGTGAAGATCTTTTCGTTCGTCAACGCATACGGCTGCGAGATCGGTGACGACAGCAAGATCGGTGCGTTCGTCGAGATTCAGAAAGGTGCGAAGATCGGTCGGAACTGTAAGGTATCGAGCCACACCTTTGTCTGCGAAGGCGTGACGATCGAGGACAATGTCTTCGTCGGCCACGGCGTAATGTTTACGAACGACAAGTTTCCCC
>Ga0307505_10002417_pt1 | contig 13011 bp, 13 predicted proteins | sample 23_S_MG_FD_202183 | JGI IMG/M metagenome (GOLD analysis project Ga0307505, IMG submission 202183) | Soil microbial communities from Populus trichocarpa stands in riparian zone in the Pacific Northwest, United States - 23_S | ecosystem: Environmental > Terrestrial > Soil > Riparian zone > Trees...
CGCTTTGACCGCGATGAATGGTCAATGCTCCGCGCCGATACGCCCATGACCCTGACGCAGCAGGATCTTGATGAATTGCGCGGCCTCAACGACAAGATCGATCTCCAGGAGGTCGAGGCCATCTACCTGCCGCTGTCGCGCCTGCTCAATCTCTACGTGGCGGCGACCCAGAAGCTGTTCCGCGCCACCAACAGTTTCCTCCACAGCGAAGACCGCAAGGTGCCCTATGTCATCGGCATTGCCGGCAGCGTGGCCGTCGGCAAAAGCACCACGGCCCGCATCCTGCGCAGGCTCCTGTCGCGCTGGCCGCATCATCCGAAGGTCGACCTGGTCACCACCGATGGTTTCCTCCTGCCCAATGCCATGCTGGAGCGCGAAGGCCTCATGGCACGGAAGGGTTTTCCGGAAAGCTATGACCTGCCGTCGATCCTGCGCTTCATGTCGGACATCAAGGCGGGGAAGCCCAAGGTGACAGCACCGCTTTATTCGCATCTCACCTATGATGTCCTGGCCGGAGAAACCCTCACTGTCGATCAGCCGGATATTCTGATCCTTGAAGGCATCAATGTTCTGCAGACCGGCCGTCCGCCCAGGGACGGGCGCGGCATTCCCAACGTTTCCGACTTCTTCGATTTTTCCATCTACATCGACGCGGAAATCGCCGATCTCAGCGACTGGTACATCGACCGCTTCTTCTCGCTCCGCGACGGCGCCTTCAAGGATCCGAAATCCTACTTCCACCGCTATGCCGGTTATTCCGATGCCCAGGCCCGCGAAACCGCCACCCGCATCTGGGAAACCATCAACCTCGTGAACCTCCGCGAAAACGTCCTCCCCACCCGCCCCCGCGCCGACCTCGTGCTGCGCAAAGGTACGGATCACGCGGTTCGCAGCGTGTTTTTAAGGAAGCTGTAGAGCCCTCATCCGCCCTGTCGGGCACCTTCTCCCATGCGTACCGCACGGGAGAAGGCGATAATCTCATAAAGTTTGGCCTTCTCCCGTCCGAAGGATGGGAGAAGGTGGCCGAAGGCCGGATGAGGGCCTTTTCGGCCCCGGGCGCTGGCGCTACCGCCGCCGCAGCGACTCCTCCACCGACCTCAGCAGGTCATCCGCCGCATTGCCGCTTCGCGGGCTGCTGCGCGGCGCAGGCGCGCCGCTGCCGCCGCCGCCGAGAATGTCCTTCAGGATATCTTCAATCCCGCCCGATGACTTCGGTTGCGGGGCCGTCTTCCGCGGCTGCGGGGCTGAACCGCCGCCGAGAATGTCACCCAGAATATCGCCGAGGCCGCCGCCCGAGGAGCCGCCGCGCGAACCCATCTGCTTGGCCACCTGCGCCATGACGATCGAGGCAATGATCGGTAACATCTTCTTGAGAATGGATGAGCCGATGCCCGAACTGGCCGAAAGCTCGTTGGCCACGCCGCGGCTCACCTCCTTCGAGCCGAATATCTGGCCGAGAATATCGTTACCCTGGCTGGTCGCGGCGTCGGTTTCTTCCGGGGCGCCGCCCCGGGTGATCGCCGCGATGATGTCATTAAGCCCGCCGCCGGCCCCGCCGTTGCGCCGCATGCCGGCCGCCACAACCGGCGTGAGCGCTTCGACCGCGGCCCGTGTCTGCGCTTCGTTGAGGCCGAATTGCCGGCCGATTTCTGAAAGATCCATGTCTGCCTCCGAATGTTATTTGCCTGTTAAAATTTGTCCGAAAATGTCTTCCAGCGTCGGCGGCTTGGCGCGCCGCTTGCGCCGCGTGGTTTTGCGCTTTGTGCCGAAATAGCTGGTATAGCTCCGCCGCCGCCGTTTTGGCGCGAGCTGGCTTCTCGCGCCCTGCAGCAAACCCTTGATGAGCGCCGCAATGATCGTCGCCAGAATTCCGCCGCCCTGCGGCGCTGCGCCGGTGCTGCCCGCAAGCGTTGCGGGCGTTGCATGGGATTTCGCCAGCACCGCCAGAACACTGGTGGCTGCGATGGCTGAAATGTTTTCATATTGCGCATCGCTCAATCCCGGAGCGAGTTTTTTCATTTCCGCCAAGGCCGCAGGCGTTGAACCATAGAGATCTGCAAGCACGGCCTTGCCATCGGCAATCGCCTCGCCATCCGTGAGCCCATTGAGATCGCCGCCTTCATCCAGAAGATCAAGCAAGGCCTCGAATGCATTGTTATCACTCTGCATTTTTGCTTTGAGTTGCACGGCAATGGCGGGGCACAGCCGTTCAAGAGCGGACTTCGCATCCCCGGCATTCAGGCTGCAGGCCTGCGCAACATTGCTGAAATAATTTCCGTCCTCAGACGTTGCGAGAAGGGACATCAATGTCATCATGCGATTCCAGCTATTTCATAGCCCATGCTTTTAACGTCTTTCACCAGCGCCTCATAGGAGCGGAAATGATGCGCCTTGAGACCCGCGAGCTTCGCCCCCTGAACATTTGAGCGCTTGTCGTCGATGAACCAGGTGTCGCCCGGCGGAATTTTTATCTCGCCAAGCAATCGGGTGAAACTGTCGGGATCGGGTTTCTTGGTGCCGAATTCATAGGAGCAGTAGCGCTCCTTGAAAATGGCGGCGGCTTCCGGGAACAGCTCATCGAGCGAAGACTTAACGATCGGGCCGTTGTTGGTGTAGATCGCCAGCCTGGAAAATTTGCCGATGGATTTTGCCAGGGCCAGGACATCGCTGGACGGGATCATCGATTCGCGCCGCGCCGCGATCCACTGCTGGCGCGTGATGGTGTGGCCGATGCGGTAACTGAATTCGGCGAGATAAACGTCGGCGTCGGGATAGCCGCCGGAGTCGGCATCATCCTCAAAGCCTGAATCCCAGATCGCGGCCCGGATGTCGCGCGGCGTCTTGCCCGATATTTGCGAAAGGGCGCGAAGCCTGCGTCCGAGATCGTAATGGCACAGCACGTCATCCATATCAAAAATGACGAGGCGTGGTGGCATCGCTCAAGCCGCCGTTCCGCCAACCGTCAGCCGGTCGATGCGCAAGGTGGGCTGGCCGACGCCCACCGGAACTCCCTGGCCCTGCTTGCCGCAGGTTCCGATGCCCGGATCAAGCGCCATGTCATTGCCCACCATGGAGATGCGGGTGAGGGCATCGGCCCCGGAGCCGATAAGTGTGGCACCCTTGACCGGCGCGGTGATTTTTCCGTCCTCGATCAGGTAGGCCTCGGTGCAGGAAAACACGAACTTGCCCGAGGTGATGTCCACCTGGCCGCCGCCGAAGGATTTGGCAAACAGGCCCTTCTTGATGGATTTCAGTATCTCGTCCGGATGCCTGTCGCCCGAAAGCATATAGGTGTTGGTCATCCGCGGCATCGGCGCATGGGCATAGGACTGCCGCCGGCCATTGCCCGTGGGTTTCACGCCCATGAGCCGGGCGTTGAGCCGGTCCTGCATGAAACCCACCAGCACCCCGTCTTCAATCAGCGTCGTGCAGTGAGAAGGCGTGCCCTCGTCGTCGATGCTGAGCGAGCCGCGGCGGTCAGGGATTGTTCCGTCATCCACCACGGTAATACCCTTGGCGGCGATGCGCTGGCCCATGAGCCCGGCAAAGGCCGACGTGCCCTTGCGGTTGAAATCGCCTTCCAGCCCGTGGCCGATGGCTTCGTGCAGCAGGATGCCGGGCCAGCCCGGCCCGAGGAGAACATCGGTTTCACCGGCCGGGGCCGGTTTTGCGTCAAGCGACACCAGGCTTTGCCGGTAGGCCTCGCGCGCCGCCCCTTGCCACAGCTCTTCGGTCAAATAGGAGGCGGGATCGCCCCGGCCGCCCAGCCCATGGCTGCCCTGGCCCTGGATGCCGCCGCGCGCCGACACGATGGACACGCCAAAGCGCACCAAGGGCCGCACGTCGCGGTAAATGCGGCCGTCGCCGCGAATGATTTCAATAGACTGCCAGTCGCTGGCCAGCGATACGGAAACCTGTGCGACCTCCGGGCCAAGGGCGCGGGCAAAGGCGTCCACTTTTTGCAGCAGGCTGATTTTCTCGGCAAAGCCGATGGCCTCAACCGGGTTGTGCGCCGAATAGAGTTTCTGGTTGGTGCGCTCCGGCGAAGCGGCGAGTTGCCCGCCGGACATGGCCATTGATTTGCACAGCGCCGCGGCGCGCTTGAGGGCCGCCGCCGAAATCTCGGTCGAGTGGGCATAGGCCGCGGTTTCGCCCGTCACCGAGCGCAGGCCAAAGCCCTGCGATTCGTCAAAACTGGCGGCCTTGAGTTTTCCGTCGTCGAAGGAGAAGCCCTGGGTTTCGCGTTTTTCGACAAACAGCTCGCCGTCGTCCGCCCCCGCCAAGGCTTGCGCCACAAGCTCGGTGGCCTGTGCCTGGCTGGTGTCGCTGTTGTCAAAAAGTGAGAGTGCCAACGGAAATGTCCTTATCCAAAACTATGACACCCAGATAAGCACCAGCCACCTGCGCCGCCAGCCAAATTTACAGGGTGTTGAGGTTTTCCAGCGCCGCCGAGAATCCCTCCAGTGAAACCTTCAGGGGAATGCCAAGCCCGGGAGCCTCATAAATGATGAAATTGGCCGCCGAACCTTTCTTCATTTTGCCCAGCGACTCCGGCGATACCTCGGCAAAGGCTTCGCAGATTTGCGGCCTGCAGCGCACAAACGGCGCGCGCCCGACGGCGGCGCCGTCAATCTCCAGGGCAACGCCCGTGGGCAGGTAAACCCCGATGGGCACCAGCATGCGCATCGTCGTCACGTCTTTTTCGCCTTGCTTGGTATGCTGCAGAATGAGGGAGAGAACGACCTTTTCATTTTTTTCGCTGCGCGCCATCTGGATCATGCCGCAGGATTTCTTGCCGGCCTCCGCCCCTGTCGCTGCCGGGGCGCTGCATTGAATTTGCCAGGCGCCATGGGTCGCGACTGTTTCCGCCGCAAGCGGCGCTGCCGCGGCCGGATTCGCCGGTTGTCCCGCCTGACCCGGTTTTACCCGGGGGCCAAAGGCTGTTCCCGGCGGGGAGGGTTGCTCCGCCTCCTGTGCCAACGCTGGAACCGGATGGAAAAGGCCCAACAGGCCGGCGACTGCAAGTGTGCAAAGCGTGGTGGTGATTCTCACGGGAACGGTACCTTTCGTATGCAAAGCGCGGCTAATAGCGCCGAGTTGGGTGCAAAACAACACCGATTTGGCCTATGGAGTTAAAAGCGTGCTGCTGCATTTCATGGATAAATAAGGCGGAATTTCGAACTCTGCCAAGCGTCTCCGGGCGAAGGGCCGAAGCGCTTGATTACAATGACGTTATGCCGCGCCCGCTTTAGTTGCGGGTGGGATGCGAATGTGGTTCACATTCAGCCGGTCATTGGAGTATTCTTGGGGTTCGGCAGTGACGCGGCGGGGCTGGCCAATACCAGCCGTAAAAGGGACGAAATGAGAGGGTTATCGATGAAATTCGCAAACAGGCTGGCGGGAACGATGGCGGGTATGCTTGTCCTTTTCGCGTCTGTCACGGCCTGGGCCGCTGCCGGCCAGCCGGAACCCTGGCAACTCGGCCTGCAGGATGCGGTGACCCCGGTTGCCGAGTTCATCGCCTGGCTGCACAACTTCCTGTTGGTGATCATCACCGTGATCACCCTTTTTGTGCTTGGCCTGATGCTCTACATCATGCTGCGCTTCAACGCCAAGGCAAACCCGGTTCCCTCCAAGAACACCCATAATACCTTCCTTGAAGTGGCCTGGACCGTCATTCCCATTTTGATTCTCGTCGCCATCGCCATTCCGTCCCTGCGCCTGCTTTACCTGCAGCGCGACATTCCGGTGGCCGACATGACCGTCAAGGTCATCGGCAATCCAAGCTGGAACTGGACCTATGAATATCCCGATCTCGGGCTCAATGACGATGGCTCGGCGCAGGTCACCTTCACCTCCTATCTGAAGCCGAAGGCGGATGCTGAAAGGGACAATGTCCCCTATCTGCTGGCCACCGACGTTCCCGTCGTCGTTCCGGTCAACAAGACCATAAAGCTGATCATTACCTCTGATCCCGAGGGCATCATCCACGCCTGGACCATTCCCTCCTTCGGCATGAAGATTGACGCCATCCCCGGCCGCCTCAACGAAGACTGGTTCAGGGCCACCAGGGAAGGCGTGTATTACGGCCAGTGCTCCGAGCTGTGCGGCAAGGACCACGCCTTCATGCCCATCGAAGTGCATGTTGTATCCGACGCGGACTTCGCGGCCTGGGCTGAAAAAGCCAGGACGGCCGGCATTGAAGAGGCCCGGGACTATCTGTTTGCCATGCTGAAGGCCAAGGGCCAGCTGGCGCAAAACTGAATTCATTGAGAGGCTAACAACCCATGTCCTACGCAACCGCCGCTCACGATGACCACGCCCTGCCTTCCGGCTGGAAGCGTTACGTCTATTCAACCAACCACAAGGACATCGGCACGATGTATCTGTGGTTTGCGATTATCTCGGGGCTCATCGGCGGTTTTCTCTCCGTCATGATGCGCATTGAACTGGCCGAGCCGGGCATCCAGATTTTTTCGGGCCTCGCCCAAATGGCCTATGGCACCACGGCTGATGCCGCGCTCGACCAGGGCAAGCACATGTATAATGTGTTCGTCACCGGCCATGGCCTGCTCATGATCTTCTTCATGGTCATGCCCGCGATGATTGGTGGTTTCGGCAACTGGTTCGTGCCGCTGATGATCGGCGCGCCCGACATGGCCTTCCCGCGCATGAACAACATTTCGTTTTGGCTTCTGCCGCCGGCGCTCGCCCTTCTCCTGATCTCCATGTTCGCCGAAGGCCCGGCGGGCGCCCACGGCGTGGGTGGCGGCTGGACGCTCTATCCGCCGCTCTCCACCACCGGACAGCCCGGCCCCGCCATGGACTACGCCATCCTCTCGGTCCATCTTGCCGGCGCCTCGTCGATCCTCGGCGCCATCAACTTCATCACCACCATTTTCAATATGCGCGCTCCCGGCATGACGCTGCACAAGATGCCGCTTTTCGTCTGGTCCATTCTGGTCACCGTGTTCCTCCTCCTCCTGTCGCTGCCGGTTCTGGCCGGCGCCATCACCATGCTGCTGACCGACCGCAACTTCGGCACCTCCTTCTTTGTGCCGTCCAAGGGCGGCGATCCCATCCTGTTCCAGCATCTCTTCTGGTTCTTCGGCCATCCGGAAGTCTACATTCTCATCCTTCCCGGCTTCGGCATCGTTTCGCAGATTGTGTCAACCTTCTCGAAGAAGCCCATCTTCGGCTATCTCGGCATGGCCTATGCGATGGTCGCCATCGGCCTCGTGGGCTTCGTCGTCTGGGCCCATCACATGTACACCGTCGGCATGGATGCCGATACGCAGGCCTATTTTGTCGCCGCGACCATGATCATCGCGGTGCCGACCGGGGTCAAGATTTTCTCCTGGATTGCCACCATGTGGGGCGGCTCCATTGAATTCAAGGTGCCGATGCTCTGGGCCCTCGGCTTCATTTTCCTCTTTACCATTGGCGGCGTGACCGGCGTCGTCCTCGCCAACGCCGGCGTGGACCGCTCCCTGCACGACACCTATTACGTGGTCGCCCACTTCCACTATGTGCTTTCGCTCGGCGCGGTATTCGCGATCTTCGGCGCCTGGTATTACTGGTTCCCGAAAATCACCGGCTACATGTACAGCGAGGCCATCGGCAAGCTGCATTTCTGGGTCACCTTCATCGGCGTGAACATCCTGTTCTTCCCGCAGCATTTCCTTGGCCTTGCCGGCATGCCGCGCCGTTACATAGATTATCCCGATGTATTTGCAGGCTGGAACCAGATCTCGTCCTATGGCTCCTACATTTCCGCCATCGGCGTATTGATTTTCCTCTACGGCGTATTCTCGGCCTATGCCAAAAAAGTCCAGGCGGCCGACAATCCCTGGGGCGAAGGTGCGACAACCCTGGAATGGACTCTCTCGTCGCCGCCGCCGTTCCATCAGTTCAATACGCTGCCGGTCATAAAGTAAGCGGATGAGTGATTTGCAGTTAAATATCGCCAGCGACTCTGCCCTTGGCGGCCAGGGCACGGCCGGCGATTATTTCGCGCTGCTCAAGCCGCGCGTCATGTCGCTGGTTGTCTTTACCGCCTTTGTCGGCATCGTGGCGGCGCCGGGAACGCTTCATCCGCTGCTGGCTCTCGTGGCGCTCTTGGCCATTGCCGTGGGCGCCGGCGCCTCCGGCGCTCTCAACATGTGGTATGATGCCGATATTGACGCGGTGATGCGGCGCACCAGGTCGCGTCCCGTGCCGCGCGGCGCCATACTTCCCGGCGAAGCGCTGGGCTTCGGCGGATTCCTGGCCGCCGCTTCGGTCATCGTCCTCGGCCTTTTCGTCAACCTCGTGGCGGCAGCCCTCCTGGCCTTCACCATTTTCTTTTACGTCGTGATCTACACCATGTGGCTGAAGCGCTGGACCCCGCAGAACATTGTGATCGGCGGTGCCGCAGGCGCACTTCCCCCCATGATCGGCTGGGCCGCGGTGACGGGCACGATCGATCCAGGCGCCATTTCGCTCTTCCTCATCATCTTCATGTGGACGCCGCCGCATTTCTGGGCGCTGGCCCTTTTCCGCGAGGACGATTACGCCAAGGCCGGCGTTCCCATGCTGCCCAATGTTGCCGGGCCCGATGAAACCCGCAGGCAGATCCTGCTTTATACCCTGGTGCTTCTGCCCCTGACATTCCTTCCCGCGCTCTTGGGCGTCAGCGGCAGTGTCTACGTCGCAGGCGCAGCGCTGCTCTCGGCCATTTTTGTTTACTACGCCGTCCAGGTTTACCGCCTGCGCGAGGGGGCCGCGGCCACCGGCGCCTGCAGGAAGCTTTTCGGATTTTCAATTCTCTGGCTGTTCCTCGTCTTCGCCCTGATCCCGGTCGAGCGCCTGCTCGGAATTGCCAGCTTCCCCTCGGTGCTGCCGTGAGCAACGCGCCCTTCAGCCCGGCGGACATGGCGCGCCGCAGGAAGCGCGCGGTCATCATGGCGCTCATTCTGGCGGCCCTCATGGTCCTGTTCTTCGCCTTAACCATTGTGCGGATCGGCAGCAATTTCACGGCGGTAGCGGGAGGCTGATGTGAAGCGCGCGCCCGTCATTCCCGATACGCGCAAGAACCGCCGTGTGGCGGCAATTGCCGGCAGCGTTGTCATCGGCATGGTGGGCCTCGCCTATGCCTCGGTGCCGCTCTACAGCATGTTCTGCGCGGCCACCGGCTTCGGCGGCACCACGCAGCGCGCCGCCGCGGCGCCTGACGCGGCAACCGCCAAATTCATCACCGTTCGCTTTGACGCCAACACGGCGGGAAGCCTCGGCTGGAACTTCCATCCCGCGCAGCGCCTCATGAAGGTCAGGATCGGCGAGCAGAACATGGCCCACTACAGCGCCACCAACACCTCCGCCACCGTGCTGACCGGCACCGCCAGTTTCAACGTGACGCCGGCCGAGGCCGGAGCCTACTTCAACAAGATCGAGTGCTTCTGCTTCACCGAACAGACCCTGAAACCCGGCGAGACGGCCGATCTGCCCGTCGATTTCTTTGTCGACCCGGCAATCCTCGACGATCCGGATTCAAAGTCGATCAGCGAGATCACGCTGTCCTACACATTTTTTCCCGTAGACAAACCTGATGCGGTTTCGGCTGTCGAGCAGCCGCCGAAGCAAAATACGAATTGAGGAGTAGGGACATGGCCGACGCCCACGCAAAGCACCACGACTATCATCTGGTCAATCCCAGTCCATGGCCGGCCATTGGCGGCGCGGCAGCCTTTATCCTGGCGGTTGGCGCGGTAAGCTGGATGCATGGCGGCCATTGGGCCATCATGGCGCTGGGCTTTGCCCTGGTTTTCTACGTCATGTTCATGTGGTGGCGCGACGTCATCAATGAAGCCCATGCCGGCGATCACACGCCGGTTGTCAGCCTGCATCTGCGCTACGGCATGATCATGTTCATCGCCTCGGAAGTCATGTTCTTCGTGGCCTGGTTCTGGGCCTTCTTTGACGCCAGCCTGTTTGCCGATGAAGCCATCCAGGCCTCGCGTCTCGCCGTGACCGAGGGGGTCTGGCCGCCCAAGGGCACCGCCATTTTTGATCCCTGGCATCTGCCGCTGGTCAACACCCTCATCCTTCTCACCTCGGGCACCACCGTTACCTGGGCCCATCACGCGCTCCTCAACAATGACCGCCAGGGGCTGAAATGGGGCCTCATCGCAACCGTGGCGCTGGGTGCGCTTTTCACCGCCGTACAGGCCTATGAATATGCCCATGCCGCCTTCGCCTTCAGCCGCGACAACGGCGGCAACATCTATGGTTCCACCTTCTTCATGGCCACCGGTTTCCACGGCTTCCATGTGCTGGTGGGAACCATCTTCCTGCTCGTCTGCCTGTTCCGCGCCCTCAAGGGCCATTTCACCCCGCAGCAGCATTTCGGCTTCGAGGCCGCTGCCTGGTACTGGCATTTCGTCGACGTGGTCTGGCTTTTCCTTTTTGCCTGCATCTATGTCTGGGCTTCGTCCGGCGTGGCGATCCTGCACGAGTAATCGCTTTTGCAGGATGGATGACAATTATTATCCCGACCTCTCTCCGCTCTCCACGGGGCTTGCGGGCAAATGCCCCCGCTGCGGGCGGGGAAAACTGTTTGATGGCTACCTGAACGTCGCCAAATCCTGCCGGAGCTGCGGCCTGTCCTACGCCTTCGCCGACAGCGGCGACGGCGCCGCCTGGTTCGTCATGCTCTTCGTCTGCGTCGCGGGCGTGGGCTCGATCCTGGGCGTCGAGATTGCCTACGCGCCCGCCTTCTGGGTCCATATCCTGCTGGCCATTCCCATTCTCATCGTCATGCCCCTTGTCCTGCTGCGCCCGGTGAAGGGATTCCTCCTCTGCCAGCAATGGAAAACCAAGGCCCGTGAGGGCCGGACGGACTCATGAAACCGCGCCTCTGGCCAGTTGTGCTCTGGGCGGGGCTGGGGATCGCCGTGCTTGTGGCGCTCGGCACCTGGCAGCTTTTCCGCCTTGCCGAAAAGCAGGCGCAACTCGCTGAAATTGCCGAACGCACCAACGCCCCGCCCCTATCGCTCAATGAAGTCCTGAAGCGCCGGGCCGATGGCTCCGAAATTGAATTTGCCGCCGTCAAGCTGCGCGGCGTATTCGATCACGCCTCCGAACGGCACAAGCTGACCTCCTTTGAGGGAAGCCCCGGCTGGCAGATCATCACCCCTTTCCGAAGCGATGAAGGCATTGTGGCTTTAGTGGACCGCGGCGTTGTTCCCGCGGATATGAAAGATACCGCCAAGCGGAACGAAACTTCCGAAGCCGTGGAAGTGAGCGCCGTGGTCCGCGCCCACCGCCGCGAGCGCGGATTTTTTGATCCCGACAATGATGCCGATGGCAATCTCTGGTACTGGTGGGATGTGCCCGCCATGCTGTCATCCGTTACCATTGCCCCTGACATGCAAGTTGCCCCCTTCATCCTGCAGGAGCTCCCCGGCAGCGATCCCGGCCGCTTTCCACGCCTTGCGCCCCCCGAAGCGCAATTCAGCAACAATCACCTGCAATACGCCCTGACCTGGTTTGCCTTCGCCGTAACGCTCCTCGTGATCGCCGGCCTTTTCATTCGCAAATTGCGGAAAACAACCGATGCTTGAAGCCACCGGGTCTCCCCGCTAGTTTGCAATCCCGTTTGAAAGGTTCTTCCGTGCAATATGTGTCCACCAGGGGCGAGGCCCCGGAGCTTGGCTTTGAAGATGTGCTGCTCACCGGCCTTGCCCGTGACGGCGGACTCTATGTCCCCAAGTCATGGCCGCAAATCAGCGCCGATGAGTTGCGTGGGCTTCGCGGACGCTCCTATCAGGACGTAGCCAGTTACGTGGTTTCGAAATTCATCGGCAGCGCGATCCCTGAATCTGAACTGAAGCAGATGATCAACGAGGCTTACGCCAGCTTCGGCCATCCCGCGGTGACACCCTTGAAGCAGATGGATGCCAACCAATGGCTGCTCGAACTTTTCCATGGGCCGACGCTCGCCTTCAAGGATGTGGCCATGCAGTTGCTGGCCCGCCTGATGGACTGGTCGCTGAAGAAACGCGCCAGCCGCATAACCATCGTCGGCGCCACCTCGGGCGATACGGGCGGTGCCGCCATTGACGCCTTCCGGAACAGCCGCAATGCCACCACGGTCATTCTTCATCCCCATGGCCGGGTGAGCGATGTCCAGCGCCGCCAGATGACCACGGTGGAAAGCCCCGCCATCCACAACATCGCCATCGAAGGCAATTTCGATGATTGCCAGGCCATCGTGAAGGCGCTGTTCAATGACCTGAAATTCCGCGACAGCGTAAACCTTGCCGGCGTCAATTCCATCAACTGGGCCCGCATCATGGCCCAGGTTGTTTACTACGTCTCATCCGCCGTGGCCCTGGGCGCGCCCGACCGGAAAGTCAGCTTCTGCGTACCCACCGGCAACTTCGGCGACATTTTCGCCGGCTACACCGCCAAGCGCATGGGCCTTCCCATTGACCGCTTGGTCATCGCCACCAACCTCAACGACATTCTCGACCGCACCCTGAAAACCGGCCGCTATGAAATGCAGGGCGTGAAACCGAGCTCAAGCCCCTCCATGGATATCCAGGTTTCGAGCAATTTCGAGCGCCTGCTGTTTGAGGCCTACGGCCGTGACGCCGCTGCCATCCGGGGGCTTATGTCGGGCCTTACCCAGTCCGGCGCCTTCAGCATCGCCCAGAAGGAACTGGCGGCCATCCGCCGGGAATTTGACTCCTTTGCCGTGGGTGAAGCCGAAACCGCCGCGGCCATCGCCCGGACCCTGAAAACCACCGGCGAACTCCTGGATCCCCACAGCGCCACGGGTTTTGCCGCCGCCCTGCGCGCCAAAGCCAGCAATACAGCCATGATTACCCTTGCCACCGCCCACCCCGCCAAGTTCCCCGATGCGGTCGAGAAGGCCAGCGGTGTAAGGCCCCATTTACCCCAAAGACTATCCCACTTGCTCAATGCCAAGGAACGTTTCACTATACTTCCAAACAGCGCCGCGGCAGTCAG
>Ga0307505_10002418_pt1 | contig 13009 bp, 11 predicted proteins | sample 23_S_MG_FD_202183 | JGI IMG/M metagenome (GOLD analysis project Ga0307505, IMG submission 202183) | Soil microbial communities from Populus trichocarpa stands in riparian zone in the Pacific Northwest, United States - 23_S | ecosystem: Environmental > Terrestrial > Soil > Riparian zone > Trees...
GCGAGCCGGGCCAGCTTCGGGAGGGGATGGGCTCCGCCGGCCTCGACGTCGACGCCGGAGACACGAGCCTTCGAGAAGTCGCCGCCCAGTTTCACTACCAGGCCGTCGAACCCAGCGTCCGCCACTACGAGGTTGGAGCCACGTCCCAACACGAGGACGGGCATGAGGGTGGTGAGCTCACTCTCGATGAGCATCGTCACATCGGCCATGGAGCCGACCTCGGCGAGATAGGCGGCCGGGCCGCCAGCTTTGTATGTGGTGAGAGGGCCTAACGGCACGTCCCGACGAACGATCCCGGCGTCGATCAACCGACCGACCCCGGTCATTCCCGGGAGCCCAACATCGGCGCGAGCTCGCTGTGGAGCAGTGTTATGTCACCGGCGCCCATGCTGAGCACAAGGTCGCCCGGCTCAACTCGTGGGGCGAGAAACCCGGCGAGCTCGAGCCGATGGGGCACGTAGTGGGCGATACCCCCGGCGACACGGACCGCGTCAGCGACCAACTCGCCGGTGACTCCGGGAACCGGCTCCTCCCGTGCGCCGAAGACGTCGGTGACCACGGCCACATCGGCCATGGCAAGAGCCTCCCCGAACTCCTCACTGAAACGCTCGGTGCGGGAGTAGAGGTGTGGTTGGAACACCGCCCAGATCCTCCCGGGGGCGATGCCAGCTGCGGCCTCGATCACCGCCGAGACCTCCGTCGGGTGATGGGCGTAGTCGTCGTAGAGAATGACGCCGTCGACGGTCCCTTTGTGCTCCCATCGGCGACCGACGCCACGGAACGACGAGACCCCGGCCGCGACGGCTGGTAGCTCGTGGCCCAACTCGACAAGCAACGCCACGGCCCCGGTCGCGTTGCGTGCCATGTGCGCCCCAGGCTGGCCGAGGTGGAGGCGGGCCGAGCCGGCAGGCCCGGAAATGTCGAACCCGACACCATCGCGCCCGGTGGTCATGTCACCGATTCGCCAGACGGCCCCATCGGAGAAGCCATAGGTGACTGCTCCAACAGCCCGGGCGACTTCAGCGGCCCCGGGGTCGTCGACACAGGCCACGACCGGACCGGCGACACCTGCTGCGACAGCCACGAAACTCGCCTGCAGATTGTCGGCGGACTCGAAATGATCGACATGCTCATGCTCGACGTTGGTGACCACCAGGCCACTGAGAGCGAGGCTCTCGAAGGTCCGATAAGCCTCATCGGCTTCGAGGACGAGCAGATCGGTCACGCCGTAGTGCCCGTTGGTCCCTAGTTGGAGCAGCTCGCCGCCCACGACGAACGAGGGATCGAGGCCCATGCTCTTCAACGCTGTGATCATCAAGGCGGTAGTCGTCGTCTTGCCGTGGGTGCCGGTGGCGCCAATGGTTGGGATCTCCTCCGTCAGGGCTGCCAGCAACTGTGGCCTTCGCCATACGGGGACGCCCAATTCCCGAGCTGCCTCCAGCTCCTCGTCGTAGTCAGGGACCGCGGAGGAAGCGACCACGAGACTGGCGCCCGCGATCACTGCGGGGTTGTGGCCGGTGAGCACATCGATGTCCAGGTCAGCGAGCGCTTGAAGAGAGGGCCCGTCGCGAAGGTCGGAACCCGACACGGCATGACCTTTGGCAACGAGGAGTTTGGCCAGTGCACTCATACCGGAGCCGCCGGCTCCGACTATGTGGATTCGTCCGGCGGGGAGGGTCATCGGGCCGCCTCGATCATGGTGTTGGCGATGGTACGGGCAGCATCTGGCTTCGCTATGGCACGAGATGCAGTGGCCATCGCCAGGAGCTTCTCTTGGTCACCCAGCAGGTCGGACACGACCTCCGGGAGACGGGAGAGCTCCTCCTGCTCCACGACTATCGCCGCTCCCGACTCGGCGAGGAATCGCGCATTGCCACTCTGGTGGCCCCCCGAGCCGAACTGGCCCGGCACGAGTATCGAGGGTGTCGCAGTGGCTGTCAGCTCGGCGACCGCTCCCCCGGCTCTTGCGATCACCAGATCGCTCACCGCAAAGAACAGCTCCATGTTCTCCTCGAACCCCACCCTCCGCCATGAGACTCCACTCGCTGAGTCACGTCCCGCCATTTCTTCGAGGTGGCTCGCCCCGGTCAAGTGGACGACCTGGAGGGGCGGGCCTGTCCAGGAGGACACCATCTCCGCAACGGCATGATTGATCGGCGCCGACCCCAGCGAGCCGCCGAACACCCCCACGACTGGAGCATCCGGATCCAGATCGAAGTGCGCAAGCGCTGCGGGGCGAAGCCGGGTGCGGTCGAACTCCCAAAAGGCCCTGCGCACCGGGTTCCCGACCCACTTTCCCCGGGGGATCCCGCCGGTGCGGGGAAACGCAACAAAGCTGGCCCGCGCCCAGCGCGCCGTCATCTTGTTCGCCAGGCCTGCCTCAGCGTTCTGCTCGGCGTTGTAGAAGGGGACTCGGCAGCTACGCGCCGCCAACGCCACCGGGAGAGTCACATACCCTCCCATACCCAACGCCACGTCGACACCCTCATCACCCATGATGGCGATGAGACTGCGTCTCGCCCGCATCACCACCGTGGGGATCCTGGCGTTGTCGACGGTCATCGATCGCTTCAACCCGGCGAGCTCGACCTCGTGGAACCGGTATCCGGCTTCCGGGTAGACCTTGGCCTCCAACCGGTCTCCACCGACGAAGAGGATCTCATCCTTGTCGATCCCGAGATCCACCAGCGCTTCACCGACCGACAAGCCCGGGTAGACGTGCCCCCCGGTGCCGGCGGCAGCGATGAGAAAAGTCATGCCCGCACCGGTTCCGAACTAAGTCGAGTTTCCGAAGGAAACTCGTGACGGCTTCGCGTTCATCGCCGCACCCCCCTGCTCGAGTTTCCGAAGGAAACTCCCAACGGCTTCGGCTTCACAGCCGCACCCCCCTGCTCGAGTTTCCAAGGGAAACTCCCAACGGCTTCGCGTTCATCGCCGCACCCCCCTGCTCGAGTTTCCGAAGGAAACTCGTGACGGCTTCGGCTTCGCCGAAGCCGCGTCGTCCCCGCTCTGGGCGATGTTGACGAGGATCCCGACGGCCCCCATCGACACGATCAGTGCGGTGGAGCCGTAAGAGACGAAGGGCAAGGCGATCCCGGTGATGGGCACCACTCCGAGCACGCCACCGATGTTGACCAGGGCCTGGAAGGAGAGCCATACGGTGATACCTGCAGCCACCATCCGGCCGAAGCTGTCCGGGGCACGTGTTGCCACCATCCATCCGGCAACGGCCAGCGCGATGAACAGCCCGATCACGGTGAGCCCGCCGATCAAACCGGTCTCCTCACCGATGATGGCGAAGATGAAGTCGGTGTGGGCGTTGGGGAGGTAGAACCAGCGGGCCCGGGAGGCACCGAGACCGACCCCGAACACCCCGCCGTTGCCCAGTGCGTAATAGCCCTGGATCACCTGATAGCCGTCTCCCGATGGATCGGCGTACGGATCGAGGAACGAGTCGATGCGGCTGGCTCGATAGTCGGCTTCGAAAGCGAGAAAGACGGCGGCGAGCACCGCAATCAGCCCGAGGAGCAACACGAACTTCATCGGGGCGTCGCTGGCGATGATCACTGCCATGGCCGCCGCTCCGATGATGATCAGCGTCCCCAGGTCGGGCTGACGGATGATGAGGATGCCGATCACTCCCAGTGTCGCCACCACCGGGACGATGAAGTGGCCGAATCTCGTGAGCAGCTTGTGCTTTCGCTCCAGGAGGAACGCCAGGGCGAACACCACCGAGACCTTGGCCAGTTCCGAGGGTTGGAACGAAGTCAGCCCGGGGATGCTGAGCCATCTGGTGGCACCTCCCTCCGTGATGCCGCGGACCTCCACGGCGACCAGCAGGGCGACCGTGAGCAAGAAGCCGGGGAGAGCGAGCCTTCTGTAAACCCGATAGGGGATGCGGGAGGCAACCAGGAGGGCGAGGGTGCCCAGTCCGACACCGACCAGCTGCCTCTTCAAGAAGTGCCACTGGTCCTGAGCCTCGGTCTGACTGAGAGCCACGGCAGAAGACGCCGACATCGTGACACCGAGGCCAACGACGACCAGCACGACCACGAGCACCAACAATGTGGTGGTGGTGCGGTCATTGACCCGCTGACGGGCCATCTTGTCACGGGCGGCCGCACGGACCTTGGCGAGTGAGGTGACGTTGGCTGTCACTTTCCCGAACCTCCCAATCTCTCTCTGACCAACTCGTTGAACCGGTCCCCGCGCGCCCCGTATGAGGCGAACTGATCGAAACTGGCGCAACCCGGAGCGAGCAGAACGGTGTCGCCCGGCCGAGCTGCATTGGCGGCCACCTCGACGGCGATCTCCAGGGTCCCGGCCAGACGCCCCCGATCCCCGGCAACCGCCACGAGGCCAGGGCCTGACTCACCGATGCCGATGATCATGCGGACGTTCTCCTCTTCTGCGAGCGGGGTGAGGTCGACACCCTTGGCGAGGCCACCCGCAATGAGGATCACCGGCCCGTGTGCCCTGATCGACGCCAGGGCGGCATGGGGATTCGTCGCCTTGGAGTCGTCTACCCAGACGACACCGCCCCTGTCGGCGACGACCGAGCGTCGGTGCGCTCCGGGTCGATAAGAGATGGCGCCCTTGGCGACACCTTCCGGTGTGGCGCCGACGCGGAGCGCCAACGCAGCAGCGCAGGCCAGGTTGACCAGGTGAGTTGGGTCATCGGATACGAGATCGCTGATGTCCACGGTGACATCTCCGACCACGAGGTTGCCGCCTGCCACCCCGCCGCCCCCTTCGGGGAGTCGGGTGCCGGAGACCGGGAACAGTTCCGACGGTGCGCTGGCCGCAAGTCCCGCAGCCCCTCCGTCGTCGGCGTCGTATACGAGGAGGTCCCCTGCAGTCTGGTTGGCGAAGATGCGCGCTTTGGCGTCCCGATAGGAGTAGGTGGAGCCGTGCCAGTCGATGTGATCGATGGCGACGTTGGTGATGGCTGCCGCCACCGGATGGAATTCCTCTGTGAAGCGGAGTTGGAAGCTGGAGACCTCGACGACCAGGGAGTCATACGTCCGGTCGGTGAAGTCAGACAGCGGCGCTCCGATGTTGCCAGTCGCCGGAGCGTTGCGACCCGAAGCATCGAGCATGGCTGAGGTCGCTTCGGTGACACTCGTCTTCCCGTTCGTGCCGGTGATCGCTACCACCGGGGCGTCGAGATGGCGGTAGGCGAACTCGATCTCGCTCCAGATGGGGAGCCCTCGCTCCAAGGTTTCCACCACCGGGCGGGATCGCTCGGAAAAACCCGGACTGGCCACCACCAGGTCGATCCCCTCGAGGAGGACCGGGTCCCATTCCCCTGTGGCGAGTCCGTAGGCGGCTTCGGCCAGCGCTGAAATCGACTCGTCGAAGATGGTCACCGACATCCCCTTCCTGGTGGCGAGACGGGCTGCGGCCATGCCGGAGACTCCGGCTCCAAGCACCAGGATCCGGCTCACAGAATCCCCTCCAGCAGCAGGAAGTCGGCATAGAAGAGACCAAGCCCGAGGGCGACCCCGATGCCCGTGAGTATCCAGAACCGGATGACCACGGTGGTCTCCGGCCAGCCTCCGAGATCGAAGTGGAAATGGAGTGGCGACATCCGCAGCACCCGTTTCCCGGTGAGCTTGAAACTGGCGACCTGAACGATCACCGAGAGGGTCTCGGCCACGAAGATCCCCCCAACCAGAGCAAGCAACAATTGGGTGTTGGTGAGGAGGGCCAAGGCAGCCAGCAACCCGCCGATCCCCTGGCTCCCCACGTCGCCCATGAAGATCTGTGCCGGAGGCGCGTTCCACCAGAGGAACCCGAGGAGGGCCCCGAACATGGCGGCCGAGATCATTGCCAGCTCCAGTGGGGAGAGAGCCTGGTAGAAGGCGTCCCCGGGCCTGAAGAAGTCAGAGTTCCTGTACTGCCAGAAGGCGATGATGGTGTAGGCGCCGACGACGAGAGTCGACGCCCCCGCCGCCAGACCGTCCATACCGTCGGCGAGATTCACGCCGTTGGCGGCCCCGGTGAGCATGATCAACACCCAGACGACGAAGAACACACCGAGATCGATGCCGAGAGGGCGGACGAATGAGATCTCGGTGACGATCCCGGCGTTGGTCGCCAGATAGGCGAAGAGCGCAGCCACTGCCAGCTGTCCGCCGAACTTGGCCGACTTCCTCAAGCCGAGGCTTCGCTTACGCGTGTACTTCACCCAGTCGTCGAGAAATCCGACCAGGGCCATCCCGACCAGGGCAAGCACAGCCAGCCAGCCGCCGGCGCCGGGCGGGCTCCACTCGAATGTGAAGCCTGTCGAAGCCGTCCAGAGACGCACGTGGGCGAGGAGCCATCCGATGACGGCGGCCCCCACGAAGACGATCCCTCCCATCGTCGGGGTCCCCTGCTTGTGGGCATGCTGTCCCCGGATGTCCTCCTGGATGAACTGGCCGATCTCACGGCGGCGGAGCACCTTTATCGCGTAGGGCGTGACGAAGATCGAGATGAGCAGGCCCAGAGCTGCGGCGATCAGGAGGGCGATCACGGTGACATGCCCCCCGTCCGCCCGTCGCTCTCGGCAGATCGGCGTCGCCGCAGCGAGGCGGCCGCCACCTCACGGTCATCGAAGGGAACCTTCTCCGTTCCCAGGTCCTGCATCGGCTCATGACCGCGACCCAAGACGAGGACGACGTCTCCGTCGTCGGCGGTGTCGATCGCCAGATCGATGGCACTTCTCCGATCTAGCTGGACCATGTGGTCGGTGCCGTCGACCACGCCTGAGAGCACGGCGTCGGCGATGGCCTCGGGGTCCTCCGAGCGAGGATTGTCGCTGGTGACGATGGCGTAGTCCGCAGCTGAGAGAGCGTCACCCATGGCCGGGCGCTTTGCCCGATCACGGTCGCCTCCGGCCCCGAGGAGTGCGATGACGCGTCCCTTCCCGAGACTGCGTGCCGTCTCGACAACGGTGGCCACTCCCTCCGGGGTGTGGGCGTAGTCGACAATGACGGTGATCGGGTCATCCCCGGAGACGACCTCGAAACGACCGGGCACGCCTTCGACCCATTGCAGCGCCTCGAACACCGCGTCGTAGTCGAGACCGATGGCGACACAACATGCGGCGGCGAGCACCAGATTGGCGACGTTGAAATCGCCGACCACCGGCGCTTCCCAGGAGAAACCCCCGACAGGTGTTTCGACGACGAACTCGCTGTGGGACCGATGCGTCTCCACCGAGTGCGCCGAGAAGTCGCCTCGCCGTCCGACAGTGATCAGGTCGCCTTCGTAACGGGCCGCGATCTCCGCCCCGACAGGGTCGTCGATGTTGATGACAGCAGTGCCCACTTCGTAGTCGGTGAAGAGCCGCTCTTTGGCCGCCCGATAGGCAGCCATGTCACCGTGGAAGTCGAGATGATCCTGGGAGATGTTGGTGAATGCGGCCACCGCGAAGCGGGTCCCCGCCACCCGCCCGTACTCGAGGGCGTGGGACGAGACCTCGACAGCGACCACATCGACACCTTGATCCCTCATCGCCCCGAGAAGCCCCTGGAACTCGGGAGCCTCAGGTGTGGTGAGAGATGAGGGTGCCGTCGCCCCACCGGCACGGGTGTGGATCGTCCCCACCAGCCCGGTGCTTCGACCGGCGTGGCCGGCGATCGACTCGACGTAGTGAGTGACAGTCGTCTTCCCGTTGGTTCCGGTGACGCCGACGACTGCGAGCGATTGTGACGGATAGTCGTGGACCGCGGCAGCAAGGTCGCCCATGACCCGGCGGGTGTCTTCGACGACGATCTCGGGCACACCGCTGGCGAGAAGATGGTCGACACAGATCGCAGCGGCTCCGGCCGCCACGGCCTCGGGAGCGAAATCGTGGCCGTCGACCCGGTCACCTCGCACTGCGACATAGAGAGAGCCCGGACCCGCCTGACGGGAGTCGTGGGTGACATCGCTGATGAAGGGGTCATCCCCTGTTCCCGCGACCGACCCGCCCACGATGTCGGCCAGCATCTTCACGGTCTTATTGCTCTTCGCCATCAGGACTGACCCCGAGACGGTGGAGAGCCTGCTCCATGATCTCGCTGAAGACGGGAGCTGCAGAGAGACCGCCGGTGCGGAAGTCGTAGTCCGGGGCATCGACCACAACCGCAACGACGACCTCTGGGTCGTTGATCGGGGCCATTCCGACAAAGGATGCCCGAGTTTCCTCGGTATATGCCGTTCCGTCCTCGTTCAACTTGTTGGCAGTGCCCGTCTTGCCCCCCACCCGGTAGCCCTCGACTTCGCCGGCGTGGCCGGTCCCGTCTTCAACGACGGAGGCGAGAAGCTCACGCATCAGGAGGGCTGTGCCCGGGCTGACCACTTGGCGGCTCTCGACATCGGCGACCTCGGACTCTCCGTCGGCGTCGACTCTGGAGCGAACGATGTGCGGAGTCATCCACACCCCGTCGTTGCCTATGGCCGCATAGGCGGCCGCCATCTGCAGCGGGGTGGCTGCCACCGAGTAGCCGATCGCGGCGGAGGACCAGCAGGTCTGACAGCCGGCGTCGAAACGAAGGATCCCGGGGGCCTCGACGGTGTAGTCGATACCGGTCTCCTGGCCGAGCCCGAACTTCTCGATGTACTCGATGAGACGTGCCTGCCCGAGCTTCTCCGCCACGTGGATGGTCCCGACGTTGGACGACTTCGTGAAGATCTCGGCGACGGTCATGTCGGCGGTCTCGTGCTCTTCGAAGTCCTCGTAGCAGCCGAGCACGTCGTCGTCGGTGTGCTCACAGGCACCTTCGAGCACTTCCAGCTCGTCGTCCACGTCTGGGATCACGGTTCCTACCTCGACCTCTCCCTCTTCGAGAGCGGCGGCGAATGTGATCATCTTCTGGGTCGAACCCGGCTCGTAGATTCCGCGGACCACGAAGTTGGAGAACATCCGGCAAGTGACCGGGTCCTCGGCCTCGTCACAGGAGGGGTCCATGGTCTGTCGGGTTGTCGGGTCGAAGATGGGCGCCCCCACCATCGCCAGGACCTCACCCGTCTCCACCGACAGCACTACGGCCCAACATGAGTCTGCGCCGGTGCGTTCCACGGCGGCGACACACGACTCCTGTGCTTGATATTGGAGAGGCAGGTCGATCGTCGTGTTCAGATCGGTCCCCGGGATGGCCGGGACGATGTTGGTGTATCCCTGAGGGATGATGAACTGACCAGCCCGCTCGTACTCGGCGTGGCCGGGGGTGCCGCGCAACTCGTCGTCGTAGACCAACTCGAGGCCTTCCTGCCCGTTGCCGTCTATGTCGACGAACCCGGTGACATGAGATGCCACCGGGCCGGCCGGGTACACACGAGAGGGCTCAGGGTGAGCGAACACACCCTGCATCTCCAGACCGAGGATCTCCTCGGCGAGCACCCCTTCCACCTGGCGCTTGATGTACACGAAGTCGAGATCGCTGGTGAGTCGCTCGTAGAGCGCGTCGGAGTCCACCCCGAGATACCCCCCGACCTGCTGAGCCACCCAAAGCGGCTCGCTGACCTGGTCGGGAACGGCGAAGAGGCTCTGAGACTCGACCGTCATGGCGAGGAGGTTGTCGTTGCGGTCGAATATCTTCCCGCGCTGAGGTGCCATCGGTCTGGTCACGAGACGCTGACTGAGCCCTTGCTCGGCAAGCTCCTCGGCACGGACCACCTGGATCTCGAAAAGCCGATACCCCATGCCGAGCCAGGCGGCAACCACCACGAGACCGATTATCGCCAGACGGGCCCGACCGGGGTGGAAACGTCGCGACTTAGCCGCGGGCACGGCCACCGACTCTCCGGCTGGAACTCCGGAGGGGCGGGACCCCACAGATCGACCCGGTTCCAGCGCGTCCTCGGGATCTCATTGGTTGGCTCCGTCTCCGTCATTCTCGGCCACCACCGGGCCTGGAACATCTAGGTCGACCAACAGCTGGTTGGTGTCGTTCGGGATCACCAGGCCCATCTCGTCGGCCAAGGGGGCGATGCGAGCCGGGTTCTCCAATTGGGCCACCTGAAGCCGCAACTGCTCGTTCAGGGCGCTCTGCTCGTCGATCGATCGATTCAGCTCGGCGAGGTCGAAGGCGGAGCCGTCGAGGCTCGTTCGGGCGAAGCCCAACCCGAGGAAGGCAACCACTGCGATCAACACCATGATCATCCACGGCGCCATCGACGGTTTGCGAAGCCGCCGACCTTTCAGGACCCGGAGACGGTCGTCGACATCGCGCTGGGGAGCGGGATGCACAGTCATGACGCCAACTTCTCCACTGCCCGCAACACCGCGGATCGGGCCCGATTGTTGATCTCGATCTCTTCGGATCCGGCCCGGATTGGCTTGCGGGTGAGGACTCTCACCTCGGCACTGTTGCCACATCCGCACACAGGGAGGTCGGGCGGGCAGGTGCAGCCTCTCGCCCGGGTAGCGAATTCCTGCTTGACGATCCGATCCTCGAGAGAGTGATATGAGATGGCAACCACCCTCCCCCCGGGGCGGACCATGTTCACCGCCTGCGAAACACCGGCGGCCACCGCTTCGAGCTCCTCGTTCACCGCTATCCGAATTGCCTGGAAGGTGCGTCGGGCAGGATGACCTACCCGACGCCGGGCCGCGGGCATCGCATCGGCGATGATGGTGGACAGCGTGGCAGTGGAATCGATGGGACGGGCGGCCACGATCGCTGTGGCGATGCGTTTGGCCAATGGCTCTTCGCCGTATACCCGGATGACGCGGGCGATGTCCGAGGCAGGCCAGTGGTTCACGATCTCGTCGGCGGTGAGACCGGCGTCCGGCCCCATGCGCATGTCCAGCGGGCCTTCGCGACGATAGGAGAAGCCTCGACGTGCTTCGTCGATCTGGTGGGATGAGACGCCAAAGTCGAACAGCACGCCCGAGATCGATTCGTCGGTGACCGAGCTCACCGCGGTGCCGAGGTCGGCGAAGTTCGCCTCGACGACGGTTGCACGAAGCTCCCTGGCGTTGGCCAGGGCTTCGGGATCCCGATCCAGGGCTATCACTGTCACATCGTCTCCAAACTCATCCAGCATCCGTCGGGTATGGCCGCCTCCCCCGAACGTGGCATCGACCACGACTCCGGGAAGCACCGGCGCCATCAACTCGACGACGACTTCTGCCAGGACCGGTCGGTGGTAGTCAGCCTCTTGTCGATCGGGGTCCTGGTCCATTGCGAGCCCTCCGGGCGCTGGTACCAATAAGAGGCGGGCGGAGTCAGGGGCCTTCCAATTGGTTCCGGAGGGCTCGCAATGAGCCCAGACCATTCATCTCCTCGTCAGTCCTCCTCCTCGAGATAGATCTCGTCGCTGGAAGACCGATCGGCGACATGCCGCTCCTTCTCCCAGAGCTCCACATGGTCGAAGAGGCCTAGTACCGCGATCTCATTGCCTGGCTCGAGGCCGGCGAAATCGCGAAGATCCGGCTTGATGAGGACGCGGCCGGACTTGTCGGGTGTCTGTAGGTCGGCACCGGCGAAGAGGGTCCGGGAGAAGCGACGACCCGCCTTGTCCTGGGGACGATCGATCACCTCGGAGGCCTTCTGCTCGAAGTCGTCTGCAGCCCATATGACGAGCTGTGCATCCTGCCCCTTGGTGATGACACAGCCACTCTCGAGACGACGGCGAAAACCGGAGGGCAGGACCACCCTTCCTTTGCCGTCGAGGCTATGGAAGTACTCACCGAGGAACACTTCTGCTCTTTTCCGTTCTCTCTCACTGTCCGATTCCCCCCTTGCTTGGGGCTGTGGCCCATCTCGGGCTCACAGGACGCCACTATGACCCACTTCGCCCCACTTGTCAACCTTTTGGACCACTGTGCTCCATTTCGAGCGATTTCGGATGAGCGACGACGACCCACTGCTGTGCAACCATGTGCGGTCAGCGCACTTCATTGCACAACAGAACCCCCAGGCTCGACTGTTGTGCAGAAAGAAACCCTCAGCGCACTTCAGTGCACAACAGAGGGAGGCGGGATCAGGCGGATTCGGCGAGGAGGTAGGGGTGCCAGGACGGATCGACCTGGTACCCGGTCGAGGCATAGATCCAGGCGAACCGTCTGGGCGGCCCTGGCTGGGAACGCAGGCTGAGGCCGCTCTCGTCGAGCGTGCGGGAGCCCTTGCGCACGTTGCAAGCGCGACAGCAGGCCACCACGTTCTCCCAACTGTGGTCACCGCCGCGGGAACGGGGATGGACGTGATCGAGCGACTCGGCGGGGCCACCGCAGTACTGACACACATGGCCGTCCCGCCCGAACACCGCGCGGCGGGTGACCGGGACCACACGTCGGTAAGGCACCTTCACATAACGATTGAGCCGGACTACCGATGGAAGCTCGACCGAGGTGAGCTCCGAGGACCAGGTCTCGTCACGGCCGACGACGACACTCGCCTTGTGGTTGAGGACGAGCACCACCGCCCGTCGTTCGCTCACGACCGACAGCGGTTCGAAGCTTGCGTTCAATACGAGTGCTCTGGTCATCGACGCGACCTAGCCGGAAAGGGTAATAGCCCTCCCGGCTACGTTGGCCGCGGCTGCTGCCCGGCTAGCTTGCGGCCCTCCGCATGTCGGCGTCGTCAGGCTCCTCGAGGACCCCGGCGACTGAGGTGGCAAGAGCCTCCACCCATCCGGTGGAGATATCTCCCTCTCCCCTTGCCTCATGTTGGCCGTCGGTGGCCGTGACCACGAGACGACCCTGGTCCGTCACCGAGACCCCGGTCACTTCGATGGGGACCCGGCCGATCACCTGACACCAGGCGTCAGCGAGCCCCTGAGCGAGTGAAAGAGGTGTGGCCGCGACGATGCGGAACGACTTCACGGTCGGTGTCGCCACTTCGATGCGGGCACCACCGTTGATCGGCGTGAGGCTCACCTCGACTCCGGGAGGAGTGAGCGTGTCCTGATTCCGTCCGACGCTCATCACCGGCTGACGATCCTTTCGCACCCCGTAGGCGGCGAGCAGGGCGCGCAACTTCTCCATCACCACTGTCTCGTCGGCGCCCGGTTCCAGACGCACGTCGATGCCACG
>Ga0307505_10002419_pt1 | contig 13008 bp, 12 predicted proteins | sample 23_S_MG_FD_202183 | JGI IMG/M metagenome (GOLD analysis project Ga0307505, IMG submission 202183) | Soil microbial communities from Populus trichocarpa stands in riparian zone in the Pacific Northwest, United States - 23_S | ecosystem: Environmental > Terrestrial > Soil > Riparian zone > Trees...
CGCCGCGCGCAGTGCGCATCGGCTTCGACGACGGCAGCTTCGTGCTGCGCTCGCCCGAGCCGCTGCGGCCCTATGCGCGCTGCATCGGCGAGTGGCTGGAGCGCTGGGCCGCCGAAACCCCCGATGCACCGGCCTTCGCCGAGCGCGCGCCCGACGGCGACTGGCGGCGCCTGAGCTGGGCCCAGGCGCGCGCGGCGGTCGGCCGCATCGCGCAGGGCCTGCTGGCGCTGAAGCTCGCGCCGCAGGCGCCGATCGTGGTGCTGTCGGACAACGCGCTCGACCACCTGCTGCTGCTGCTGGCCGGCATGCACATCGGCGTGCCGGTGTGCACCGTGTCCAGCGCCTACTGCCGCCTGACCCAGGACCACACCAAGATCCACGGCATCCTGAACACGCTGGGCCCGGCACTGGTCTATGCCTCCGATGCACAGGTGTACGGGCCGGCGCTGGCGCATGCCGGGCTGCATGCGCCGGTGGTGTTCAGCCGCGGCGCGGGCAGCTACCCCGGCGCGCTGGAATTCGAGGCCCTGAGTCGCCCCGAGACGGCGGCGGTGATGCAGGCCTTCGAGGCGATCACGCCCGACACCCATGCCAAGTACCTGCTGACCTCCGGCTCCACCGGCCACCCGAAAGTGGTGATCAACACGCACCGCATGCTGTGCGCCAACCAGCAGATGATCGCGCAGGTGTGGCGCTTCCTGCAGCACGAGAAACCGGTGCTGGTGGACTGGCTGCCGTGGAGCCACACCTTCGGCGGCAACCACAACCTGAACCTGGTGCTGCGCAACGGCGGCACGCTGGTCGTCGACGAGGGCCGGCCGGCGCCGGGGCTGGTGGAGCGCAGCGTGGCCAACCTGGCCGAGGTGCAGCCGACGATCTGGTTCAACGTGCCGCGCGGCTTCGACATGGCGCTGCCCTTGCTGGAGGCCGACCCCGGCCTGGCCAGGCGCGTGTTCGAGCGGCTACGCGTCGTCTTCTACGCCGGCGCGGCGCTGCCGCAGGCCACCTGGGAGCGCATGCAGGCGCTGGCGCGCAAGGTGCGCGGCGAGGAGGTGTGGCTCACCACCAGCTGGGGCTCGACCGAGACTGCGCCCGGCATCACCAGCGCGCACTGGAAGCTCGAGCGCGCCGGCATCATCGGCCTGCCGATGCCGGGGGTGGAGCTGAAGTTCGTGGCCGGCGGCGACAAGCTGGAGATGCGCGTGCGCGGCGTCGGCGTCTTCCCCGGCTACCGCGACGCGCCGCAGCTCACCGCGCAAGCCTTCGATGCCGAGGGCTACTACTGCATCGGCGACGCCGGCTTCCTGGCCGACGAGAGCCGGCCGGAAAGCGGCGTGGTCTTCAACGGCCGCGTGGCCGAGGACTTCAAGCTCGGCACCGGCACCTGGGTCTCGGTGGGCACGCTGCGCGTGCGCGTGGTCTCGGCGCTGGCGCCGCATGCGCAGGACGTGGTGGTCACCGGCCACGACCGCGACGAGGTCGGCGTGCTGGTCTTCCCCACGCCGCAGGCCGCGGCGCTGCCGGCCGAAGAGTTGCGCGCCCATGTCGCGGCGGCGCTGAAGAGCCTGAAGGCCGAAGGCGGCGGCTCGTCGCAGGCCCCCGCGCGCGCGCTGCTGCTGCGCGAGCCGCCCAGCGTCGATGCCGGCGAGATCACCGACAAGGGCTACCTCAACCAGCGCGCGGTGCTGAAGCGCCGCGATGCGCTCGTGCAGGCGCTGTACGCCGGCGGGCCCGACGTGATCTTCGCGCGCTGAACCCTGGAACACCGATGAATACCGACTTCCGCCCCGCCGAGGGCCTTCTGGGCCAGTTGAGCCTGCTGCGCATCGAGTCCGACGGCCCGATCGTGCACCTGCGGCTGAACCGCCCGGACAAGCGCAACGCGCTGAACCAGACCCTGGTGCGCGAGCTGCAGACCGCCTTCGTCAACCTGCCGCAGGATGCGCGCGTCGCGGTGCTCAGCGGCGAAGGCGCGCATTTCAGCGCCGGGCTGGACCTGTCCGAGGTCGGCGAGCAGAGCGTGGCCGAGGGCATCCTGCACTCACGCCAGTGGCATGCGGCCTTCGATCTGATCCAGTACGGCCCGGTGCCGGTGATCGCGGTGCTGCACGGCGCGGTGGTCGGCGGCGGGCTGGAGCTGGCCGCGACCGCGCACCTGCGCGTGGCCGAGGCCAGCAGCTTCTACGGCCTGCCCGAGGGCCAGCGCGGCATCTTCGTCGGCGGCAGCGGCTCGGCGCGCATCCCGCGGCTGATGGGCGTGTCGCGCATGACCGACATGATGCTCACCGGCCGCGTCTTCGATGCCGCCGAAGGCCAGGCCACGGGCCTGTCCAACTACCTGGTCGGCGAGGGCGAGGGCTTGCCGAAGGCGCTGGAGCTGGCGCGCAAGATCGCCGGCAACGCGCCGCTGTCCAACTACGCCATCACGCAGGCGCTGCCGCGCATCGCCGAGATGGCGCCGGCCGAAGGCCTGTTCGTCGAATCGCTGATGTCGGCCATCGCCCAGGGCGACGAGGCGGCCAAACAACGCGTGCGCGACTTCCTGGAAAAGCGCGCCGGCAAAGTCGGGAAAGCACCATGAGCAAAGGCCTGTTCCAGAAGTTCGACGGCGTGTTCATCCTCGACGGCGTGCGCACGCCGATGGTCGACTACCAGGGCGCGTTCGCCGACGCCAACCCCATCGACCTGGGCATCAAGGCCGCGCGGGCGGTGCTGGCGCGCGCCGACATCGATGCCGCGCGGATCGATTCGGTGCTGGCCGGCAACATGGCGCCAGGCGGCTTCGACCAGTTCTACGTGCCGCGCCACATCGGCCTGTATGCGGGGGTGCCGGTCGAGGTGCCGGCGCTGATGGCGCAGCGCATCTGCGGCACCGGCTTCGAGCTCTTCCGCCAGGCCGGCGAACAGATCGATGCCGGCGTCGCGACGCTGGCGCTGGTGGTGGGCACCGAGTCGATGACGCGCAACCCGATCGCCGCCTTCGACCACCGCGGCGGCTTTCGCCTGGGCGCGCCCATCGGCTTCAAGGACTACCTGTGGGAGGCGCTTACCGATCCGGCGGCCGCCATCTCGATGATCCAGACCGCCGAGAACCTGGCGCAGAAGTACGACATCACGCGCGAGGCGGTCGACGCCTTTGCCGCGGACTCCTTCGCCAAGGCGGTGGCGGCGCAGGCCTCGGGCTGGCTGGCCGGCGAGATCGTGCCGGTGCAGAGCGAAAGCTTCGAGCTCGCCGGCTACAAGCCGCGGCAGCTGAAGCTGGCCGGCAAGGCGCCGTTGGCCGACCGCGACACGCACCCGCGGCCGACGCCGCCCGAGGTGCTGGCCAGGCTGCGCAGCGTGTTCAAGGACGGCGTGCAGACCGGCGGCAACAGCTCGGCGCTGACCGATGCGGCGGCTGCGGCGCTGGTGGCCGATGCCGCCACCGCCAAGGCCTGGGGCAAGGTGCCGCTCGGCCGCGTCGCCGCGGCCGCGGTGGTTGGCGTGCCGCCCGAGATCATGGGCATCGGCCCGGCGCCCGCGATCCGCCGCCTGCTCGACGGCGCGGGCCTGAGGCTGGACCAGATCGCGCGCTTCGAGATCAACGAGGCGCAGGGCGCGCAGACGCTGGCGGTGGCGCGCGAGCTGGGCCTGGACCTGGACAAGCTCAACGTGCATGGCGGCGCGATCGCGCTGGGCCATCCGCTGGCCGCCACCGGCGTGCGGCTGACGATCACCGTGGCGCGGCAGCTGAAAGACATCGGCGCGCGCTGGGGCGTGGCCTCGGCCTGCATCGGCGGCGGCCAGGGCATCGCGCTGCTGATCGAGAACCCGGAAGCCGCATGAGCAAGAGCCACGTCCACAAGGTGGCGGTGCAGTTCGGCCATTGCGACCCGGCCGGCATCGTCTTCTTCCCCAACTTCTCACGCTGGATGGACGAATCCTCGCTGGCCTTCTTCATGGCCTGCGGCGTGCCGCCGTGGCGCGAGCTGGTGAAGACCCGCGGCATCATCGGCACGCCGCTGCTCGAGATCCACACCAGGTTCTACAAGACCGCGACCTACGGCGAGACCATCGAGGTGCACACCACGGTCGAGGAGTGGATGGCCAAGACCTTCCGCCACCGCCACGTGATCAAACGCGGTGCCACCGTGCTGTGCGAAGGCACGGAGCTGCGCGCCTTCTGCCAGCGCGACGCGGCCGACCCGGACCGCATCCGCGCGATCCCGATCCCCGAAGACATCAAGGCGCTGTGCCTGTAGCCCCCAACCCCCACCAGGAGACGCTCCCATGAAGTTGTTGCGCAAGACGATCGCCGCCGCCGCGGCGCTGCTGGCCACCACGGCCTTCGCCGACGTGAACATCGGCGTGACCTTGTCGCTCACCGGCCCGGCCTCGGGCCTGGGCATCCCTGTCGGCAATCAGTTCAAGCTGTGGCCGCAGACGATCGCCGGCGAGAAGGTCAACCTGATCATCCTCGACGACGCTTCCGACCCGGGCAAGGGCGTCGGCAACGCGCGCCGCTTCGTCACCGACGACAAGGTCGACATGATCTTCGGCGGCTCGATCACCACCGTGTCTGCCGCCATCGCGCCGGTGGCCACCGAAGCAAAGACCACGCAGATCTCGATCGCGCCGGTGGGCGTGCCGCCCGAGCAGGAGCACTGGGTCTTCCGCCTGCCGCAGGGCTTCACGGTGATGGCCTTCCCGATCATCGAGCACATGAAGAAGGCCGGCGTCAAGACGGTGGGCTTCCTCGGCTACACCGACGCCTACGGCGAACTGTGGCTGAAGGAGTTCACGGCCCAGGGCGAGAAGGCGGGCATCAAGGTGGTCGCGGTCGAGCGCTTCGCGCGCAGCGACACCAGCGTCACGCCGCAGGCGCTGAAGCTGGTCTCGGCCAACCCCGACGCGATGCTGATCGTGGCCTCGGGCTCCGGCGCGGCCATGCCGCACAAGGCGCTCATCGAGCGCGGCTTCAAGGGCAAGGTCTACCAGACGCATGCCGCGGCCACGCCCGACCTGGTGCGCATCGGCGGCAAGGACGTCGAAGGCGCCTTCGTCGTTAGCGGACCGGCGGTGGTGGCCGAACAGCTGCCCGACAGCCACCCGTCGAAGAAGGTCGCGGTCGACTTCGTCACCCACTACGAAAAGGCCTACGGCCCGGGCTCGCGCAACCAGTTCGCCGGCCACGCCTACGACGCGAAGATCATGCTCGAGAAGATCCTGCCCGTGGCGCTGGCCAAGGCCAAGCCCGGCACGCCCGAGTTCCGCGCCGCGCTGCGCGACGCGGTCGAGAACATGGGCCGCACCATCTTCTCGCACGGCGTGATGCTGTGGACGCCCACCGACCACTGGGGCTACACCAACGAGACCGGCGTGATGCTGAAGGTCGTCGACGGCAAGTTCGTCGTTGAAAAGTGATTCGCACCAGCGAATCACTTTCGTCGCAGGCTAACTTGGCGCAGCCAAGTTAAGGGCCGAAGGCCCGGCCGTAGACAAAAGTAGGACAGCATGGACGCGACGATCGCCGGCATCCTGGCGCTGGACGGCCTGACCAACGGCGCGATCTACGCGCTGCTGGCGCTGGCCACGGTGCTGGTGTTCACCGTCACCCGGGTGATCTTCATCCCGCAGGGCGAATTCGTCGCCTTCGGCGCGCTGACCTTGGCGCTGCTGCAGGCCGGCCAGGTGCCGGGCACGGTGTGGTTCCTGCTGGTGCTGGCCGCGGCCGTGAGCTTGCAGGACCTGGTCAACGGCCTGCGCCAGCGCCGGCCGCCGGCGCGGCTGCTGGCCCAGGCGCTGCGCACGCTGGCCTGGCCGGTGGCGGTGTCGCTGCTGGCGCTGTGGGCGGCACCCAAGGGCCTGCCGATGCTGGCGCAGGCGGCGCTGACGGTGGCGCTGGTCACGCCCTTCGGCCCGCTGATCTACCGCCTGGCCTACGAGTCGCTGGCCGACGCCAGCGTGCTGGTGCTGCTGATCGTCTCGGTCGGCGTGCACTTCGCGCTGGTCGGGCTGGGCCTGTACTTCTTCGGCGCCGAGGGCTTCCGCAACCCGAGCTTCTGGGACCAGCGCTTCAGCTTCGGCGGCATGACGCTGTCGGGCCAGGCGCTGATCATCTTCTTCGCCTCGCTGGCGCTGATCGCCGGGCTGTGGCTGTTCTTCGACCGCTCGCTCGCCGGCAAGGCGCTGCGCGCCACCGCGGTCAACCGCCTGGGGGCGCGGCTGATGGGCATTTCCAGCAGCAGCGCCGGGCGGCTGTCGTTCACGATGGCGGCCTTCATCGGCGCGCTGTCCGGCCTGCTGATCGGGCCGACGACCACGGTGTTCTACGACAGCGGCTTCCTCATCGGGCTGAAGGGTTTCGTCGCCGCGGTCTTCGCCGGCCTGGCCAGCTACCCGCTGGCGCTGGCGGGCGCGCTGGGCGTGGGCCTGCTCGAAAGCTTCGGCTCCTTCTGGGCCAGCGCCTACAAGGAAGTCATCGTCTTCGGTTCGATCCTGCCGGTGCTGCTGTGGCGCTCGCTGCGCGACCCGCATAGCGAAGAACACTGAGCCCATGCGCTTCGCCTTCCCTGCCTTCGCGGCGCTGATGCTGCTGCTGCCGGCGCTGCCGGTGCCGGACTTCTGGATCACGCAGAGCATCTACATCGGCCTGTACTCGCTGGTCGCGCTGGGCCTGGTGCTGCTCACCGGCGTGGCCGGGCTCATCTCCTTCGGCCAGGCGGCCTTCGTCGGTATCGGCGCCTACACCGCTGCCTTCCTGGCCACCAAGCTCGGCGCCCCGCCGTGGCTGACGCTGCTGGTCGGCGCCGCGCTAGCAGTGGTGGCGGCGCTAATCCTGGGCGCGCTGACCTTGCGCATGTCGGGCCACTACCTGCCGCTGGCCACCCTCGCCTGGGGCCTGGCGCTGAACTACAGCATGGCCAACATGGAATGGCTGGGCAAGTACGACGGCATCCTCGGCATCCCGACGCTGCAACTGTTCGGCGTCGATCTGGGCACCGGCCGCGGCCTGCACCCGCTGGTGTGGGCGCTGGCGCTGCTGGCGGCGCTGGCGGCGCTGCGCCTGCTCGATTCGCGCCCCGGCCGCGCCATCCGCGCACTGAAGAACGGCTCGACCATGGCCGAGGCCATGGGCATCTCCACCTTCCGCTACAAGCTCACCGTCTTCGTCTTCGCCGCCTTCCTGGCGGCCGTGTCGGGCTGGCTGTTCGCGTACTTCCAGCGCAGCGTCAGCCCCTCGCCCTTCGGTATCAACAAGGGCATCGAATACCTGTTCATGGCGGTGCTCGGCGGCATCGGCCAGGTCTGGGGCGCCTTCCTCGGCTCGGGCACGGTGCGCCTGGTGGAAGACCACCTGCAGGTGCTGCTGCCGCGGCTCATCGGCACCAGCGGCAACTTCGAGACCATCGTCTTCGGCATCGTGCTGGTGGTGGTGCTGAAGTACGCGCCCGACGGGCTGTGGAGCTTCGTCGGCCGCTGGCTGCCGGCGTCGCCGCGCTCGCGCGACTGGTCGGGCGCGGCGCCGCTGCCGCGCCGCGCCAAGCCGGCGCGCGGCGAAGCCTTGCTGCAGGTGCAGGCGGTGCGCAAGCAGTTCGGCGGCCTGGTGGCCGTCAACGACGTCAGCTTCGGCGTGCACGGCGGCGACATCGTCGCGCTGATCGGCCCCAACGGCGCCGGCAAGTCCACGCTGTTCAACCTGGTGACCGGCGTGCTGCCGCTGTCCGGCGGCGCGGTGCAGTGGCGCGGCCAGCCCATCGGCGGCAAGCCTTCGCGCGCCATCGCGCGGCTGGGCATCTCGCGCACCTTCCAGCACGTGAAGATGATCCCCGAGATGACGGTGCTGGAGAACGTCGCGCTCGGCGGCTACGGCCGCAGCAAGTCCGGCGTGCTGCGCGCCGTGCTGCGCCTGGACCGCGCCGAGGAGCGCCAGCTCTTCGCCGAGGCCGAAGCGCAGCTGGCGCGCATCGGCCTGGCCGAGCGCATGCACGAACTCGCCGGCAACCTGGCGCTGGGGCCGCAGCGGCTGATGGAGATCGCGCGCGCGCTGGCCACCGACCCGGCGCTGCTGCTGCTGGACGAGCCGGCCGCCGGCTTGCGCCACCACGAGAAGCAGGCGCTGGCCGCGGTGCTGCGGCAGCTGAAGGACGAAGGCATGAGCCTGCTGCTGGTCGAGCATGACATGGATTTCGTCATGGGCCTGGCCGACCGCGTGGTGGTGATGGAGTTCGGCACCAGGCTGATCGAAGGCACGCCGGCCGAGGTGCAGGCCAGCCCCGCGGTGCGCGCCGCTTATCTCGGGACCGAACACTGACATGGCCGCGCTGCTAGCAGTCACCGACCTGCATGCCGGCTATGGCCGCGCCGAGGTGCTGAGCGGGCTGAGCTTCGGCCTGGCCGAGCGCCAGGTGGTCAGCGTCATCGGGCCCAACGGGGCCGGCAAGTCGACCACGCTGGCGGCGCTGATGGGCATGCTGCCGTCGCGCGGGCGCATCGTCTTCGGCGGCCAGGACCTGGCCGACGCGACCTTGGAAGAACGCGTCATGCTCGGCCTGGCGCTGGTACCGGAAAAACGCGAGCTCTTCGGCAGCATGCCGGTGGAGGACAATCTGGTGCTCGGCGGCTACCGCGCGATGAAGCAGCGCGTGCCGCAGTGGCGGCGGCAGATCGAGAACGTCTACGAACTGTTCCCGCGGCTGAAGGAGCGGCGCACGCAGCTGGCCGGCACGCTGTCCGGCGGCGAGCGCCAGATGCTGGCGGTGGGCCGCGCGCTGATGTCCTCGCCGCGGCTGCTGATGCTGGACGAGCCCAGCCTGGGCCTGGCGCCGCTGGTGGTGCGCGAGGTCTTCCAGATCATCGAACGCCTGCGCGAACAGGGCACCAGCATCCTGCTGATCGAACAGAACGCGCGCGCCGCGCTGGCGGTGTCCGACCACGGCTACGTGCTCGAGACCGGCGCCATCGTGCTCGACGGGCCGGCGGCGCAGCTCGCCGCCGATCCGCGCATCGTCGAGACCTATCTGGGCGTGCAGCGCGGTGGCTGAGAGGCCGCCCGCCGCGCGCTACGATCGGCGACGCAACTCCGGGGAGCGACGATGAACTTCAGCACATGGGCCATCCTGCTGGTCGTGGCCGCACTGGCCGCGATCGCGTTGTTCAACTGGGCGGCGCTCAGCGCGGTGACGACGGTATCGCTCGGCGTGTCGCAGGTGCAGGCCCCGCTGGGCCTGCTGGTGCTAGCCCTCACCGCCGTGCTGGGCCTGCTGTTCATCGTGCACATCGTCGTGCAGCAGGTGCGCGCGGTGGCCGAGGGGCGGCTGCACGCCAAGGAACTGACCGCACAGCGCGATCTTGCCGACCGCGCCGAAGCCTCGCGCTTCAGCGAGCTGCGTGCCTACCTCGAGGGTGAGTTGCGGCACATCGAAACGCAGGCTGCCGAACAGCGCGGCGGCCTGCTGACGCGCGTCGACGACCTGCAAGGCGCGCTGCAGGCCAAGGTCGACGAGGCGACACGTTCGCTGTCGGCCTGCATCGGCGAGGTCGACGACAAGCTCGATCGCCTGCAGCCGCCGCGCTGATCAGGCCGCGACCAGCGGCCCCGGCGCCACCTTCAGCGTGGCGCGGCCTTCGTGCCAGGCGCGGTCGAGATCGCTTTCGATGTGACGCAGCTCCGGCGGGCTGCGCGCGCTGGCGGCGACGGCCATCGGTCGCTTGTCGGCCCAGGGCAGAGCCGAATTGAGCGCGAACGCCCGGCTACGCCGCCTCGTCGCGCTGCGCGTACCAGCGGTACAGCACCCGCTGTCCCATCCGCCGGAACGGCGCGAACAGCGGCGAGCGCACCGCGCCCAGCACGTTGGGGTATTCGAGCGGCGCGTCGTAGATCGGCAGCTTGAAGACCTCGCGCCCGGCGTCCTGGCCGGCGATGCGCTCGGCCAGCCGCTTGCCGGCCCAGGTGGAGAAGGACACGCCGTTGCCGCCGTAGCCCAGCGCGTACCAGACCGCACGCGCCGGGTCCGGCCGGATGATGCGCGGCATCATGTCGTGGCTGACGTCGACCCAGCCCCACCACGAGTAGTCGATATCGATGCCGGCCAGCGGCGGGAACTTGCGCGCGATGGCGTCGGTGAGCAGCTTCAGGTGCACCGGCGCTTCGGCATCGGCGCCGCCGATGGCGCTGCGGCTGCCGATCTGCAGGCGCTTGCCGTCCAGCAGCCGGTAGTAGAAGCGCAGCGTGCGCGTGTCGGTCAGGAAGGTGGCCGAGCGGAAATTGGTGGCCTGCAGTTCGGCATCGGTCAGCGGCCGCGTCACCACCGAGTTCGACAGGATCGGCATCAGCCGGTTTTTCAGCAGCGGGCTCAGGCCCTGTCCGGTGTAACCGCCGGTGCACACCGCCACGCGCCGGGCGCGCACCGTGCCGCCGGGCGTGCGCAGGTGCTGCAGCCCGCCCTGCTGGTGCCAGCCTTGCACCGGGCTGGCGGTGTGGATGCGCGCACCCAGCGCGCGGGCGCGGCGCATCAGGCCGAAGCTGAGCTTCAGCGGGTGCACGCCGATGCCGTCGGGCTCGAACAATGCGCCAGCAGCCTCGCGCTCGTCGCAGTGGTCGCGGCGCAGTTCTTCGGCACTGAGGATGCGTGTGGCATAGCCGAAGGTGTCGCGCATCAGCGCGCCTTCGTTGCGCAACACCTCCATCAGGCGCGGCCGGTGCGCCACGTACAGGTGGCCGCCGTCGTGCGCGTCGCAGGCGATGCTTTGTGTCAGCGCGCGGAAGTTCTCGAAGCCGGCGCGGATCTCGGCATCCAGCTGCCGGGCCACGTCCAGGCCCCAGCGTTGGATCCACTGCGAGCGCTTGAGCCGGCCGCTGGCGTTCTGCCCCTGGCCGCCGCTGCGGCTGGAGCAGCCCCAGGCCACTTGGTTGGCTTCCAGCACCACGGCGCGGATGCCCTGCTCCTGCGCCAGGTACAGCGCGGTCGACAAGCCGGTGGCGCCGGAGCCGATGATGGCCACGTCCACGTCCATGTCCTGCAGCACGGGGCCGTCGTCCTCGGGCGGCGTGCCGGCGCTGGCCACCCACCAGGTGGGCGCATAGGCCTGGCCCTGCCCCGGCGTCGGTGCCAGCAGCGGGTCGTAGGTCGGGACGTAGGGGTTGGCGGCCTGCGCGTTCATCCGCGCGGCGCCGCCGGCAGATTGGGCCGGTTCTTGCGGAACACGTTCTTGCGCTGGATCTTGCCGTCCTTGAAGGCGAACAGGTCGACGCCGTTGACCTCGATGCGACTGCCGTCGGCGGCGGTGCCGGTGAAGGTCCATTCCGACGTGCCGAAATCGCCCGTCACGTGGTGCACGCCGTTGCGCCATTGCGCATCGGGCACCATCTCCCAGGCTGCGGCGAAGGCCTTGCGCACTGCCGCGTGGCCCTGGTGGCGTGTGCCGCAGGCATCGGGGCCGGCGGCGGTTTCGAAGACGCAGTCTTCGCTCATGAAGGACATCAGCGCGTCGATGTCGTGGCGGTTCCAGGCGTCGCTGAAGGCGGCGAGCGTGGCCACGCTGACGGTGGCCGGGGATGAGGTCATGCGAAGGCTCCAGGCTGAGGCGATGGGTTCGCGGCGATGATGCCACGCGGCCGGTAGCGGCACGCTCAGCGCTGCAGCGTCAGCGCACGCTGTCGCGCCGCAGTTCTCGCGGCGGCCGACCGAAGCGCGCGCGGAAGGCGCGGCTGAAGTGCGCGGCATCGTTGAAGCCGCAGCCGTAGGCGATGTCGCTGATGCTGCGCGCCGCCAGCGCCGGGTCGCACAGCTCGCGCCGCGCCAGCTCGAGCCGCTGCGCCCAGATCCAGTCCGACAGCGAGCAGGCCTCGCCGCCCCAGGCACGGTACAGCGTGCTCGGCGACAGCCGCAGCCGCGCGGCGATCTCGGCGACGCCGAAGTCGGCGTCGCGCAGCCGCTCGCGCACCAGCGCCTTGATCTGCTCGCGGTGCAGGGCCGTCAGCTGCGACACCGGCGTGCGCCGCGCCGCCGGCAGCGCCGACAGCCCGGCGATGAGGATCTGCGACACGCTGTCGGCCACCGCCGTGGCCGACTCGGGCGCCAGCGTGCCGATGTCGGCGGCCAGCGTGCTGATCATGTTGATCATCAGGTGGCCCGCGCCGCTGGCGCCGCTGACGCGCGTGGCCGTCAGCCTGTCGGTGTCGCGCAGCGCGGTGCGCAGCGTCGGCCCGGGCAGCATCAGCACGATCTGCTGGAACGGCCGGTCGAAGCGCAGCGTGTAGGGCCGCGTGCTGTCGTACAGCGCAAAGTCGCCGGGCGCGAGCATGGCATCGCGCCCGTCCTGCGAAACCACACCCTGCCCCTGCGTCTGGATGCTGACCAGGAAGTAGTCCTCGCTGGCGCGCGCGATCCTGGCCGGCGTGCGCCGCACCGTCTGTGCGGTGGCGGTGACGCGCGACAGCTCCAGCGGCGCCAGCCGGTCGGCGACGATCTCGCCGTCGATGGCCCGCTCGCCGGCCGGCGCATCGCATTCCAGCTGCACGTAGGTGTCGCAGACCAGGTCGGTCCAGAAGGCGACACGCTGGGCGGGCTCGACGCTGGCGGTGGTGACGACACGCTGCATGGGGTGCAGCATAGGCAAGACGCGGCCGCCGCGCCAGTGCGCCAGCGGCTTTCACGGCGGCTGCGTGTGTCAGTCAAGTCAGGCGCCACGCGCAGGCAAGCGCCGCGGCGCCGCAGTTCCTAGCATGTCGGCCACCCCTTCGATGGAGAACCCCATGCCCGTCACCCACCCCAAATTCGTCGCCGCCGCAGTGCAGGCCGCACCGGTGTTCCTGGACCTGGACGCGTCGGTCGACAAGGCCATCGCGCTGATCGGCGAAGCCGCCGCCCAGGGCGCGAAGCTGATCGCCTTCCCCGAGACCTGGCTGCCCGGCTACCCCTGGTTCATCTGGCTGGACTCGCCCGCCTGGGGCATGCAGTTCATCCAGCGCTACCACGACCACTCGCTGGTCTACGGCAGCGAGCCGGCCGAGCGGCTGGCGCAGGT
>Ga0307505_10002420_pt1 | contig 13001 bp, 13 predicted proteins | sample 23_S_MG_FD_202183 | JGI IMG/M metagenome (GOLD analysis project Ga0307505, IMG submission 202183) | Soil microbial communities from Populus trichocarpa stands in riparian zone in the Pacific Northwest, United States - 23_S | ecosystem: Environmental > Terrestrial > Soil > Riparian zone > Trees...
TCCGATCTGAGGTTCTTGATCTCGATCGTGTAGGCCCAGAAGTAGCGGTCCTGCTCGGGTGACGATTTGTCCGCCATGTATTTCGGCGTGACGGTCACCTGGATTCCGCGGGTCGTGGCCCGGTACATGCCTTGCTCCGACGCCCTGCTATCCGAGGTTGCAGGGGCCAGATATATTAAGGGCTGCTTCGCGCCCGCACGCAAGTTCCCCACCCGCGGCGTGCCTCATTCCTTGGGATCGAAAATGACCGCGCCGCTGGCCCGCAACGCATTGTTGCTGGGAAACTTCGTGACCGGAACAGCCGTCCTGGCGCCCGCCGGCATGCTGAACGAACTGGCCGCGGACCTCGACGTGTCGCTCCAGGCGGCGGGCTGGCTCGTTACGTTCGGAGCGGTGATTCTCTGCATCGGCTCGCCGCTTATGGCCTGGGCGACCACACACATGGAGCGCCGCACGCTGCTCACGGCCACGCTTGCGGTGATTGCGTTGGGCCATCTCGTATCGGCGTTCGCGCCGGACTATGCCGTGCTGCTGGCGGCACGGCTTGCACTTCTCGTCGTCGCTGCGCTTTACACGCCGCAGGCGGCGAGCGCGATCGCCCTGATCGCATCGGAGAAGGATCGCCCCGGCGCCATCGCTTATGTCTTCATTGGCTGGTCGCTGGCGGTCGCAGTCGGTCTGCCCATGGTGACGTTCCTCGCGTCGCAGTATGGATGGCGCGCGGCCTATGGCGGGATTGTAGTCGCTTCCGTGGCGGCGACGGTCTTGAACGCGGTTGGCCTGCCACGCGGCTTGAGGGGCGTGCCGCTCTCGGCGGCGAGCTGGGTCGAGGTCGTGCGCAACCGGCAGATCGTGCTTCTGCTCCTCATCACCGTGCTGGTGATCGGCGGGACGTTTCAGGTGTTCGTGTTCCTCGGGCCGCTGCTCGCGATCCTCGCGGATGCGGGGCCGCGGGTCGTCGGCCTTACCTTCGCGGTGAGCGGCGTGATCGGACTCGTCGGCAACGTCGTGACGACGCAGGTCGTCGGCAGCGTTGGTGCGTTCCGCATGTCGGTTATTCTGATTGTCACGATGGTGGCGGGTCTCATCGTCTGGTCGATTGGCACCGGCATCCTTGCAATGATGCTCGTTGGCACATTTCTCTCAAGCGTCGGCTTTGCCGCGTCCAATTCGATCCAGCAGGCGCGGTTGTCGATGGCCGCGCCGGCGCTGTCGAGCGCATCGATCGCGCTCAATACCTCCGCGATCTATGTCGGGCAGGCGATCGGGTCGGGCGTGGCGGGCTTCCTGATCGCGAACAATGCCGCGGTCGCAGTCGGTTTTGTCGCCGTCACGTTCACCGCGGCGGCGATCGGCGTTGTCTTCTTCACCGAGAACGAGAGCGCGAGGCTCAAAGCGCCTTGAAGCCGCGCTCAAGGTCCGCCGCCAGATCGTCGACGTGCTCGAGACCGACCGAGAGACGCAGCAATCCGTCGCCGATGCCCATTTCCGCACGCGCTTCAGGCGTGAAACGCTGATGGGTGGTGGTCGCCGGATGCACGATCAGGCTCTTGGTGTCGCCGAGATTATTCGAGACACGGATCAGCCGGAGCGCGTTACAGAAGCGGAACGCACCCGCCTTGCCGCCGTCGATCTCGACCGCGATCAGCGTGCCGCCGCCTTTCATCTGGCGCTTCACAAGCGCCGCCTGCGGATGATCGGCGCGGCCGGGATAGATCACTTTTTTCACTTTCTTGCTGCTCGCCAGGACATCCGCGAGTTTTGACGCGTTTGCCTGCATGCGCTCGACGCGCACGGCGAGCGTCTCCATGCCTTTCAGCATGATCCAGGCATTGAAAGGCGAGATCGACGGACCCGTCTGGCGCAGGAAATTGTGCATGTGGTCCATGATGAATTGTTCGGACGACAGCACCGCGCCGCCGAGACAACGGCCTTGCCCATCGATGTGCTTCGTCGCCGAATAAACAACCACGTCGGCGCCGAGTTGCAGCGGGCTTTGCAAGAGCGGCGTTGCGAAGACGTTATCGACGATAAGCTTGGCGTTTGCGGCTTTCGCGATCTTCGCGATCTCCGCGATGTCGAGCACGTCGAGTGTGGGGTTCGTCGGGCTTTCGAGGAAGAACGCTTTCGTCTCAGGCCGCACAGCGTCTTTCCATTGCGCGAGGTCCGTGCCGTCCACCAGCGTGCAGGGAACGCCATAGCGCGGCAGGAATTCCTCGATCACCCAGCGGCAGGAGCCGAACAGCGCCTTCGCCGCGACGACATGGTCCCCGGCTTTGAGAAAGCAGAGAAGAGCGGACGTGACCGCCGCCATGCCGCTCGCGGTGCCGCGGCAGGCCTCCGCGCCTTCGAGCGCGGCGAGCCGCCCCTCGAACATCGCAATCGTCGGATTGCCGTAGCGCGAATAGACGAAGCCCGGCTCCTTGTTGGAGAAGCGCGCCTCGGCCGTCTCGGCTTCGTCATAGACGAAGCCCTGCGTGAGAAAGAGCGCCTCGGCGTTTTCGCCGAACTGCGAGCGCAGGATGCCGGAATGGATCAGCCGGGATTCCGGGCGAAGTTCTTCCGGATCGAGCGGCGGACGGGGAATCGAACTCATGGCGTGCCCTCCAAAAATAAAGTCCGGCGGGGGACGACCCGGCCGGACTTCGGCACGTCCCCGGCCTTTTAGCGAGTTGTTTAACGTGGCTGCAAGCCGGCCGGCTCAAATGACCACGAACGATAGGTGGATTATCGCGAGCCCGCGCTTGGCGTCAAGCGGCCCGTCCGCTAGTCGATTGGACATGACCGCAGCCCTCAGGCGCGAACAGCCGAACACCGCGTCCGGCATATTGCCGGCGCAGGCGATTGCTGCATTGGCCGAGAGCGGCGCCATCGCTGCCCAAATAAAAGTGGGCAGCGACCAGATCCAGCCCGCGAGCCTCGATCTTCGCCTTGGCGCGCGTGCATGGCGGGTACGCGCGAGCTTCCTGCCGTCGGCGAAGAGCGCGATCGGCGAGCGGCTGGATGCACTGGCGCTGCACCAGATCGAGCTGTCCGATCGAGGCACGGTACTGGAGACCGGCTGCGTCTATATCGTCGAACTCGAAGAGCGCCTGAAGCTGCCGCGCGATCTCGCGGCCTCCACTAATCCGAAGAGCTCGACCGGCCGCCTCGACGTCTTCACGCGCGTGATCGGCGACCGCGTTGCGGCGTTCGACGTTTTTCCGCCGGGCTATGACGGGCCGCTCTATGTCGAGGTGAGCCCGCGCACGTTCCCCGTGCTCGTGCGGCGCGGCTCGCGCCTCGGCCAAATCCGTTTCCGCCGCGGCACGGCGAAGCTCGACGGAGCCGCGCTCGCAGCGCTTCACGCCCGCGACCGGCTTGTCGATGAAGACAATGCCGATCTCGCCGGCGGCGCGGTGGCCGTCAGCGTCGATCTCTCCGGCCGTTACGGCGGCCTCGCGGGCTTCCGCGCCAAGCGCCACACCGGCCTGATCGACGTGGATTTTCGCGGCGGGTACGACGTTGCGGATTTCTGGGAGCCGTTAGAGGCGCGCGGCCAGAGCCTCGTGCTCGATCCCGACGCCTTTTACATTCTTTCATCGAAAGAAGCGGTGCATGTGCCGCCGGACCACGCGGCCGAGATGGTGCCGTTCGATCCGCTGGTCGGAGAATTCCGCGTGCATTACGCCGGCTTCTTCGATCCCGGATTCGGCCATGCGGCAGCAGGCGGGCAGGGCGCACGCGCCGTCCTCGAAGTCCGATCGCGCGAAGTGCCGTTCATTCTTGAGCACGGCCAGATCGTCGGCCGGCTCATTTACGAACGGCTGACCGAGCGGCCGACGAAACTATATGGCGAAAGCCTCGGCTCGAACTATCAGGCGCAGGGACTGAAGCTCTCGAAGCACTTCAAGCCGTACAGCCGGTAATTTCTGACTCGTCATGCCCGCGACAAGCGCGGGCATGACATACTTGCCGAGCGCCCTGACCCGCTCTCATGCCTCCGGCCGCGCACCGGCGAAGGAGGACCCGCCCTACAATTCGCGTCTTTCTTTGCCTATGTTGCTGGAAAGCATGGCCAGCCAAAGCGAGCGCATCATGAACAAACCCGCCCATCTTTCCGCCGCTGCCCATGAGAAGCAGCTCGATCGGCTCGCGGAAATAGCGATCCGCGTCGGGCTCAATCTGGCACGCGGGCAGGAACTCGTGATGACCACGCCGCTGGACGGTTTGCCGCTTGCGCGCCTGATTTCCGACCATGCCTACAAGGCCGGTGCTTCGCTCGTGACAACGCTGATTACCGATGACGCGCTGACATTGTCACGCTTCCGCCATGCGCCCGAAGAGAGCTTCGACAAGGCAAGCGGCTGGCTGTTCGAAGGCATGGCATCGGCCTTCCGTTCGGGGGCCGCGCGCCTCGCGGTCGTCGGTGACGATCCCTCGCTCCTGTCGGCGCAAGACCCGGTCAAGGTCGGACGCGCCAACCGCGCGCGCTCGAAGGCATATCTGCCGGCGCTCGAACTCATCACCGATTTCGCCATCAACTGGACGATCGTGGCGGCGGCGACGCCCGCCTGGGCGAAAGCCGTGTTTCCCGCCGACACGCCGGAGGTCGCGCTCGCCAAACTCTGGGATGCGATCTTTGCCGCCTCGCGCGTGAACGGCGCCGATCCGGTGTCGGGCTGGACGGAACACAACCGCGCGCTCCACGCGCGCAAGGCGATGCTGAACGACAAGCGCTATGCCGCCGTGCATTTCCGCGGGCCGGGCACGGACCTGCGCGTCGGCCTCTCGGACGGTCATGACTGGAACGGCGGCGCGGCGAAGGCGCAGAACGGTATCGTATGCAACGCCAACATCCCGACCGAGGAAGTCTTCACTACGCCGCACGCCATGCGTTGCGACGGCACGGTGCGCAGCACCAAGCCGCTCTCGCATATGGGCACGCTGATCGAGGGTATTGAGGTTCGATTTGCCGGCGGCCGCGTCGTCGAGGCGAAAGCGACGAAGGGCCAGGAAGTGCTGACGCAGATGATGGACACCGACGAAGGCGCGCGCCGTCTCGGGGAGGTGGCGCTGGTCCCGCATTCGTCGCCCATCTCGCAGAGCGGGCTTCTCTTTCAGAATACGTTGTTCGACGAGAACGCCGCGAGCCATATCGCGCTCGGCCAGGCCTATTCCAAGTGCATTGTCGGCGGCGGCGATATGGACGAAGACGAACTCAAGCGCCGCGGCGCCAACCGCAGCCTCATTCATGTGGACTGGATGATCGGCTCCGCCGAGATCGACGTGGACGGCATCGACGCGAACGGCAACGCCGAGCCGATCATGCGCAAGGGCGAATGGGCGGTAGCGGCGAAGTAGTCAGCCTGCCGTGGCGCCGGGCGGCGTGAGCGCTCGAAAGGCCGCAGCCGCGATGAACAATAGAAGCGCGAGCTTCGCGGTCTCGCAGACGATGAAATACAGATGCAGCGATGAGGGCGCGGGCGTGCCGCCGCCGATGATCGCAGTTACTCGTGCATCGAGCGCGGGGAGGAGCCAGAACGCCTGAGCGAGCAGAATCGCGGTGATGATGGCGAAGGCCGCTGTCCGCAGCGGCGGCAGTCCGCTCAGGAGAATCGAAGTTGCGAGCGCGATGGCGAGTGCCCATTCGGCGCGGGCGAGCCACAGGAACGTGTGCCGCCCGACCTCAAGCGCGACCGGCAGTGTGAGGCCTGGCGCCCTGAACTTCGCGACCGTTGCCAGAAACGAAACACCGAGCACAAGGCCGATCCAGCAGCAGGCGAGGGCGGCGGTCAGCGCGATGGCATAAGAGGCGTGCATGCTTGCGATCCTGAAGTTGTTCATCGCAAGATGCAGCCGAAGCCCGGCCCTTCACAAGCCCGCAAAACCGCGTCACATTGAAAAGACCAAGCCGGGACGGCGCTCGCGGGCGTAGTTCAATGGTAGAACGGCAGCTTCCCAAGCTGCATACGAGGGTTCGATTCCCTTCGCCCGCTCCAGTTTTGTCACCCGCCCGCCCGGCGCGGCCTGCCCACTCCTTATATTTTATAATTTTTTCTCGTCCCACGGCCCCGCACTCCTTGACCCTGTTTGCGGAAGTGCAAAGCTTTCCGCTGGCCCAATTCCGAGCGGAGTCAATCCGCCGGTCGAGGAATGCAATGGGAGAGATTTCATGAAGCGAGCACTGCTGCTTGCCGGCGCAATCATGCTGGCTGCGGGCGCAAATGTCGCCAGCGCCCAGGACAAGACGTTCAATCTCAAGCTCAGCTACTGGGTGCCGCCGTCGCACCTGCTCACGCCCGGCTACAAGGAATGGGCGGCTTCGATGGAGCAGGCCTCGGGCGGCACGATCAAGACGACGCTCTTCCCCTCGAGCCAGCTCGGCTCCGGCCAGGATCACTTCGACATGGTCCGCCGCGGCGTCGCCGACATTGTTCTCGTCAATCCGGGTTACACGCCCGGCCGCTTTCCCGTGATCGGCATCGTCGACCTGCCATTCATGACGAACAGCGCCTACAAGGCGGCGCCGGCCATCAAGCGCTTCTACGCGAAATACGCCGAGAAGGAGATGCCGGACGTCATCGTCTGCCACACCTTCTCGCACGAGCCGGGCACGGTGATCTCGAAAAAGCCCGTGAAGGTGCCGGGTGACATCAAGGGTCTCAACATCCGTTCCGCCAACCAGACGATGGCGACCTTCATGACGTCGCTCGGCGGCAACTCGGTGCAGGTGCCGATCATGGAAGCGGCCGACACGCTCCGCCGCGGCATCACGGACGCGTTGAACGGCACCTATGACAGCCTCACGCATCCGGCGTTCAAGTTCCACACGGTGACGGAGTACACGCTCGATACGAAGATGTATCTCGCGACGCTCCTGCATCTCATCAATCGCAAGACCTACGACAGCATGTCGGCGGCGCAGAAGAAGGTCATCGACGACCACTGCACGCCTGAATGGTCGCAGAAGGTTTACAAGCACTGGTACGACGATCAGGTCCAGCGCGAGGATGAAATCCGCAAGGCCGGCGACAAGATCACCAAGATCACCACAATCGGGAAGGCGGAAATCGATCAGTGGCGAAAAGCCGCCGAACCGATCGTCGCTTCGTGGAAAGAGTCCGTCACCAAGGCGGGGTTCAATCCCGATCAGTTGCTGAACGAATACAAGGCCGAGCTTCAGAAGACCGACGCGTTGTACTGACCGGCGTATTGAACGAAGGACTTTGCGGGCACGCCGCTTTTGTGGCGTGCCCGCACGCGCATAGGCGGGCGACGATCCGGTTCCCGGCCGCCGCACACTCCCCGGATTTTTCTCGACCTTGCGTTGCTGAATTCGCGTTGTGCGTCTCGACGCCCTTTGCCGAAAGTGCCAAGCTTTGGTTCACGGCTGCGACGCTGCGCCAACGGCGCCGTGGCAACAATAAGCCGCGTATAAACGCGCAAAATAGTCCGGAGGAAACCGACCAAAGGAGGGACTCGATGAAGCAGTATGGTTTTCTGCTTGCGGGCGCGCTCTTGCTTGCCGGCGCGAGCGACGCGAGCGCTCAAGACAAACAAATCAATCTGAAATTCAGCTACTGGGTGCCGCCGAGCCACCTGCTGACGCCCGGCTATAAGGAGTGGGGCGCCGCGCTCGAAAAGGCGTCGAACGGCACCATCAAGACAACACTCTTCCCCTCGAGCCAGCTCGGCTCGGGGCAGGATCACTACGACATGGTCAAGCGCGGCGTCGCCGATGTCGGCCTGATCAATCCCGGTTACACCCCCGGCCGCTTCCCGATCATCGCGACTGCCGACCTGCCGTTCCTTGTCACCGACAGCCTGAAGGCGGCGCCGGCCATCTCCCGCTGGTACAAGAAATACGCGGCCAAGGAGATGCCGGAACACTATGTCTGCCACACCTATTCACACGAGCCGGGCTCCTTCCATTCCAAGAAGGAGATCAAGGTCCCGTCCGACGTGAAGGGTTTGAACGTCCGCACCGCCAACCAGACGATCGCGGCGTTCGTGACGTCCATGGGCGGCAACTCGGTGCAGGTGCCGATCATGGAAGCCGCCGACACGCTCCGCCGCGGCATTACGGACGCGATCACCGTGCCGTGGGGCGGGCTCACGCATCCGGCCTTCAAGTTCGGGGAAGTCACGACCTACACGCTCGACATCCCGCTCTATGTGTCGAACTTCACGCATGGCATCAGCAAGCAGACCTACGACGCCATGTCCGCCGCCCAGAAGAAGGCGGTCGACTCCGTCTGCACGCCGGAGTGGTCGGCCCTGACCTACAAGCATTGGTATCAGGACGACTACGACCGCCAGCAGGCGATCTACAAGACCGACCGCAAGATCACCAGGCCGAGCGAGGCGGACGTGAAACTCTGGCGCGACGCCGCCAAGCCCATCTACGATCAGTGGGCGGCTGCGGTGAAAAAGGCCGGCTACGATCCGGACACGGTCCTGAACGAGCTCAAGGAAGAACTGAAGAAGTCGGACGCGCTGTTCTGATACATTCAAGCATCGCCCGCCGGGACAAGCGCCCGGCGGGTGTTCTCGGGGGCGGGGACACTCCAGCGTGAATCGATTTGTTTCGATCGTCGAGCGGACGGCCGGCTATTTCATTGGCCTTCTGGCACTGATCACCTTCGGCGAAGCGGTCCTGCGCTATGGCTTCAACAGCCATATTCCCGACGGTTTCATCGTCGGCCAGACCATGCAGGGCATCGCGATCTGCTGGGGCATTGCGACCGCGACCTATGCCGACCGGCAGATCACCGTCGACATCCTGCACGAGCTGGTGAGCAATCCCGTGCGCCGTGTCTTCGACATCACGGCCTACACCATCAACTTCCTCTTCATGGCGCTGTTCGGCTACGCCATGACCTTCAAGGTCTTCGACATCCTCGCCGCGGGCGAGATTTCTCCCGAACTGCGCATTCCGATCTGGACCGGCTACACGCTGGCTTCTCTCGGAATCCTGGCGGCGGTCGCCACCGCGGGCATCCGCTGGTGGCAGGTCGTGATCGAGCGGCGATAGGAAAGTCCCATGTCCGAAGAGACCATGGTCGCGATTGTCGGCTGCATTGCCGTGCTGGTGCTGATGCTGATCCGCGTCCCCATCGCGGTCAGTCTCGGCTCGGTGGCGGTGGCGGGCTTTGCGTATCTGGTTGGCATCGAGCCCGCGATCGGGATCATGGTCGACTCGCCGATCCGCACCGTGACCAACTTCAATTTCAGCGTCGTGCCGCTCTTCATCCTGATGGGCGCGCTGGTCGGCGTGTCGGGCATGAGCCGCGAACTATTCCGCGCCGCCAACGCCTGGACCGGCCAGTTCCGCGGCGGCATGGCGATGGCGACGATCTTTGCCTGCGGCGGCTTCGCCGCGATCAACGGCTCGTCGGTCGCGAGCGCAGCGACCATGACCCATGTCGCGCTGCCCGAACTGCGCCGCGCCGGCTACAATCCGGGCTTTTCTGCCGGCGTGATCGCCACCGGCGGAACGCTTGGGATCATGATCCCGCCGTCCGTCATGTTCATCCTGTACGCCATTCTCACCGATACCGACGTGGCGTCGCTCTTTATTGCCGGAATCATCCCCGGCCTGATCGCCATCGTCTTTTACTGCGTGACGATCCAGATCGTTTACGTCTTCCGGCCCGAATGGATGCCGCGCGGTGAGCGGGCGAGCCGCGAAGAACGCATCGACAGCGTGAAGGATGTCTGGGCGACGCTCGTACTGTTCCTGATCGTGATGGGCGGCATCTACGGCGGCTTCGTCACGATTACCGAAGCCGCGGGTCTCGGCGTCGTCGGCGCGCTGGTGATCGGCCTGCTGCGCCGCAGGCTCGACTGGAAAGGAATCGAAACAAGCCTCGTCGAGGCGTTGCGCACATCTGCGTCGATCTTCTTCATTCTGATCGCGGCTTTCCTGTTTCAGTTTTTCCTCGCCGTCACGCAGATGTCGCAGCTCCTGGCGGACTTCCTCACCAGCCTGCCCGTCGGGCCGCTCGGAGTCGTCATCGTTATCCTCGCCTTCTACATTATCGTCGGCATGTTTGTGGACGAACTGGCGATCATCCTGCTGACGATCCCGATTGTGTTTCCCATTGTCGTCGACCTGGGTTTCAGCCCGATCTGGTTCGGCGTGCTCGTCGTCGTGACGGTGCAGATCGGCCTGATCGCCCCGCCCGTCGGCATCATCTGCTTCATCATGAACAACATGGTGCCCGACATCGGGCTCGTGAACATCTATCGCGGCGCCATCCCCTTCGTGATCGCGGACCTCTTCTGGCTCGCGCTGCTCGTCGCCTTCCCGTCGCTCTCGCTGTTTCTCGTCAATCAGATGGGGTGAGGGCGCTCGTCCGCGCCCGGACCGGCGTCTTTCCTTTTCGGCCGCGGCTTGACTAGATTGGTGGCATGAAGACCTTCCGGACGAGCCCTTCGCGCGGGCCCGCCTCACCCGATGTCGCGGGTTTCTACGAGCCCGATACGGGCAGCATCCAGTACGTCGTGAGCGATCCGGCCACGAAGGCGGCGGCCATTGTCGATCCGGTACTGGACTTCAATGACAAGTCGGCGCGGACGACGACCAAAAGCGCCGACGAAATCCTTCGTTACGTTGCGGAGAAGGGCCTTTCGGTCGGCTGGATTGTCGACACCCATCCGCACGCCGATCATTTTTCGGCCGGCGCCTATCTCAAGGACAAGCTCAGCGCGCCGCTCGCGACGGGGGAGAGGGTCCGCGACATCGCCGTCCTGTGGCGCAAGTTCTACAACACGCCGGATGCCTTCGAGGCGGCGGCCTTCGACCGCTATTTCGCCGACAGTGAAACATTCGAAATCGGCAAGCTGCCGGTGCGTGTCATGCTCTCGGCGGGACACACGCTCGCGTCCATTACGTTGATCGTCGGCGACGCGGCCTTCGTCCATGACACGCTGATGCAGCCCGACTCCGGCACGTCGCGCGCCGATTTTCCCGGCGCCGATGTCTCGACGCTGTACCGCTCGATCCAGTCGATCCTCTCCCTGCCGCCGCAGACGCGCCTCTTCGTCGGCCACGACTACTGCCACGACGGCCGCGAGCCGGAATGGGAATCGACGGTTGCCGAACAGAAGGCGTCGAACATCCACGTGAAGGACGGCGTCAGCGAAGCGGACTTCGTGAAACTGCGCAGCGAGCGCGACCGCTCCCTGCCGCTGCCGGACCGGATGCTGCAAGCGCTGCAGGTCAATCTGCGCGGCGGGCGCCTGCCGGAGCCCGAAAACGACGGTCACCGCTATTTGCGCATACCGCTCAACCGTTTTTGAACGGCTGGAAATTGCCCGGCATCGGCCCTAAATTCCTTAAATGGCCGAGGAAATGACCACCGCCAACGTGCAATCGCAGGGCAGCGCGTCGCTGGGACGCATGGCGCTCTGGGGGCTCAGTGCATTCATTGCGCTCCTGATGATCGGGACCGTTGCACTCTGGCTCACGCTTGGCACCGCCGTCTTCTATGAAGTCGTCGCCGCCGGCATCGCCTACTGCTTCTGAGCGTTCATGAATCGCCTTGTCCGTATCCTCGCCATGGCGGCCGCCTTGCTCGCGGGCGCTGCCGCGCTCGCCGGGATTACCATTGTCCTGTGGCCTCGCGGTTCCGAAGTCGCGGTGAGTCCGTCGGCGGTCGGCGGGCCGTTTTCGCTCACGGACCAGAACGGCCGCACGGTCACGGAGGCCGACTTCCAGGGCAGGCCGTTCCTTGTCTTCTTCGGCTTCACGAATTGTCCGGACATTTGCCCGACCGCGCTCTTCGAAATGTCGGAAGTCTTCCGCCGCCTGGGACCGGACGCGGAGAAAGCCAGCGCGATCTTCATCTCGGTCGATCCGGCGCGCGACACGCCGGAGAAGCTGAAGGACTACCTGCAAAGTTTCCACGCGCGCATTTCGGCGCTGACCGGAACCCAGGCGGACATCGACGCCGTGACCAAGGCTTACAAGGCCTACGCCAAGCGCGTGCCGCTTGAGGGCGGCGACTACACCATGGACCACTCGGCCATCGTGTACCTCATGGACAAGAACGGCCGTTTCGTTGCGCCGTTCAACCTGAAGCGTCCGGCCGACGAGGCCGCGAAAGACCTTCGCAAATATCTTTGACGCGGCCGCGGCGAACGTGAACCGTTCGGCAAGTTGATGCGACATGGGCATGGGCCCAACGCGCGCTCGTTTTATTTCGGAAAAGTGTTTTGAAATCCGCGCGCTAAGCCCTTTCGATTCGACGAAAGAATAAGAGATGCTAAGGTTCGGCGTCTCGCGCGAACTGCTGCCTTTCAATGAGCGGCGGACGCACGGATGCCTGCGGCTTTTGCCGCCGGTCGCCACGGGAGGGAGGGCACGCTGTGACGGTATTCCGCCACATGCTGAATCGCGTCATCGACGCGGCGATGGTCGTATCCGAAGTCGCGATCGTCCTGATGATGCTGCATATCTCGGCCGAGCTGCTGTTCCGGTGGCTTTTCAGGCACGGCCTTGAATCCGTGCCGGAGTTCGTCGCCTTCTATTACATGACAGCCGTCGCGTTCCTGTCGTTGGCCTATGTGCTGCGCGGCAACGGGCATCTCGCCGCCGAGTTCTTCACCGAGCGCCTGACCAAACGCCGCCGCGAATTGCTTGAAGGCGTTATCTCGATTGCCCTCGGCGTCTTCATGCTGACGTTTACATGGCAGCTTTTCAGCGAAGCCGTCACCATGACCGCACTCCAGGAAGTGCATCAGGGCGTCTCGTTCAATCTGCCGAAGTGGCCGGGCCGCTGGTTCATGACGATCGGCTCGGCGATCATGACCGTCGCCGCCTTCTCGATCGCCATTCATCGTTTGCTTGGCATCGCCGACAACTCACCAGCGGCGGCAAAGCCTGCCTCGCTCGATTCATAAAACTGCTCGGGGGAAGCCTCTTGTCTCCGCTTGCGCTCGGCTTCACGGGCTTCGCCGCGATCCTCGTCCTGATCATCCTGCGCGTGCCGATCGGCCTCGCGCTCGGCAGCGTC
>Ga0307505_10002421_pt1 | contig 13001 bp, 10 predicted proteins | sample 23_S_MG_FD_202183 | JGI IMG/M metagenome (GOLD analysis project Ga0307505, IMG submission 202183) | Soil microbial communities from Populus trichocarpa stands in riparian zone in the Pacific Northwest, United States - 23_S | ecosystem: Environmental > Terrestrial > Soil > Riparian zone > Trees...
TGGCCTTCGAGCTTGCGGATCTGCGTGGACACGGCCGGCTGCGTCAGGTGCAGCTCCTCGGCGGCGCGCGAGTAGCTCGACAGGCGCGCCACCGCTTCGAAGACCTTCAGCTGGCGCAGCGTGGCGTGTTTCATCGGCGTGCCTCGATACATTATCTATGAGTAATGTAAATCATCAAAAGCTTTGATTTGTGTTTATCCATGGCGGCTCCTACGATCCCTTCATCGACCCCACCTTTCAGGAGCCCACCATGCTGTCGCCCGTCAAGATCGACTGCCCCTCGGATGCCGAAATCGACCGCAGCGCCTTCAACGCCGCGTTCTACGAGCTGGGCCTGCGCTGGTACTGGGACGACGCCACCTACGAAAGGCTGAGCCGCGAAGCCTGCGAACGCGCGCGGCTGCGCCACTATCTGGAAAGCGCGCAGCCGCACCTGCTGCGCGCCTACGACGCCGACTTCCTGACGCAGGCCATCCTCGACATCAAGCAGCGCGTGCGGCGCTCGCTGGCCGGCTGCGCAGCGCACAAGGTGCCCAGCTTCAACTGGGCCGACGCGCGCTGGGGCGAAGTCGGCATCTGACAACCGGTGCCCGCGGCGCGGGCGCCATGGGGGACCGGCGATGACGTCGACCTGCGCCTGGGTGCGCTTTCATTCGGCCGGACGCACCGGCTTCGGCCGGCTGCAGGACGGACACATCCACGTGCACCGCGGCGAGCTCTTCGACCAGCCGGTCGACACCGGCGAGCGGCTGGCCGTGGATGCGGTGCGGCTGCTGATGCCGACGCAGCCGGGCAAGGTGCTGGCGCTGTGGAACAACTTCGGCGAACTGTCCGCCAAGCTGGGCCTGGGCAAGCCGCCCGAGCCGCTGTATCTGATCAAGCCGCCCAACACCTACCTGGACCCGGGCCTGGTGGTTCCGCGCCCGCCCGGCGACGGCAAGCTGGCCTTCGAAGGCGAACTGGCCATCGTCATCGGCCGGCGCGCGACGCGCGTGCCGCTGGCCGACGCCATGGCGTTTGTCTTCGGCTACACCTGCGCCAACGACGTGACGCTGGGCGAGATCGTCCATCGCGACCCGACGTTCCAGCAGTGGGTGCGCGCCAAGGGCGGCGACGGTTTCTGCCCCTTCGGCCCGGCCATCGTCACCGGTCTGGACCCGAATCTGCTGCGCGTGCGCACGCGGCTCGACGGCCAGCTGCGCCAGGACTACCCCGTCAGCGACATGCACTTCTGCGTGGCCGAGTTGGTAAGCCTGATCTCGCACGACATGACGCTGCTGCCCGGCGACCTGATCCTGTGCGGCACCTCGGTCGGCATCGGCTCGATGAAGCCCGGTAGCCATGTCAGCGTCGAGATCGAAGGCATCGGCACGCTGCACAACAGCGTCGCATGACGCACCCCTTTCCAACTACCTGGGTCCACGATCATGAAAATTGCCATCATCGGCGCCGGCGCCATCGGCGGCTACGTCGGCGTGAAGCTCGCCCTGGCGGGTGAAGACGTCGTCTTCATCGCGCGCGGCGCCAACCTGGACGCCATCCGCCGCCACGGCATGAGGCTGCAGCTGCACGACGGCAGCGAGCAGATTGCGCGCCAGGTGCGCGCCACCAACGACTATGCCGAGGCCGGCGTACAGGACGTGGTGGTGCTGGCCATGAAGGCGCACCAGCTCGAAGCCGTGGCGCCGCAGCTGCACCGCCTGGTCGGGCCGCACACCGCCATCGTGACGATGCAGAACGGCATCCCGTTCTGGTACTTCCACGGCCAGCGCGGCGCGCTGGAAGGCAGCGTGGTGCGCAGCGTCGACCCGCAGGGCACGCTGGCCGGGCTGATCCCGGTGCAACAGATCATCGGCTGCGTGGTCTACCCGGCGGCCGAGCTGGTGGCACCGGGCGTGGTCCGGCACATCGAGGGCGAGCGCTTCCCCCTCGGCGAGCTCGACGGCAGCCTCAGCGAGCGCGTGCAGCGGATTGCCGACGGCTTCACCCGAGCCGGCTTCAAGAGCCCGGTACTGGACGACATCCGCGCCGAGATCTGGCTCAAGCTGTGGGGCAACCTGACGTTCAACCCGATCAGCGCGCTGGCGCATGCCACGCTGGTGGACATCTGCCAGTACCCGGCCACACGCGAGCTGGCCGCGGCGATGATGCGCGAAGCCCAGGCCGTGGCGCACGAGCTGGGCATCCAGTTCCGCGTGTCGCTGGACAAGCGCATCGCCGGGGCCGAGAAGGTGGGCAAGCACAAGACCAGCATGCTGCAGGACATCGAGGCCGGCCGCGCGCCGGAGATCGATGCGCTGGTCGGCTCGGTGGTCGAGCTCGGCCGCCTGACGGACACGCCCACGCCGCACATCGACAGCGTCTACGCGCTCGTCAAGCTGCTGGCACGCTCGATGGAAGAACAGGCGGGCCGGGTGCAGCTGCAGGCCTTGCCGGCGGCCGCATCACCGCCGCTGCTCCAGGCGGCCTGAAACGTGCAGCCGCGCGAGCGGCTGCCGTAGACTGCCGTCCCCATGAGCGAGGACTCCGAACCGGACGGCAGTTTCGTCCCCTACATCGCCCACGAAGAGTTCCGCAATGGCGCGGCACGTGGGCGCTTTCGCATCGTCGTCAACCCGACGCTGGCCCGGCCCTACGCCGTGCGGCGCACGCGCATCGACCTGTTGGCAGTGCTGGTCATCGTGGTCGGCGCGGCGCTGGCACTGGCCGGGCAGGCCGTGCCCGGCGTCGCGCTCGTGGCGCTGGGCGTGATCGCCAACCGCCTGGTGCGTCACCAGGCCGGCAAGATCGTGCTGCAACTGGCGCTGAAGGACCCGCAGGTCTATGCCGAAGTCACCAGCAACGGCGTGATGGAGGTGCGGCGCGCCTGAGCCGCGGGTGCGGCGGCCCGCCGCGCTACTTCACCAGCATCACCGGGACTGCAGATTCGCCGATGGTAGACTGCGCCACCGAGCCGAGCAGCGACGCCGACATGCCGACGCCGCTGGTGCCCATGACGATCAGGTCGCAGCCCCGATCCACGGCTTCCTGGGCAATCGCCTCGCCGGGCGAGCCGACACGCGCATGCACCTCGTAGGGCACGCCCGCGGCATCGAGCGCCGCTCGCGAGCTCGCGAGCGCGGCATCGGACTGCTCCTGGTAGTACTCGTCGAGCGTCTTGCTGGCCACGAAGGAGGACACGTCGCCCGACACAGGACGCTGCACATGCACCACGTGCAACTGCATCGCTGCCGGATCGGCGAGCTCCCGGCGCATCTCGATCACGTGGCGGGTCGCCCGCGACGAGGCCTCGGAGCCGTCCACCGCCAGCAGGATGCGGCGCAGCCGCCCGCCGCTGGCCGGCTCTGCGGCGGCAGCCACCGGCACCGCCGGCGCATGCCGGGCCTTGCGCGCCGTGACCAGCTTGCCGATCGCCAGGACCAGCAGCGCACCGGCGATGCCTGCACCGTAGCGCACCATGTCGGTCGCCTCGATCTTCAGCATGCCAGGCATCACGTCCGGATTGACCAACGCCGGGTCGGTGACCGTCATCGTGCCGGCAATCCAGCCCAGCAGCATGCCGCCCAGCGTGATGATGATCGGGAAGCGGTCCATCAGCTTGATGACCAGCTGGCTGCCCCAGACGATGATCGGGATGCTGACGACCACGCCGAAGATCACCAGCGCCATGCTGTGGCCGGTGCCCGAGGCCTCGGCCGCGCCGGCGATGGCGATCACGTTGTCCACGCTCATCACCAGGTCGGCGATGATCACGGTCTTGACGGCGCCCCACAGCTTGTCGCTGCCCTCGATGTTGGAGTGGCCGTCCTCGTGATCGGGCACCAGCAGCTTGACGCCGATCCAGACCAGCAGCACGGCGCCGACGATCTTCAGGAAGGGGATGGCCAGCAGCGTCAGCGCAAAGAAGATCAGGATGATGCGCAGCCCGATCGCGCCGGCCGTGCCCCACAGGATGCCCTGCATGCGCTGCTTGGGCGGCAGCTTGCGGCAGGCCAGCGCGATGACGACGGCGTTGTCGCCACCAAGCAGGATGTCGATCAGGATGATCTGGCCGACGGCGATCCAGAACTGGGGGGAGGCGAGGAATTCCATCTGGTTTGTCTCGTTCGTGGAAGCGCCAATGTAGCGGCAGCAATTGGAAACCAGCCGCCGGGCCGGTCAACTAAGTAGTAGCCGCAACCGGGCAGCTGCTCAGCCTGGCGCCTCGGCCAGGATCTGCCCGCCGCCGTAGCTGCTGTGGCGCGGCGCCTCGCCGCCCAGCTTGACGCGCACCGCGCAGTACTTGAACTCCGGGATCTTCGCGAACGGGTCGAGCGCGGCGTTGGTCAGCTTGTTGATGGCCGCCTCGTAGTAGGCGAAGGCGACGAAAACCGCGCCGCGCGGCGTGCCTTCGTCGGCGCGCGCCCACAGCGACACCGCGCCGCGGCGCGACTCGATCGTCAGCACATCGCCCGGCTTGGCGCCGATGGCCGCCAGGTCCAGCGGGTGCAGCAGCGCCGTCGGATCCGGCTCGAGGGCGTCGAGCACGCTGGCGCGCCGTGTCATGCTGCCGGTGTGCCAGTGTTCGAGCTGGCGCCCGGTGATCAGCACCATCGCGTACTCGGCATCGGGCCGTTCGTCGGCGGGGATGATGTCGGCCGGCACGAAGCGCGCCTTGCCGCCTTCGCGCGGGAAGTCGTCGACGAAGACCACCGGTTCGCCCGGGTCGCCTTCCTGCTCACACGGGTAGGTGACGGCGTGCTCGCGCTCCAGCCGCTCCCAGGTGATGCCGCCGATGCTCGGCATCGTCTTGCGCATCTCGTCGAAGACTTCGCTGACGTGCCGGTAGTCCCAGGGCAGGCCCAGGCGCTCGCCGATCTGCTGGATGATCCACAGGTCCTGGCGCGCATCGCCCGGCGGGTCGATCGCCTGGCGGCCCATCTGCACCAGGCGGTCGGTGTTGGTGAAGCTGCCGGTCTTCTCGGGGAAGGCGCCGGCCGGCAGGATGACATCGGCCAGGTAGGCGGTCTCGGTGAGGAAGATGTCCTGCACCACCAGGTGGTCGAGTGCCGCCAGCGCCTCGCGCGCATGGTTGGCATCGGGGTCGGACATGGCCGGGTTTTCACCCTGCACGTACATGCCCTTGATCTGCCCATGTTTGATGGCGTGCATGACCTCGACCACGGTCAGCCCGACCTGGTCGTCCAGCGTGCCGGCGGGCAGTTGCCAAGCCTTCTCGAAGCGCGCGCGCACCTCGGGCTTGGTGACGTGTTGATAGTCGGGCAGCATCATCGGGATCAGGCCGGCGTCGGACGCGCCCTGCACGTTGTTCTGGCCACGCAGCGGGTGCAGCCCGGTGCCCGGGCGGCCGATCTGCCCGGTCATCAGCGCCAAGGCGATCAGGCAGCGCGCGTTGTCGGTGCCGTGCACATGCTGGCTGATACCCATGCCCCACAGGATCATCGAGCCCTTGGAGGTGGCGTACAGCCGCGCCACCTCGCGCAGCGTCTGCGCATCGATGCCGCAGATCGGCGCCATCGCCTCGGGCGTGTAGGCGGCGACGTTCTTGCGCAGCTCGTCGTAGCCGATGGTGCGGCTGGCGACGAAGGCCTCGTCGACCAGGCCTTCGCCGACGATGACGTTCATCAGCGCGTTGAGCATGGCCACGTCGGTGTCGGGCTTGAACTGCAGGAAGCGGTGCGCCAGGCGCGACAGGTCGGAGCGGCGCGGGTCCATGACGATCAGCTTGGCTCCGTTCTTCACCGCGTTCTTGATCCAGGTCGCGGCCACCGGGTGGTTGACCGTCGGGTTGGCACCGATGATGACGATCACCTCGGAGCGCATCACGTCCATCACCGGGTTGCTGACCGCGCCGGAGCCGATGCCTTCGAGCAGCGCCACCACCGACGAGGCATGGCACAGCCGCGTGCAGTGGTCGACGTTGTTGCTGCCGAAGCCCGTGCGCACCAGCTTCTGGAACAGGTAGGCCTCCTCGTTGCTGCCCTTGGCCGAGCCGAAGCCGGCCAGCGCCTTGCCGCCGTGCACATCGCGGATGCGGCGCAGGCCGCCGCCGGCGAAGTCCAGCGCCTCGTCCCAGGTGGCTTCGCGGAAGAGGTCCATGACCCGGTCCGGGTCCATCACGAAGTCGCCGCACTTGGGCGGTGCGTCCTTGCGGCGGATCAGCGGCTTCGTCAGGCGCTGCGGGTGGTGGGCATAGTCGAAGCCGTAGCGCCCCTTGACACACAGCCGCCCGCGGTTGGCCGGGCCGTCGCGGCCTTCGACGAAGAGGATCTTGTTGTCCTTGACGTTGTAGGTGAGCTGGCAGCCGACGCCGCAGTACGGGCACAACGACGCCACCTGCTTGTCGGGCACGGCCAGCGCCGCGTCGCGCGCCGGCATCAGCGCGCCTGTCGGGCAGGCCTGCACACATTCGCCGCAGGCCACGCAGGTGGACAGGCCCATGGCATCGTCCATGTCGAAGACGATCTTGGCGTGCTCGCCGCGGAACGCCAGGCCGATGACATCGTTGACCTGTTCGTCGCGGCAGGCACGCAGGCAGCGCGTGCACTGGATGCAGGCGTCCAGATTGACCGCGATCGCCGGGTGCGACAGATCCTGCGCCGGCTGCGCGCGCGCCGCGAAGCGCGGCTTGCCCAGCCTCAAGCGGGCCGACCATTGGTCGACCTCGTTGTGGCGCGTGTAGTCGGCCTCGGGCATGTCGGACTGCAGCAGCTCCAGCACCAGCTTCTGCGACCTGAGCGCGCGTTCGCTGTCGGTCGTCACCTTCATGCCCGGCGTGGCCGCGCGGCAGCAGGACGGCGCCAGCACACGCTCGCCGTCGATCTCCACCATGCAGGCGCGGCAGTTGCCCACCGCCTCCAGCCCGGGCTTGTAACAAAGGTGCGGGATCTCGATGCCCTCGCGCCGGGCCACTTCGAGGATCGGCTCGCCCTTGAGGCCGGAAACCTCGCGCCCGTTCAGCTGGAAGGTGACCGTTTCGCGTGCCGTCATGTCAGCTCCCCTGGAAAGTACTTGACGACGCAATCCACCGGGTTCGGCGCCGCCTGGCCCAGGCCGCAGATCGACGCATCGCGCATCACCGCGGACAGATCGGCCAGCAGCTCCTGGTCCCACTTCGGCCCCGCGATCAGCGCCGAGGCCTTGGCCGTGCCGTTGCGGCAGGGTGTGCACTGGCCGCAGGACTCATGTTCGAAGAAACGCATCAGGTTGCGTGCCGCGCCCACCGCGCTGTCTTTGTCGGACAGCACCATCACCGCGGCCGAGCCGATGAAACAACCATAGGGCTGCAGCGTGTCGAAGTCCAGCGGGATCTCGCCCATGCTCGCCGGCAGAATGCCGCCCGAGGCGCCGCCCGGCAGGTAGGCGTAGAACGCGTGGCCCTCGGCCATGCCGCCGCAGTATTCGTCGATCAGCTCGCGGATGGTGATGCCGGCCGGCGCCAGCTTGACGCCCGGTTCCTTGATGCGGCCCGACACCGAGAAGCTGCGCAGCCCCTTGCGGCCATGGCGGCCGTGCGAGGCGAACCAGGCGCCGCCTTTTTCGAGGATCTCGCGCACCCAGTACAGCGTCTCGAAGTTGTGCTCCAGCGTCGGCCGGCCGAACAACCCGACCTGCGCCACGTAGGGAGGGCGCAGCCGCGGCATGCCGCGCTTGCCTTCGATCGATTCGATCATCGCCGACTCTTCGCCGCAGATATAGGCGCCCGCGCCGCGGCGCAGCACGATCTCCGGCATGCCCGGCCAGGGCGGGTGCGCACGCAGCTTGCCGAGCTCGGTTTCGAGCATGCGCCGGCAGGCATGGTATTCGTCGCGCAGGTAGATGTAGATGCGCGCGATGCCCACCGACCAGGCGGCGATGAGCATGCCTTCCACGAAGCGGTGCGGGTCGCGTTCGAGATAGACGCGGTCCTTGAAGGTGCCGGGCTCGCCTTCGTCGATGTTCACCGCCATCAGGCGCGGCGCCGGCTCGTTGCGCACGATGCTCCACTTGCGTCCGGTCGGGAAGCCCGCGCCGCCCAGGCCGCGCAGCCCCGAATGTTCGAGCGCCTTGATGACGTCCTCGACATCGAGCTCGCCGGCGATGCAGGTCTTGAGCAGCGCATAGCCGCCTTCGTCGCGGTAGGCGTCGAAGTCGATGCAGCCCGTCGCCAGCGGCTGGGTGCGTCCGGCCTGCACGGCCTGGCACACGGCCTCGGCCGTGGCTTCGCCCAGTTCATGCTGGCCCACGGCCACCGCCGGCGCCTGCTCGCAGCGGCCGATGCACGGCGCGGCGACCACGCGCACCTCGCTGCCCAGCAATTCAGGCAGGCGCTGCAACAGTTGCTGCGCGCCGGCCATCTCGCAGGACAGGCTGTCGCACACGCGCACCGTCAGCCGCGGCGGCACGGCGCCGCCTTCCTTGACCACGTCGAAGTGGTGATAGAAGGTCGCGACCTCGTAGACCTCGGTCTGCGCCAGCCCCATCTCCTGCGCCAGTGCCGCCAGATGGGCCGCGCTCAGGTGGCCGAAACGATCCTGCAGCTTGTGCAGGTGTTCGATCAACAGGTCGCGCGAGCGCGCGCTGCCGCCCAGCAGTTGCCGCACCTCGGCCAGCGCCGCGGGGTCGACGCGCCGGCCCTTGGGGGCTGAGCGCTTGCGCTGGCGCTGTTCGGTCGCCGCGACGATGGGGATGGTACGTGCGTTCATGGATCCTCGTCAGACCGCGCCTTCGGCGCGCAATGCCGCCACCTGCGACGGTTCGAAACCGAGCTGCGCCAGCACCTCTTCGGTGTGCTCGCCCAGCAGCGGCGAACGGGTCACGTCGGTGGGACTGTCGGACAGCTTGATCGGGTTGCCGACCGTCAGGTACTTGCCGCGCTCGGGATGTTCGACCTCGACCACCGTGCCGGTGGCGCGCAGCGAGGGTTCGTAGGCGATCTCCTTCATCGACAGAATCGGGCCGCAGGGGATGTCCAGCTTGTTGAGAATGTCCATGGCCTCGAACTTGTCCTTGGTCATGGTCCACTGCTCAATGCGCCTGAAGATCGGCTTCAGGTGCAGCAGCCGCGCCTGCGGCGTGGCGAAGGCCTCGTCCTCGATCCATTCGGGTTCGCCGATGACCTTGCAGATCGCCGGCCAGACCGCGGCCTGGGTGATGAAGTAGATGTAGGCGTTGGGGTCGGTCTCCCAGCCCTTGCACTTCAGCACGGCGCCGGGCTGGCCGCCGCCCGAGGCGTTGCCGGCGCGCGGCACGGCCTCGCCGAACTTGCCGTCCGGGTACTGCGGGAACTCGTGCAGCGTGTGCGTGCGCTCCAGCCGCTGCTGGTCGCGCAGCTTGACGCGGCACAGGTTGAGCACCGCGTCCTGCATCGGCGCCAGCACCTTCTGGCCGCGGCCGCTGTGCGTGCGCTGGTACAGCGCGGCGACGATGCCCAAAGCGAGATGCAGCCCAGTGCCGCTGTCGCCGATCTGCGCGCCGGTGACCATCGGCATGCCGTCGACCTCGCCGGTGGTCGAGGCCGACCCGCCGGCGCATTGCGCGACGTTCTCGTAGACCTTGCAGTCCTCGTAGGGGCCGGGGCCGAAACCCTTGACCGAGGCGACGATCATGCGCGGGTTGAGCTTCTGGATGTGCTCCCAGGTGATGCCCATGCGGTCGAGCGCACCGGGCGCGAAGTTTTCGACCAGCACGTCGCAGCTTTCGATCAGCCGGTCCAGCACCTGCATGCCGCCCTTCTTCTTGGTGTTGATGGTCACCGAGCGCTTGTTGTGGTTGAGCATCGTGAAGTACAGGCTGTCGACGCCGGGGATGTCGCGCAGCTGTTGCCGCGTGGCGTCGCCCTCGCCCGGCCGCTCCACCTTGATGACGTCGGCGCCCAGCCAGGCCAGCAGTTGCGTGCAGGTCGGCCCGGATTGCACGTGGGTGAAGTCGAGAATGCGAACGCCGTCGAGTGCCTTGCCCATATCGAGTGTCTTGAGAGTGATGGAAGCCGGTGCATGCCTTGCACCGAAGCGCAGGATAGCCTCAGGCGCCCGAGCCCTCGGCGGCCAGCCGCGCTTCGAGTTCGGCGATGCGCTTGCGCAGCTCGCGGTCCTGGGCGAAGCGCTCGGTCTCGTCGCGGATCATCGAGCCGCAGGCGCTGGGCTTGCCGTCCGGGCCGAAGAGCATGAACACGGTGAAGGCGATCGACATTCCGCGGCCCGCCTTGTCGACCGCCGGCACGCGCAGCACGTCGTGGGCGTAGCGCGTCTGCCCCGTCTGCATCGACTTGTCGTAGCCCTCCCAGTGGCGCTTGCGCAGCCGCTCCGGGATGATCATGTCCATGCTCTGGCCCAGCGCCTCCTGCGCGGTCCAGCCGAAGAGCCGCTCGGCTGCGGCATTCCAGACGACGACGCGGCCTTCCGTGTCGCTGACGATCACGGCGTCACCGATGGCCTCCACCACCGCTGCCGGGTCGATCCGAGGGTTCATGCTTGCCTCCCTGGTTCTTCAGGAAAAACGGCGCCCCTGCGGGCGCCGCTCCACCGGTCCGGACTCGGCTCAGACCGCCTTGACTACGTGCATCGCCGCGATCTGCTGCGCCGAATAACCCAGTTCGGCCAGCACGTCGTCGGTATGCTCGCCCAGCAGCGGCGAGGCCGTGACCTCGGGCTTCAGGTCGGAGAACTTGATCGGGCTGCCCACGGTGAAGTAGCTGCCGCGCACCTTGTGCGGCACCTCGACGATGGAACCGCTCTTGCGCAGCGACTCGTCGTGCAGCAGTTCCTTCATCGACAGCACCGGCGCGCAGGGGATGTCGAACTTGCGGAAGATGTCCACCGCCTCGTACTTGGTCTTGTCCTTGATGAAGTCCTCGATCGTCGCGAAGATGTCCATGATGTGCGGCTGCCGGCCCTTGGGCGTGTTGTAGGCCGGGTCGTTTTTCCACTCCGGCTTGCCCAGCGCGTCGCAGATCGGCTCCCAGGCGTGGCCCTGCACCGTGAAGTAGATGTAGGCGTTGGGGTCGGTTTCCCAGCCCTTGCACTTGAGAATCCAGCCCGGCTGGCCGCCGCCGCCGGCGTTGGCGCCGCGCGGCACCACCTTGTCGGCGAAGGCTTCCATCTCGTGCGGGTACTGCGGGTACTCTTCCAGGTAGCCGACGTTGTCTAGGCGCAGCTGGTCGCGCATCTTCACGCGGCACAGGTTGAGCACCGAGTCCTGCATCGACACCGCCACCTTCTGGCCCTTGCCGGTCTTCTGCTTGCCGATGTAGGCGGTGAGGATGCCGATGGCCAGGTGCATGCCGGTGTTGGAGTCGCCCAGCGCGGCCGACGAGATCGTCGGGCCGGCGTTCTCGCCCTTCCAGTAGCCGGTGGTCGAGGCCGCGCCGCCGGCGCACTGCGCGACGTTCTCGTAGACCTTCAGGTCCTCGTAGTGGTGGCCTTCGGAGAAGCCCTTGACCGACGCCAGGATCATGCCGGGGTTGAGCGACTGGATGTGCTCCCAGGTAAAGCCCATGCGGTCGAGCGCGCCGGGGCCGAAGTTCTCGACCATGACGTCGGACTCCTTGATCAGCTTCTCGAGCACCGCCTTGCCTTCGGCCTTCTTGGTGTCCAGCGTCAGCGAGCGCTTGTTGCTGTTGAGCATGGTGAAGTACAGCGCGTCGGCATCGGGGATGTCGCGCAGCTGGCTGCGCGTCACGTCGCCGGAACCGGGGCGCTCCACCTTGATGACGTCGGCGCCGAACCAGGCCAGCAGCTGCGTGCACGCCGGGCCCGCCTGCACGTGCGTGAAATCGATGATCTTGATGCCCTGGAGGGGTAGCGTGCCAGACATGTTGTTTACTCCTAGTGTTTGCGGAAAGGGCGGTTATTTCTTGAGGGCCGCGGTCGGGTTCAGGCTGGTGATGCGACCGCTCTCGGTACCGGCGGTTTCGTCGATGATGGCATTGATCAGCGTCGGCTTGCGCGAGCGGATCGCCTCTTCCATGCCGCGCCGCAACTCGGCCGGCGTGGTCGCGTAGACGCCGACGCCGCCGAAGGCTTCCATCAGCTTCTCGTAACGCGCGTCCTTGACGAAGACGGTGGGCGCCACGTCGGCGCCGCCGCCCAGGTTCTTGTCGGTGCCGCGGTACACGCCGTTGTTGTTGAGGATGACCACGCACACCGGCAGGTTGTAGCGGCAGATGGTCTCGACCTCCATGCCGCTGAAACCGAAGGCGCTGTCGCCTTCGATGGCGATGACCGGCTCGCCCGACTCGACGGCCGCCGCCACGGCAAAGCCCATGCCGATGCCCATCACGCCCCAGGTGCCGACGTCCAGGCGCTTGCGCGGCTTGTACATGTCGACGATGGAGCGCGTGAAGTCCAGCGCGTTGGCGCCTTCGTTGACCAGCATCGCGTCGGGATTGGCCTTGACGATGTCGCGCACCACGTTCAGTGCGCTGTGGAAGTTCATCGGCTTCGGGTCCTTGGCCAAGGTCTCGGCCATCTTCGCGACGTTCTTGTTGCGGCGCTCGGTCACCGCGTTCAGCCACTCGGCCGGCGGGCGCGGCCACTGGCTGCCGATGCCGGCGAGCAGCGCCGACACGCAGGAGCCGATATCGCCGACCAGCGGCGCGTCGATGCGCACGTTGCTGTCGGCCTCGGTCGGCGAAATGTCGATCTGGATGAACTTCTGGCCGCCCCACGACTTGTGGTCCTTGCCGCCCCAGGTCTTGCCCTTGCCGTGCGACAGCAGCCAGTTCAGCCGCGCGCCGACCAGCAGCACCACGTCGGCCTCGGGCAGCACGTAGGAGCGCGCCGCCGCCGCTGACAGTTCGTGGTTGTCGGGCAGCAGGCCCTTGGCCATCGACATCGGCAGGTAGGGGATGCCGGTCTTTTCGACCAGCGCACGAACATCGGCGTCGGCCCGCGCATAGGCGGCGCCCTTGCCCAGTAGGATCAGCGGCTTCTTCGCGCCCTTCAGCAGGTCGAGCGCGCGCTGCACCGCGTCGGGTGCCGGGATCTGCTTCGGCGCCGGGTCGACCACCTCGATCAGCGAAG
>Ga0307505_10002422_pt1 | contig 12995 bp, 10 predicted proteins | sample 23_S_MG_FD_202183 | JGI IMG/M metagenome (GOLD analysis project Ga0307505, IMG submission 202183) | Soil microbial communities from Populus trichocarpa stands in riparian zone in the Pacific Northwest, United States - 23_S | ecosystem: Environmental > Terrestrial > Soil > Riparian zone > Trees...
AACCGAGGGCTCTTCGGATACACGATGGTGCGGGTCGCTTGTGCATCGAATCGCACCGTCACGGGCTTGATCGTCTTCCCGCCCTGATCGAGCACCATGTAACTGTCCACCGCAAAGTTCGGCGTGTTGCCAACAATGACGGTGCTGATGAGCATCGTCGCACCTTCCATTACCTGGGCCACATCGGCATGACTGGGCTGCAATCCCCGCAAGGCCATATGCGTAGCCATGACCGAGAGGGCTCCTATTTTTGTGATTAAAAATCCCTTGGGTTGGACCTCGTCTCTCACTCCGAACCGTACATAGAAACTATCCGGAGGCATCCGCTTCTGCGCCGCCGCTTTCCCCTGATCGAGCGCGGTCTGAATCTGCTTCGCGGTAGGGTGCGCCTCGATGGCATGGGCCGACACATACGTGAGAGCACTCAGCGCAACAATGCCCACACAGAGTAGGATGTTCCTCACCCGATGAGTCTGTGCGACCCACATAGACAAGGCAGTACCAGATCACTCTTCTCCTGTCAACGAACGGCCCGACCCTGTGCTGCCGGTTGACAACGGCAAAGCTGAAGTGATAAAAAATTGCGCCGCTGCCAAGCCAGGATTATTCACGAATGCCTTCGTGATAACCCCTGGAGTCCTGTGGCCCGGTGTCTCGTGTCCGAACATCGGCAATTGCAGCAAGCATTCATGCATAGTCCAGGTTCGTGTTCCTTTCAAGCAGATCTACGGAGGAGTTTCGATGTCCACCCCTGAACAAGCCCCCGCGCCCCAAACCCCGAAGCGCCAATATGTCAACTTCGCATTCTATAAAGTCGACCCAGCCTGGCGGCGCCTGCCCGAGAGTGAACGCACCAAAGGGAAGCAGGAGTTTCTGCGTGCGGTCGAGGACTATGCCGGGAAAGTCCTCGTGGTGGCGTACTCTTCAGTCGGAATCAGGGGCGATTGCGATATCATGCTGTGGCGGATCAGCTACGAAATGGAACTCTTCCAGGACATGACCACGAAGATCTTGGCCTCGGGATTAGGACAGTACCTGACCACGCCCTACTCGTATCTCGCGATCACCAAGCGTTCGGTCTACGTGGATCATCACACCCACGAAAACCAAGAGAGCAAGCGTTTGACCGTCGTGCCAGGGAAAGCCAAGTATATTTTCGTCTATCCATTCCTGAAAACGCGCGACTGGTTCCTGCTCACGAAGGCTGCTCGGCAGGGCATGATGGATGAGCACATTGAAGTCGGCCATCGGTTTCCCTCGGTGAAACTGAACACGACCTATTCATTCGGATTGGACGACCAGGAATGGGTGGTCGCGTTTGAAAGCGATAAACCGGAAGACTTCCTGGATCTCGTGATGGCACTCCGCGAAACCGAGGGGTCCCGCTATACCCTACGCGATACACCGATTTTCACCTGCATTCGCAAGAGTCTTAAAGAAACGCTCGACACGCTCGGCGGCTGATACAACGTCGAAGCGACGCAGTCAACACGGCCTTCGATCTCACGATCGAAGGCCGTGTTGTTTGGAGCGCACCGATCTTGCCGACGCATACGGCCGCCGTCCTGCGCATCACGGCGGCTTTCACGTAAACCATTTCCTAGCGCGGACTCCCCGCTTTGACAGCGAAATCGCCCGTATGATACCTGTAGTAAATTAGCGTCTGCGGTTGCTTTGGTTTGTATTGTTTATTTGGTTGAACCAGACTAACCAGATGAACCAAAGAAACCAGACAAACGAGTCGAAATGGCTGACAACAACGCACTCTACGCAATCCGCTTTCCAGACGGGTCGGTGAGCCTGTACATTGATGAAGATTATGCGATCGAACGAGGAGTAGATCCAACCGCTCTCACGCGCGTGGAAATCCCTCGGGACATGTTTGTCAGCGGGACCGTTCAAGAGATTCGCGAATATGTCGCCCTCTATCTGGAATCGCATCATTCCGGCAATGCCTAAACACCTATCAGCCCAATGACGACAATAGCCTCATCCGCATCGCTCCTGACTATTGATACGATCCGATCCGTCATCGACGCCATGCCTATGCAAGGACGGATTATGCTTCGGCTGATCCTGCTCCAGTACTTCGACGTGACGGACGAAGAAATCCTGTACATCGTGACAGATCGACCGGATCCCCGCTGCGTCGCCGGGACGAAGCCCACCAATACCACCATGACCAAAGAATCAATAAAAGTCGTGACGGACCGTCGCGACCAATACCGCCGACAGGTGCGGCTTAAACGAGAGCGGACGTGGCTGCAATGCGAGAGTCTTCAGAGCCTGGAGCAGCTTCGTGAAACCTTCGCCGACCGTGCCCGCGCGCTCTTGTTCGAGCGTTTCTCCGTCTCCGCCGATACGCTCGACGCCTTACGCGCATCCGCGAGGACCGCGCTGCCTAAGCCGGCAATCCGCCTATTGGAGCAACGTTGGGATGCCGATGAGATCACGGCTGAGGACTATCAGCAGCAACGGCTCAGCATCGAATTCCAAACCCAACTCCGTTTGGCTGAAAAATATCGCACACGACTCAAGCAGGCGGAACGCGAACGGCAAAGCGCCATCTCCGCGCCGCTACAAGATCACGAGATCGCACATGTGTGGGGCATTCCAGCTGGCAGCCTTGCCGCCAGGAAGGTGAAGTATCTCACGCAATACTTGCAGGCCCTCCAGTCCACGTTACAGACCGGCGCGGCAGCCACGGCAATATCACCATTGGATTTGTGGAAGGAAACCTTCTCGGTACTCGCGGAGCAGCCCATCGAACGTTCGCTCTCGACCTACGACGGGTTGGAAAAAACAGAGTCCGCGCTCATCGACAAATTGACCGCCATGGTCTGGGGCAACCTGCCCGAGGAGATCGAAGTCAAATTCTGGACCTCGCTCGTCTTCGGAGCGAGCTCCAATGCCATGCACTCAGAAATCACCAGGAACTTGTTTGGGCTCCAGCGGCTTATCACCATCATCAACGACATGGACCACTCTCCCGAAACAGTGGATGCAGACTTGCTCAAACGGACCGCGGCGACACCCAAGAGCGAAGTGGGCGCGCTTGAAGGCCCTACCGAGCCGCCTCAGAAGGAGTTGAGCGAGATGCAGGCTCAGATCCTCAGCAGTATGAGGGGAGAAGATGCGAGCGGAAGAGCCTCCGATAAGTGGTAGAGATACATCCGTGATTACACTTTGCCCCAGGTGATGGATATGAGTATAATACAGTCCACAGTCATGGCTAGACGATCCAACATCCAGCCCACGCGTCGGCATAAGCGCATGATGCGGTTTCTGATTCTTCCATTCTCCATGCTCGCTTTCATATCTCTCCCATTGCTTGTTCACGCATCAGGTCTTCTGGAGATCACCGAGCTCCTCACCCATCCCGAGCAATATGACCGCCAAGAAGTCGTGGTAACCGGCCAGGTCACCAACGTCCAGCTTGCGACGAACCGGCAAGGTCAACCAGCCTATGGATTTCTGTTGAAGGATCAGGCCGGCGTATTGAAAATCATCAGTCTTGGTCAGATCGAAGTTCGGGAAGGCGACCAGGTCATCGTGGAAGGCGTCTTCTCGCGTCTTCGCCAGGCAGGGCGCACGACCATCTACAACGAAATCAAAGCCCTCTCGATCAAGCCGATGAATCAGCTCAATCCCGATCTGGTGGGCTAATCACGCGGCCCAGCAGGCTGGACCGTGCGCGACTGGCGGGAAAAGCGAGACTCGCGAGAAAAGCACGATCACACCGTCGCCCATTCCGCGTATCTCACGTTTCCCGCCTGTCGCGCTTTTCTCGCCCGTCGCGCCTGTCTCGCGTGGCTGCTGGTCAGCCCTCACGCGGATATTTCAGGGCCCACGCCAGCACCCAGTCGTGAAGTCGATCCGGCAACCACTTCATCATCCACGCACGCAGCTTGGCATCGGAGCCCACGAGATAGCGCGTGTGAGGACGAGAGGCCGTCAACGCATGATGCACTGCTCGAACGACCGCTTCCGGCGGAATCGCTCGTTGAGCCGCTTGGGTGATCGCTTTACGAATCTGAATCACCGCCTCGCCATAGAGGGCCTTCGCCTCTTTGCTGACCAACGCTTCGAGATCCCCTGCCTCCTTAGCCGATTTCTCCCAAATCGGCGTTGCAATCGCCCCCGGTTCGATAATCGACACCTGAATTCCCCAGGGTTGCAGTTCCATCCTCAACGCATCTGTCAGCGCCTCCAAGGCAAACTTCGAAGCCGAATAGGGTCCCAACAATGGAATGGTGGCACGACCGGCAATCGACCCCATATTCACGATTCGACCTCGGCCTCGACGCAGCAATGGAAGAAACGCCTGCGTGACAGCGATCTGCCCAATTACATTGACCTCAAGCTGTTTCCGCAGTTGCGGTAACGGAATCACTTCGAGGGGACTCCCGATTACGATCCCGGCATTATTGACGAGCCCTCCCAGACCACCCTCGCCTATAACCCGCTGGACCACCTCGACGGATCGTGTGATCGACCGCTCATCCGTGACGTCGAGCGTGATGGGGATAAGCAACGAACCACCCTTCGCGGCAAGCGCCTCCCCTGCCCGAGGGTCGCGCACGCCGGCAAACACCGTCATTCCACGACCGGCACAATCGAGCGCACAAGCCGCGCCAATGCCGGTCGAAGCACCGGTGATAACAACGGCCATCTGGTTCATCTGGTCTATCTAGTCTGTCTGGTCTATTCGGTCTGTCTCGTATGTTTGGTTCAACGAATCTGATTAAAGAGCCAAGACTATAACCGAATAGAGCAGATAGACCAAATGAACCAGATAGACCGGGCTTTTCGATGTAACCAAGAATTAACCCTGCCGACCTTGACAGGCCAAGGTCCTTTCATTATGGTTTCCGAGCGTAACTACTCAGGTAGATAGGCTGAAGACTGAGGGCTTTTAGTACTCAGTCTTCTATTGAAGTATTCATCTCTGCTTGAATCCAAAGTCGTAGAAACCGAGAAGGTGTTGAATGGCTTGATTTGTGCTTTGCGAGATCATTTATCGTCTTCAGCCTGAACACCTGAGTAGTTACTATTGTATGGCAAAGATTGCCGTCATCGATATCGGGACCAACTCCATCCATATGGTGCTGGCTGAGATCCAGCCCGACGCAGGCTACAAGATTCTCGATCGCTTCAAAGACATGACCAGACTCGGAAACGGCGCCTTTACGACTCACCGACTCTCCGACGAGGCGGTGACGCGCGGGCTCGACGTCATTCGCAATCTCGTCACCCTGGCCAAGAACAAGGGCTACGATCGCATCATCGCCGTCGCGACCAGCGCCGTGCGCGAGGCGAAAAACGGAGGGGACTTTATCGATCTCGTGGCCAAAGACACGGGGCTGAAAGTCCGCGTCATCAGCGGCATCGAGGAAGCCAGATTGATTTTCCTGGCCGTCAAAAATAGCGTCCCCTTGACGGAGCAGCCGACGCTCTCAGTCGATGTCGGCGGTGGATCGGTCGAGCTGATGGTCGGGAATCGAGACCAACTCATCCACGCAAAGAGCCTGAAGCTTGGCGCCATCAGACTGGCGGATGAATTCCTCAAGCGCACACCGCCTTCCGAGGGAATGCTCCGCTCGCTCGAAGACACGGTGACGGCCCAATTACAGGGCGCCCTCGATTCGTTCAAAACGAAGCGATTCGATTCTCTGATCGCCACCTCCGGCATGGCGGGCAACTTGGCGGAAGTCATTCATTTGCGCAGAACGAATCGCCCGCTCCCTCAAATCAATCTCGCCACGATTTCACTGAAGGACGTCAAAGAGATCGAGCAGGATCTGCGTCAATCCACCATAAAAGCCAGGCTCGCGATCCCCGGATTAGATCCGAAACGCGTCGATACCCTGTTTCCCGCCACGGTGGTCCTTCGTCGTCTGATGGAACTCTCAGGGCGAGACGAACTCATCCTCTGTGACAGGGCCATTCGTGAAGGCATCATCTACGACTTTATCCAGCGCCACCGTGAACGACTCAAAGCGGAAGTGGAAATTCCCGACTTGCGGCGGCGCAACGTCATCGCGCTGGCCCGTCGCTGTCACGCCCCGGAAGCCCATAGTCTGCATGTCGCCGGCCTAGCTCTGCGCCTCTTCGACCAGACGATACGGCTCCATCGTTTGGGGCCAACCGAACGGAACTGGCTTGAATACGCCGCAATTCTTCACGACGTCGGCTACCTCATCAATGAGCGCCAACACCACAAGCATGCTTACTATTTGATCACCAACAGCGGCCTCGGGGGATTATCCAGCGAAGAGATTCAGGTGGTCGCAACCGTGGCCCGCTACCACCGGCGCGCGGTCCCCCAACTAAAGCACGAGGGATTCGACACACTCTCACCCAAGCACAAACGAATCGTACGGATACTGTCCGCACTGCTTCGGATTGCCGATGGGCTGGATCGAACGCATTTTTCGGTCATCCGCACCCTTGATGTAAGACTCGGCGCTACCATTTCTATCAGCCTGCACGTAACAGGCGATGCCGAGTTGGAAACCTGGGCCGCCGCAGGCCGGGCAGATCTCTTTGAACGCGTATTCCGCCGCCGCGTAAAATTTTCCGTCATCTCGCAGGACGATGCCGCATGAGCAACCAGCCCCCTCCATCCATGACTCCCCACCCCTACCCCGGAAAACTGATCATCGTCGAGGGCATCGACGGGTCCGGGAAGAGCACACAATTGCTGTTGTTGCACAAGTGGCTGGAGTCGAAGGGCTATAAAGTCTTTTTTACAGAGTGGAACTCCTCGGAGCTGGTCAAAGAAACGACCAAACGGGGAAAGAAGAACAAAAGTCTGACACCGACGACGTTCAGCTTGTTGCACGCAACCGACTTTGCCAGCCGGCTCTATCATGAAATTTTACCCCCTCTCAAAGCCGGCATGATTGTCTTGGCCGATCGCTACATGTACACCGCCTTTGCGCGCGACGTGGTCCGGGGCGTCTCGCCTGCGTGGATTCGCAAGCTGTACAGCTTCTCCATCACGCCGGACATGGCTTTCTACTTCAAAGTACCGATCGAAGTGGCCATCTCCCGGCTCCTCGGAGGCACACGCGGACAATTCAAGCACTACGAAGCCGGCATGGACATGAACCTGAGCCCGGACGTCACCGAAAGCTTCCGCATCTTCCAGTCAAACATCCTGGCCCAGTACGACAAGATCGTCGATGAGTTTCAGCTCATCACGTTGGATGCGACGAAAGACATCGAAGCCCAGCAGAACAGCATGCGCCAGCTCGTGGGAGAGGCGCTCAAAGATTACAAACCACGACGAGGTACCCATGGTCGACGCACAGTATTTTGGCGACGGTTTGACATACCTAAAACCGAGTGACCTCAAGGGGAAGCTCATCGCGATCGAAGGCACCGACGGAGTCGGCCGCTCCACACACATCGAGATGTTGCAGGAGTGGCTGGAGGTGCAGGGCTATGGCGTCCTCACGACCGGCTGGACCCGTTCCAATCTCATGTCCAAAACGATCGAGATGGCCAAAGAAGGCAACATTCTCGACCGGTGGTCGTTCAGTCTGCTGTACGCCACCGACTTTGCGGATCGCTTGGAACACGAGATCATCCCCGCGCTTCGCTCGGGCTTCATCGTCCTGGCCGACCGGTATATCTATACGGCCTTCGCGCGCGATTTTGTGCGTAGCGGGAATCGCAAGTGGGTGAGAGACGTTTTCGGTTTTGCCTTAGTGCCCGATCTCGTCTGTTACATGCGCATCGATATCGAAACACTCGTGCTGCGCGTCATTGAAACCAAAGGGATGAACTTCTGGGAATCAGGAATGGATCTCCGTCTCGGCAGCGACCTGTACGACAGCTTTAAGAAGTACCAGTCACTCCTGATCGAAGAGTTCGACAAAATGGCGGAGGAGTTTCACTTCGAAGTGATCGATGCCAGAAAATCTCCGGATGAGATTCAAGACGAACTTCGCAACAAGATTCAACCGCTGCTCAGCACCAACCTACGAAGCCCGAAGCTGCCTTCCGATCGCCTTATCCAGCCAGCATAGAAGATCGTTGATCTGGTTTGTCTCGTTGATCTGGTTCATTTGGTTTGTTTCTTTCAACCAAAGAACTAGACAAACCAAGTACACAAGACCCCAGATCAACCATCAACGAAGAACGCCTTGTCTGCCCTCCTGCCCGGGCAGGAGGGCACTTGCGGCCATCCCAGTCATGACCGGATCACAATCAGGTCCGGTTGAAAAAGGCTGTGCTTCGCTGAGAGTCAATGGCAGTGCGCCTTTTCGAGGCTTACGTACTGGTAGTTCTGTTTTCAACGGTGACCAAGAACAGCCTCCCTACGAATCAAAGGGCTGTGACTGAATACACGTCAATTTCTGTCTCAACTCGACATTACTTAGTGAATTGCCAAGGCGCTCGGACGGCATCAATCGCGACGCCCGCGCTAAATCCAAACAAATCAACTGACTAAACAGGCAGCGCCTCAACAGATCCACTGGTACGTCGATTGCTGATGAGCCCCGTGGGCAATGAGAGGTCAGCATAACTAACCACAGGGAGGTCTCGGTGTATAAACATGTTGCTCTGTTCTCAATCGGCGCTGCGCTAGTATTCTCAATGTTCTTTGTCGATGCCAGCCATGCGTTCCAGATCGATGTGAAGAAGCAAGCGGAAATGCAAAGAGCAGCAACCCCACTCACCACACAAGTATCGACTACGTCAAAGCCTTGTGTGGGAAGGGATGGAGCGGCCTGTAAGAAATATCGCTCGATGCTTCGATAAAAAGCATACGCCAATCTCTCTTCATGTGGACAAGGGGCGACGAGCATCTTGATGGGCTCGTCGCCCATCTTTTCATTTGATGAGTTTCGCTCAACCAAAAAACCAGCACACTTCACAGCCTAGAACCAATCTCAAAATCTTCCTCCCCTTTGTAAGGGGAGGCTGGGAGGGGTAGAGTCCCGGCCAGCAGCGACTGCTCATGTCGGCGGAACATAGCTATGGTGGCCCGCCAGCGCTTCGACCTCCCCTTCCCCTCCTTACGAAGGAGGGGAACACACAGAGCGTCGAGATACCTGAAGCATGATTTTGAGATAGGTTCTAGACAGATAAACAACGGTCTTCTTAGGCGACAGACTTTATCTGCATCCTGCCAGATGGATCCGTTGCATCCATTCTGATTCCATCATAATCAAATTCGATTCTCTACTAGATTACTGCCAAGGCACTGTGAGCGGCGTTCATTGCGACAGTCGCACAAAATACATCCAACAAATCAATGGATAAACACCTACGGACTCAAACTCGACTTGTTGGCACGGTGATTGCTGAAGAGCATGCCCAGAAAATGATCCGCGCAACCAACCATAGGAGGTGCATGATGTATAAGAATTTTGCTCTGCTCTCAATCGGCGCTGCGCTGTTACTCTCACTGTTCTTTGTCGATGCAGGCTATGCGTTCCAGATCGTCAGCAAGAAACCGCCTGTCGATCTCCTGACGGTAGCGCAAATGAATGGTTGGACAGAAGGGCCGCTACAAGTAATCGGCATCCTGTTCGGCGTCGGTCTCATCGTACTGCTCGGTCTTGGCATCAGAAGGTTACGACATCCTCAATACGGGCATCAGGCATAGACTGACAAACAGGTTCCTTTGAACCAGGGCTTGGGATCTCGATGGAGGTCTCAAGCCCTTTCTGTTGATCTGGTTCAACCAAACAAGACAAACCCAATAACGGTCTTCATCTGAATCCAATCTGATTCACAGTAATCAAAATAGATTCAGCTGAAATACTGCCGATCATGTTCTGTGCCTTCCTACTTTCATTTTGACATCGTGAAAACCTGGTATTTTGAGGCATTCACGAAAAATTTCTCGAAGAGAGCTGCACAATCCACTGGCACATCGATTGCTCCATACCTTCTCGTGAAAAGAAGTTGTGCGTGCTGAGTTAGTTTCGGACAACTCAGCATCTCCTAACTCAGGACTCGCTCACGCAGCGGACATGAGGCGGGACGAGCAGTCGACCATCAGTCATTGGATTTGCGCTTGAGAACTCACTGGCGAGGATTCACGCCTGAAAACCCAATGACGACGTGATTCTGGGAGAGAGCCAACCAGAACCTCCTCCTGGTTGCCAACCTCCTGGTTGACTGAGCGTCATCGCCACGGGAGCCCCGGCTCCGCGAGACCCGGAGCTGCGGCTCCCTCCCTATAAGACGAGCGCGACTCGCGAGACTGGCGGGAAAGGCGGGACGGGGGAAGAAGTTCTGGGTTCTGAGTGCTGAGTTGAGAGGTAGTTCCATAACTCAGAATCCAGAACTCAGAACTACCTTCACGGAGTAATCGTCTCTTCTACCAATTCGGAGGGAGTCCATGAGAACGATCCTGGTATTCGTTGCATTGCTCGGGCTCGATCTTGATCTGACAATGGCCACCTCGCCCGTGGATAAGGGCGCCAAGAAGTTTGCCACCGGGTACGATTTCCTAAAACAACAACAGTACCAGGAGGCGCGCACGGCCTATGAGGCCGGCCTCCAACAGAATCCGGCCAATGCCCTGGCGCACTTCTATCTCGGCGAGGCCTGCCGGGGCCTTAAGACCTGGACCTGTGCTGAAACGCATTACGAGACCTCACTGGAGCTGGATGCGCAATCTCCGGTGGCCGGGTTAGCCAAACAGTGGGGGCGCAAGGCCAAAGTCTGGCGTTTGTTGGACGAAGGGAAGCATTCCCTCACCGCGCCGAACGCCTCACCCAAACAGATCACTCAGGCCGAGGACACCCTGGACGTGGCAAACAAACTCGGTCTCGACGACGAACAACGGGCCGTCTATCACCAGTTGCAAGAGAAAATTCAGCAGAAGCACAAGCGGAGTAACGGGAAGACGGCGGCGGTCCAGCCTCACGAGCAATCGATGGCGCTGGTGCCGGCGGGGACGTTCATGATGGGAAGTACGATGGGAGGTGCTGACGAGCAACCGGTACACCAGGTTTACGTAGATGCCTTTCTCATGGACAAATATCACGTGTCGGTGGGGCACTATGCGCGGTTCTTAGACGCCACGTCCCACGATGCCCCGCCGGAGTGGAGCATCATGAACCGATCCCAGCACCAGAATCGCCCCGTCGCCAATGTGGATTGGGCGGAAGCGGATGCGTACTGCCATTGGGTGGGCAAGCGCCTGCCGACCGAGGCGGAGTGGGAGAAGGCCGCGCGGGGAACAGATGGCCGGACCTATCCCTGGGGGAATGAGCACCCGACGAAGTTTTACGCGAACATGCGCCAGGAGCATTGGAACAACCACGGGGCCTTGACGCCGGTGGGGGCGTTGGAAGATGGCAAGAGTCCCTATGGCGTCTATGACATGGCGGGGAATGTATGGGATTGGGTCAGCGACTGGTATGCCCCGGACTATTACAAAACCAGCCCGTCACGAAACCCGACCGGTCCGCCACTGGGCAGTCACAAAGTGATCCGTGGCGGTTCCTGGGGCAGCGGGCCTGAGAGTCTGCGCTCCGCGAAACGGGAAACCCATGTGTCGTCGTTCCAGGGCTTCGGCACCGGGTTCCGATGCGCGAAGACTCCATAAGCGGAACGTTGATCTGGTCTCTCTGGTTTATTTGGTTTGTCTGGTTTTTGGTTGAATGAAACTCACCAGATAAACCGAATCAACCAGATGAACCAGACAGACCAAACAAACGAGACAGACGATATGACTATCAGTCGTGGGAAGGTGGCAATCATGCCCCAAGATATGGTGGATCGGAGCCTATTAGACATTGACCTTCGTACTGCTGCGCCGAACGATATGCGACCATCTGCATCGTGTACAGCCTCAAAATACCTATTGCTAAAAATACCGTACAGGTTTAATACGGGCTACCAGTTGCTTGCACGTCACTGTTTCTGCGCGGGGCACGACTGGTTTCTCGCACTGGACCTTCAGCGGAGCCGGCCATGAATGGCACCTCAGGCTTCCAAGAAGTTCAGACTTCTCCCTCCCGATCATCAACAAATCGGATGCTGCGCTGGCAACAGCATCTGCCTGGAAAAGATTTCTGGCACCGTTTTTCTTTGGCTTCATCTGCAATACACCTGCACAAGGAGAACGCCGTCATGATCCGATTCTTGTCAGTTCTCATGGTCGTATTTTTTGTTTTGATCCAATCTGTCCCAGCTATAGCAGCGACGGAGTTGATCCTCGTTCCCGCACCGATCCTTAGTCCGAATGACACATACGCGAATGCGTGGGCAGCGGCCGGTTCTCCTAATACCGTCGATCCACCGTGCGGCGCCCTCGGCCGAGGCTTGACGGGACGTAATGGAGTCAAGGTCACTTGCGGTCCGAAGTCCAAACAAGTGGGAACCGATAGCGCTGTGGCGTTTGCTGAAGCCAAGATTGTCGGTGGAACCGCAACGGCGGACGCCTGGGTGAATGTTCCGAAACCGACTGTGTTCGCCGCAGGTGCCGCCTACGCCAAGGCCAATGCTTCTATTCCAGCTTCCGATGCAGCCGGGGGCTTGCTCGGGATGAATATCACAGTCCTGACGAAGGGGAACCTTAAGCTCTCGGGACAGGCAGAACCTATCGATGTTTCCATTACACATGTACTTAATAACGACAATGCCAATGGGTTACTCCCTGATCTGACTAGAGTCTTAGACGAGCAATCTGTCGGCGACCTTGATAGCCAGGGATTCACGTTTACCCAAACTAAAACTACAAAAGAATATTATCGTCTTGAGATTTCGCTCATTGGGGACGAGGAGGGCAAGATTAGAATCAAGAGGAAATTCTTTAGCAGTGCCCTAAGCATATGCGAACCCGGGTACGAGTCGGAAAAAGTGCCCTGCATTATAGAGCAGTCGCGCCCTCTGTCGGAGAAAGACTTCGAGAATTCATGTGAAGGGCTCAAAGCATCCTTTCGAAAGGTTTTTACCAAGGAATGCGGCCAGCACGCGGTCGAACGTGAGTCAACGCGTGACGTAAGTGTGACCTTGTTCAT
>Ga0307505_10002423_pt1 | contig 12993 bp, 9 predicted proteins | sample 23_S_MG_FD_202183 | JGI IMG/M metagenome (GOLD analysis project Ga0307505, IMG submission 202183) | Soil microbial communities from Populus trichocarpa stands in riparian zone in the Pacific Northwest, United States - 23_S | ecosystem: Environmental > Terrestrial > Soil > Riparian zone > Trees...
CTACCCGGATACCCCGGTTCACCGCCCCCGGCCCCTCCGATCCCAAACCGAGTTCGTTCGACGGGCTCACGATGACATGACCCTGGACATCCCGATGCCCGCTACCCGGATACCCCGATTCACCGCCCCCGGCCCCTCCGATCCCAAACCGAGATCGTTCGATGGGCTCACGATGACAATACGCTGGGCATCCCGATACCCAGATACCTCGATGCCGCGATACACCGATACCCCGAGAATCGCTTCACTGAATCGCTGAACCGCCGGATTCCCCCCACGTGCTCACCCGCCGAACCTTTCCAGCGCCAGCCTGTTGAAGGCGCCCGCAACGGTATGTTGGCGGGCCGGCGTTCGCCGGTGTCACCCGGCCGCGCCATTCGGCGGCGGCGTCGTCCCCTCTCACCACTCCTCCTCCGACCATGGGTTTCATCGTATTCCTCATCATCGGCGGTCTCGTCGGCTGGCTCGCCAGCAAGGTCATGGGCACCGATGCTCAGCAGGGCATCCTGCTCAACGTGATCATCGGTATCGTCGGCGCGATCCTGGCCGGCTGGCTCATCAGCCCGCTGGTGGGCGTCGGCGACATCCGGCAGGACCCCCTGAGCATCGGCGCGATCCTCGTGTCGCTGGTGGGCGCCATCGCCGTCATCTTCATCTGGAAGCTGATCAGCGGCGGCCGCACGCGCGTCTGACGCCCAGCGCCTGTAGGTCTGAACGGCCCGCCTGAACGGCGGGGTACTCCGGCTACCCGTCGACCAGGGAGACGCCGTCGCGCACCAGCGCGTCGGCGTCTGCCTTTGTAGTGGCCTCCGAGTAGACGCGTAGCACGGGCTCCGTTCCAGACGCGCGGAACATCACCCACCCGCCGGCAACACGGAGCTTGGTGCCGTCGGTGTTCTCGGTGTACTCCACGGCCCGCCCTCCGATTTCGGCAACGCCGGCTGCGAGACGATTCAGGAAGGCGCGCTTCTTCTCCTCGGTCGTCCGGAGGTCGGTGCGGCTCTGGAACAACGGACCGAACTCGTCCTGCAGCTCCCGCACCAGGCCGGACAGCGGGCGCTCGCGCTTGACGATCATCTCCAGCGCCGTGAGCCCGATGTAGAGGCCGTCTCGCTCGGGGATGTGGCCCTTGACGGCGATGCCGCCCGACTCCTCGCCCCCCACCAACACGTCGCCTTCGACCATGCGGGGCGCGATGTGCTTGAAGCCGATTGGCGTGGTCAACACGGGCAGGCCGTAAGCCTCGCCCATCCTGTCGAGCATGTCGGTCGTCGAGAACGTCTTGACGATCTCGCCGCGTAGCCCGCGCTCGCGGTGGAGGTACTTCACCAGGAGTGCGAGGACCTTGTGCGAGTCCACGAACCGCCCCTGCTCATCGTACAGGCCGATTCGATCGGCGTCGCCGTCGGTCGCCAGGCCGGCTGCGAGGTCCTGCTCGGGCACCACCCTGCCAAGCTCCTCCAGGTTGCGCTCGATCGGCTCCGGCGCGTGTCCGTACATGCCCGGGTTGAGGTCGTGTCGGAGTTCTACGACGCGCGCCCGCCCGAGCAATTCGGTGACGATGCCCTGGCCGGCGCCGTACATGGCGTCGAAGGCAACGCGCAGCTGCGCGCCGCGGATGGCCTCGATGTCGACGCGCCGGCGCAGCAGGTCGACATAGTCGGCGCGGAGGCCGATGTACTGGATGAGCCCTTCGCGCTCCAGTTCGTCCGAGGGGCGGCAGACGAACCCGTCGTCCAGCCTGGTGAGCTCGCCTTCGACCTCGGCGATGGCCTCCGGCGGCGCCGGCCCGCCGTAGTGGGCTTTCAGCTTGAAGCCGTTGTACGCCGGCGGGTTGTGGCTGGCGGTGATCACGACGCCGGCCTGGTGCCCGCCCTCGGCGACCGCCCAGCTCACGGCGGGCGTGGTCACGTGGGAATCGGAGAGCACGACGCGGACGCCGGCGCTGGCCAGCGCGCGCGCCGAGCGCAGCGCGAACTCCGCGCCCATGAACCGGGTGTCGTACCCCAGCACCACCGACGGCGCGTCGTGGCTCCTCTTGAGCCATTGGGCGGTCGCGAGCGACACGCGCTCAACGTTTGCGAAGGTGTAATCCTCCGCGATGATCGCGCGCCAGCCGTCGGTGCCGAAGGATATCTGTGCCATGGATGGGGCCGTGCCGGGATCGTGATTGGCGATAGGTGAATCGTGATTCGGTCCTTTCAGCAGAGTCGAGAGGGGAAGAACGATCGGCCGTCGGAAATGGCCGCTACAGCTCCGGTGCGCCCACCCATGTACCCACATCACCCATCACGAAACACCAGTCGCCATCTCAAACCCTGGTCAACCTCTTGTACGTCTTGTTCGCGGGATCTGCGGCGGGGCCGAGGCGGGCGCGGCGATCGGTCTCGTACTCAGAGAAGTTGCCGGGGAAGTAGCGCACCACCGAGCCGACGCCGTCGGGCGCGTCGGGGGCCTCCGACGGGTCCTCGAACGCCAGGATGTGCGTGGCCACGCGGTCGAGGAACCAGCGGTCGTGGGAGATCACCACCGCGCAACCGCCGAAAGCCAGCAGCCCTTCCTCCAGCGCGCGGAGCGTGTTCACGTCGAGGTCGTTCGACGGCTCGTCGAGCAGGAGCACGTTGGCGCCCTCTTTCAGCGTCTTCGACAGGTGCAGCCGCCCGCGCTCGCCGCCGGAGAGCTGGCTGACGCGCTTCTGCTGATCGGGACCATTGAAATTGAACCGCCCCAGGTACGCGCGGCTGTTGATCTCGCGGTTGCCGAGCTTGATGAAGTCGGCCTTGTCGGATACCTCCTCCCAGACCGTCTTCTTCGGGTCGAGGGGCCGATCCTGGTGGACGTACCCCAGCTGCACCGTGTCGCCGATCCGGACCGTGCCCTCGTCGGCCTCCTCGTGGCCGGTCAGCATCCGGAAAAGCGTCGTCTTACCGGCGCCGTTGGGGCCGATAACGCCCACGATGCCGCCCGGCGGCAGGCTGAACGTGAGGTCGCGGAAGAGCGTCCGGTCACCGAACGACTTGGAGACGCCCTCGAACTCGACGACCACCTTGCCGAGGCGAGGTCCGGGCGGGATGTATATCTCGAGCTCCTCGCGGCGCTCGTCCGGCAGGCCGGCCTGGAGCTCCTCGTAGCGCGTGAGCCGCGCCTTGCTCTTCGACTGCCGCCCCTTCGGATTGCTGCGCGCCCACTCGAGCTCCTCCACCATCGCCCGCCGGCGCTTGGACATCTGCTTCTCCTCCACTGCCAGCCGCGCGCTCTTCTGCTCGAGCCACGACGAGTAGTTGCCCTCGAACGGGATTCCGCGGCCGCGGTCGAGCTCCAGGATCCATCCGGCGACGTTGTCCAGGAAGTAGCGGTCGTGCGTCACGGCGATCACGGTGCCGGGGTAGCGCTCGAGGTGCTGCTCAAGCCAGAGGACCGACTCGGCGTCCAGGTGGTTCGTGGGCTCGTCGAGCAGGAGGACGTCGGGCTGCTGCAGCAGGAGCCGTACGAGGGCAACGCGCCGGCGCTCGCCGCCGGACAGGACCCCGATGAGCGCGTCCTCGGGCGGGCAGGCCAGCGCGGCCATAGCCTGCTTGAGCCGTGCGTCGAGGTCCCACGCGCCGAGCCGGTCGATCTCCTCCTGCAGCTTCGCCTGCTCCGCCATGATGGCGTCGTAGTCGGCGTCGGGCTCGGCGTACTTCTCGCCGACCGCCTCGTAGGCCGCGAGCAGCGCCACCGTCTCCTTCGCGCCCTCCTCGACGATGTCGCGCACGGTCCTCGCAGGGTCGAGCTCCGGTTCCTGTTCGAGCATGCCGAACGTGAGCCCCGGCTGCGCCTGGATCTTGCCGTCGTACTTGTCGTCGCGGCCGGCGATGATGCGCAGCAGCGTGCTCTTGCCGGCGCCGTTGAGCCCGATGACCCCGATCTTCGCACCGTGGTAGAAGGACAGCCAGATGTCCTTCAGGATCTCCGTATCCGGCCCCCGGCGCTTGGTGACGCCGAGCATGGAGAAGATGATTTTATGGTCGCTCACGGGCCGGTCGGACGGGGGTTTCGAGGGGGCCTTCGAAGCTAACCGGCCGCTGTCGCGGCCCGGGTGAAGGAATGGGGGCTTTCGCCATGGTGCCCAGTGCGGCAGGTTGTACCCTGGCGCTCCCGCGCTCCCCCGCCGTCGTGACGAGCGCCGCGACGAGGCGATCCCGGACGTGCACGGATCCCCGGCCGGTGCGCCAGCGCCGCATTGATCAGCTGGCCGGCGCGGCCGCCGCGATCGTCGCTGCGTTGGCGAGGAAGGGTGGCGAACCCAGCGCGCCGGGCCTAGGGGGCCGCCGCCGAGCGTCTCGCCTCCGCACGGAGTCGGACGCTGGCCGCGTCCGCGAACCCCTCGGTCAGCGAGAGGTAGCGTGTCCACGCCTCGCGGGCGCCGGCGCTGTCGCCGGCGGCGGCGCGGAGTGCGCCGAGGTAGTAGACACCCGTGCGGCACACCGGGCTGATGTCGCGGTCGGCGAGAGCGGCGGCGCGCTGCAGCTCGACGGCTGCTTCCTGGCGCCGGCCCTGCAGGAACAGCACGACGCCAAGGTTCGCCGAGAAGCCGCACGCCTGAGCCGGCGCGGCGGCGCGGCCGGCGCGGAGCAGCCGTTCCGCCTCCGCGAGGTTGCCGCGCCCCTGCTCGATTACGGCCAGGCGCTCGTACGGCAGCGGGTTCGACGGCTGCGAGGCGCGAACGGCCCGCAAGTCGGCCTCGGCCTCTGCCGTGCGGCCGGCGGCCAGCCGCAGGTCGGCCCGCTCGATCATCGCCGGTGGCATCGGCGCGATACCGATAGACCGGTCGAGCGCACTCTCGGCCTCGCCGGCGCGTCCGGCGCGGCGCAGCTGGGAGGCGTGCTGCGCCCACGACGACGCCGACCCGGGGTCGGTCTCCACCGCACGCGCCCACAGCGTGTCCTCCCGCATCCACACGGCCGTGTACCGCACGGTCTGTACCAGCAGCAGTGCAGCCGTCGCGCCTGCGCCGATGATCGTGAGCCTCGCCGCGCGCTCCATCGAGCGCCCCCGGGCGAGCAGCGCGGTGGCCGTTGGGACGACCATCATGAGGGCCCCGAGCAGCGGCAGGTATAGGTACCGGTCCTGCACGAGGCGTTCTGGCGGGAGCGCCGCGATGTTCAGCGCCGGCAGCAGCGTGAGGACGAACAGCGCAAGGCCGATGGCCTGAACCGCGCCGCGTCGTGCCATCCACCATGCGGCCACCAGAGCGGCCACTACGACCGCAAGCGGCGCGAAGAACGACCCGGCATCGAGGTCGCCCGGCCCCAGCGGACGCAGCGGGTAGACGGGGCCCAGGGTGAACGGCAAGAAGGTCTGCCGCAGGTAGAACGCTATCACCGTCGGCGCGGTCAGCAGCGCCTCTACCATGCCGTGCTGCCAGGGGGCGTCCTGCGAGAAGCCCTCGATGACCGCGAGGCGGACAACGAAGTAGGCGCTGGCGAGGGCGGCGAAAGGGAGCGCGACCAGCGCCGCGCGACGCAATCGCCTCACCGGCGCGGCCGCCTCACGTGCCGGCGCGAGCGCCACCGCACCGAAGACCAGCGCGGGTAGCACGACACCCACCTCCTTCGACCCGACGGCCACCACCGCGCCGGCGCCGGCGAGCGCCCACTTCCACCACGCCGGCCGCTCCAGCGCCGACAGCACCATCCACAGGCACGAAAGCGCGCCGGCGGACAGCAGCAGATCGGGTGAGCCTGCCACCCAGGCGACGCTCTCCACGTGGACGGGGTGGACGGCGAACAGCAATGCCACGGAGGCCGCAACGCGGGCATCGAGCCGCAGCTGTCTCAGGAACCCGAATGCGAGCGCTGTCACCAGCGCGTGCAGCAACAGGTTGGCGAGGTGCCATCCGCCTGGATCGAGCCCGAACAACCGGTGGTTTAGCACCATCCAGGCCACGAACGCCGGGCGCCAGTAGTTGCTGCCGGGCGCGTCGGTTGTGGACATGAAGGCCCACACGTCCGAGGCCAGGGCCTCACCGACGCGACCCGGCGTCTGGATCAGCGGGTTGGCGACGATCTGCCGGAGGTCGTCGTAGACGAAGTCGCCGCCGAGTGCGCCGGCGAACGCAATCGCCGCGGCGAGCGCCGCCCCGGCGCCCCAGAGCCACCCCCGCCTCTCCGACGGACCCTGTGCGGTGCCCGGCCCGGAGGGCGCGACAGCGGTGGGCGTGCCGGAGTCGGTGCGGGCGCGTTTGCGCTCGGCGCGCTGGGCCACGTCAGGGGGTGTCGGCGGGGGCGCGCAAGATCGCGCCCTCGGCGCGCGGCGGTCCTGCGCGGTACGCCCCGCGCCAGCGCGCGCCAGCGATGGCGAGCAGGTCCCGGACGCCGCGCAACGCGTCTCGCCCGAGCGCTACGCGGCGCGAGTCCGCGTACCGCCACGTGACCGGCACCGCCGCCACGCGGTACCCGCGCCTGCGCGCGACAAAGAGGAACTCGACATCGAATCCGCTGGCGACGGATGGCCCGCGGATCGGGCCCGCCTCGCGGGGATGGTAGACCTTGAGATTGTCGAGTATGTCGCGCGCGGCGGTGCGTCGGAATGCCTTAAACCCGCACTGGGTGTCGGAATATGGCATCCCGAGGAGGGCGGTCCGGAGCCCCAGCTGCCCGAGGCTCAGCGCCCGGCGCCACGCCGGTGCGCCCGCTCGCGCGAGCCCGCGGCTTCCGATGGCCACGTCCGCGCCGGCGTCGAGGGCGGTGAGTAGCGCGCCGGCGTGCGAGATCGGCGTCGCCTGGTCCATGTCGGTGAAGAGGACCGTGTCGCCGCGCGCCGCGTCAACGCCGGCGATGATGGCGGCTGCCTTGCCGGAGTGGGCGATGCGCACCACGCGATCGGCCTCCGCCTCGGCGAGCACGGCGGTGTCGTCGGTGCTGCCGTCGTCGACGACGATGAGCTCCGAGCGCAACGGCGCGGCGGCCATCCAGGCCCGCACGACCGCGAGTCTTCCCGACCGCAGAGCCGGGGCCTCGTTGTAGGCCGGAATGACGATGCTGAGCTCCAGGACGCTGGCCGCTTGCGAGGGGTCAGCTTAACGCTGGCAGATGGCAGCCTGGAGCTTGGGGCCGGGCTGGTAGCTCGTAGCTGTCAGCTTGTAACGGGTCGCGAGCTCGGCCCCTGCCGACGAGCCGGCCGGCCTCGTGGTGCCTTGAGAAAGTGTAAACCATCAGCCCGGTCTACTCTGTAAAGGATCAGCCCGGTTGTTCACTGCAAACTGCAAACGGCAAGCTCACCCCCCTCAGTTCACCGGCAGCTCCTCGACCACGTCGCGCCTCAGGGAGTCGGCCACGTAGCGCACCAGCGCCGGCAGTTCCGGGCCCTCGACGCTCATGTGCGACGCGTCGGCGTGGAGGCGGATGCGCCGCTTCGGCAGCGCCGGCATCGCGGCGCACCCCTCAATGAGCGCACGGCCGCCGGGGTCGGCGCGGGCGTCGATCGTCATGAATCCGGCCGGGGTCGTCGTGCGGAGTCGCGCGAGCATAGCGGGCAGGGTGTGGACCGCCCGCTATCGGCCGGCGCGCGCAGCGCATAAACCAGCACGTCGTCGGACGCCTATTCGTCGCCCGCGGAGCGTGTATAGTCCAGCTCGATATCGCGCCCGCCCTGCGTCCACGTGCCATCGATGCCGGCGCTGTCGGCCGAGAATGTGCCGGCGTACCTCCCGAAGCCCCACACCACGCTAATGGAATCGCCCTCGATGGTCACCGCATCGGCCGACAGGCCGACCGCGCCCTGAGCGGGCACATCGAGCGTCGCGGCGTAGCCGTCCTGCGTGCGGCGCAGGTGTAGGGTCGTCGCAAGCCCTCCCCCGGCCTGGATCGCCCCGTCATAGTCCCCCGCCCTGCCGTCGGGGTCTTCGACTGCCGCCTCCGTCGATGGAAGGGTCGGCGTGGCCGACGTGCGTGTGAAGGAGAAGGGCGCCTCGCCTCCCGGGCCGATCATCTTGCCGGCGATGGTGTTGCCCGCCGCGTCGACGCGTCCCTCGAAACGAGCAGGGCCGAACGGCAGCGTCACGTCGGTGCCTCTGAACGTGGCCTGCGTTACGCCCATGCTGCGGACGTTTTGCGAGGGCAGGTCGATGAACGCGCGGAAGCCGCCCGTGTCCGCCGGCGCGACGTTGAGGACGATCTCGATGTCCTGGTCGCCCTGTTTCATCGTGCCGGACCACGACCCGACGAACTTGGGCGACGCCGGCTGCGCGAGAACCGGTGCCGTGAGGAGCGTGAGGGCGAGCGCTGCGAGCCGCATGGAGCTGTGTGTGCGAACGGCGCCGAAGCTAAGGGGCGACCGGGTCGTCGTTGCGGCCGGGAACGAACCGTGCGCGGAGCCAGCCGTCAGCCAGCTCGGTGTCTGCCAGCTCGAAGTAGGCCAAAAAACTCGGGAGCGCCACGTTCCGACGCTGGTTGCCGACGGTTACGACCATCTCGTCACCGTGCTGGACCGCTTCCACGTCGGCGGCGCTGGCGCCGGGGAGGCTCAGCGCGACGACGTACTCCGCTCCGGTGTGCTCCACGCGGAACGCCGGCTCCGAGTGGAACACCGCCGCGGGGTCGCGATCGCCGTAGAGGCCCTCCCCGATTTGGCTCAGCAGCTCGAGGCCGAACACCTCGCGACCCAGGTGCGGGACGGTGAGGACGGGGAGCGGCGCGAACGATCGCTCGATTTCATCCATGTACCCGCGCTGCGCGCGCACGTACTCCGCCATCACCCCACCCTCGCCGACCTCGGGTATCACGCGGTTGACGATGGCCGCGTCCACCGCGTAACCGTAGAGCTGGAGGTAGGTCCACGCCCGGCGGGCTTCCTGGATGACCATCCGCTCGGGGTTCATTACGAGTCGAGCGCTGGCTACCGTCGGGTCCTGCAGGACCTTCTGGACGGCATCGAGCCGCCCGAAGAGCCGATCCAGCTCCTCGTAAGCACGGTCCAGCGGGATGCCCGTCGCCTTGCGGAGTGCGAAGCCGGCCCCCTTGATCGCCGCCTTCTGGAAGGGGAAGGCCCTCTGCAGCCACCAGCGCGTCACCTGCGGGAGGGTGAGCAGCGTGAGCGTCTCGCCGGTCGGCGCCGCGTCGAGGACGATGACGTCGTATTCACCGGAACGGTAGAACTGGTCGAGCCACAGGAGCGCGCTTCCCTCGGCCATGCCCGGTAGCGCGGCGAGTTCCTCGGCGGCGACCGCGTCCGCGCCCTGCCAGCGCATTACCGTTCGAACCAGGTCGCGCAGGTTCCCCCAGTACTTCCGCATCGAGTAATACATGTCGACCTCCTGCGTCCAGAGGCGATCGGCGACCTGCGCCGGTTCAGGACCCAGCGGCAGGTCGAGCGCGTCGGCGAGCGAGTGCGCCGGGTCGGTCGACATCACCAGGGTGCGCCGTCCGCGCGCGGCGCAGGCGAGCGCTGTGGCGGCCGCGCACGTCGTCTTGCCGACGCCACCTTTGCCTGTGAAGAGCAGGACGCGCGTGCCGGTTCCGGACGGCGGAGTCTCCACCCGCGTCAGAGCTCGGATGGTGGTGGAGCGACCTCGATGCCCCTGTCCGCCGGCGGCGGCGGCTCGCGCGGCGTAGGCTCGTCCGGAGCCGTCGGCGGGTCGGGTTCCGGCGGGTCGGGTTCCGGCGGGTCGGCGCGGCGCGGTGCGGCCGGTCGCGGCTCCGGCGCGGGATCGTCGGTGCCTCCCCGCCTGTGGGCGCCGTACGGGGTGTAACCCAACTCCTCGTACGCCGGCGCGACGTCCCGCGCCGGCGCCGTGGGCACCGGGTCCGCATAGTAGGGGTCGAAGTCAGCCATCGACTCCGTTTCCTGCTGCGCGAAGTAACGGTCCAGTTCGAGCGTGTCCGACGACGATGGCGACTCGAACGGCGGTAGTGGTTGCGGCGCGGCGGGGAAGGCGGATGGTGGGAATCGGTCCTCGACGCGCTGGAAGAAGTCACCGACCAGCAGCAGCGCGTTGTGGCCGCCCTGGCCCCAGTAGTTCGACCGGAAGCCCACGCGCTGGTCGTTGAAGCCGACCCACGCGCCGGCCACCAGGTCGGGGTGCATGCCGACGAACCACCCGTCGGCATTTCGCTGGGTTGTGCCGGTCTTGCCGGCGTACTGCCCGCGGAGGCTGAAGGCGCGGAGGCCCGTGCCGGTCCCCCGTTCCACGGCGTTCCGGAGCATCGCGGTCAGCGTGCGCGCGTCGCGACCCGGGATGGCGTAGCGCGCGTCGGGCTCGAAGCTCTCCAGCACGCGGCCGTCGGCGGTCTCGATGCGGGCAATTAGGCGTGGCCGCGCGTGCCGGCCCTCGTTCAGCAAGGTCCCGTACGCACCCACCAGCTCCAGCAGAGTCACGGGACTTGTACCGAGCGCTAGCGACGGAACAACGTCGAGGGGGCTCCGGATGCCCATCCGGCGGGCCGTCACGGCGACGCGTCCGATTCCGATCTCGTTCGCCAGCCTGACCGTGATGGTGTTCTTCGAGTACGCGAGCGCATTCGCGAGCGTCATCTCGGCGCCGGAGATTCGGCCGGAGTTCGTCGGCCGCCAGATTCTCCCGCCACCCAGGTCGATGGCTACGGCCTCATCGCGGATGCGATCCTGCGGCCCGTAGCCCGCTGCGAGCGCCGCGGCGTAGACGAACGGCTTGAACGCGGATCCCGGCTGCCGGCGCGCGACGCCGGCGTGGTCGTACTCGTCGAGGTCGAAGTCGCGGCTTCCGACGTAGGCGCGGACGGCGCCGGTGCGCGGGTCGAGCGCGACGAGGGCTGCCTCCAGGCGAGTGACGACGGCGCGGAGGGAATCGTTGAACGCGGCGTCGCCGGCGAGCGCCTCGACCGCGGCCTCTGCGGTCATCCCGCCTGCCACCAGTTGCTCGTACCGCCCGGACGCCCGCGTGTGCGACGCCACGACGCGCGGGTGGGTATTCCAGTAGTAGCTGAACGCGTTGGGTCCGTTGCGCCGCGCGTAGGCGTCGGCTCCCCCGAAAGAGGGCATCCCGCGCGCCGCCCACTCCACGTCGGCAACGGCCTGGAGACGTTCGGTCTGCCGGCGCAGCGCGGCCTGGGCGTCCCGCTGGATGCCGGGATCGAGCGTCGTCCACACCACCAGCGCGTCGCGGGTGACGTCGTAGCCGTAGGCCTCTGCCCACTCCTCTAGCTCGTGCCGCACGGCGGCCGTGAAGTGCGGCGCGGTACTGTTATGCTCCGGCTGCCGATGAAAGTCCAGCGCCAGCGGGAGGCGCGACAGGCTGTCGCGGGCCGCCGGCGCGAGCGAGCCGACCGTGGCCATCTGGCTTAGGACCAGGTTGCGCCGGCGCACCGCGCGGTCCGGGTGTCGGACGGGGCTGTAGAACGCCGGCCCCTTCAGCATCGCCACCAGCATAGCGCCCTCCTCTACGGTCAGCGCGCTCGTCGGAGTCGAGAAGTAGGTCCGCGCCGCCATCTCGATGCCGATGGCGTTGTACAGGAAGGGCGCCGTGTTCAGGTAGGCCTCGAGGATCTCGCGCTTCGTGTGCGCCCGCTCGATGCGGGTCGCCGCGATCATCTCTCGGAGCTTTCGCTCGGGCGTGAAGGCCGTGCCGATGCGGGCGGGGAAGAGGTTGCGCGCGAGCTGCTGTGTGATCGTCGAGCCGCCCTGGGGATCGCCCCAGAGCGTGCGCCACGCCGCGGCCGCGGTGCGCCGGAGGTCCAACCCGCTGTGCTCATAGAACCGGCGGTCCTCGGTAGCGATCAGAGCGTGGATGACATGCAGGGGAATGGAGTCCAGCGGGACCCACTCGCGGAAGGGCGCCTCGAACTGCGTCAACTTCTCCCCGTTGACGGCATAGACCAGTGTCGGATGAACCACCGCCGCGCGCTGGATAGCCGCGCCGTCCGGCGTAGACGGCGCCAGCGCGAGCGCGACCAGCAGCACGACGATGATGGGCGTCAGGGCGATGCCGCCCAGGGTCGCCACCACCAGGAGGCCGCGCTTCCACCACGCGACGCGCTCGTCGCGCACAGCGGACCACCAGCGCCGGAAAGGACCCCGCCGGGGCGGCCGGTCGCCATGGGGGTCCACCACGCGGCCGGAGCGGTTCTCCGCGCGGTCGAAGCGACGTCGGAAGCTGCGCGGCTGCCGCGGAAGGGGCGCACCGTACGCGTCGGCCGCCCACGGCCGCGCAGGCGGCCGGGAGACGCCGCGGCGTCGGCGATCGGGGTCGTCTTTGCTATCCACGGGGGCACCCGCCGGGAGGACCTGGAGCCGACACGCGGTGGAGTATCGGCCGCCCCTCCCTCGGGGTCAAGTGGTGCTTCAACGCCTTCGCCGCGCCCCCGTTCGCGCAGGGCCGGCGGTCGGCGCCGCGCCGGACCTCCCCGATGCGCTCGTCGCCGCCGGACACCCGCGCATGCACCAACATGGGCGTCCGTTGCCGCGGCCGCAATGCCATTCGGCGTGCATGCCGGCTCACCTCCCCTGCCGCGCGGCGCGCAAGCGGATGCCGCCCACCTCTGTCTGTAGCCTCACCCGGCCGCCGCCTTCACCGAGCGTGCCGGAGAAGCGGGTGCCCGTCCCGCGGCGGTCGAGGCGGCGCTCGGTGAACACCAGGCCCTCGACCCGGACGGTCCCGGTGCCCGTCTCGGCCTCGACGTCCGTAGTGGCGTCGGCGGGTACCGTGAACGTGACCGCGCCGGCGCTCGTCGAGAGGTGCCAATCTGCCTCCGGTGGCAAGGCGGCGGCCGAAACGTCGACGCCACCGGCGGTGGCGCTAACGCGGACGCGCCGGCCGGCGAGCGCAACGCCCCGCACGGGCCCGGAGTCGAGCGAGACCTCCAGGTCGCCGGCCAGGCTGTCCACCCGCACAGTGCCTGCGGCGAGGAGGATCGTCAGATCGGCGTCCCCGGGCACCGTGGCGGTGACGTTCACCTCCGCGCCGCCGCGGCGCCGGGCATTCATCCGGAAGGTGTAGGTCGCGTCGTCGCCGGACTCCTCGATGGCTACCTGTTCGAG
>Ga0307505_10002424_pt1 | contig 12990 bp, 9 predicted proteins | sample 23_S_MG_FD_202183 | JGI IMG/M metagenome (GOLD analysis project Ga0307505, IMG submission 202183) | Soil microbial communities from Populus trichocarpa stands in riparian zone in the Pacific Northwest, United States - 23_S | ecosystem: Environmental > Terrestrial > Soil > Riparian zone > Trees...
CGCTGATTCGCTGAATTGCCGCCCTGCTTCATCCCAAACCGGGATCGTTCGACAGGCTCACGATGACACTGCCCGGGGGCGCGCCCGCTCACCTGACACGGCCCTGGGGAGTGCCACGGCCGAAACCTCATCACCTATCACCAATCACGTCCCCGGCGCAGACCGCCGGCCCCGACTCTCCCTCATCACCGCGTATTCGATCGCTCAGTCGCTCAATCGCTGAATCGCTGATTCGCCCTCCTCCACCCCCACGTACCTCAGCAGCACGAAGTCCTCCTCGCCCGGCGCCGGCTCCAGCGCGAAGGGGCCGTGCCGCGCGGCCGCGCCGGCCGCCTTCTCGACCAGCGTGCCCAGCGCGTCGGTCGACCACGTCGGGCCGGGGATGCCGAAGAAGCGGTGCAGCTGCCCGATGGTCGTCCGCTGGTGGAACACCAGCTCCAGGCCGGGCTCCAGCGCCGGCGTCTCCGCGTAGGGGTCGAAGAGGCGGTCCACCAGCGGCACGAGGCCCTTGCGCATCGCCATGAAGACGTGGTCGCCCGGGCGCAGCGCCGTGCCGCCGCGGGGCATGATCACCTGCTCGTCGCGCACCAGGAGTGTCACCAGGCACCCGTCCGGCAGCGCGAGGTCGCGCAGCCGCTGGCCGGCGACGCGCGCCGACGGCGCGACGGTGTACTCGACGATCTCGCCGTCGACGTGCCGCAGGGCGTTGATCTCGACCGTCAGCGGCGGCGAGGGGTCCGCCGGCCGCGCCAGCCCGAGCCACGCGGCCACAACCGGCATCGACCAGCCCTGCGTGATCGTCGACACCACCACGACGAAGAACACGACGTCGAAGATGAGCGCGCCGTGCTCGACGCCACGCATCAGCGGGAACGTGGCCAGCGTGACCGGCACCGCGCCCTTGAGACCGACCCACGACATGAAGACGACCTCGCGCCACTTGTATCGGAACGGAAGCACCGACGCCACTACGGCGACGGGCCGCGCGACGACGATGAGGGCCAGGGCCACGAGCAGCGCCGCCGGAGCGATCTGGGGTAGCCGCGACGGGAAGCTCAGCAGGCCGAGCATCACGAATAGCCCCATCTGAGCGAGCCACGCCGCCGCGTCGTGGAATTGCAGGATGCCGGTGCGGAAGACGATCTGCCGGTTACCGAGCACGACGCCCGTCAGGTACACCGCCAGAAAGCCGCTGCCCCCGATCACCGCCGTGAGACCGAACGACAGGATGCCGATTGCGGTGGCGAGCACCGGATAAAGACCGGGGGACTCCAGCTGCACGCGATCGATCACCCAGGCGCCGGCCAGCCCCACAGCCACGCCGGCCACCGATCCGACCCCGAACTGCATGGCGAAGAGGCGGGCGAGGTCCGCCGCGGAGCCCGCGCCGCCGGTGATGATCTCGATCAGGCCGATCGTGAACAGGATCGCCGCGGGGTCGTTGGCGCCGCTCTCGACCTCGAGCGTCCCCGACACGCGCTCGGGCAGCTTGATCTTGCTCGTCCGCAGCACGGAGAACACCGCCGCCGCATCGGTCGACCCGACGATGGCGCCGAGCAGCAGGCCGTACAGCAGCGGCACATCCAGGATGTAGGCCGCGGCCACGCCGGTGATGAGCGACGTGATGGCGACGCCGATGGTCGACAGGACGAGCGCGGGCTTCCACGACGCGCGGAGGGAATCGGCCGTGGTGCGCAGGCCGCCGTCGAACAGGATCAGCGCCAGCAGGATGCTCGCCAGCCCGTTGGCCAGGTCGTAGTCGCCGAACGGGATGCCCCCGGGGCCGTCGGATCCCGCGAGCATGCCTACCGTCATGAACAGCACGAGCACGGGCACGCCGAACCGCGCCGAGAACTTGCTCGACGCGACTCCGAGGAGGATCATCAGCCCCGCGAGGAGGGCCAGGGTGGCCACGTCGGCCATGGAGAGGGTGCCTGCAGGTGCCTCTCCGAGGTTACGCCCACGCACGGGCGCCGGCCGCGCCGGCGCGCGAGTAACGTTGCACCGCCACTCCATTCCCGCCATGCTCTCGATCGACCGCATCCTCTTCCCGACCGACCGCGGCGAGGGCGCCGCGCCGGCGCTCGCCCACGCGGCGCTACTCGCCGAGAAGCACGGCGCGGTCCTCGAGGTATTCCACGTTGTCGGCGTCGCCGGCGCGCCCCACCGCACGCTCGACCTCGCGCAGATCGCCTCCCGTGCGCGCATCGAAGAGGTCGAGCGGGCGGGCGACTCCGCCCTGCGCACCATCCTCGCCCATGCCGAGGAAACCGATGCCGACGTACTCGTGATGGCCACACACGGCCGGCGCGGCATCGACAGGCTGCTGATCGGCAGCATTGCCGAGCATGTAGTCCGGGCAGCGCCGTGCGCCGTCCTGGTCGTCGGTCCGCGCGCCGAGGCACCGCCCGCCGCCGGCGCGCGCATCCTCGTGCCCATCGACTTCTCGGCGCACTCGGAGGGCGCGCTGCGGCACGCCGTCGGACTCGCGGAGGGCTACGACGCGACGGTGGACCTCGTGCACGCCGTCCACGTCCCGACGCTTCCGCCGGGCTACGGCGTGGTGCCGCTGGGCGCCGACCGCACGCCGGCGTTCGTCGAGGGCAGCCGCAGCGCCCTCGCCGGGCTCGCGGAACGGCACGTCCCGCCGGCGCGGCGCGGCGACATCGTCGTCGAAGTGGGCCACCCCGCGGATGTGATCCTGAGCACCATCGACGCGCGGCATCCCACGCTGGTGGTGCTGGCGACGCACGGCCAGACGGCGCTTCAGCGACTGGCTATGGGGAGTATCGCGGAGTACGTCGTCCGCCGCGCGCACTGCGCGGTGTTCACGGTCAGGAGCTTCGGCAAGTCGCTGCTGCCCGGAGCGGATGCACCGGGAGACTGACGCCGACGGAAGCGTCCGCCTCGACGCGGCGCTGGTGGTGTTGGCCGGCGCCGGCCTGGTGGCCGGCGTCGTGGCGGAGCGCGCCGGCGCGCCCGTCGTGTCGGGCATCGCGTTCGCCGTTGCCTACCTCGCCGGCGGCCTGCCGGCCGCGCGAACGGCGGTCCTCTCGCTGGTGCGCGGCGAGGTGGACGTCGACATGCTCATGGTGCTCGCGGCGCTCGGTGCGCTCGTCGTCGGGGCGCCGGGGGAAGGTGCCACGCTCCTGTTCCTGTTCGCCCTGTCGAACCTGCTGCAGGCGATGGCCCTCGGCCGCAGCCGGCGCGCCATCCGCGCGCTCATGCGGCTCCGGCCGGAAACGGCCCGCGTCGAGCGCGACGGCACCGAGGTGCCCGTGCCGGTGGCGGAGGTCCGGATGGAGGAGCGCTACGTCGTGCACCCCGGCGAGCGGTTCCCCCTCGACGGCACGGTCGTGGACGGGCGCGGCGAGGTGGACCAGTCGATGCTCACCGGCGAGTCGGTGCCCGTCGAGAAGCAACCCGGCGACGAAGTGTTCGCCGGCACGCTCAACGGAGGCGGCGCGCTGACGGTGCGCGTGACGCGGCTCGAGGGAGAATCGGCGCTGGCGCGGATGGTGCGGCTGGTGGAGGAGGCCCAGGAGGAGAAGGCCGGCGCCCAGCGGCTGATCGACCGTCTCGAGTCGCCCTACGCGCTGGGGGTGATCGGCGCGACGGCCCTCGCCGTGATCGTCCCCGTGCTCGTCCTCGGCCAGGAGTTCGGGCCGGCGTTCTACCGCGCGATGACGCTGATGGTGGCCGCCAGCCCGTGTGCCGTCGTCATCGCGACGCCGGCCGCGGTGCTCAGCGCGATAGCGGCCGCCGGCCGGCAGGGCGTACTGTTCAAGGGCGGCGGACCCGTGGAGGCTGCCGCGACGGTCCGCGCGATAGCGTTCGACAAGACAGGCACCCTCACCGAGGGCTCGACGCGACTCGTCGAAATCGTCCCGTTAGGCGATGGGCTCGCCGAGTCCGACATCCTCGCTCTCGCGGCGGCGGTCCAGCGTCGCAGCGAGCACCACCTCGCCCACGCCACGGTTGCGGCGGCCGCGGAGCGCTCCGTCGCGCCCCCGGAGGCGGAAGACTTCCGTGCGCACGCCGGCCTGGGCGTCAGCGCACGCGTCGACGGCGCCAGCGTGACGGTGGGCAACCCGCGCTTCTATGCCGACCGCGAGCCGGCCGGCGCCGGCGCGGCATTCGCCGAGGTCGCCCGCCAGGAGGCGATGGGCAGGACGGCCGTCGTCGTCGCCCGCGCCGGCGCCGGCGGCGGCGCGCCGGCGGTGCTCGGCGTCATGGCCTTCGCCGACCGCGTCCGCGACAGCGCGCCGGGCGTGATCGCGCGCCTCCGCGCGCAGGGCATCGAGCACATCGCGCTCGTCACCGGCGACAACGCGGAGGTTGCGCGCCGGGTGGCGGAGGCCGTGGGCATCGACGAGGTCCACGCCGGCGTGCTGCCGGAGCGCAAGGTGGAGATCGTCCGCGAGATGCACGCCCGCTTCGGCGGCATCGCGATGGTGGGTGACGGCGTCAACGACGCGCCGGCGCTTGCCGCGTCCACCCTCGGCATAGCGATGGGCGGCGCCGGCACCGACGTAGCGCTCGAGGCCGCCGACCTCGTCCTCATGGGCGACGACCTCACGCGGCTCCCCTTCGCCTTCGCCCTCGGCCGCGCGGCCCGGCGGACCGTCGCCGTCAGCCTCGCGTTCTCGATGGGGGTGGTGGTGCTCCTCGCCGCGGCCGTGCTCATCGAGGGCATATCGCTCCCCATGGCCGTCGTCGGCCACGAGGGCAGCACGGTGCTGGTGGCGCTGAACGGGCTGAGGCTGCTGGCATTCAGGGGCGAGGGGGTGAGGGGGTGAGCGTGTCGGCGCGCGTCACGAGTGATGGCATCGCCGCGAGGGAACGCCGACACTGACAGCCGAGAGCTGAGAGACGAGAGCTGAGTGGCGCGTCCCAACGGGCCGCGTGCGTCGCCCCCGCCGTGTGGCGCGTCCCAACCGGCCGCGTGCGTCGCCCCTACCGTGCGGCGTACCACACGTCACCGCGCCGGCGCGAACCGTTGCAGAGTCGCCGGCGCGTCGGGCCCCTCGTTGGAGATGAACAGGGTGCCGTCCGGGAGGAACGCCATCCCCTCGGGCTGGGCGTTGCGGCCGGCGGGCAGGTCCACAACCCTCGCGAGGCGGCCGTCGGGGGCCAGGATCGCGATCGCGCGGCGCACGGACGACATCACGTAAATCTCCCCCGTGAGCGGATGCACGCCGATAGCCGACGGCTTGAAGTTGTCGTCGGAATCCAGCTCCGAGCGCTGGAGCAGGAAAACCGGCTCCTCGAGGAGGCTTCCGGTCGCCAGGTCGAAGGCGTACACGGCCCTGTGCTCGTCCTCGTCGAACCCCTCGCCCGGATCCTCCTTGCAGGCGATGAGGAGGCGGCTCCGCGCGGAGTCGAAGGCCAGGCCCTCGGCGTCGCACTTCTTCTTGAGCGGAGTTTCGTGTTCCCTCGCGGTGCCGGACTCGGGGATCTCGAACAGGGTCCCGTTCGCCTCCAGCACCCAGACTGCGCCGGCCGCGTGCGCCACGTCCTCGTAGTCACCCGGCCCGGCGAACGGCTGCTCCGAGAGCACGGCCCCGGACTCGGCGTCGAGGATGAACAGCACGCCGGCCTCATCCTGCACCGCCGCCAGGCGGCCGTCCGGCAACACGGTGACGCCGGAGATCTCCCGGAGCGCCTCCGGCAGGTCGACCGACGCGGAAGGGGATTCAAAATCGTAGGACGCTCCGGCGGATATCGAGACCGCGTTCTCTGCAGGAGGCGCGGCGGACTGGACTGCGGCCGGCGCGTCGGCGGGTCCGCAGGAGAGCAGGGAGAAGGCAATGCACAGGGAGAGCGAACGCATGGGAAGGCGAGCTTTGTTGTACCGGTCCAACCTCCGCGCCCTTACCGTGCGATTGCCGGATCCTTACAGTTCTGAAATGCGTGCCCTCCGACGCCGGGCGCGGCTAGGCTGGCTCGCCCCGGTCAACAGATGCGCCTTCTTGTAGTCGAGGACGATCCGCATATCGCAGGCTTCCTCCAGAAGGGCCTGCGCGCCGGCGGATACTCCGTCGACAGGGCAGCCGATGGCGAGGAGGCGCTCGCCCTGGCGCTGAACGAGCGGTACGACGCCGCGGTCGTCGATCTCGGCCTCCCACGCCTCGACGGCCTTTCGTTGATCGAAGAGATGCGCCGGCGCGGCGTGGGCACGCCGGTCCTGATTCTCAGCGCGCGGCGCTCGGTCGACGACCGCGTCAATGGCCTTCGATCCGGAGGCGACGACTACCTGGTCAAGCCGTTCGCCTTCGCGGAACTACTGGCCCGCGTGCAGGCCCTCCTGCGGCGCGGCGGCCCGTCGCATGCCACTACGCGGATAACGGCGGGCCCCATCACCATCGACCTGCTCGCGCGCGAGGCCAGCCGCGCCGGACAGGCTATCGAGCTCCAGCCCCGCGAGTTCGCCCTCCTCGAGTTCCTCGCCCGCAACGCGGGACGCGTGGTTTCGAGGAACGAGGTCCTGGGGCACGTCTGGGACTTCGACTTCGACCCTCAGACAAACGTGGTCGAAGTGCTCGTGCACCGCCTCCGGGCCAAGGTGGACGTGGGCTTCGAGCCGGCGCTCATCAAGACGATTCGCGGCATGGGGTATGTACTCAAGATCCCCTGACAACGGCGACTCCCCTGGGAGGGGGCCGGGGGCGCGGTGGCGTAGGAGCACGCTCGCCGTGCGCCTCACGCTCGGGTACGCGGCCCTGTTCGTCGTCAGCACGCTCGCTCTATTCGTCCTCACCTCCGCGTTGCTGCTGGGCTACATGCGCGAAAGGGACCGCGCCTACACGCGCGCCCGGCTCGACGACTTCGCCGGCGCCTACGCGCGGGCGGGCGTTGCCGGCGTAGCCCGCGCGGCAAACGCTCTCCGCTCCGACGACCGCGGTGAGGAGTTGCTGGTGCGGGTCTCCGACCGCAACAACCGGACGCTCTTCCTGGTGCCGCCGGAGGACTGGTCCGTTGCCGAGTTTCGCGACCTGGCCCTGCGGCCGACGGAGCCGGGCGCCCGCGTGCTGGTGCAATCCGCCGGACGCACGGAGACCGTCGAGGTCGTCGCGGTGCGACTGGCCGACGGCGTGCGCCTGGAGGCGGGGATGAGCTCCGACGAACGCGACGATGTCGTCGAGTCGTTCCCGGACACGTTCATCGCGGTGTCGCTGCCGACGCTCCTGCTCGCCCTGCTCGGCGGGGCGTTCATGGGTCAGCGAGCCGTGCGGCCGGTCCGGCGCCTCAGCGAGACCATGCGTTCGATCATCGAGACGGGAAACGTCGGCGAACGCGCGCCCCGCGCGCCGGCGCGGGGAGAGATCGGGGAGCTCTACCGGCTGTTCGACCTCACGTTCGACCGGGTCGAAGCGCTGATCGCGGGGCTACGGAACACCCTCGACGACGTAGCCCACGACCTGCGCACCCCGCTCACGCGCATCCGCGGCGTGGCGGAGGTCGCCCTCCACGACGGGCGCGACGAGGAGGGGTACCGAGAGGCCCTGGCTGACGTCGTGGAGGCGTCCGAGTCCGCGTCCGCCACGCTCGACGCCATCATCGACGTCGGCGAGGCCGAGGCCGGCGCGCGCGAGCTTCGGCTCGAGAACGTGTCCGTCGGCAAGCTGCTCTTCGGAGTGTCCGAGTTGTACGCCGACGCTGCCGAGGTTCGTGGCGTGAGCCTCGTCGTGGACGCCCCGGACGACATCGTCGTGCCCGCGGACCGCGCGCTCCTCGGCCGCGTCGTGGCGAACCTGGTCGACAACGCCGTGAAGTACGGGGGGCCCGGAGGCCACGTGGTGCTGGGAGCCCGCCAGGACGAGAAGCACGTGCTCATCGAAGTGCGCGACGACGGGCCGGGCATCCCCGCGGCCGACCTCCCTCGCATCTGGGACCGTCACTTCCGCAGCGACGGCAGCCGCTCCGAACGAGGGCTCGGCCTGGGACTGAGCCTGGTTCGCGCCGGCGTGGAGGCCCACGGCGGCTACGCCACGGTGCACAGCGTCGAGGGAGAGGGCGCGACGTTCACGGTGCACCTGAGGAGGGCGGTCGGGTAGTGGGCAGAGGGCAGAGGGCACAGGGCAGAGGGCATTGGACGGAGGGCAGGGGACGGAGGGCAGAGGCCGTTGTGCCAATAGCTCGCGGTCCCCCGCCTTCCGACTTCCGACGCCTCGGTCTTCCGTCCTCCGTCCTCCGTCCTCCGTCCTCCGTCTACCGCCGACTGCCCGCGCCCGCCCACCCTCTCAGCCGCAGCGCGTTCCCGACCACGAACACGCTCGACAGGCCCATCGCGCCGGCGGCGAGCGCGGGGGAGAGCATCAGGCCGGTAGCGGGGTAGAGCGCGCCGGCGGCGACGGGGATCAGCACGACGTTGTAGGCGAAGGCCCAGAAGAGGTTCTGGCGGATGTTGCGCATCGCTGCCCGCGACAGGTCCATCGCGCGGACCAGCCCGCGGAGGTCGCCGCCCATGAGCACCACGTCGGCCGCTTCCACGGCGACGTCGGTGCCGGCGCCCATAGCGATGCCAACGTCGGCCCGGGCGAGCGCCGGCGCGTCGTTGATGCCGTCGCCCGCGAACGCCACGCGATGGCCGTCCGCCCGCAGCCGCTCGACCGCGCCGGCCTTGTCGGCGGGCAGCACGCCGGCCAGCACGTCGTCGATGCCCACCTGCGCGGCTACCGCGCGGGCGGTGCGCTCGCCGTCGCCTGTGACCATCGTCACGCGGAGGCCGCGCCGGCGCAGCTCCGCGACGGCCGGCGCGGCGTCGGCCTTCACCGGGTCGGCGACCGCGAGCACGCCGGCCGCGCGGCCGTCGATGGCGACGTACACCGCGCTCTTGGCCTGCGCGGCGAGATCGGCGGCCGCGCCGGCGAGCGCCGACACGTCCGCGCCGGCGCTCTCCACGTGCCGACCGGAGCCGACGGTGACGCGCCGGCCGTCCACCACGCCGGCCACGCCGTGCCCCGGCGCCGCCTCGAATCCGGTGACATCCGCTGGCGCGAGGCGACGCTCCGTCGCGCCCGCCGCGACGGCGCGGGCGATGGGGTGCTCGCTCCGCACCTCCAGAGCCGCCGCGAGCCGGACCACCTCGTCCGCGTCGAACCCGTCGGCTACGACGACGTCCGTCAGCGCCGGCCGGCCCTCCGTGAGCGTGCCCGTCTTGTCGAACGCGACCGCGCCGACGCGGTGGAGCGCCTCCAGCGCGTCGCCGCCGCGGAAGAGCACGCCCAGCTCGGCCGCGCGGCCGGTGGCGACCATCACCGATACCGGCGTCGCGAGCCCCATCGCGCACGGGCAGGCGATGATGAGCACCGAGACCGCCGCGACCAGCGCGCTCGGCAGCGCCGGCGCGGGGCCGAACGCCATCCAGGCCGCGAAGGCGATGGCGGCCAGCACCAGCACCACGGGCACGAATACCGCCACGACACGGTCGGCAGCCGCCTGGATGGGCGGCCGCGCGGCCTGCGCGTCCTCGACCATCCGCACTATGCGCGCGAGCACGCTGTCGGCCCCCACGCGCGTGGCCTCGACCAGCAGCGCGCCGGCCTGGTTGACCGTCCCGCCCGTGACGACCGCGCCGGCGCCCTTCCCCACCGGCACCGGCTCGCCCGTGAGCATCGACTCGTCGACCCACGACGTGCCCTCGACCACGCGGCCGTCGACCGGCATTCGCTCGCCGGGCCGGACGCGCACGAGGTCGCCGGCATGAACCGACTCCAGCGGAACGTCCACCTCGGCGCCGGCGCGGACGAGCCTCGCGGTGGGAGGCTGCAGCGCGGCCAGGCGCCGGATGGCGTCGCCGGTGCGACCGCGGGCGATGGACTCGAGGTAGCGACCCAGCAGCACGAGCGTGATGATGGTCGCCGCCGCCTCGAAGTAGGCGTGCGCCGCGCCGTGCGGGAGTAGCGCCGGCGCGAACGGCGCCACCACCGAGTAGAGGTAAGCCGCGCCGACGCCCAGCATCACGAGCGTGTTCATGTCCGGGCTGCGCCGGACGAGCGCCGCCGCGCCGTCACGGAAGAACTGGCGGCCGGGGCCGAACTGGACGGCCGTGGCCAGCAGGAACGCCAGGATGCGCAGCGCCGGCGCGGACAACGCGGCCTCGAGCACGCGCCCGAAGGCCGGCGTGACCATCGGCCCCATCTCGAGGATCCACAACGGCACCGTCAGCGCGGCGGCGGTGACCACGCGCCGGCGCAGCGCCACCCGGCCGCGCTCGCGGGCTTCCCGCTCTGCCGCCTCGGCCTCTCCCGCCGGCGCCTCCGCGAGGACGTCGTACCCCCCGCCTGATCGCCGCCTCCAGCGCCCCGCGGCCCACCGCGCCGGCGTGGCGCACCGTCGCCCGCTCCGTCGCCAGGTTCACGCCGGCCTCCGCCACCCCCTCCGTCCCCAGCAGTGCTCGCTCCACGCGACCGACGCAGGCCGCGCACGTCATCCCCGTGACCGACAGCGTGGTCGTCTCGTTGGGAGCGTCAGTCATCCAGTGCGAAACGGAGGTAGACCTGCAGGCCGACAGGCGACGTCCCGTACAGCGGCTGCAGGTCCTCCGGCACCGCGAAGATCGTCCCCTGGGCGCCGAGCGCCGCCGTCACCGGACCGAAAGCCGCCACGTGGCGCGCCGCGCCCAGCGTCAGGCTGCCGATGCCGAAGACGAGGTCGTGCAGCTCCTCGTCGTCCAGATCGAGCTCTTCGGCCGACTTCTGGGCGAACTCGGCCCTGCCGTAGAGGGCGTTCGGCCCCAGGCGCAGCGTCGCCTCGCCCAGCACCGCGTGCTGCACGCCGGCGTGGTGCTCCACGCCATCGCCCGGCCGGAGGTCGTTGGCGCCCCACACGATCGCCAGCGAAACGTCGCCGCCGGCGCCCACCGGCGCGGAGTACAGCGCCGACGCGGTGGTGCGCCACTGGTCGACGCCGGGCTCCAGGGATTCCGGCTCGCGGAGGAAGGCGCGCGCCGCGTGGAAAACCAGCCGATCCGACGCCGCCCATGTCGCGCGTGCGGAGTACGAGTCGAACCGAGGACGGTCGAATCCCAGCCGCTCCTCGCCGGGCTCCCGGCCTGTGAACACCGACGCATCCACCTTGACCGGCCCCGTCGCCACGCCGAGAGTCGCCACGCCGAAGACGACGTGCGTCGCGTCGTGCCAGTGATGGGATAGCGGGCTGTCGGCGTTGTACCGCGCCGACGGCCGGTGCAGGAACGCGATCGGCCCAACCGCCGGCTCGCCAGGGTAGCCCAGGTACCCGAAAACGGCCGTGCGGTCCGTCAGCGGGTGGGTGTAGGAGACGGCGAGCTCCGAGAACAGGTCGTGCGGGTGCTGGCGGTCCACCAGCCGCTCGGACTCGAACGTCTCGCCGGACTGAAAGAGAAGCGGGTAGCCGTTGCCGCCCTCGGTGAGCGGATCGAGGGACAACATGGCGTGGAGCCCCAGCTCGCCGCTCCCGACGCGCCGGCGCGCCATTCCCATCGCCCAGTTGGGAGCTCCGAAAGCGGCGTCGCCGCGCGAGCCGGCGCCGAAGGCGTCCTGGGTTGTGTAGCGGGGGAAGGCCGCTCCGTGGATCATCACGGTCCACGCGCCGGCCGACGGATGCACCGCCTCCATCGGCGCGGCGGCCGGCAGCCAGGCGGTGCCCGAGCCCTCCAGGCGCGCGATCCCGCCGTGTCCCATGGCCTCGTGGCCCGCTGCGGCGTGGCCCTCCGCGACGTGCGCCGGCACAGCCGACGCGGCTGGCGCGCCGCCAGTGGAGGCCACGAGAAACGCGTCGACCTCGGCGACACTCCATGCGGCACCGGCCGGCGCGGCCTCGTGCACGTGTTGCGCCGACGCGGCAAGGGGTAGCAAGAGACCCGCGAGCGCGGGGAGGAGGCGTTTCACGGCACAGACCGGGGGGCGACGGAGGGTATCGCCGGCGGCGGGCGCGGATCCCGCGCGGCGGCGAACATTGGGAGAAAGGGGCGAATCAGGACGGGGATTCCCCCGCAGCGGCTGCCAGAGCGCCCCGTCGGGCGCGCCGGCGCGGCGGGGCCACCTTGCTCACCCCTCCGCGACCGACATGCAGCCGTTCCCCCACCACTACGCCGTGCGCGCCGTCTCCGACCCGACCGGTGCGGTCCCACTTGCCGGCGCGGGCCTGCCGGCGCTAACGACGGCCACGCCGGCCGAGTTCGGCGGTCCGGGCGACCAATGGTCGCCGGAGACCCTCCTCGCCGGCGCCGTCGCCAGCTGCTTCGCGCTCACGTTCCGCGCCCTCGCCTCCGCGCGCCGGATGGAGTGGACGTCCCTCGACTGCCACGTCACCGGCACACTCGACCGCGCGGAACGCGTTACGCGCTTCATCGAGATGCAGGTCGTCGCCCGCCTATTGGTGCCGGCCGGCGCCGACGCGGAGGTCGCCCAGCGCCTGCTCGTCCGCGCGGAGGAGACGTGCCTCGTCACCCGTTCCCTGAACGCGACCGTGCACCTGGACGCTTCGGTGGCGTTCGAGTCGGGTGCGAGGCGTGTAGAGGTGATCGAGGCGAGCCGGCGCCGCGGCGTCCGCGCCGGGAACGTGATTGGTGATGGGTGAGGGGTTCGGCGACGGCACGACCGGCGCCTTCATCGTGAGCCTGCCGAACGATTCGTCCGTCGCGCCGCACCCGCTGAACCACCGACGTCAACTGTCACCCTCGTAGAGCGGGACAGCGCCGGTCGCAGACCCTCCCCGCAGGGGGAGGTGGCCCGCAGGGCCGGATGGGCGCCCGCACACCTGGCGCCAGCGCGCGGCCGGCGCCGGGGGTCACCCGTCGCGCCACTCCCGTCAACTGTCCCCGTCGCATGAGGGGGACCGCGCCGGCCGCAGACCCTCCCCCGCAGGGGGAGGTGGCCCGCAGGGCCCGAGGGGCGCCCATTGACCCGGCACCAAACGCGCGGCCCGCGCAGGGGGGCACCCGTCGCGCCACCCACGTCAACTGTCCCCCTCGTATGAGGGGGACCGCGCCGGCCGCGCTACGCC
>Ga0307505_10002425_pt1 | contig 12990 bp, 10 predicted proteins | sample 23_S_MG_FD_202183 | JGI IMG/M metagenome (GOLD analysis project Ga0307505, IMG submission 202183) | Soil microbial communities from Populus trichocarpa stands in riparian zone in the Pacific Northwest, United States - 23_S | ecosystem: Environmental > Terrestrial > Soil > Riparian zone > Trees...
AAAGGCAAGGCGCCATGTTCCAGGACGACAGTTGACCCACTGACCACAATTTCAGGGTGTAGAGATTGAAGTAGACTAGCCAAAGGGGTGAGGTCTTGGGTAGCAATGATGGTGGCCTGCGGCCGCAACGATAACGCATCCATCATCGCACTTTCATAATAAAGCTGGCCCCGGTTCAAAATGATCAGCCGGGTACAAACATCGGTCACAATTTGTAACTGATGAGACGCCATGATCACCGTTTTGCCCGCCTCATGCAAAGCCCGAATAGCATGGAAAACACTCGCTTGTCCATCCGGGTCCAGACCATCCGTTGGTTCATCCAGCAGAACAATATCGGGATTACCCAACATGGCCTGAGCCAACCCCAGCCGTTGGCGCATCCCTTTAGAACAATCCCGCACCCGCTTATGGGCAAATTCGGCCAGGTGGAGTTGAGCCAGTGCCCCCTCTACGGCCTGTTTAATGTGGGCACGAGGGATGTTGGAGAGCGCGGCCGCGAACTGCAAATAGTCGTTTAGGCGCATATGGCCGGGATAAAGCAGGCGCTCCGGCTTAAATCCTATGGTGGGCCAACTTGGGCCACGCGCCTGAATACGACCGGTATCAGGTCGAATGAGTCCGGCTAATAGCTTGAACAGCGTTGTTTTGCCCGCTCCGTTGGGGCCAACAATGCCAAGTACTTCATTGGGTTGAATCGTCAGAGAGAGTTGATCCAGGGCCACCAGGGAGTAATAACGTTTGGTGACATTGTTTAATTCAATCACAGGTGAACCTTGTGGTGGCAAGAATGGAGAAAATGGGGTTTTGCCAGGAAATCCCATTTCGGCTTAGTAGTTTATCACACCCCACGTAGTACGGAAACAGATTCGACGGTGAGGCGCGGGGTTGTTATAATCCCTCGCTTGTTGTCTACAGTAGATGTTACAGGTGATATGATACACCTATAGATAGAAATTCTACTGTTACAACTTGAGTTTTGAGTTCAGAGCTAGAGCTAGAGGATTTTCCAGAGTAATTCCCTCTAGCTCTCCCCTCTAGCTCTAAACTCCAGTTACAAGATAACGGGTAAGGTTATCCTAACGATAACTGACTTAGAAACCTCTAATTCTACCGGGAAGGACGTGAGATTATGGCTGCATTAGCTCCCTATCTGGGTGCCATTGAAATTGTACTGGCTATCGTAATAACGATTTTAGTAGTGTTGCAAAGCAAAGGTTCTGACTTAAGCTCACTGACTGGGGGGGCTGGTGGGGGTGAGCGTTTTGGCACCCGCCGTGGGGCCGAAGCACTGATTCATCAGGTCACGATTGTTACCTCCATTGTCTTTTTTGTCATCACGCTGTTAGCCTTTGTAGCGATGGGGCAATAAATTAAGGATGAAGCAACTGGTATATAACCAGTTACGAATTATGCTTGATGTGAGAACTGCATTTAGTAGCACACCGCATAATTCATCTCTCATCCCTCATCATTTCCTATGAAATCCCGTACCTTCGGGGTAGCCATCGGCCTCTTGGCCGTGTTGGGTCTGATCGGAGCCTGGTTTTATGGCCCCGCTCAGGCCAACCAAACAGTTTGTGTCACCCGTCTGCCTGAACCAGGTGGTTTTATGGTTGAAGGTATGGTGGGGCGACCGCAAAACCTGAACCCCCTGCTCGATCAAGATAATTTGCTAGACCGCGAACTGGCTAATCTGTTGTTTGATGGCCTAACTCAGGTGGATAGCCGCGGCCGCATTGTGCCCGCTTTGGCTGAATCGTGGCAGGTGAGTGGTGATGCCAAAACCATCACCTTCACCCTACGGGCCAATCTCACCTGGCACGACGGGCAACCCGTGACCAGCCAGGATGTGGCCTTCACCTACGGCCTGCTCCAAAACGAAAGTTTCACCGGCCTGCCCCACTTACGTTCCCTGTGGCAATCCGTCACCATCACCCCACTCAGCGAGCAGCAAATTGCCTTCACCTTGCCCGCCCCCTACGCCCCCTTCCTGGAAGCCACCACCGTGGGCCTTCTACCCGCCCATGTTCTAGCCCAAAGCGATACTGCTTTGGAACAAAACATCTTGTTTAACCAGAATCCTATCGGCACCGGTCCGTTTATGGTGGCCGCAGAACAGAACTGGAGTGAGGCGGGGCGTCTGTTCCTTTTGCCCAATCCGACCTATTGGCAACAAGGCACGATTCTCAACGGCCTGGAATTTCGTTTTTTCCCCGATGAAACAACCTTGTACGAGGCGTTCCGTGCGGGTGAGATTCAGGCCATCAGCCGCATCTCGACCATTGCCCTGCCCACGATGGCAACCTTGCCCGGTATGCGGCTGATTACCAGTCCGGCCTCACAGATTACCCAACTTTTCTTTAATTTGAACGAGAGTAACGGCAGTGCCGTGGGGGATATTAAGGTACGGCAGGCATTGGCCTTGTCGTTGGATCGCCAGGATTTGGTGGATAGGGTGTTGAATGGGCAGGGGTTGCCGCTGGAAGGGCCGTTCCCCTCTACCTCGCCCGCGTATAACCCGGCGGTGATGACGACGATACCAATGGACAGGGCTGCGGCCGCAAACTTGCTCAATGAAGCGGGCTGGACATTACCCGAAGGGGCCATCACCCGGCAAAAAACCGGGGACGAAGCGCCCCTGACGCTAGAGTTAAACTTATTGGTGTTGCGTGAGGGATTGCTGCCAGCCCTGGCCGCCAACATGGCCGTACAATGGGCCGACCTGGGCATCACGGTCAACCTCACCACGTTGGATGTGACCGAGTTTTATGAGGCCTTGAATAACCGGGCCTTCGATATGGTTCTGGTCAATGTCTCGCCCACGGTTGACCCTGATCTATATGATTTTTGGAGCCAGGAAGCGATTGTTCGGGGGCAAAATTATGCCGGGTGGAACAGCCGTCGGGCCAGTGAAGCGATGGAGCAGGCCCGCCAATTATGGACGTGGGACGAGCGTCAACCGCTGTATAACACTTTCCTGGGCGCGTATGCCAACGAACTGCCCGCTCTGACTATCTATCAGCACGTCAACAGTTATGGCATCAGCGATACCGTATTCCAGGCAGGCACGGGCTGGATAGACCAGGCGGATATTGGCGTGTTGCGTCAGCCCCGCGGCCGCTACCAGACGCTGGCTCATTGGTTTGTGGCCTACACGGAGACGGAGTGTGGGGAAAGTGTTCAGTAAGCAGTAAGCAGTAAGCAGTAAAAAAACAGAGAGTCACCGTTGATTCAGGCATGAGTCAGCGGTGTTTTTATTTTGGGGTGTTGGGTTTCACGTGAGCTGAACCAGGAGTCGAGGCTTTAGCCGGTCGAGACTTCCTGGCTTAAGCCTCGACTCCTCATTCACCCCGAACCTTCGGGAACCTGCCCATCCTAACCAGATACACCATCTTGCCTCGCCCTCTCATCTTCAATACAATGCACTTGAAGCCAGTAGCAACAAGGAAAAGGTATGAAAGATAAATACAGCGATATTCTTATTCGGATTGGGGAGTGGAATGAGCAAGAAAAGGCGTACCGGGTGGAAGCTACGGTAGACGATGGCAGCTTTTTTGAGGGGGGGCAACTCATTTTTGACAGTGCCGAGGTGCTCGCGGCCGCGCAGAATAACGAAAAGTATGGTCGAGAATGGTTTGATGCCTTGCTCTCGGAACCGATTCGGCGAGCATATAACATGGCCCGCGGCCGCGCCCAGGTGCAAAGCAACAATTGTCTGCGGGTCCGCCTGTGGATAGACCCTGATGCCGCCGAACTCCACGCTGTCCCCTGGGAACGCATCTACCACTCACATGATGGCCAGTTCGTGCCCATGGCCGCCACCGTTGTCACCCCCTTTTCGCGCTATACCCGGCTGGAAATGGCCGACCCCACCCCCATCAGCGAGCGGCCCATCCGCATGTTGATCGCCATCTCCAACCCCAAAGATGTCACCAGCAAGTTTAATCTGGTTCCGGTTCCGGTGCTGGATGAGCTAGAAAACCTGCGCCTGGCCTTACGGGACATGGCCCAACGTCGCCAACAACAGATTGGGGAGCTGGCCATCACCCTGATGGTAGGGCAAACGACGCTCAGTGATGAGGTATGCAACGCCCTGATTCAGGATGGGTATGAGTTGGTGACAGGTAACACCACCCTGGACAATATTTTTGAGCATCTGCACGGTCAACATATTTTTCATTTTATTGGTCATGGCAGTTTCCGGCGGGAGCAGGTGCGGGGGCCGGGGCGGGCTTTTTTGTTTTTGGAAGACGAAAAGGGCAACACGAAGCCCTGTCGGGATGAGGATTTTGTAGCCAAATTAAATGTGCTGGACGCGGCCGCGAAACCCGCCCTCATCTTCCTCTCCGCCTGTGACAGCGCCAAACAAGATCAAGAACATCCCTTTGTCGGGTTGGCTCCCCGGCTCGTCCAGGCGGGCATTCCTGCCGTCGTCGCCATGCAGGCCTTAGTCCCCATCACCACTGCCCAGCAACTCACCCGCCAATTCTACCGTTCCCTGCTGGAACATGGGCTGGTAGACCGGGCCATGAATGAAGCCCGCGCTACCTTGTTCAAAAGCAAGGAACAAGATTGGGCCGTTCCCGTTCTCTTTAGCCGCCTGACCGGGGGACAACTGTTCATTGACAACCCGGTACTGGGGGCTATCCGAGCCATTTATGATGTGCCAGAATTTCGCCCCTGGGACTTAAAAGGGTATTTACCTCTGCCCCTGGATGCTATCCACCTGGCTGGCGATCAAGATCCCAGCAGTATCAGCGTCTCCGGCGAAAACATGGCTCCTTCACAAGATTTAGTCGAGGCCGCTCTCAACATTTTCCGCCGCACCGATGAAACTCCAGAAGATGAATTAACCTTTGTTCTGCTCCTGGGTTCACATGGCATGTCCAAATCCACCCAACTGCGGCGGCTCGTAGGCTTAACGGCGGGCAATTCGACAAAGGTCAAAGCCCATGAGCGGGTTATGCCCATCTACGTAGATTTAGTCCAATTTTTGCAACGGCAAAATGTGCCCGGCAATCCCATAGAGCAGTTGATGTGGGAAAATCTGCAAGCCTATTGGCCCGAACTCAGCTTAAACAACTTTCGTAACCTTTTAGGTAGTACCCAGGATGTCAAATTACGGTTCTTTTTTGATGGCAGTGATGACATTCCCGAACAGGAGCGCTGGCGGGCCTGGCGGGCCATTCGTCTCATCGCCGAACGGTATCCTCGCCACCAATATATGCTGGCGGTTGATCCGGCCAACCTGGAAAAACGTCGCCTGCCGGTGACAGATATGCTCATTCTCCAGCCACTCACGGAGCGGAAAATCCGCATCTTTTTGGAGCGATTTACTGATTCGGCCGGATTGAAGTTATACGAGGCCCTGCAAAAAACGCAGTTGTTTGATCTGGCGGCCATTCCCTGGCTCTTTGTGAAGCTGTTCCAACGGGCACAAGCCAATGATTATCCCAAAGGGCGGGGGCTGGTCCTGCGAAGCCTGCTGGACGATGCCATCAGCGCCATCCCTACCCGGCAAGGGTTACGGGCACGGGCAGAAGGGACGATTTGTGCTCTAGGTTGGGAGATGCAGGCCAAACGGCAGACGCTCTGCACGTTGGACGAAGCGTTGGGGGTTAGTGCCAGGGTGCGGAGCAATCGAGAATACGGTCTGGAAGAGATATTGGACGCCTTGATTCAAGTGGGGGTTCTGGCACGTGTAGGGCAGGAATCTATTCGTTTTGCTTATCCGATGTTTCAGAACTACGCGGCCGCGGTCTCTATCTACAAACTGGCCGACCCCAACGAAACATTGGAAAACATCACCGCCACCCTGGGCCGCCGTTCCCATTTGCGCTGGTGGCAAGAAACCCTCATCGTCCTGGCCGGACTGATGAGCGAACCGCAAGAATTGATCAAAAAGATGGTACTAGGCGTTCTGCTCACCGATGCTGAGCAAGCCTTCCTGGCGGCTCGCTGTTTGTGGGAAATCGAAAACCGGCGGGTGGATGGCGAAGTTATTTACCGCCTGACCAACGCCCTAACCTGGCATACCAACAGTGCCAACGAACCACGCTCCGGGCAGAGGTTACGAGCCGTACAGGTGTTAGGCTCTATGCGCCATTCGGCCTTTTTGCCCCAGGTAGCGGCCCAGTTGGTACGTATCATCCATGACAAAACGCGACTGAACTGGAGAGGGGAAGTAGATTACGAACTGAGCCGGGTACGCATGGCGGCCGCGACCGGTCTCAAAAATATCTTACCCCAGATTAAGGGGGATGTGTCGGGTCTGGATGAGCCACTGCGCCAGTTGTACCGGGACTGGCAGGAAGGGGATATAACCAAACTCATCAACCGTACTGACCATACCGACGAAATGATTCGGGCGTTGGCCGTTTATGCGTTGGGTGATCTGCATACCAAAGAGGGCATCGAAACCCTGATTCGTCTCTTCCAGGATCCGAAGGTGGATCCGGCAACCCGCTGGGCCGTCACCGATGCCTTGACCCGGCTCAGCCCCACGACCATCATTTTCCGCATCATTATGCCCTTGGTGGATGAAGATATGGCCGCCCTGACCAACGTGCCTGCCGATATTTGGGCGCGACGCGAAGAATGGTATGCGGCCATTGCCTATTTGATAGGCACATTAGAAGAACAAGACCCCCTTCTCACCGATTTTTTGGCTAAATGTCTGTATGAAATTTCGGGTTATTGGGTCACAGTTCATGCCATCCAATCTATTGGCGCGTTGTATCTGCGCCAACATAAAACGGCTCTGGAAAACATCGCTCTGGGCAATTTTGAGGGGCTGAAATTAGGTAAACGGCTCAGTCAGGATGAACACAAACATTTGCAGGTCAAAGCCATTGAAGCCTTGGCCAATGTGGGTGATCAGGAATCGTTACAACGGCTCCGCACCCAACAAACGGATTGGAACCCCGAGTTAGAGCGGGCCTTTTTCCGCACCAGTGAGGAGATTTACTGGCGGGTGCATTTGAGTATGTACTGAAGATAGCATGTCAGCCAGTCAGCCGGTCAGCTAGTCAGCTAAAAAGCTGAAATGCTGACAAGCTGAAATGCTGACTTGCTAATTGGAGTTTTCATGCGTGATTTCCGGGATATTCAGGTGTGGTAGAAGGCTCATTTGTTGGCTTTGGCAATTTACCGGGCAACTACGAGTTTTCCTGGCGATGAACGATTTGGTTTAATCAGCCAGATGAGGCGAGCCAGCGTCTCAATTCCAGCCAACATCGCTGAAGGCTGCGGCCGCACTGGGGATGCCCAATTAGCCCAGTTCATGCAAATCAGCATGGGTTCAGCCAGCGAATTAGAATACCACCTGCTCCTGGCTCACGATCTCAAACTAATGCCAACTCCAGAATATCAACGCTTGCATGAACAAACCCTTGAAGTCAAACGTATGTTAGCCGCCTTTCTCAAACAACTACGCCACTAAAACATCCCTTTATTTCAAGCCATTAGCTGACAGGCTGACTAGCTGACTGGCTGAAATGCTGACAAGCTGAAATGCTAAAGAGACAGACTATGATCCCTGAAAAAACCCTTGACGACACAATTCCGGTGCGAGTGGATGAGCGATTTGAGGTGGAGAAGGTGGCGGATTTTTGCCGCGGCCGCATCCCTGGTAGTGACAATCCCCTCAACGTGCGCCAGTTCGGGGGGGGGAAGGCCAACCTGACCTACCTGCTGGATTATGGGTCCCACCAATACGTTCTGCGCCGCCCGCCCCTTGGCCCGGTAGCGGCCTCGGCCCATGATATGGGGCGGGAGTTTAAGGTGCTGTCACGGCTGTATGAGCAGTTTCCCCTGGCTCCCCGTGCTTTCCTCTTTTGTGAGGACCCAACCCTGATAGGCGCACCCTTTTTTGTCATGGAACGGCGCGAGGGAGTGGTGGTTCGCGGCCGCATTCCCGACCTCTATACCGTTTATCCCGATGCCGCCCGCCGCATGAGCGCAGGGCTGGTAGACGCCCTGGCCCAATTCCACGCCGTTGATTACCAGACGGTGGGGCTGGGCGACCTGGGCGAACCCACCGGTTTTATCGCCCGGCAGATTGAGGGGTGGTACAAACGGTGGCACAAGGCCAAGAACGAAGAAGTGCCAGCGATGGATGCCGTGTATGAATGGCTAAAGGCTAATCAACCCACCACAACCCATTTTTCCCTGGTGCATAACGATTACAAGCTGGACAACGTCATGTTAGACTGGGACGATCCGGGCAAGCTGGTGGCGATTTTTGATTGGGATATGTGTACATTGGGCGATCCATTGGCCGATTTGGGGTCGTTGTTGTGTTACTGGACGGAGCCGGATGACCCACCTATGTGGCAGGCCATGTCCATGATGCCGACAGGAAACCTGGGTTTTATGCGACGAGAAGAGTTAGTGGAGAGGTATGTGGAGCAGTGCGGCCGCGATGTCACCCATGTGTCCTTCTATCATGCGCTAGGACTGTACCGGCTCACCGTCATCATCGCCCAAATTTACATCCGCTACGTGCGCGGCCAGACCCAGGATCACCGGTTCGCCGCCATGGGACAGACGATACCGTTGATGGCACAGGCGGCTTTAGATGTGGCGACAAAAGGACGAGTGTGAGATGGGAATTGCTTGTTATTTTCAAAAAAACATTGGCTATATTTTAGTTGTCGTTATGACCTTTTTTTTTGTAGCGTGTTCATCTTCATCATCTCTTCCCCAAGATGCCTCGTTTGACAAAGCTGTTTTTGTATCGTTGACAGGCAATGGTAACTTTGAAATCTTTGTTCTCACTGGTACCAATGGTGAAGCGGCACAACTAACTGATAACCCAGCAATGGATTGGTTTCCAGCTTTGTCTCCTGATGGCACCCAAATTGCCTTTGTTTCAGATCGGGTTGGTGATGATGAAATCTATGTCATGGACATTGACGGAACCACCCAACTTAACCTGACCAATAATCCTGGGAGATACAGTGGGACAACGTGGTCCCCTGATGGGACGCAAATTGCCTTTGTCTCCTATCACAATGGCAACTATGATATCTACATCATGAACAGTGATGGGTCTGATCTGACAAATGTAACCAACAGCCCAGCGAATGAATACCAGGTAAGCTGGTCACCAGATGGGTCACAATTTGCTTTCTATGCTGACGGAGATAACACCAAACACACAGAAATCTATACGATGAATATAGATGGCACGAACGTCACGCGTTTGACAAACAACAACGCAGAGGAAACAGAGCCGAACTGGTCGCCTGATGGTACAAAAATCGCGTTCACCTCAAAACGAGATGGCAACAAAGAGATTTATGTGATGAACGTTGATGGCACAGATCAAGTAAATTTGAGCAATCACAAAGCCGATGATTTTAATCCCGTTTGGTCTCCGGATGGGAAACATATCTTTTTTGGTTCAGGGCGCAGTTCTTGGTCTGGTATTATCAACAGCGAACGGTACCCAAGCTACCTCATGAATGTTGATGGGAGTGAACAAACTCGGTTGCCATACCATAGTTGGTTTGAAGACATTTGTTGCCTACCCATAAATCCATCGAATTAATGCCCAATGGCGCATCTGTTTCGAGTGGCATGAAGATGGTGTCTATGAAGTCGAAATTGTTGATTACCATTGAGGTGAACGTATGAGAGATTTTCCACCCATTCATCCTGGTGAGATTTTGTTAGAGGAATTTCTCAAGCCGATGGGGATTTCCCAATACCGGTTAGCGCACGATATTGGCGTTCCGCCTATGCGGATTAGCAAAATTATCCGGGGTGAACGGGGTATCACGGCGGATACAGCCCTGCGCCTGGCGCGTTACTTTAGCATGTCGGTGGAGTTTTGGACAGGTATTCAGACGCATTTTGAAGTTGAAACAGCGAAAATGGCTCTGGCTGATCGCCTGGAGAAAGAAGTGAAGTTGTTTGCTCCTGCCTGATGTAAGGGTATAGGAAATAACTAAAAAGCCATGAATCACATTGATAAACGGGGCAGGCTCACAGAAGAGGTTTTTACTTACCAGGAAACGAAGGAAGGGAAGGTTTTTATCTTCTGGCAGGGTAAACGAGTCACCATCCTCAGTGGGAAAAAGGCACAACACTTTGTGGCAAAAATCGCGGCCGCGGACCATCAGCAGGCGCAATTGTTAATGGCTAAAGCCACTGGTAACTTCAAACGAGGCAACGAAAGAAAGTAAACCTTTATTCTGCGTTGAGCCGATAGGATGATGTCACATGCGGCCGCGACCTACTCTCTCACCCATGCCAAACCATACCCTACTCAAACCCCCTTGTCTGAAACCCGGCGACACCCTGGCTCTCGTCGGTTCATCTATGCCCTTGTTACCATCCGGGGAAGCGGATTATCAGGCGGGCAAGAGCACCCTGGAAGCCTGGGGCTTTCGGATTAAAGAGGGGCGAACCGTGCGCCTGCGGCGTTGGTGGTCGGCGGGTACACCCACAGAGCAGGCTACAGACATCAATGCTATGTTTGCCGACCGGGATGTCCAGGGAATTGTGGCAATTGCCGGTGGTTTTTCGGCCATTCATGTCATTGACCGGTTGAATTATGATCTGATCCGGCTTAACCCCAAACCGTTCATAGGCATGAGTGACAACACCCTTTACCAGCTTGCTATGTTGAGCCAATGCGGACTGGTTGGCTTTCAAGGTAACACGGTAGGCGAGGGTTTTGGCCCATTTTATCAGGCCGCACCAGCAGCACATCAATCCCTCATTGCGGATCTCTATACCCGGCTGCTGACAATACCACAACCATTGGGTGTATTGCCTCACTTAAGCGAATGGCAATGCTGGCGACCAGGCGCGGCCGCGGGTCGGTTGATCGGCGGTACGTTACGCCGCTTGACCGCCCTGGCCGGTACAAAATATTTTCCCCCCTTAGCGGCATTTGAGGGCGCACTGCTCTTTTGGGAAGAGATTGGCGAAACTTTATACGACATCACCTTAAATCTGGCGCGCCTGAAACACATGGGCGTACTGGAGCGCATCGGTGGCATGTTGATCGGCAAACTGGTCTGGGTCAATCGTTATTTTGACGAAATTGAGCATCCCACGCCACAAGAAGCCATCCTAGACGTGTTAACCGGCACCGATTTTCCAATTTTGGCCGAAGTTGATTTTGGCCACCAGCAAACGATGATCCCGTTGCCTATGGGGGTCATGGCGCGAATGGATAGCGAACGGTTGTTGTTGGAGATAACAGAAGCCGCAACTGTGAGCTAAACAATTAGCTAGGCAACGAGAGATTAGTAAGCGTTCAGTCGGCCATTTATCTATCCAGGCCACCCGGCCGTAAAACGGGCCGGGCTATGATTACAAAGGCCGTTGGCCTGGCGTTTTAGCCCGCAGGGCTTGGTACGTTTAGCCCGGCGGTTCGACCGCCGGGCGGGCTAACTGAACGCTTACGAGAGATTATAAACATTGTCGCGGCCGCGTTTCTGAATGTTATTAGTAAGGGGAAAGTGGATTTGCGGCCGCAAATCCTCAATCATTCACGCCCTCTTTACGTCCGGCAAAAAGTTTATGCTACAATCACGCCCCATGAGCGCTGAGCAAAAACAATACATCCTCAATGATCGGTATCAGCTTTTGGAGCGGGTGGGCAGTGGCGGCATGGCCCTGGTGTTTAAGGCGCAAGATTTGATGCTGGGACGGCTGGTGGCTGTTAAGGTCATGCAGGATAGCCTCTCAGGTGATGAGACATTTGTACGCCGGTTTCAGCAAGAAGCACACGCGGCCGCGAACCTGGCCCACCCCAACATCGTCACCATTCACGATGTCGGCTTTTCCGAAGGACGTTACTACATGGTTATGGAATATGTGCCAGGCCACACCCTCAAACAACTCATCCGCAACCAAAACGAAACGGGCCGACCCATGCCCATGGACCGGGCCATCCACCTCACCACCCAAATTTGCCAGGGCATTGGTTATGCCCACCGGGCCGGTCTCGTTCATTGTGATGTCAAACCGCAAAACATCTTACTCACTGATGATGAGCGGGTGAAAGTGGCCGACTTTGGCATTGCTCGCGCCTTCAGCGAAGCCCACATCGAACCCGATGCCGAGATGGTGCTGGGTACACCCCAATATTTCTCCCCGGAACAGGCCAAGGGGGAAGCCGCCACCCCCTCATCCGATGTGTACTCCATCGGCATTATTTTGTTTGAACTGCTCTGCGGCCGCTTGCCCTTCATCGCCGACTCCTACACTGGTCTGGCTGAGAAACACATCCTGGAACCCCCGCCCCTCGTTTCCCATTATAATCCGGCCATCCCTGATCCCCTGGTGCAAATTGTCAAAAAAGTATTGGCCAAAGAGCCAAGCGGCCGCTACCGCACCGCCGACCAGCTAGGCCGTATTCTTAGCAGTTACCGCGAAAGTAGTTTCCAGGAAACCGGTCTGCAGCCAGCCGTCAAGCCCGTCCCCCGTCCCATTATTAACCAGGTTCAATCGCCTAATCGTGCCCTGGCCCCGGTCGCCGTTGCCGAGCGACCCACAGAAATGTTGGTCATCTCCGAACAGCCCACCCCCAAACCTATGCCCATCCCCTCCCTTGACCTCGATCCCCCTCCCGCCCCAGAGTCCATAGACATGACCGCCGTGGCCTTGGGTGTGTTCGCCTTACTGGCCCTGTTGGGACTCATTCCCATCTGGTATCTGGCCCTCTCGGCCTGGCGTGGCTAAAGTGGCCTTATTTCTCTGCCCTAGCCCCCATTCCCCATTCGTCATACCCCCTTGTTTTTGTTATACTGAACAGTATCTATACGTGTCCAGAAGGTCTTACCTGAGAGGTTTTTTGTGAATGGTAATCGGTTTGTCCGTAGTTTCATTATTACCTTGGTTATTGTCATTGTCCTGGCTATTTTGTTCAACTTCAACCTACAACAGCCAGCCGCAGAACTACCCATTAACCAACTCGCGGCCGCGATCAAGGCTGGCGACGTGTCCACCCTCAACGTGACCGACAAC
>Ga0307505_10002426_pt1 | contig 12986 bp, 10 predicted proteins | sample 23_S_MG_FD_202183 | JGI IMG/M metagenome (GOLD analysis project Ga0307505, IMG submission 202183) | Soil microbial communities from Populus trichocarpa stands in riparian zone in the Pacific Northwest, United States - 23_S | ecosystem: Environmental > Terrestrial > Soil > Riparian zone > Trees...
TTTTCTTCCACCGCCAAATCGAAAAAGGGGACAGGTTCAAAAACTAACCTGACCCCATTTTCCCAATTAGTTCTTGAGCTCGAGGGCGAGGGCGTAGAGGTCGTTGCGCTTGGCGCCGGTGAGCTTGACGGCGAGCGCGACGGCCTGCTTGAGGGGGAGCTCGGCGAGGAGGGTTTCGAGCACCGGGCGGGGATCGAGCGCGGAGGCGGGCTCGGCGGCGCGGCCCTCGACCACGAGGACGAACTCGCCGCGCGTGCGGTCCGGATCGGCCTCGATCCAGGCCCTCGCCCCTGCGAGCGGCACGCGCGCGATGGTCTCGAACTTCTTGGTGAGCTCGCGTGCGATGACGACATCGCGATCGCCGAGCGCCGCGTGCAGGTCGGAAAGGGTCTGGGCGACCCGATGCGGCGCCTCGAAGAGCGCGATCGCCCAGGGGCCGGCCGCGAGCGCGGCGAGGCGCTCGCGCCGCTCGGCGCCGCGCGCGGGCAGGAAGCCGGCAAACACCACGCCCGCACTCTCGATCCCGGAGGCCGACAGCGCCGTCGTGAGCGCGCTCGGCCCGGGAATCGGGATCACCGCGAGGCCCGCGGCACGCACGGCCGCCACCAGCGCCGCGCCGGGATCGCTCACCGCCGGCGTTCCGGCATCGGAGACGAAAGCGACACTCTTGCCCTCGGCGATCCACGCCACGACCCTGGCCGCGCCCCCCCGCTCGTTGTGGGCGTGCACCGCGACCAGCCGCGCGCGGATCCCGAAGTGCGTGAGCAGCCCGCGAGTGACGCGCGTGTCTTCGGCGGCGACGATGTCCGCGGCGGCGAGCGTCTGCAACGCGCGGTGCGTGACGTCGCCCAGATTACCGATGGGGGTCGCCACCACATATAATCCAGGCTCCATGTCGCGCTTCAACGCGATTCTCCTCTGCCTCGCAACGCTGGCGTTCGCGGCTTCCGCCGCCGACCCACCCGCGAGCATATCCTTCCCCGCGCCCGACATCGATCCCGCGACGGGATTCGCGCGCACGACCGTCGTGAAGCCGATGACCGGCGCGCCGCCCGCGCCCGGCAGCCAGGCCGGCACGCCGCCGCCCGCGCGTCCCTCGGCCCCCGCGCGCCCGCACATCGCGTTGATCCTCCCGACCTCGTCGCTCTCGCTCGGACGCCACGCCGAGTCGGTCCGCCAGGGCTTCATGGCCGCGGCCGAGGTCCAGGGCAGGGACTCGCTGCCGGTGCACGTGACCGCGATCGACAACGAGGGCACGGCGCTGCTCGAGGCCTGCCGCTACGCCCAGTCGACGGGCGCGAGGCTCGTGGTGGCCGGATTGACGCGCGACGGCGCGCAATCGCTCGCGTTGAGCGACTGCCCGCGCCAACCGGTGCTGGCGCTGAACGAGATCCGCGGCGAGGCACCCCTGGGCATGCACACCCTCTCCCTGTCGCTCGAGCAGGAAGCGCGCCAAACGGCGCTGCAGGCGATGAGCGACGGCCTGCGCATGGCGATCATCGTGGGCGGCAACTCGCCGCTGTCCAAGCGCATCCAGGAGGCATTCGAGCGCGAGTGGAGCCGTGCGGCGGGCGAGAGCCAAAAGCTCGTCTACAACGGCATCCCCGACGAGGCCCCGGCGCTGCAGGACCGCATCGCCAACTCTCGCGGCGACATGGTGTTCTTCGCCCTCGATCCGGTCGAGGCGCGCGCGGTCCGACCCTACGCCTCCGCCATGCTGCCGGTGTACGCCACCTCGTACAGCGTGAACCCGCGCGCCGACCCGATCGTCAACGTGGACCTGCAGGGCGTGCGTTATGCGGAGATGCCCTGGTTCGTCCACCCCGACCACCCCGCCGTCATGGTCTACCCGCAGCCCAAGGTCCCCCTGTCCGTCGAGCAGGAGCGCCTCTATGCGCTCGGCATCGACGCCTACCGCATCGGCCAGCAGCTGCTGCGCGGCGAGGAGAGGAAGCCGCTCGATGGAGTCACCGGGCGCATCGCGCTCGAGGGCGAGCACCACTTCGCACGCGCGCTCGCGCCCGCGGAGATCGACGGCGGCCGCGTGATCCCGCTGCGCCCGGAGTAGGGGTCAGACCTGGTTTACGCCCTTGCTCGGTTCAGGGTCTGACCCCGGTTCTCGAACCCCCGCGCAGCGGGCGGGCGGCGACGCCGAGGAGCGCGCGGCGGCCTACCTCGCCGAACGCGGCCTCGCCATCGTCTCGCGCAACTTCCGCACGCGCCTGGGCGAGATCGACCTCGTCGCTCGCGAGGGCGACACGCTCGTCTTCGTGGAAGTGCGCATGCGCTCCGCGGACAGCTTCGGCGGCGCCCTCGAAAGCATCACGCCGCGCAAGCAGCGCCGCATCCAGGCCGCCGCGCAGCAGTTCCTCGGCCAGTACCGCAATGCGCCGCGATGCCGCTTCGACGTGGTCGCCCTCGACCAGGGCGAGATCCGCTGGCTGCGGGCGGCGTTCGAATGCTAGTCGTTACCCCGGGGAGCCTGCCCCGGCTCGTCAGTTGGCCGGGGGGCCGGGGCCCAATTTCATGCATTAGACTCCATGTCATGGATCTCACGGCACACCTGAAGCAGCACTTCGACGAGGGTATCGAGCTGCGCCGCAGGATGGCCGAGACGATGCCGGCGGCGATCGCAAGCGCGGGAACCGCGCTCGCCAACGCGCTGAAAAGTGGCCGCAAGGCGCTCGCCTGCGGCAACGGCGGGTCGGCCGCGGACAGCCAGCATTTCGCGGCCGAGATCGTCGGCCGCTTCGAGCGCGAGCGCCCCGGCATGCCGGCGATCGCGCTCACGGTCGACACGTCGGCGCTCACGGCGATCGCCAACGACTACGATTTCGACCGCGTGTTCTCCAAGCAGGTGGAGGCGCTGGGGCAGCCCGGCGACGTCCTGCTCGGCATCTCGACCTCGGGCAACTCCAGGAACGTCGTCGAGGCGATCAAGGCGGCGCACGCCAAGGGCATGGTGGTGATCGCGCTCACCGGGCGCGACGGGGGCGCGATGGCGAAGATGCTCCGCCCCGGCGATCATCATCTCAACGTGGCGCACCCACGCACCATGCGGGTCCAGGAGGTCCACCTCCTCGCGATCCACTGCCTGTGCGAGGTCGTCGACAACGTCATTTTCGGAGAGAAGCGATGAATCGAAGACTCATTGGCGCCGTGGCGGTCCTCGCCGCGGCAGGCACCCTGCAGGGCTGCATCCCGCTCGCGGTGACCGGGATGGGCGCGGCCGCGCTCATGGCGACCGACCGGCGCTCGAGCGGCATGTACCTCGAGGACGAGAACATCGAGTGGCGCGTGTTCGCGCGCCTGCGCGGCGAGTTCCCGGCCGCGCACGTGAACGCCACCAGCTTCAACCGCCGCGTGCTGCTCACCGGCGAGGCGCCCACCGAGGAGCTGAAGAAGAAGGTCGAGGAGGCGGTGCGCGGCCTGCTCAACGTGCGCGAGGTCGTGAACGAGCTGCAGATCGCCGGCGCCTCGTCGCTCGCCTCGCGCGGCAACGACTCGCTGGTGACCTCGAACGTGAAGGCGCGCATGGTGAACAACGGCAAGTTCTCGCCCACGCACGTGAAGGTCCTGACCGAGGCCAACACCGTCTACCTCATGGGGCTCGTCACGCCCGCCGAGGGCGACGCGGCGGTCGAGATCGCGCGCTCCGCGCAGGGCGTGGCCCGGGTGGTGAAGGTCTTCGAGTACGTGAACTAGCGATGGACAATTCGGGGACAGACCCCAAACCAGGCAAAGGCGAAATTCGGGGTCTGTCCCCCTTCGAGGCCAAGATCGCCGATCCCGCGAGCTTCGCCCGGCGCTCGGCAGCGCTCGCCCGGCCGCTCGTCTTCACCAACGGCGTCTTCGACATCCTGCATCGCGGGCACGTCACCTACCTCGCCGAGGCGCGCGCGCTCGGGGCGAGCCTCGTGGTCGCGCTGAACTCGGACGCCTCGGTGCGCCGCCTGGGCAAGGGGGACGACCGGCCGATCAACCCGCTCGCCGATCGTGCCGCGCTGGTGGCCGCGCTCGAGAGCGTGGCGCTGGTCACCTGGTTCGACGAGGACACGCCGATCGCCCGCATCCTGCAATGCCACCCCGACCACCTGGTGAAGGGCGGCGACTGGACGCCCGACAGGATCGTGGGCGCCGCAGAGGTGAAGGGCTGGGGCGGGCAGGTGCATTCGATCCCGTTCCGGCACGAAAGATCCACCACGAGTTTGCTGGCGAAGCTGCGGTCTTGAACCTGACCGCGCAGTTGCGCGCCATCGTCGGCGAGCGCGGCCTCGTCGATCCCGCCGAAGCAAAGCCCTACGAGACCGACTGGCGCGACCAGTACCACGGCCGCGCGGCCGCGGTCGTGCGGCCCGCGAGCACCGACGAGGTGGCGCGCGTGGTGCAGCTGCTCGCGGGTCTGCGCATCCCGATCGTGCCGCAGGGCGGCAACACGAGCCTCTGCGGCGCCTCGGTTCCCGATGCGTCGGGCACGCAGGTGGTGGTGAACCTCTCGCGCATGAACCGCGTGCGTGCGGTCGACCCCGACAACAACACCATGACGGCCGAGGCGGGCTGCATCCTCGCGACGCTGCAGGAGGTCGCCGAGAGCCACGGCCGGCTCTTCCCGCTCTCGCTGGGCGCGCAGGGCAGCTGCGAGATCGGCGGCAACCTCTCCACCAACGCGGGCGGCACCGGCGTCGTGCGCTACGGCAACACGCGCGACCTAGTCCTGGGCCTCGAGGTGGTGCTTCCCGACGGGCGCGTGTGGGAGGGGCTGCGCGGGTTGCGCAAGGACAACACCGGTTATGACTTGAAACACCTCTTCGTGGGCGCCGAGGGCACGCTCGGCATCATCACGGCCGCGGTGCTGAAGCTCTTCCCGCTGCCGCGTTCGTACGCGACCGCATTCGTCGCGGTGCAGGACCCCGCGGCCGCGGTGGCGCTGCTCTCGCACCTCAAGGGCGCCTGCGGCGAGCGCATCACCGGCTTCGAGTTGATCGGCCGCGTGGTGTTCGACATGGTGATGCGCCACATTCCAGGATCACGCGACCCGCTGCCGAAGCCCTCGCCCTGGTACGTGCTGGTCGAGCTGTCCGACAGCACCGAGGGGCCGGTGCTCGACTCGCTGCTCGAGGAGGCGCTCGGCGCCGCCGCCGAGGCGGGGATCGTGCAGGACGCCGCGCTCGCCGCGAGCCAGGCGCAGCGCGCGGAATTCTGGAAGCTGCGCGAGAACGTGACCGAGGCGCAGAAGCAGGACGGCGTCTCGATCAAGCACGACGTCTCGGTGCCGGTGAGCCGCGTGCCCGAGCTGATCGAGCGCGCGGGCGCGGCGCTCGCGGCGAAGTTTCCCGACATCCGCATCGTCGCCTTCGGCCACGTGGGCGACGGCAACATCCACTACAACTGCTCCAAGAGCGAGCGGCAGGCCGCGAAGGAATTCTTCGAGCAGGCGCCCGATGTGAACCGCGTGGTCTACGAGGTGGTGAGCGCGCTCGGCGGCTCGATCAGCGCCGAGCACGGGCTGGGCCAGCTCAAGCGCGAGGAGATCACGCACTACAAGAGCGGGGTCGAGCTGGAGATGATGCGCGCGATCAAGCGGTCGCTGGACCCGCACGGGCTGATGAACCCCGGGAAGGTCTTGTAAAGGGGACAGGTTCAAAAACTAACCTGACCCCATTTCCCCGCCCCAGAGCTCGGCCTGCAGCCGCACCATGTCGTTGAGCGAGCGTGTCTCGCCGTACTGCGCCCGCAGCCAGGCGCTGCCGTTGGCGCCCTCGCGCGTGGCGCGCGCGATCCCCGCAATGGCCTCGCGCGCGCCCATCGCCTCGGCGTCGGGGGCTACGCGCTCGAGGGTCGCGAGCAGGTCGTCGGCGAGCCGGCGCTGCTCGCGCGTGTAGGGATCGATCACCGTCGCCTCGAAGCCGAAGCGGCAGGCCTGGAAGCGGTTGTAGCCGTAGATGCGGTACATCGGCAGGATCGGCTCGGTCCGGCGCTCGCGCAGCAGGTGCGCCGCGAGCGTCTGCACGTACGCGGCGAGCTGCGCCGCGCGCTCCACCGTGAGCGGGGTGTCGAAGATGCGCACCTCGATCGTGCCGTACTCGGGCTTGGGCCGGATGTCCCAGTAAAAGTCCTTCATGCTCTCGACGATGCCGTAGGCCACCATGTCGTCGAAGTAGCCGTTGAACTCGGCCCAGGTCTGCACCATCGGCATGTGGCCCGAGAGGGGGAACGCCGACACCGCGTGCAGGCGCGAGGTCTCGAACGAGGTCTCTTCGCCCTGGAAGTACGGCGACGAGGCCGAGAGCGCGATGAAGTGCGGGATGAATGCCGCCAGCCGATGCGTGAGGTACACCGCGTCGTCGCCGTTGGTGACGCCGACGTGCACGTGCTGGCCGAACACCGTGAACTGCTTGGCGAGGTAGCCGTAGAGCGACGAGACGCGGCGGAAGCGCTCGGTCGGGTAGATGCGGCGCTCGTGCCACTTGTGGAACGGGTGCGAGCCGCCCCCGGCGACGGCGAGGTTCAGGCGCTCGGCAGTGGCGACGATCGCGTCGCGCACCGTGCGCAGCTCGCCCAGCAGGTCGTCGTAGCGCTTGTTCACGGAGGAGTTGATCTCGATCATGCTCTCGGTGATCTCGGGCTTCACCTCGCCCGGCAGCTTCATCTTCGCCAGCCGCGGCAGGATGTCGGCCGCGCCGCGCGCGAGGTCGTAGTCGCGCGTGTTGAGCACCATCAGCTCGAGCTCGACGCCGAAGGTCAGGAGCTCCGAGCGGGCGAACTCAAGCGGCACGCGGCCCGGCCCCGGTCATGGTTTCCTCGCCCTCGGGAATGGTCTCCCCGGCGAGCTTCAGGCCGAACTGCACCGCGAGCGGGCCGGCCACCTCCATCACGATGATGGCGGAGAGGAAGATCGCCGAGAGGGCCGCGCCGAAAGCGGGATAGAGGCGCGCGATGTCGTGCTGCAGCAGGAGCGACAGGCTCGACATCGGCAGGAGCGCGAGGCCCAGTCCCCCCGCCTGCCGCACGCTGAGGCCGCCCATCGGCGCCACGATCATGACGCCCGCGAGCTTGCCCACGGCGCGCGCGGCGAGGAGCGCGAGGCCGCCCCAGAAGCCGGCCACGAGGGCCTCGGCCGGCAGGCTCGCGCCGGTGATCACGAAGAGCACGATGTAGAGGAGCCGCCCGATCGGCGCGAGGCTCACGTTGAGCAGCGCGTAGCCGCGCTCGTCGTTGCGCGCGAAGAGGCCGAACGAGAGGAGCGCCAGGATCACCGGGAGCTTCAGCAGCGTCGCGAGCCCGACCGCCGCCACCACCAGCCCCGCGAGGAGCGAGAAATGCACCTCGCGGTCGCGTTCGATCGCGCGCGCGATCACGCGCGCCGACCACGCCATGGAGGCGCCGAGGAAGAGCGAGCCGCCGAAGAGGTAGAGCGGGTGCAGCACCGCGGTCTCGAGGGACATGCGCGACTCGTAGTGCGCCGAGCCCAACATGATGGTGACGATCACCGAGGCGAGCAGGCCATTCAGCGCGCACAGGTTGAGCGCCCGCTCCGTCACCTGGCCCTCGGCATGCGTGTCGTGCACGGTGAGCAGCACCACGGCGGGCGAGGTCGTCATGGCGATGGCCGCGCCGATGCCGGCCAGCACCGGCCGGAAGTCGAGCGCCTCGAGGGTCACGAAGACCGCGATGAAGGTGAGCAGGCTCTCGGCGAGTCCGGTGGCGAGCAGCGACCAGTCGCGCCGCATCCACTTCAGGTCCATGCGCCGGCCGAGGTCGAAGAGCACGAGGCCGAGCGCGAGGTCGACGAAGATGCGCGCCTCGTCGATGAGCGCACCCATGCCCATGGCGCCGGCGATCGGGCCGAAGACGAATCCCACGACGGCGTAGCCGATCATCCGCGGGATGCGCAGGGCGCGCGCGATCTCGCCGCCAAGCATTCCGGCCACGAGGAGCACGCCGAAGAGCAAAGGGAAGCTCAGCTGGAACGGCAGCGAGGGAAGGAAGGTTGCGCTCATGGGTCTGGTCCGTTCACCTCGGACCTATTGATTGATATAGTCCCTGTTGACCGGGTGACAAGGGGGAGGTTCCACGTCGTGGCGGGCGAAGGCGCTCAGTATCCCAATGCGTTGCCCCTCGGCTCGATGCTGATGGAGTACCGGCTCGAGTCGGTGCTCGGCGTCGGCGGCTTCGGCATCACCTATCTCGCCAGCGACACTTTGCTTGAGAAGCAGGTCGCGATCAAGGAGTACTTTCCCGGGGCCGCGGTGTCGCGCGGCAAGGACCTCTCGGTCACGCTCACCGGGCCCGACATGAGCACCGAGTACGAGCTCGGCCTCGACCGCTTCCTCAAGGAGGCGCGCACCCTCGCCGGCTTCAGCCATCCGCACATCGTGCGCGTGAACCGCTACTTCAAGGACCACGGCACCGGCTACATGGTGATGGACTACGAGGATGGCGAGTCGCTAAAGGCCTGGCTCAAGCGCGCCCCGCAGCCTGCGCCCGACGTTCTCAAGGGGCTGCTCGCGCCGCTGCTCGACGGCATCGAGAAGGTGCACGCGACCGGGTTCCTCCACCGCGACATCAAGCCCGACAACATCTTCGTGAGGAAGCGCGGCGACCCGGTGCTGATCGACTTCGGATCCGCGCGCCAGGCGCTCGCGGGAGCGACGCAGACGCTCACCACGCTCGTCACGCCCGGCTACGCCCCCTTCGAGCAGTACACCGCGGGCTCCGAGCAGGGGCCGTGGACCGACCTCTACGCGATGGGCGGGGTGTTGTTCTACGCCGCCACCGGCCACAACCCGCCCGATGCCATCGCCCGCATGCGCGGGGACTCGCTCGCGAAGCTGCTCGCGCCCACGGTCGCGCGCTACGGCGAGGCCTTCGTCGAGGCGATCGAGTGGGCGATGCAGCTCGACGAGAAGAAGCGGCCGCAGTCGGTCGCCGAGTGGCGCGACAAGATCTTCGAGCGCGTGACCGTCGGCGTGGCGACGGTTCCCGGCCTGGCCCCCCCGCCCGGCGCGACACAGCGCGTGGCCCCGCAGGCGGCGCCCGACGCGGTCACCGGCAGCGCCGACACCCGCGACATCGGCAGGATGCTGGAGAGGCGCGAGCAGCTCGAGCGCGAGATGAAGGAGAAGTTCCAGCGCGTCCTCACGGTCATGTTCACCGACCTCAAGGGCTCGACGGCGATCGCCGAGGCCGCAGGCGACATGACGGTGCGCGCGATGCTCAAGACCTACCACGACCTTTGCGCCGCCTCGATCACGGCCAACGGCGGCACGCTGGTGAAGACGATCGGCGACGGGTCGCTCTCGCACTTCACCGACGCGCTCGCCGCCTGCCGCGCCGCGGCGGCGATCCAGCGCGGCATGGAGGGGATCAACATCTCCAAGAAGTACTCGTCGCTCCTGCTCGCCCGCATCGGCATCCACACCGGCGAGTGCATCCTGGAGAAGAACGACATCTTCGGCGACGTGGTCAACACCGCCTCGCGCTTCGAGTCGTCGGCGAACCCGGGCGAGATCCTGATCTCCGAGGACACCTACAACGCGCTCTCCGACAAGGCCGAGTTCTACAGCCGCTTCGACCGCGAGATGGCGCTCAAGGGCAAGGCGAATCCCTTCAAGGCCTACATCGTGTTCTGGGACCCGAAGGAGATCGAGATCGACCGCGCGCGCCCGGTGGGCGCCGCCAGGCCCTCGACGCCCGCGTGGAAGATCGCCGTGTGGATCGCCGTCCCGCTGATCGCGATCGGCGCCGCGGCCTACTACATCACCGCGGGCGGGAAGTTCAGCAGCGAGAGCACGCGCTCGATCAACTTCTCGGTGCCGAAGTAGCGCGCCTGCGGCGCGAGCGCCGGAGCACGAAGAAGAGCGCCGCCGCCCCGGCGAGCAGCACCGCGGCGATCACCGAGTAGTACACGATCGGCCGGGTATAGAGGAACGACTCTATCGGCGAATAGGTGCCCTTCTTGCCCGTGGCATAGCGGGCGCCCGTGTCCATCACCGTGACCTTCGCCTCCGGCTCGCCGGGCTCGATCAGCACGAGGTCGCCCCTGCTCTGGGACTGCACGTGGCCGGTGAGCAGGAGCTGGCTGGTCGCGAGCAGGTCGTCCGCGCCGCTCGCCGTCAGCATGACGACGCTGCGCCCGGTCTGGTACGGCGACTGGAACTGCATCAGCAGCCCGCGGCCCGCGCCGAGCGCGCTCTGCTGGCGGCTCGTGGCCGAGGACGCCTCTGTGTTCCAGCCGCGCACCACCGGATAGGGAACCGTCACGCCGTCTTCGAGGAGCTTGAGCGGAGCCGCCGTGCGGATCTCGCGGTCCACGGCGGGCGATGCGCCCACCACGAGCAACTCGCCGTCCTCGGCCGGGCGCTCGTAGGTATAGCCGAGCCCGAAGAGCGGGAAGCCGTTCCTCTGCGTCGCGAGCCCCACGATGTTGAGCGCGGCGGCGAGCGTGCGGTCGTCCTTGTCGGCGAGCCACACGTACGCCTCGTGGCCGTCGGGCCAGCGCGTGAGCGGGAATCCCGAGTGCATGAAGAGCTCGAGCTTCGGCAGCTCGACGAAGTGCGGCATCGGCGGGAACGTGATCGACGAGTTCTCGTAGAGCGTGAAGAAGAGCCCGTCGGGCTGCAGCAGGTCGCACACCTGCCCGCCGGAGTTCAGGTGCGCCGCGAACGAGATCGTGTTGCTCCCGGGCTGGAACACGTACGTCGGGATGTTCAGCTCGTAGTTCTCGATGAAGGTGCCCGAGGCGCTGTCCAGGCGCACCGCGCGCACGCCGCGGCCGTTCACCGACACGTTGAACGACGAGTCGTTCTTGAGCCCGACGCCGTAGGAGAAGTTCATGAGCAGCCTGGCGTGCTGGTTCGGCCGGATGTGGAAGTCCGGCGGCAGGCGGAACGTGATGCTGCGCTCGCCCGGGTTCAGGCCCACCCAGCTCTGGGTCGGGAAGTTGAGCGTCCTGAGCGCGTAGGTGGTGTCGGTCGCGATGGTCTCGCGCCCGCTGTACTGGGTGACCACGGGGAGCGCGAAGTCGAAGGCCTTGAGCTCGTCGGTGCCGGGAAAGCGGAAGCTGATGTTGGAGAAGGTGATCGCGGCGAGCTTCGCGGCCGCGTCGTCCTCGCCGGAGATCACCAGCAGCGCGCGCGTGGGATCGGGGCTGCCGTCGGCGGCGACCATCGGCAGGAGCTTGAGGTAGCCGCCCCGGATCGGCGAGGCCAGGTCGGCGGCCTTCGCGCCCGGCACCAGCTGCACGAACGCGCGCTTGCCGACCACGACGTTGTCGACCCCGGGCCGCAGCGAGCGCGACACGGTGAAGCCCACGCGCCGGTAGTCGAAGCGCCGCGCCACCCCCGAAGCGACGATGCCGGCCAGAGACGCGCTGGAGATCGACGTGTCGGCGGTCACGATGTGGACCTCGCCCGCAGGCATGAGGCGCGGGTCGAACACGTGCGTGGAGAGCGCCGAGAGCTCGCGCGGCAGCGGCTTCAGGTCGTACTCCATCTCCACGTAGGAGTCGCGCAGGCTGATGTTGGTCCAGAGGTCCGGCGTGCACGGGCTCTCGCACTGGTTCCTCGAGGCGTGCTGCGCGACCGCGAACGTGATCGGGTTGTAGCCCGGCTCGAGGAGCGCCGTGGGGATCTGCACGCCGAGCTTCACCTCCGGCGCCTGCGGGTTCAGGCGCGCCTGCGCGATCGGCTGGTCGCGCACCTTCACGGTGAGCGTCGAGCTCTCGGGAATGATGTTGGCCGAGACGGTGTAGCGCAGGTGCACGACCGCGCGCTTCACCGACCAGCGCTCGGGCACCGGGATCTGGATCTCGCGCTGGTCGGAGATGCAGCGCAGCTCGATCTTCTTCAGCCCCGTGAGCTGCTCGAATGGGAGCTTCATCGTCTCGGCCTGCGAGCCCAGCGCCACGGTCGCGGCGGCGAGCGCCACGGCGCCCTTGCGCGCCCGGCTCCATCCCCGCCCGGCGTAGTGCCACCCCATCTTCGCCACGATCGCGCCGCACAACCACGAGCCACGCGCCCCCATGCGCGTGAGCTGGCCGAAGAGGTCGAAGAGACGCCCCCCGCGGGATCGCATCTCCCAGACCGCGACCCAGCGGCGGCTGTCGCCGTAGACGAAGCGGACGATGTCGGCGAACGACTCGCGTGGCCGCAGGAACCTCAGCCCCACCAGCGTCTTGCCATCGGCCGCGCGCGAGCGCTTCACCTCGCCCTCGAAGTAGCTCACCAGGCCATCGGCGCCCGCGGCCTCGACCATCACGCGCTCGCGCTCCTTGAGCTCGAAGGGGAGCTTCGCGCGAAAGCTCATGCCGGTGAGCGACAGGTCCGCGAGCTCGACCTCGAGGCGCTGGCGCATCCGCGGGAACTGCACCATCGCCGTGCCGCCCACCGAGAGCCGGTGATGCTCCCGCACCTGGCGCTTCTCCCAGAGCGCGCCGATCGAGACCATCGCGAGGTAGATGTTGTAGAGGCTCCAGATCAGCGTGACCGCGATCACGTCGCGGAACTCGGGCTGCGTCCAGAAGCGCGTCATGCCCGACACGGCCGCGGTGAGGTTCAGGCAGAGGAGCGCGAAGAACACGAAGGAGAGCGCGTTCAGCTGCTCCTCCTTCAGGCCGATCCCCTTGGGCGTCACCTTGAACGACGGCTTGTGCGGGTGGCGTATCGCCGAGAGCACGGCCGGTGCGAGGAAGACCGACTGCACGCTCTCGTAGATCTCGGAGAAGAAGGGCCGCCGCGTCCGCCCGAAGAAGAAGTCGGTCACGAGGAAGGTCGAGACCACGTACGGGAACGCGTAGGCCATGATCTGCGGGGCAGCGGCGTGGTAGATCGCGAGCCCGAAGATGAGGAAAGCGGCCGGGGCGAGGAAGTAGATCACCCGCGCGATGCCGAAAAACCAGAAGAGGCAGCAGTTGAAGTAGCACAGGCGCTGCGCGAGCGTGAGCCCGGGCACGAAGAGCGGATCGTGCAGGATGAAGATCTGCACCA
>Ga0307505_10002427_pt1 | contig 12984 bp, 12 predicted proteins | sample 23_S_MG_FD_202183 | JGI IMG/M metagenome (GOLD analysis project Ga0307505, IMG submission 202183) | Soil microbial communities from Populus trichocarpa stands in riparian zone in the Pacific Northwest, United States - 23_S | ecosystem: Environmental > Terrestrial > Soil > Riparian zone > Trees...
CGGGGGCGTAGGCAGTGGCGATGGTGAAACGGGTATCGCCGCGCTTTTCAACGCGCACAACTTCGCCAATATCAGTCACTATTCCGGTGAACATGGGGCCGTTCATAGACGGTCAAAGTATCGCTTCCAAGCACTTCCTTTGCGGTCTGGCGAAACTGGTTAGCGAGACTTGCAAGCGGCATTTCCGCAATGGCATCAATTCCTTGCGGGCCGATTATAACCGGGTTTTGGAAGAGTTGCACCTCATCAACCAAATCCGCTTCCAGCAAGCTTTGCGCTATGTGGGAACCGCCTTCGACAAGCAGGCGATTGATGCCCCTTAGCGCAAGCTGCTCCAGGGCATCGGCAAAATCCACCCAGCCATTTGGAGTTTGCCGGCAATCAATCACGGTAATGCCGGCACTTACCCCGCCCTTGCGGGTGGAGAGGATCCAAACCGGCACCTGTTCGGCTGACTTGACCAGCTTTGCCCTGGAGGGAATGGAAAGGCGCGTGTCAGCCACGATGCGGATGGGTGAGCGGGCTTCCATTCCGGGCAAACGGCAGGTGAGTTCTGGATCATCAATGAGGACAGTGCTGAGACCCACGAGGATGGCATCGCTCTGGGCCCGCATGAGATGGACCCGGGCCTTGACCTCGGGTCCGGTTATGCTGGTGCGCTGGCGCGGCCCGGCGGCGATCTTGCCATCGGCGGAAACCCCAATCTTTAGCGTAACATAGGGACGTTTCCTGGTAATCCTCGTGAGGAAGCCTGCGAGGTCATGGCTTGCTTCTTCGGCGCCCACGCCCACGTCCACGGCAACCCCAGCGGCACGCAGGATGGCGTGGCCCCGGCCAGAAACGCGGGGGTCTGGGTCTTCGATGGCGGTCACGACGCGGGTAATGCCGGCCTTGACCAAAGCTTCGGCACAGGGGCCAGAGCGGCCATGGTGGGCGCAGGGTTCAAGTGTGACATAGGCGGTGGCTCCCCTGGCCTGCTCACCCGCCATTTTAAGGGCCTCTGTTTCGGCGTGGGGCCGGCCCCCGGGTTGGGTCCAGCCGACACCCAAAACCCTGCCATCCCTGACGATAACGCAGCCTACGGGCGGGTTTTCAGCTGACGTGCCAAGGGCACGGCGGCCAAGGCGCAGGGCATAGTCCATCCAGCGCCAGTCGGCGTTCAAGAGGCCTCGCTTTCGCCCTCGTCGCTTGCGAGTTCGCCGATCAGTTCCTCAAAATCCTTGGCTTCGCGGAAGTTCTTGTAGACCGAGGCAAAGCGGACATAGGCCACGTCATCTAGCGCCTTGAGAGCCTCCATGATGAGCTTGCCCACGGTTTCGGACTTGATCTCGCTTTCGCCCAAGCTTTCCAGGCGGCGGACGATGCCGGACACCATGCGCTCAATGCGCTCCGGCTCAACCGGGCGTTTGCGCAGCGCAATCTGGACCGAGCGCATGAGCTTGTCGCGGTCAAAAGGAACCCGCCTGCCGGTTTTCTTGATGACCATGAGCTCGCGCAACTGCACCCGCTCGAAGGTGGTAAACCTTCCGGCGCAATCCGGGCAATAACGCCTGCGGCGGATCGCGGCGCCATCTTCGGTGGAGCGCGAATCCTTTACCTGGGTTTCCTCGTTACTGCAGAATGGGCAGCGCATGGCTTCCTTTACGCATAGATGGGAAAGCGTTTGGTGAGAGCCAAGACCTTGCGCTTGACCGCCGCTTCCACCTTAGCATTGCCCGCTTCGCCGTGCTTCGCAAGGCCATCGAGAACCTCGATGATCAAGGCTCCCACTTCCCGGAACTCCGCCACGCCGAAGCCGCGGGTGGTCCCCGCAGGCGTTCCCAGGCGGATGCCGGAGGTGATGGTGAAGGGGGCCGGGTCAAAGGGGATGCCGTTCTTGTTGCAGGTGATATAGGCACGCCCCAGGGCCGCTTCAGAGGCCTTGCCAGTCAACCCTTTCTTGCGGAGGTCCACCAGCATCAGATGGGTGTCGGTGCCGCCCGAGACGAGGTCACAGCCTCCGGCAACCATGGAATCAGCCAGCGCCCTGGCATTGGCCACGACTTGGGCTGCATACTTCCTGAAAGCGGGACGCAGCGCCTCGCCAAAGGCCACGGCCTTGGCGGCAATCACATGCTCCAAGGGCCCGCCCTGAAGGCCAGGGAACACGGCAGAGTTGATCTTCTTGCCAATGGCCTCATCGCGGGTGAGGATCATGCCGCCACGGGGGCCGCGCAAGGTCTTGTGGGTGGTGGTGGTCACGACATGGGCGTGTTCAAGCGGATTGGGATGCACGCCGCCTGCCACAAGGCCCGCTATGTGGGCCATGTCCACCATCAAATAGGCGCCGACACTGTCAGCGATCTGCCGGAAGCGAGCGAAATCGAGAAAGCGCGGATAGCCCGAGCCGCCGGCGATGATGAGCTTCGGCTTCACCTGGAGGGCCTGGGCGGCGAGCGCGTCGTAGTCAATCTGATGGTTGTCCTCGCGCACCTTGTAAGGTGCCACATGGAACCACTTGCCGGACTGGTTGACGGGCGAGCCGTGGGTCAGATGCCCGCCACAGGCAAGGTCGAGGCCCATGTAGGTGTCACCGGGCTGGAGGAGCGCGAAGAACACCCCCTGGTTGGCCTGGGCGCCGGAATGGGGCTGGACGTTGGCGAAGGAACAATCAAACAGCTTGCAGGCGCGTTCGATGGCAAGGGTCTCGGAGATGTCTACATACTGGCAGCCGCCGTAGTAACGCCGACCGGGATAGCCTTCGGCGTATTTGTTGGTCATGATCGAGCCCTGCGCTTCCAGCACGGCGCGCGAAACGATATTCTCAGAGGCGATCAGCTCGATTTCGTTCTGCTGGCGATGGAGTTCGCGGGCAATTGCCTGGGCGATCTTTGGATCGGTTCTGGCGAGCTTTTCCTTGAAGAATCCGGGGAACAAGGGAACTTTCCTGGCCTTGGCTTTGACGGCCCGTTTCTTGACGGTTTTCCTGATTGACTTCTTGGCCATGATGGTCCCCTGCCCTGATTCCGCGTTTCGGCTGCAAAATAGCGAAAGGCGGGTTGGGGTCCAGTAATATATGGCCGCAGCTCAGTTGGCGTTGAGGAAGCGGCGTGAATGGTCAGAATTACGGCAGTCAGGCGGCGCGGCGCAGCAGCATCTCAGTCCAGAGCTGGTCAAGGGCTGCCACCAGCCTGGAGATTTCGAGTTCACCGTGGAGCGGTCCCGGCGTCAGGCGCAGGCGCTCGGTGCCCTTTGGGACTGTCGGATAATTGATGGGCTGGACATAGATCGAAAAATCCCTGAGCAGCCGGTCGGTCAGGGCCTTGCATTTTACGGGATCGCCGACGATCAGGGGCACGATATGGCTTTCGGTTTCGGTCACCGGGAGGCCCCGCGCCTTCAGGGAAGCCGTCAACAATTTCGCGTGCCGGCTTTGCAATTGCCGCTCGAGGCTGCTTGCCTTGAGGTGGCGGATGGCGGCCGTGGCGCCCGCCGCGATGGCCGGTGCGATCGAGGTGGTGAAGATAAAGCCCAGGGCAAAGGACCTGACGGCATCAATGACCGTGGCGTTGGCCGCGATGTAACCGCCCATCAAGCCAAAGGCCTTGGCGAGCGTGCCCTCAATGATATCGATTTCACCCAGCAGGCCATCACGCTCGGCAATGCCGCCACCGCGGGGGCCATACATGCCAACGGCGTGGACTTCATCGAGATAGGTGAGCGCGCCATGGCGCCTGGCGAGGGCGCAGATTTCGGCGAGCGGGGCAATGTCGCCATCCATGGAATAGACGGATTCAAAAGCTATCAGCTTGGGGCGATCCGTTGCGAGCGTTTTCAATTTCGCTTCGAGATCATCAAGGTCATTGTGACGCCAGATCAGTTTTTCGCCCCTGCCGTGGCGGATGCCCTCAATCATGGAGGCGTGGTTCAACGCATCGGACAGCACGATGCAATTGGGCAGGGCCCTGACCAGGGAAGACAGGGTGGCTTGATTGGCCATGTAGCCGGAGTTGAACAGGAGGGCCCCGTCCTTGCCATGCAAGGCGGCCAGTTCCCGCTCAAGTTCAACATGATAATGGGTGGTGCCGGAAATGTTGCGGGTGCCGCCGGAGCCGGCGCCAACGGCGTCGATGGCTGCATGCATGGCGGCAAGAACGGCGGGATGCTGGCCCATGCCGAGGTAGTCGTTGGAACACCACACGGTCACTTCGTGCGCGACGAAATCTGCCCCTGACCCGGCAAATATCGGCAAATTCACGGTAGCGGCCTTCCGCCCTCAGGCGGTCAATGCCATGCGCAAGAATACGGTCATAGTTCTGCGGTGTCATGCGCAAACCTTAGCCAATCAACGCCGCCAAGTTACTGCGCGAAAATACGCAGGGTCAGTTCGTCGCAGAAGCCGTTTCTGCCGGTTTTGCCTTAGGCTTAGCGGCTGCCTCCACCTTGCAATCCTTCGGCAATTTGCCATCCTTGTCCGGCTTGCACAAGTCGTTGGATTTCTTGGTTGCGGGAGTGGCCGGCTTTACCGCTTTTTTCGCGGTTGCGGAGGCAACATTGGTCGTGGACTTTGCAGCCGGTTTCTTGGTGTCAGCAACCGTTGTCTTCTTTTTTGACGTTGAAGCGAGTTCTTTCTTTACAATTTTTTTCCTGGCATCTTTGGCGTCATCGCCGTTTCGGCTGAAAATGCTGGTCGTTCTGGTCTTTTTTTCCAAGGTCCTTGATGCACGCACGTCTGCCGCATCGTCGGCCTTCCTGGAAATCCTTTTGCCGAACCAGGAAAACCCGTCGGCTTCGGCTTCGTCAATCTGCGCAAGCTGGCGGGGCACCGGCTTCAGGACAAAGCGCTCGCCGCTTGCGGTCTTTTCCCCAACCGGCAATGGCTGGCCAAAAACAAAACCCGTTCCATCCAAACCGTAAACATCGCCGCGGAACGCCACTGTGCCATCCGACGTGGGCCAGGCGGTGAGATAGGTAACGCGCAGCTGGGGCGGTGCTACAAGCTTCACGTCCTTGCGCTCAAGCGACTGGGCAAGGTATTCAATCTGGCTGGGGTCTATTCCGTCCTGGCCGTTCAAAATCCAGTTCAGAAGCACTGCAACTTTCTGAACCCGCACGCAGCCGGAACTGTAGAACCGGCCGCTGCTGTCAAACAGGTGCTGTTCGGGCGTGTCATGGAGGTAAATTCCGAAGGGGCTGGAGAAATTGATCTTGGCGGTGGCCATGGCATTGTCGCCGCCGGGTTCCTGCCTGAAATGATAATTGTCAACAACGGCGCGGCGCCAGTCGATACGCCTGGCATTGACTTCAGGTCCGCCAACGCCGTCAAAGACCTTCATGTTCATCTTTTCCAAAATGCCGCTGGACAACTTTGGCAGGATATCACGCTCAACGATAGAAGGCGGGGCGTTCCAATAGGGGTTGAAATTGATGTCCGAAAGAGCCGTCATCACCACCGGTGTTGGCCGCGATGGCCGGCCGACGATGGCATTGTGGCGCGAAAACACCCTATTCCCATTCACCGTTTCGATCTGCTGGGCGGGAACATTCACGACAACATAACGCTGCCCCAGATCTTTGGAATACTCGGCAATGCGGGGAACATTTGCCCGGATCGTGGACAACCTCTGGGCAGCCGGCACATTGAGCGCCTGCAGCGTTGGGCCGTCGATCTGGCCGGTTGCCCGCAAGCCATTATTGCGCTGGAAACGCATCAGTCCGTCTTGCGTGGCAGACGTGAAAATACCGGCAAATTCACCCTCGGCGGCTTCCCGGCGGACATAACCTTCAATGAACAGGCGCTGGTTGAGAACCACTACCCCTTTGCCTTCCGAACCTTTTTTCAAGGCGCCTTTTGGCACCACCGGCCAGCCGCCGCTGCTCGCGATTGCCGCATACTTGCGTTCAGCAGCCTGCATCTCGGCGGTGCCGCTTGCCGCCAACATGGGCTCCACGACCTCGGTTGAGAAAATCTGTGTTTCAGTTATGGCCTTGCCGGAAGGAATAGGTGCCGCATCGTGGCCCGAGGACGCATTGCTGCCGAGAAGGCCCTTGCTCTTGAGCTTCTGTTTCTTAATGAGTTCGCGCATTTCGTCGGATGGCTCGGCTTTGACAACCGGCGCATTGACCAGCGACATGCCCAGCATCACGGCGAGAGAAACGCCGATCACCCTGGAAAAAAACAATCTGCCTGCAGACCCGAAAGTTAAATACATTGTTGCCTCATTGCCACCCAGCGCCGGGCCTCTTTCGGGCCATAGGCACGTCTCATTCCTGATTTGTCCACATGTACCAGCCCGGGCGCGACTCGTCAAAATTTTGCGCTGGAACCCACAGATGGGGTTAGCCCCCCAAAATCAGGCAAAAACCGGCCTAACAGGGCGATGTGAGGCTGGGTTTGAACAAAAAAAGGCCCTGAGGCTTTTCGGCCACAGGGCTATTGGGCGGCAAATCCGGTTAGAGGCGATAGAGAATCTGGTCGGTCCAGAAGCGCTCAAGCCGGGTAAGCGCCTTGTTCAAGCGGTCAAATTCATCGATCGAGAGGCCGACGACCTCTTCGACAGCCTGAAGCTGACGGTTGTAAAGCGTGTCAATCCGGTCGCGAATGGCCTGGCCCTTCGGCGTCAGCTTCACCCGCACCGAGCGCTTGTCGGCACTTGAACGTTCATGGTTCACATAGCCCGATTCAACAAGCTTCTTCAGATTGTAAGAAACGTTTGAACCCTGATAGTGGCCGCGGGTCTTGAGTTCACCGGCGGTCAGCTCCGAGTCGGCAATGTTGAACAGAAGAAGCGCCTGGACGGGGTTCACTTCCGGTTCGCCGGAACGCTCAAAATCGTCCTTGATGACATCGAGCAAGCGGCGGTGCAGCCGCTCAATCAGCGTCAATGCTTCCATATAGCGATGCTTGATTTCTTTCCGCTGCGGTGCAACTTCCACGGCACGGATTCCCCCAGCAACTTGCGTATTCATGTTATCCACCTATCCCTTGGTTTGTGAGGCCGGCTTCTTTAGTCCGTTCCTCTGATGCGCTGAAAATACGCCGATGGATTTAAGGCGGCCTGAATAGGTTGGGTAAATTTATCCTTATATTTTCGATAGTTTGCTGCTTCTTCGAAGACAGTTTATGGAGTCTTTTTTTCCTATGTTAATCAAATGCAAGCATCCCTGGTTAAAAAAATAGCGCAGGTAATGACACCCGCGCTGGCTTGCTTATGGTTAACAGCTGCTAGCGGCTGGCGACTTCGGCAAAGCCTGCTTTGACGCGCGCCTCGCCCGCGCCGTTGCAGCGCTGATAATTCGAGCGGGCCTCGGCGGATTTCATGACCTTGGACACCGCCGATCTGCCAAACTTCGACAGCACCTCGCGGTGGTTCCTCACCACAGCCTTATAGAAGGAATTCATCTTGCGCTTCGAAAGAAAGGCGCAGCGCCGTTCCAAATAGTAGGTTTCAATGATCCGGCCATAGACAGACAGACTGCCCCGTGAAGCAGGCAGCGGGGCAGCCAGGGCTGGTTTCGCAACTTTGCTGTTTTCATGCTCTGCCGTATTGATTGCGTCACGGGCGGCGATCAGTGTTTCCTTCACTTCATCGCTGGCCCCGGAACCACAATCTGTGGCCAGGCCCTGGCTTCGTCCCGCTGCCAGGGCGGAGCGGGTCACATGCACCGTGGTCTTCTCAGCCGCGGCCACCTCTGCCTTTGCGACGTAGCTTGAAAGCTCGTCCCTTTCAGTTACCGTCAGGACATTGCATCGGCCGTCAACCACGACAGATTTCGCCAGGAGTTCCAGGGCGCGCTCAAGTCCCACGGTTTCGGCAAGCGCCGGCTTCGCGGAAAGGCCCACGAACGGCAAGGCAAGAAGAGGAAGCGTAATGAGATATTGCGAGACTTTGAGCATCAGTCAACCCAATTGACATCATTCGACCGGAAGCATGGATAGACCAGGCCCGTTAATTCGATTCAAATTTGAACTGAATCCTGATGGTTTGGTTAACGCTGTCTTGCGATCGGTTCGGGGGTTCGGTGAACCCTGCGACCACGGTCCTATTCAGTTCTTGGCCCGGACTTGATACAAGGCCTCATGGTTCACGCGAAATCACCATCCATTGGCTTTCCCGCCACCCGCCTGCGGCGCAACCGCAAAGCGGCGTGGTCCCGGGCCTTAACCGCGGAAAACTCCCTGCAGGTCAGCGATCTCATCTGGCCGATGTTTGTCATTGATGGCAAGAAAACCACGGATCCCGTGGCATCAATGCCGGGCGTGGAGCGCTACAGCATCGATCTGGCAGTGCGGAAGGCGGAAGAAGCCGCCAAGTTGGGCATTCCGCTCATTGCCCTGTTTCCCAACACCAGCCAGGCTTTAAGAACCGCCGATGCCCGTGAGGCCCTTAACAAGGACAATCTGGTTTGCCGGGCGGTGCGCGCCATCAAGGCGGCCGTGCCGGACATCGGCATCATGTGCGACGTAGCCCTTGATCCCTACACCAGCCACGGCCACGACGGGCTTATGGAGAATGGCGAGATCGTCAATGATCCTTCCGTTGCCGTTCTTGTGAAGCAAGCCTTGCTTCAGGCGGAAGCCGGATGTGATGTCGTGGCACCTTCGGACATGATGGACGGCCGCATTGGGGCGATCCGGCAGGCGCTGGAAGCCAACGGCCACAGCAATGTTCAGATCATGGCCTATAGCGCTAAATATGCCTCGGGGTTTTATGGGCCCTTCCGGGACGCGGTCGGCTCTTCCGGCACCTTGACCGGAGACAAACGCAGCTACCAAATGGACCCGGCCAATACGGACGAGGCCTTGCGCGAAGTTGAACTGGATATCAGCGAAGGGGCGGACATGGTGATGATCAAGCCCGGCATGCCCTATCTCGACGTGCTGGCGCGGGTCAAGCGGACGTTCGGCGTGCCCACCTTTGCGTATCAGGTGTCCGGCGAATATGCGATGCTGATGGCAGCCATCGAACGGGGCTGGCTTGATCCCCGGAAAGTCATTCCAGAGAGCCTGATGGCATTCAAGCGGGCCGGCGCCGACGGAATCCTGACCTATTTTGCCCTACAAATGGCGCGGGATCTCAAGGGCTAGCGATTCAACCGGGCAATCAAACTTGAGGTGTCCCAGCGCTTGCCGCCCATTTTCTGCACTTCGGAATAGAATTGATCAACAAGGGCAGTGACCGGCAGGTGGGCGCCATTCTTGCGCGCCGCTTCAAGGCAGATCCCCAGGTCTTTGCGCATCCAGTCCACGGCAAAGCCAAAATCGAATTTTCCGGCAATCATGGTCTTGTGGCGGTTTTCCATTTGCCAGGATCCTGCTGCACCCTTGGAGATCACCTCGATGACATCTTCCATGTTGAGGCCTGCCTTCATGCCGAATTGGACACACTCGGCAAGGCCCTGAACCAGGCCGGCGATGGCAATCTGGTTGCACATCTTCGCGGTTTGCCCGGCCCCGGCTGGGCCTAACAGTTTTCGCATCTTTGAGTAGTGCTTGATGAGTGGTTCGGCTTTGGCATAGGCGCTTTCGTCACCGCCGCACATGACGGTAAGGGCACCATTTTCGGCCCCGGCCTGGCCTCCTGAAACGGGGGCATCGACAAAGCCAATGCCGCGCTTGGAGGCCGCGGCGAAAAGTTCGCGGGCCACATCGGCCGAAGCGGTGGTATGATCGACGAAAGTGCTGCCTGCCTTCATGGCTTCAAACGCGCCGGCGGGCCCGAGGGTTACGCTGCGCAAATCATCGTCATTGCCAACGCAGGCAAAAACAAAATCCGCGGTTGCCGCCGCCGCAGCCGGGGTGGCCGCGGTTTTGCCTTTGTGTTTCCCAACCCATTTTTCGGCCTTTTCCGGAGAGCGGTTATAGACTGTCATCTCAACTTCGGCGTTTGTCGCGAGGTGGCCTGCCATGGGGAAGCCCATTATGCCAAGGCCTATCCAACTTGCCCTAATTGTCATTCCAATACTCCTTTTTTTCCCTCTTAATCCGCCAGGGTGACAAATTCCACACCCGATTGAATGGCGCTTGCACGAAGCAGGCAAGCGGCATTAACCTTGTGCTTCGAACCCACCGTCGAAGGACACTAGGATTGAGCATCGAACGCCGCAATTTTCCGCAGTTTTTTATCACGGCACCGGCGCCCTGCCCTTACCTCTCGGGGCGGCTTGAGCGGAAGGTTTTTACTCATCTCGTGGGCCAGGACGCGCGCACGCTAAACACCCAGCTTTCACGGGGGGGATTCCGGCGCAGCCAGAACATTGCCTATCGCCCGGCCTGCGACGGATGCAGCGCCTGCGTCTCGGTGCGCACGCCCGTCAAGCAATTCACCTGGAGCAAATCCTCGCTTCGGGTGCTTGCCCGCAACAAGGACCTGGTGGGAACCCCGGTGCGGGCGAAAGCCACAAGCGAGCACTACGGCGTGTTCAGGGACTATATCGATTCACGCCATGGCAATGGCGGCATGGCTGAAATGAGCGTACTCGACTTTGCCGCCATGATCGACGAGACTTTTGTGGACAGCCACCTGGTGGAATACCGGCTCAAGACTGATGGCGACGAGCCGGGAGAACTTGTCGGCGCAGTCCTCGTTGACATGCTTGATGACGGACTTTCGCTGATCTACAGCTTTTATGAGCCGCATTTCGAAAGGCGCAGCCTTGGCACTTTCATCATTCTTGACAGCATTTCACGGGCGCAAAGAATGGGCCTGGATTATTTGTATCTTGGCTATTGGGTCAAAGGCTCCGCCAAGATGGAATACAAGTCCCGATTCCTTCCCCAGGAAAGATTAACGCCCGACGGATGGACGCTTTTCGTCAGGAAATAGCCATTCACCATATTTGCGCGGTTTTGTTCATCTTTTTTCATTGAAACGCTATTCAGTACAAAGATAATTGATTCGATCCATTGGGGCCCCGATGTCGCAACTCTGCGTGGAAGATCCGTTAGGCACCGCCAGGGTGTGCGCCGCCCTTGCCGCGGAACTGGAGCAAATGGGCTTTACGGTTAACATTGGAGCCGATGCGCGGAAGTTCAACGCGACCAAGATCGACACGCTGCACAAGCCCGTTTCGCCATTTTTTGATCCCGACGTCTGCAATTTCACGCCGGAGCGGTTTTTCTGGATGAGCGTGGTTTCGGCAAGCGGGGCCACGGTGGCCCTGCAAGCCTTCAGATATGACTATACCGACACGAGCCTGGCGGATTGGGGACCCAATCTCACAATTGGCCTGGCCATGCGCCGGCAGGAACTGATGGTTCCAACAAATGCCGCGCCGCCGCGCAACAGCATTGCTGAACGCATTCGCGGAAAGCTGGTCTACCACGGCGAGTTCTGGATTGACCAGCATGTGCGCAATCGCAAGCTGGCGGAGAAGTTTTCGCGCCTCGGCCTGATTCTCAGCCTCATCAAGTGGAACCCTGACGCGGTGTGGTCGCTGAGCAGCAGCCGCATGGCAACGCACGGCCATCTCAACCGCATGGGCTACAACTACATCGAGAAGGGTTTTCTGCGCTGGCAGTGGGCGACGGACGGAATTGATCTCACGGAATGGCTGAACATCGCCGAGCGGCATGCCATTGAACAGATGGTCAATGAAATGATCACAAGCCCGGTGCCGGCATAAGCCGCGGCTAAATCAGGCTGATGTCAATCTTGGCGATTTCGGCGACAACGCTGACGCTCATTGATTTTTCGCTGTCGGGCCTTGGCACGACAATCCTCTGATAGGGCACCCAGCGGACAATGTTGTCGGGCATCCGCAACGCCGCCAGCACATGATCGTAACGCGGCTTGCCGGAACGCAAGACGTGGGTATAGGCTTCGCTTACAACCTCGTCATAGGAATTGCCGCTTTTGCAGGCATAGGACACGGGCGACATTCCATAGAGCTTGGCGATCGTCGATTGCGCGCCGATGCGGTCAACGCGAAACTTGCGCGATTGTTCTTCATAAACGCAATCAACGGAGTTTTCGGGCGAGATCGTATGGTCATGCCAAATCTTCTGCAGCATGGGGGACAGCGTTTTTGCTTTCGGATCAAATTCCTCGACGAAAGTCCGCCTGGTCAAGTGAAGTTCGCTTTTCGCGATGATTTGCTCGATCCGGTTGATTGCCTGCTCGGCCGTGAACAAGGTCTCTTCAAACCATCCGGAAAGGTAAAAGCGAAGGACGATGGGCAGACTGGCCAGGGGCAGCCATTCTATCGCGTAGTACAGCGAACCAAAGCAGGGTGAAAAAACCGACCATTTGATTTCAGTGCCAAGCGGCCCGGTGGTAACCCTTACGGCACCGTCATGATTGAAACGCTCCGCCTCAACTTCATCGAGGACGTGTTCGATGGAGGAATCGGGGAGCTTCTTTCCCCCAGCTATCCAAAATCTCTGGCCGTGCATGACCTCAATCCGCTGGCGCGGCTCCAATGATTCTTACAGTCCTTCCGTGATTTTCATCTGCAAACTGTAACCGTTTTCCGCCCACATCATGGGTGCGGCCCGGATAATTTTGCGTTAAGATTCTTAACGTTATTTAATATCAGTTGAAACGATAAGGCGTGTTTCAATGAAAAAACGCCGCCCAAGGGCCATTCCTGTTAACCAAACCGGTTGTTTTTGGGAAATCCCTTGGGCGGCAGTCTGCCCGCCTGGGCGCGTTCGCCCAGCCAGTCCTTAAGGTCAGTTACAGTGAAGTTCCGGCCCGATGAATCAATCCATGTCAAACCCTCCTTCAAATTGAAGGTCCGCGCGTCCGACAGGCCGCCATCCTTGAATTTCTGCAGGCGGACGCCCTTGCCGCGGGTCATTTCAGGAAGCTCGGAAAGCTTGAAAATCAGAAGCTTCCGATTGTTGCCGACGGTTGCAACATGATTATCCGTTTCTTCCACCGGCACACAAACCTGCGCCTCGGACGGCGCTTTGACGTTCAACACCTGCTTGCCCTTGCGGGTGGTGGCCACGCACTCATCCTCAAGAACAACGAAGCCGTCACCATCTGTTGAAGCCAGAAG
>Ga0307505_10002428_pt1 | contig 12978 bp, 12 predicted proteins | sample 23_S_MG_FD_202183 | JGI IMG/M metagenome (GOLD analysis project Ga0307505, IMG submission 202183) | Soil microbial communities from Populus trichocarpa stands in riparian zone in the Pacific Northwest, United States - 23_S | ecosystem: Environmental > Terrestrial > Soil > Riparian zone > Trees...
CGGCCAGCAGACGCAAGGCGACGAAGCTGATGACGTCCGCCATCCAGGAACTCGGCTTCGTGCGAGTGTCGGTGCAGCGAACGGGAGGCCGCGTGACCGTAGGGGAGGCAACCGAGACGTTGGCCGGTATGGTGGCCGCTTTGGGCGCCCGGCACGTCCTGCTGGCCGACGACCAGGCCGCCCGTCAGTTCCCGGAGTGGTGTTCCTCCGCATCGCGTACAACCGATGCTCACCTGCTGGACCTGGCCGCAGCACACGGAGCGAAGCTTGCCACCCTCGACATGGGTATCCCGGGTGCCTTTCTGGTTCCCGCGAAGGTGGCGAGAGGCCGATGAGCCTACCGGGGTTCTCGCACCAACGGGCGGGTGAGGCACGTGGGGCCGCCGCAGCCTTTGACGCTGATTTCGCTGCCGTCGTACTCCGCGACCGATGCCCCGGCGCGTTCGAGAGCGGCCCGCGTTCGCGGGTTGCCCGACAGCATCAGACACTGCCGGGGCGCCAGGGCCAGCACGTTCACGCCCATCGTGTCGAACTCCGCGTCCGGTACTTCCACGAAGCCGATCCCCATCGCCACCAGACGCTGCCGGAACGGTACTGGCAGGAGGGGCGAGTACGCGACCGCCAGGTCTTCGTCTACCGGGCTCACGAGGGACATCAAATGGAGCACGTCACCAGGGCCTCGCCAGTGCGGGAGGGGGACCTCGATGAGCTCGTCGATGCTGGTGCCGAGCAGCCGGCGCAACTGCGCGATCCCCTCGACGTTGGTGCGGTAGCCCACACCCACCGCCAGCGTCCGCGGCCCAAGCCACACGACGTCGCCGCCCTCGATCGTTCCAGGCGGTTCGATGCGTCCGATGATGGGGATGGACGGCTCCAAGGCCGAGTACGCCCGTCGTTGCGATTCGGGCTCACCGGTTCTCGCCGCCTTGCCCATCGAGCCCAGGACGATCCCGCCGGGGCACGCCAGTGACGCGTCGCGCGCGTAGACGGCGTCCAGCGTCGTGCCAGGTGCGGGCGGCAGCATGTGCACGGTCGCGCCCGTCTCTCGAAGGATCTCGATGAAGGCATCGTGTTGGGTGACGGCTCGCTCGAAGTCGGGTCGGCCCGTGAACGCCAACTGCTCCCATTGCCGGTCCACTGTGGCTTGATCGACGAACGCGTCGCGGGCGTGGGTGACCGCGACGTGTCGAATCGCTCCGTGCTCGTTGGGTGTCATGGGGAGGACTTCACTTCCAGCGCGTCAGGATGGACTCCCTGTCGAACAAGGCGACGCCCAGCTTCAGCAACGCGACGTTCAGCACCGCGAGGCCCGCGGCGATGCTCAGCGTGAGCCCTGTCGTGAGGACGACGCTGCCCGCCACCTGGGCGACCAGCAGCCCGGCAATGGGCAGGATCACGATGGCGCCGATCTGCTGGGCGCTCCGCGCGTCGTTCACTCGGGAGGACACGCAGACGGCCATCTGCAGGGCCGCCAGGGCGGCCAGGGGACCGACGAGGAGCGTGATGGCAAAGGCCTCGGGCGTCAGGAGCGCGCGGAACACCCCGGGCCGTGCAAACGCCGCCGTGGCCGAGACGTAGACACTGAATGTGGCCAAGGTGAGCACCAATGCCGGCACGAACGCGCCCAGGATCTTCGCGCCCAGTAGTTCCGTGGTGGAGAGCGGTGTGGCAAGCAGCGGTTCCAGGGTTCGCGCCTGCTTCTCGCCGACCACGCTGAACGCCGCGCTCGACATCGAGGCCGCGACGGGGCCCAGCACGAGGAGCACGAGGAACTGCTGGAACACGAACGCCTGGACCGCCCCCTCGGGATCCAGGCCGCTGGTCAACGGCCGCGAGCGAAACATCTCGGTGGCCCGTTGAAAATCCCCGGAATCGGACAGCTGCTCGCCCGTGGCGTACGGGACGACGACCGCGACGAAGAACGGCAGCGCCAGGGAGATGACGGACGTCAGGACGGCCGGCATGAACACGCCCGGGTTGCGCCGAAGGTCGGCCAGCTCCTTCCCCAGTAGCGCCAGAAGTCGTGGGTTCATCAAGGGCTCTCGTCCAGGACGCGAAGGTAGACCTGTTCGAGCGACGGCGTTTCGCGTCGGACATCCTCCACTGGCGCGCCGGCTTCGACGAGCAGCCTCACCAGGTCCGGCGTGGCGGCGATTGGATCGCCGTCCGTTCCAATCGAGAGCGTGGGACCCTCGACGCGCACATCGGATACGCCAGCTGATCGGAGGAGGCCAGAAAATCGCCCGGCGTCGCATGCCAGCAGCACCCGCACGCGCGTGCCGAAGAAGCGCGCCCTCAAGGCCTGAGGCGTGTCTACGGCCAGCAGCCGCGTGCGTAGCACGCCGACCCTGTTCGCCACGCGTTCCACCTCGTCCAGGTTGTGCGTGCAGATCAGCACCGCGCGTCCCTCGGACGCGAGGTCCCGCACCAGTGCCCGCACGTCGCGCGCGCTCTCGGGGTCCAGGCCAGATGTTGGCTCGTCCAACAGCACAACCGCCGGATCGTGCAGAAGCGTCCTCGCCAACGCGACGCGCTGGCGGAGCCCCTTGGACAGTTGGGCCGCCGGGTCTCGCGCGCGGTCGCGGATCCCGAAGCGTTCCAACGCGGCGTCCACGGTGGTGTCTGGCGCGGCCAGCTCGTACAGCCTGGCGTAGACCACCAGGTTCTCGCGGACGCTCAAGCGGTCCCACAGCCCGGGCGCTTCGGTGAGGAGGCCGATCTGGCGACGCCTCGCCGCCGCTTCCTGAGGCACGGCGGGACGCCCGTCGATCTCCACGACGCCCGCCGTGGGCGCGATGAGCCCGACGAGCATCCGCAGCGTGGTGGTCTTGCCCGCGCCGTTGGGGCCGACGAGCGCGAATGTCTCGCCGCGTCGAAGCTCCAGCGAGACGTCGCTCACGGCCACGCGCGACCCGAACCTCTTGGTCAGGCCCCGTGCGGCGACGAGCGGGGTCATTCCGCCCGCCGCGTCGCGTCGAACTCGTAGCAGCCGGGAGTGACGAGCACCGTGCCACCGCGCGTGAATGACAGGCTGGCGGCGCTGACGGTGCCAGCCGCCCGAAAGGTCAGCGTGCGCGTCTTGTCGCCCTGGACGTCGTACACGTAGGTGTAGGGAACGGCCAACGACACCCACAGCTCGCCGGAAGGACTGACGGCGGCAGTGCGAATGACCGGCGCCACGAACGGCACCTCGCGGTCCTGCACGGCGCGTCTCGGCCACTGCGTGGGCTGCGCCTCCAGGAGCGCATCCAGCTCCACGCCTTGGATGAGACGCTCGAAGAGCAGCGTTCCCGAGGCGTCGTACTTGCGAAAGGCCGGCCGGCCCGTCATGAACACGAAGAAGTAGCCGCCGGTCGGATCGGCCAGGGGGATCCCGGCGTTCATCGCCAGGTGCAGGTCGCGATCGGACTCGAATCCGGTCGAGCGCAACGCGCCGACCACGCGGGTGCTGTAGCCCGCCTGCGTGTAGCCCGTGATGAGGGCACCGCTCTCGGGGTGGCTGAGGAGCAGCTCGCGCCGAGCGGATCGAATGGTGCCGACGCCGTTCAACGTCACGCCGCCGAGCACGATCCGCGCGGCGGGTTGGCCGGGCAGCGTGAAGCCCGCGGCGCGCACGCCCTCCGCGTCGAACACCTGAATGCGCTGGCGGCCGCGAGGCATATCGGCCACCACCAGTCGGCCATCGTCCGCGACGTCGAAGCCGGTGGGGTCGATGACTCGCCCGTCCTCCTGGCCAATGGAGACGATCCGCCGGGCGGCGGTCTTGTCGGCCTCCACGCGGTAGACGGCGTGCCCGCGGCGGTCGAAGACGAAGTAGGCGCCACCCGGACCCTGGTGAAACGCCGAAGGCTCCTCGAAGAGCCCCGTGATGTGGGGAGGCAAGCCGCCGATCGACGTCAAGACCTCGACGCGCAACGCCCGCAGGGGCGCTGACGATGCCACCACCGCCAGCACCAACGCCGCCCCGAAGCAGCAGCGGCTGGACGGCATCGCTCTCAGTACGCGGCGACGGCGCGGATCGCGGCGAGCACGTCGGCGGAGCCCGGCAGGATGGCTTCCTCCAGCACGGGGGAGTATGCCACCGGACAGTCGGCGGCGGCCACGCGCTTGACCGGCGCGTCCAGGCAGTCGAACAGCTCGTCGGCGATGCGCGCGGCGATCTCGGCGCCGAACCCGCAGGTCAGCGCGTCCTCGTGCGCCACCACCACCCGGCTCGTCCGCTGGGTGTAGGCGGCAATCGTGTCCCAGTCGTACGGCATGATCGACCGCAGGTCCACCACCGCCACGCTGATGCCTTCGCGTTCCGCTTGTTGCGCCGCCAGGAGCGACCGCTGCACCAGCGCGCCCCAGGTGAACACCACGACGTCGCGACCGTCGCGCGGGACCGACGCCTGGCCGAACGGCACTGTGTAATCAGGGCCCGGATACGCCGACTTGTTGTAGGTCTGGCGATAGAGATGCTTGTGCTCGCAGAAGAGCACGGGGTCGTCGCATCGGATGGCCGTGCGCAGCAGCCCCGCGGCGTCCTCCGCGTTGGATGGGAACACCACGCGGATGCCGTGTGTCTGGGCAAAGATGGCCACCGCGGATTGGCTGTGGTACGGCGCTCCGCCCTTGAGGTAGCCGCCAATCGGCACACGGATCACGACGGGGCACGACCACAAATTGCCCGACCGGTACCGCATCATCGACAGCTCGTCGCGAATCTGCATGTAACCCGGCCAGATGTAGTCGAAGAACTGGATCTCGACGACCGGCTTCAACCCGCGCAGCGCCATGCCGAGGGCGCGGCCGATGATGTTGGCTTCCGCCAGCGGCGAGTTGAACACGCGCTCGCCGCCGAACGCGCGCTGGAGTCCGTGGGTGACCTTGAAGACGCCGCCCTTGCCGGTGACCGACGCCAGCGCTTCGACGCGGCTGGCATCCGCGACGTCCTGCCCGAACACGACGATGCGCGCGTCGCGCGCCATCTCGTCCTTCAGCGTCGAGTTGATCGCAGACACCATCGTGTCCGGGTTGCCCGTGGGTTGTGGCTCGCTGGCGAAGAGCCCCGACGTCGGATCGACGTGGGGCGAGTAGACGAACAGCGTGGCCGTCCGCGGATCGGGTTTTGGCGCCTCGATGGCCTGGTCCGCGGCGCGGTTCACCTCGCGCTCGACCGACGTCAGCATGTCGGCCAGCTGTTCTTCGGTGACCAGCCCTTCAGCAAGCAGCAGCTGCCGCATCCGGGGCAACGGGTCGCGCGCGGCCTCGGCCTCGCGCTCCTCCGGCGTCTTGTACCAGCGCTCGTCGTCTGACTGCGAATGCGAATACGGGCGGATGACGTGTGCATGCACGAGCGCCGGGCCCCGCCGGCCGCGGACGTGCTCGAGAGCCGATTCGATCGCGTCGAAGCTGTCCAGGTAGTCGGTGCCGTCGCAGCGGTGTACCGACAGATCTGGGAACGCCTCGACCAGGCGCGAAATGTCGCCTCCAGGCGTTTGCGTTTCCACCGGCACCGAGATCGCATACGCGTTGTCCTCGATGAGATAGAGGACCGGAAGCTTCTGGTTGCTGGCCGTGTTCAACGACTCCCAGAACTCGCCCTCGCTGGTGGCGCCCTCGCCCAAAGAGACGTAGGTGACCTGGTCGGCGTGGTACTTCGCCTCGCGGTTGGGAATGCTGGAGACGCGGTCGTAGATCACCCCGGCCTCGGCGCACCCGACGGCGTGCAGGCACTGCGTGGCCACGGCGCTGCTCTGCGAGGGGATGTTCAGCGCCACGCTGCCCCAGTGCGAGGGCATCTGGCGACCGGCGTTGGCCGGGTCGTCCTTGGATCCGACGGCGGCCAGGAACATGTCGAGCGCCGTGACGCCGAGCGCCAGGCACAACGCGCGGTCCCGGTAGTAGGGGAAGAACCAGTCGTAGCCGGGACGCAGTTGACGGCCCGCGGCAACGAGGACGGCCTCGTGGCCGGCGCCGCTGATCTGGAAGAACGCCTGCGTCTGGTTCTTGAGCTGTAGCTCCTTGTCGTCGATCTTCCGCGACAAGAGCATGGTGCGATACGCCGCGAGCAACTCGTCCCTGGACAGTCCGGGTCGAGTGCCGATACGCGCCTTCGCTCCCGAGGCGCGGGTCTCCGCGCCGTTGGCGAGGGTCGAAGCCTTCATGGCTTGGCGAATTATGGCACTATCGTCCGGGTCCTGTCTTCCGCTCTCAGGGCTCGACACAGTCCCCAAACCCTATGCCCGGCACCGTTCACCGGTGGGACGAGATTGGCCTCGTCAAAATCACCGAGATGATGTCCCAGAAGATCGTGGCCGGCCGGAGCCAAATGCTGGCCCAGACCTACCTCAAGCAGGGGGCGCTGGTGCCCCTGCACGCCCATGCCAGCGAGCAGATGACCTACGTGCTGCAGGGCGCGGTCCGGTTCGTCGTGCAGGGCCGGGAGATCGTCGTCCGCGAGGGCGAGGTACTGCACATTCCGGCCATGACGCCGCACCAGGCCGAGGTCCTCGAAGACACCTTCCAGTTGGACGTGTTCAGCCCGGGGAGGAGTGATTGGCTCGACTTCGTCGAGCCAGGGTAGTCAATGCCCAATGCCCAATGCCCAATGCCCAATGCCCAATGCCCAATGCCCAATGCCGAATGCTCAATGCCCAAGTAGAAGCGTCTGTCGCGTGCGCCCGGAACAACGGCCGGCGCCGGGCCGTCCAACCGCGTATTCGGGAGGAGACAGATGCTGCCAAGGACTCTCACGCTTCTGCTCGCGTCGCTGGTCGTGCTGCCCCTGGCGGCCTGCGAGATTCGGGTCCAGCGTGACGCCGACGACCACCCGACCGACGTGGACATAGAGACGCCGCTCGGCGACGTGTCCGTCCGGTCGGACACGATACCGTCCGATGTGGGCCTGCCCGTCTACCCGGGGGCGCGGCCCGTCGTGGATGGCCCCGACCACGACAACGCGAACGTCAGCATCGACAGCCCCTTCGGAGACGTCCGCGTCGCCGCACTGAAGTTCGAAAGCGACGCAGCGCCGGAGGCGATCGCCGAATACTACAGGCGCGTGATGGAAACGTACGGCGCCGTGACGGTGTGTCGTGGCGAGATCGATTTCGACGACGGAGGCAGCGGGAGGGCGCCCAGGTGCAAGGGACGCCGGGGCCGCGGCATCCAGGTGGCGGTGGGGACCGAAGGGAACTTTCGATTGACGGCGGTCAAGCCGCGCGGCGTCGGGTCGGAGTTCGCCGTCGTCTACGTGCGCGCCGCGAGCGACCTCTGATTTGGGCCTTGGGCCTTCTGCCTTGGCCTTGACCTAGTGGATCCTCGGCCCTCCTGACCCCGACTTCCCCCCTTTGTGCACGTCGAACCGCTTCCGCATGCGGTCGATCCGCCACCTGTTCAACCGGTAGTGCACTTCCGCGCCCAAGCGCACTCGACGGCCCTTCAAGTACAGATAGCCCACGACCAGTCCACCCAGGTGGGTGGCGTGAGCCACGCCGTCGCCCGGTCCGCCCATCGCGGACATGAGAGAGATGGCGCCGACGATCATCACGAAGTACTTCACCTGCACCGGAAACAGGAAATACATGTAGATCTGTCGATTCGGAAAGTACAGCGCGTACGCCATCAGGATGCCGTAGATGGCCCCTGACGCCCCGATGGTCAGCGACGCATACAGGCCGGCGCCGAGCGTGCCTGGCAAGAACGACAAGAGGATGGTGGTCAGCGCGGCGCCGACGCCGCAGACCAGGAAGTAGCGCGTGAAGAACACCGTGCCCCACATCCGCTCCAGCTCCACGCCGAACATCCACAGCGAGAGCATGTTGAAGAGCAGGTGCGACAGTCCTCCGTGGAGGAACATGTAGGTCAGCGGCTGCCAGATCCGCAAGCCTCCGATTACGTCGGCTGGCCGCAGCCCGAGGCCCAGCGTCAGCTCCGGCACGATTCCCGCGACAAGGAATGCCGCGACGTTCATGATGATGAGCACCTTGACGGCTGGCGTCCAGCGCCCGGGGCCGAACGAGTGCGCGAAGCCGGACATGGATGCAGGAGATCGCATGACAGAGAGATTAGCCGAGGCCTGCCACGAAGGATAGCAGGGTAGCGCCTACGGCCAATCTGTCGGGCCGTCAACGACGTGAGCAACTGCGTGAGCCCGCGGCAGGCCGAGCCAACGGGCGGTCATCGAGCCCGATGCCTGAGTCGGCGGAGCACCAGGTCCATGCCCTGGTGGAACTCCTTGATGCGCAGCAGATACGCCGCCAGCGCCAACACACCGACCGCGCCGCCGATCGACGTCCCCAGCCGCAGCGTCTGTGCCAGCACGGCGTTACCAGGCACGACTGCGCTCATCACGCCCTGGATCCACACGGCCCCGACCCCCATCGCGATCGACGCCACGCTGATGCGCAGAAGCGAGCCGGCCACCCGCGCGCCCTCGATGCCGTGCAAGTGCCGTCTCAGCAGCACAAGCAGCAGGGTGGCATTCAGGAGCGCCGCGATGGAGGTGCCGAGCGCCAGCCCGCGGTAGCCCATCGAACGAACCAGCAGCAAGTTGAGCGCGGCGTTGACGAGCACCGTCACGATGCTCACGGCCACCGGAATGCGGTTCCGATCGAGCGCGTAGAACGCCGGCGACGTGATGCGGACGACCGAATAGCCCAGCAGGCCTACGGCGTAGAACTGCAGTGCTGCCGCGGTGGCGAGGGTCTCGCGCGGCGTGAACGCGCCCCGCTCGTACATCAGCTGGACGATCGGTGTCGCCAGCACCGCCAACCCGACGGTGGCCGGCACGTTCAGCATCATCATCAGCACGAGCCCGTCGGCGATGGTGCGTCGAACGCCCGCCTGGTCCGCGTGAGCAGCCAGGCGTGCGATGGTCGGGGTCGTGGCGGTGGCGATGGACACGCCGAAGAGCCCGATCGGGAGATACATCAGGCGAAACGCGTAGTTCAGCCACGACACGGCGCCGGTTCCTTCACCGGTGGCCAATAGCGTGTTCACGAACACGTTGACCTGCGTCGCCGCCAGCCCGATCGTGCCTGGCCCCATCAGAAGCAGCACGCGCTGCAGGCCCGGGTCGCGCCAGTCGAAGAGCGGCGCGAACCGGAATCCCTCGCGGCGCAGGAGCGGCCACTGCACTGCCCACTGGGCGAGCCCGCCCAAGACCGTTCCGATGGCGATGGCGGCGATCGCCGGGAGACCGACGCGCGGCATCACCGGCACGAGCACGAGGGCGCAGACGATAGTGGCCACGTTGAACATGGCCGGCGAGAGCGCCGGGATGAAGAAGTGGTGCAGCGCGTTCAGCATGCCCATGCAGACGGCCGCCAGCGCCACGAAGGTGAGGAACGGCAGCATGATGCGCGTCAGCTGCACGGTCAGCTCGAGCTTGCCGGACACCTCGGCGTAATCGCCCGCGAAGAGTCGCACGAGCGGCTCGGCGAAGACGTATCCGGCGACGGCGAGGACGGCGGTGATCGCGAGGAGCGCGCTGACGACCAGCCTGCCCAGGCGGAAGGCGGAGGGTTTGCCGTTGGTCGCCAGCTCCCGCGCGAAGGTCGGCACGAACGCGGCGCTCATCGCGCCCTCGGCGAAGAGGTCGCGCAGCAGGTTGGGCACGCGGTACGCGACGTTGTAGGCGTCCATCGCGTCACTGGCCCCGAAGAGCCCGGCCAGCACCTGTTCACGCACGACACCCAGCACGCGGCTGGTCATGGTGGCCGCGCCGGCCGAAGCGGCCGAACGCGCCACGTGCGAAGACGGCGGGGGATCAGGCGCCAAGCGCGCGACGCACCGCTTCGTTCACGGCTCGACCATCCGCGGTCTTGCCGCCGAGTTTCGGCATGACGGCTTTCATCACCTTGCCCATGTCCCTGGCCGAGGTCGCGCCAGTCTCGGAGATCGCCGCGGCCACCGCCGCGTCGATGTCGGCAGCCGATGCCGCCGGCGGCAGGAAGGCCTCGAGGATCTTCATCTCGGCCGTTTCCTTGTCCACCAGGTCCGTCCGACCGGCCTTGGAGAACTGCTCGATGGAATCGCGCCGCTGCTTCACCAGCGCGCCGACCACCTGCAGCACCTCCGCGTCGTCGAGGTCGCGGCCCTTCTCGACGCCCTTGTTCATGATCGCGGCCTTCAGCATCCGCAAGGCCGACAGGCGCACCGGGTCCTTCGCCTTCATGGCCTCGGTGATGCCCGCGTTGACCTGGTCGCTCAACGTGATCGCCATCGTGAGTCCTCGCCTCCCTCTACCGCTCGTCCGAGTCGCCGTAGGTGATGTGCCAGTTCTCGGTTTCGTCGTAGAAGCCGCGCGGCACCTGGACGGCGTTCACCTTGGCCGCGACGTCCAACGTGGACCGCACGCCGAAGTATCCGTTGCGGCGCAGCACGCGCCGAAACGAATCGTTCAGCGTGTAGCACCGGACCTTGTCGGAGTCCTCGGCTCGGGCTGCCCGGTCCACCCAGCGGAGTAGTGTCTTCAACCCGGAGATGTCGTCGGGGTGAGCCAGGAAGTCCACGATGAGCGTCACGCGTCCCAGCGGCTCCTGGATGTGCCGGTACACCGCGTAGCCGTGCACGTCCCCGTGCCGCTTCAACGCCACGGCCGAGTAGCGCACGTGCGGGGGATCGATGTACCGCCAGTTCAGATAGGCCGCATCCCGCCGCACGGACAGGTCGAAGCGCTCTGCCAGACGTTCCCACAGCGTCGTGAACCCGGCATCGAACCGGCGAATCGGCTCGCATTCCGCCCGCAATGGGCGCGACCGCGCCAACACCTGCACGAAGGGATACGCCAGCGCGGACACCACGGTGTTGAGCGGTGTCGGCCAGTTGGGCAGCCGCACGGCGCGGCGGGTCAAGGGTTTCACCAGGCAAGACACCACGCGGGATTCCGGGAAGTGCAGGCGGTCCAGCACGGCGCGCGTATCGGGAGAGGGACTGATCGCCATCGCCGCGCCGGTGTTGCGCTCCCACGCTCGGACGAGCGCTTCGCCGAGGCCCTGCTGGTCGCGTTCCGGTGCCACCACCGGATCGCTGCCCCAGGCTCCGTCTACTTCGATGCCCTTGAGCGAAACGCGCACCGGAAGCGTCGGGTGTAGTCCGACGACCGTTGGGCCCTCGCGCGCGACCCAGATGCGGGGCTCTCCGCTGCGATTAGAGGGGTTGCGCCGATGTTGCCACTCCCATCGCAGGCGATGGGCGTCGGCGTCGGCACCGTGTCGCCGCCGGTAGAGCGTGTCGACACCTCGCCGGTCGTCGGTTCGGAAGCGGTCGATCTCTGACATGGGGACGCGGCCGCATGACCGCTGTTGCGGTCATTGTACGTCGTCGCGTTCGCGTCGCCGGCCGGCATGCGGCGCCGCCCATTGAGCGGCGCGCGTGCGCTACCGGTCGGGATCTTCGGAAGGGGGGCGCTGCTCCGCGGGCGTCGGCGGGGCCGCCGGCGCAACCTCGCCTGGGCGCGTTGACACCTGCGCCCCAAACGGGTTGCCGCGCGCGGGCGTCGGGGCGGGCGCCGAGCGTGGCTCGCTCACCTCGGGCAGCGCCAATCCCGGTGTGACGAGGCCGGGTTGTGCCGAGCGTGTCGCGGGGTCGGCGGGCCCGATTGGTACGGGACCGTCCACATCCTCGTCATCCTCCTCGATGTCGTCGTCCTGCGGTTCCACTTGCGGAGGTGGCGGGCGGCGAACAGGCTGCGCGGACGCGTTGAACGGCGGAGCGGTCACGGTCGGTCGACCCGCCGCAGCCGACACCACTACGATCCTGTCGTAGGCGGAGACGCCCGGCACGAGGGACTGCCGCGGTCCCAACATGAACCCGCCCACGTCGCGGAGCAGGATGTCCAGGGCCTGGCGCTCGGGCACTCCGACGAGCTCGAGCGTGACGGGCTGCCCTGCCAGCCGCTCGGGGTTGACGATCCGCGTACCACCCACGCGGGCCCACTCGGTCAACACCGCCCGCAACGAGGCGTTCTGCGCTTTGAGGTTGACCTTGCCCATCAGGAACTCGACCTTCACTGTTTGGGCGGAGGCCGTCACGGCGGTGACGGACAGGAGAATGGCTGCCAGCGCGACAGGACTCTTCATGGCTCTACCTCCCGACTTTGCCAGTATAAGTCCGAGCGAGGCTTTGCCTCGCTCGGAGCAGCGTCTTTTTGCCCCGCTTCGCGGGGCCAAGAAACCTTGACGTATCTGGCTAGAAATTTCGCGGTCAAGGTTTCGGCGAAGACGTTTTCGCCTGAACCTCGACCCTTAATATCGGCAACCCGAGCCCGTAGAACAAGGGCCGGTGCCGTGGCGTGCAGGGTACAGAACTGAACTAGCGCTGCCGCATGTGCTCCACGACGGTCCGGATGATGTCGTCCAGCCCCAGCCGTGGCTGGTAGTCGATGAGAGCCTGGATCTTGGAGATGTCGGGCACCCGCCGCGGCATGTCCTCGAAGCCGGCTTCGTAGGCTTCGTCATACGGGATGTACTGAATGGACGAGGCGCTGGCCGTCAAGAAGCGGACGCGTTCGGCCAAGGCGCTGATCGACACTTCTTCCGTATTGCCGATGTTGAACACCTCTCCCACAGCCTTCGGTTCGTTCGCGAGCTTGATGAGCGCATCCACCACGTCGGCGACGAACGTGAAGCTACGCGACTGCGTGCCGTCGCCGAAGACCGTGATGGGCTGGCCGGCCAGGGCCTGCCGCACGAAGGTGGGCAGCACCATCCCGTACTGGCCCGTCTGGCGTGGACCCACGGTGTTGAAGAGCCGCACGACGACGACGGGCAGCTTGCGCTCCTTCCAGTAGGCCAGCGCCAGGAACTCGTCGATGGCCTTGCTGCAGGCGTAGGCCCAACGGTGCCGCACGGTGGCGCCGAGCACCAGGTCGGCTCCCTCGCGAAACGGCACGTCGGTGCTCTTGCCGTACACCTCCGAGGTGGACGCGATGAACACCAGTTTCTTTTTCTTGTTCGCGTGTTTCAGCACCACCTCGGTGCTGTGCACGTT
>Ga0307505_10002429_pt1 | contig 12972 bp, 12 predicted proteins | sample 23_S_MG_FD_202183 | JGI IMG/M metagenome (GOLD analysis project Ga0307505, IMG submission 202183) | Soil microbial communities from Populus trichocarpa stands in riparian zone in the Pacific Northwest, United States - 23_S | ecosystem: Environmental > Terrestrial > Soil > Riparian zone > Trees...
GCAATTGCCCTCGACGTCGAACTTCCAGCCGTGGTAGATGCAGCGGATGCCATCCGCCTCGTTGCGGCCGAGGAACAGCGAGGCGCAGCGGTGCGGGCAGCGGTGGTCCATCACGCCGACGCGGCCATGGCTGTCGCGGAAGGCGATCAGCTTCTCGCCGAGCAGCATCAGCCGCAGCGGATCGCCGTCGGCCTTCAGCTCGCCGGACGCCAGCGCGGGAATCCAGTACTGGCGCATGAACTCGCCCATCACGGTGCCGGGGCCGACGCGCGTAAGGGTGCTGCTATCCTGAGTCGGGTTCATCGAAAGTCCTATGAAAGAGAAGAGGAGGGTGGAAGGGCGGAACTACAGCGGCTCGGGCACGTAGCCGCTGGCCTTGACCAGCGCCGCGAAGTGCCGGCGTTCGTCGGCCAGCGAGGCCGCGAGCTGCGCGCCGGTGGCGGGCCAGACGGTCATGGTCTGGGCGGCGATGCGCTCGCGCACCTCGGGCCGGTCCAGCATCGGCACGATCGCGTCGTGCAGCCGCCGCGCCAGTTCCGGCCCCATCTTCGGCGGGCCGAAGACGCCAGTGGTCGTGCTGCTGGCCACGTCGATGCCGGCTTCCTTGAGCGTCGGCACTTCGGGCAGCTGCGCTGTGCGCTGCGCGCCCGATACCGCCAGCACGCGCAGCTTGCCTGCTTTGTGCAGCTCGACGAAGGCGTTGACGCCGGTGATCATCAGCGGCAGCCGGCCGGTGGACACGTCGATCACGCCGGTGCCGCTGTCCTTGTACGGCACGTGCGTCATCCCCACCTTCGACGCGAGCCCGAGCGACAGGCCGACGAAGTGCGACAGCGAGCCGTTGCCCGGCGCCGAGCCGAAGACCACGTCGCCCTTAGGTTGCGTGCGCGTCCATTCGATCCACTGCGCCAGCGTCGTGATGCCGGACTGCAGGCTGGCCGCGATGCCAACGTCGAAGGACGAGATGCCGCCGATCGGCGTGAAATCGGTGGCCGGGTCGTAGTCCAGCCCGGTGTAGATGTTGGGATAGATCGCGAACGGCCCGCTGGTAGCGAACAGCAGCGTGCGGCCGTCGGGTGCGGCGTGGCGCACCTCGCCCAGCGCCAGGCGCTGGCCGGCGCCGGGCTTGTTCAGCACCACCGCCGGGCGCCCGAGCGTCTCGCGCAACTGGTCGGCGATGAGGCGGCCGACGACATCCATCGACGCGCCGATGCCGATCACGATCGTGATCGGCGACTTGTCGTCCTGCGCCAGGCCGCGCCCCGCGAGAAGCGGCAGCGAAGCGGCCCACAGGGTCTGCAGCGCGGCACGGCGGTTGCGCATCATGAGGCCTCCGGCACGTAGCCGCTGGCCTTGACCAGGGCCGCGAAATGCTGGCGCTGCTGCGCCAGCGAGGCGCTGAACTCGGCCGCGCTGGCCGGCCACGGCGTCATGCCCTGTTGGGCGAGCTTGTCCTTGATCGCCGCGTCGGCGAACATCGGCTGCACCGCGGCGTGCAGTCGTGCCACCAGCTCCGGCGGCAGGCGCGCCGGGCCGAACAGGCCGGCCCGCGTGGTGCTGCTGACGTCGATGCCGGCCTCCTTCAGCGTCGGCACCTCCGGCACCAGCAGCGAGCGGCGGTCGCCCGACACGGCCAGCAACCTGATCTTGCCGGCCTTGTGCATCTCCACCTGCGGCTGCACCGCGGTGATCAGCATCGGCAGGCGGCCGGTGGCCAGATCAGCCAGCGCGCTACCCGACTCCTTGTACGGCACGTGCGACATGCCGAGGTGGGCGGCCAGGTCGATCGAGATGCCCACGAAGTGCGACAGCGAGCCGTTACCCGGAACCGAGCCGAACAGCGGGTTCGTCTTCTGCGCGCGTGCCCAGGCGAGCAGCTGTTTCATGTCGCCCGCGCCGGTGGCCGGCCCGGTGCTCAATGCCACCTCGAAGCTGCAGATGCCGGCGATCGGCGTGAAGTCGCGCTCGGGGTCGTATTCCAGTCGCGTGAAGATGTTCGGGTAGATCGAGAACGGCCCGTCGGTGGCGAAGCCGATCGTGCGCCCGTCGGGTGACGCGCGGCGTAGCTCGCCCAGCGCCAGCCTCTGCCCGGCACCCGGGCGGCCGACGACGATGGCGTTGCGGCCGAGCGCGTCGTGCAACTGATCGGCGATGAGGCGTGCGGTGAAGTCCATCGACGCGCCGACGCCGAGCAGGATCGTCATCGGCGCCTTGTCGTCCTCAGCTCCCCAGGCGTCGCGCGGGCCGGCCGCGGCCCACGGCAGCGACGCGGCGGCCAGCCCTTGCAGCAGCGAACGGCGCGCGATCATCAGCCGGCCTCCGGCTGCAGGCCGCTGGCCTTGACCAGCGCTTCGAAGCGCTTGCGTTCCTCCGCCAGCGATGCGGCGAGCTGCTCCCCGGTCCGCGGCCACGGCACCATGCCCTGCTGCGCCAGCTTCTCCTGCGTCGCAGCGTTGGTGAAGATCGGCTGCACAGCGGCATGAAGACGTGTCACGAACGCGGGGTCCATCCTGGCCGGACCGAACAGGCCCGTGGACGTGCTGCTGCTCAGGTCGATGCCGGCTTCCTTCAGCGTCGGCACGTCGGGCACCAGCGGCGAGCGCCGCTCGCCCGAGACGGCGACGATGCGGATCTTGCCGGCCTTGTGCAGCTCGACCTGCGGCGCCAGCCCGGTGATCATCATCGGCAGCCGCGCGCTCGCGAGGTCGATCAGGCCGACGCCGCTGTCCTTGTAGGGCACGTGCGTCATCTTCAGCCCGGTGGCCAGGTTGACCGAGATGCCGAGGAAGTGCGACAGCGAGCCGTTGCCCGGCGCCGAGCCGAACACCGCCTTGTCGCCCTGCGCCTTCGACCATGCCACCAGCTGCTTCAGGTCGCTCGCGCCGGTCATCGGGCCGGTGGAGATGGCGACGTCGAAGGTCGAGATGCCGGCGATCGGCGTGAAGTCGCGGTCGGGGTCGTAGTCGAGCTTGGTGTAGATGTGCGGGTAGATCGCGAACGGCCCGCTGGTGGCGAACACCAGCGTGCGGCCGTCGGGCGCGGCGCGCCGCGCCTCGCCCAGCGCCACGCGCTGCCCGGCACCTAGCTTGGCCTGCATGATCACCGTGCGGCCCAGCGCGGCCTGCAGCTGCTCGGCGATGACCCGCGCGGTGAAGTCCATCGACGACGCAGCGCCGACCAGCACCGTCATCGTCTGCCGCTCGTCCTGCGCGCCGGCGCGGCTGGCGGCCCAGGCCAAGGACGTTGCGCCCAAAGCGCTCAGCATCTGGCGGCGTGTGCTCATGGTGTTCGTCTCCGGGTGGTGTGGCGGGCGGGCTCTGTGGCCTTGCTGAAAATGGAATTTACTTCCGTAAGTTGATCTTCGTCAAATCAGGGCTTCCCCGGGGGCGGCCGCTGAGCGGCCCTGCGGGACGCTCAGAACGGCGTGGGCAGGTCGGCCAGCAGCGGCCAGTTGCGGTCGACCTCGAACAGTTGCGCCGGCTGCGCAGCGCAGGGCCAGGCGATCGCCAGTGCCGGATCGTCCCAGCGCAGGCCGCGCAACAGCGGCGGGCTGATGAAGTCGCTGAGCGCGAACACGACTTCAGTGTCCGGCTCGAGCGTGCAGAAGCCGTGCGCGAAGCCCGGCGGCACGACCAGCCGCGTCCATCCTGCCTGGAGTTCAAGCGCGACATGGCGGCCGAAGCTCGGCGAGCCACGCCGGATGTCGACCGCGACATCGTGGATGCGGCCCTGCGCGACGCCGATGATCTTGGTCTGCGCGTGCGGCGGGGCCTGGAAGTGCAGACCACGCATCGTGTAGCGCGAGGCATGCTGCTGCACGATGCGCGGCATGCCCAGCGTGGCGAAGTCGCGCTCGTCGTGGAAGCAGCTGAAACGGGCGCCCGGCTGCGCCGACACCGCGGGCTCAAGCAGCATCAGGCCGTCCAGGGCCAGCGGGCTCGAACGGATCGCTGGTCGGTTGTCCACAAATCAGAATATAATTCTAAAACGCTGTGTACGGAGACAAACCACGATGGCACGCATCGTCCTCGGCATCGGCAGCTCGCACACGCCGATGCTCAACGCCAGGCTCGACGACTGGCCGCGCTTCATCGAGCTAGACCGGCTGCGCCAGCACCTGGACAAGCAGGGCCGGCCGGTCAGCTACGAACAGCTGCTCGCGATCGCCGGCGAGTCGATCGCGCCGGAGCTGCGGCCCGAGGTGCTGTCGGCACGCTGGCAGGCGGCGCTGGCGCAGGTGGACGCCCTCGGCGCCGCGCTCGAGCGCGCAGCACTGGACACGCTGGTGGTCGTCGGCGACGACCAGAAGGAGCTGTATCAGAGCGACAACCTGCCGGCGATCCTGGTCTACCACGGCGAGACGATCCGCAACGTGCCGCTGCAAGGACGTGCCGGCCCGCGGCCGCCGTGGGCGCGCGCGGCCTCGGCGCGCTACTACGAGGCGGACACGCCGAAGGACTATCCGGTGAACGCGGCGCTGGCGCTGCACATCGTCGACCACCTGATCGAACAGGACTTCGACGTCGCGGTGGCCGACGGCCTGCCCGAGGGCGAGGGCGAAGGCCATGCCTTCGGCTTCGTGCACCGGCGGCTGCTGAACGGCGCCGAGCTACCGGTGGTGCCGGTGTTCCTGAACACCTACTACCCGCCCAACCAGCCCACGCCGCGGCGCTGCCATGCGCTGGGCCGGCAGATCCGCGCGGCGGTCGAAAGCTGGCCCGGCGATGCGCGCGTGGGCGTGATCGCCTCGGGCGGCCTGAGCCACTTCACCGTCGACGAAGAGCTCGATCAGCGGGTGATCGCCGCTCTGCGCGAGCACGACGCCGAGGCGCTGTGCACCCTGCCGCGCGCACGGCTGAACTCGGGCAATTCGGAGATCCGCAACTGGATCTGCATGGCCGGCGCCACCGAGCACTTGGCGCTGCGCTCGCTGGAGTACATCCCCGCCTACCGCACGCCGGCCGGCACCGGCACCGGGCTGTGCTTCGCGGTCTGGGAATGAGCGCGGCGCTGCGCCTGCGGCTGGTGCGCATCGAATACGCCGCGGCCGCGGTCCACCTCTACGAGTTCCGCGATCCTGCCGGTGCGGCGTTGCCGCCCTTCGAGGCCGGCGCGCACGTCGACCTGCACCTGGGCAACGGCCAGCTGCGCCAGTACTCGCTGCTGAATCCGCCGGGCGAGCGCCACCGCTTCGTCGTCGGCATCAAGCGCGACGCCCAAGGCCGCGGCGGCTCGTGCTGGGTGCACGATGCGCTGCGCGTGGGCGACATGGTCGAGCTGAGCGCGCCGCGCTGCCACTTCCCGCTCGACGAGACGCGACCGCATTCGGTACTGATCGCCGGCGGCATCGGCATCACGCCGATCGCCTGCATGGCGCAGCGGCTGCGCGCGATCGGCCGGTCCTACGAGCTGCACTACAGCGTGAAGCGGCGCGAGGAAGCCGCGCTGCTGGACCTGCTCGCCGGCCCCGAGCTGCGCCTGCACGTGGACCAGGAGCAGGGGCGGCTGCTCGACATCGCGGCGCTGGTGGCGCAGGTGCCCGACGGCGCCGCGGTCTACTGCTGCGGCCCGGCGCCGATGCTCGACGCCTTCGAAGCCGCTGCGCGAGCCCGCCCGGGCCTGACCTGGCGCGTCGAGCGTTTCGCGCCGGCGGCCGAGGCGGCCAGTACCGGCGGCTACCAGGTGCGGCTGGCGGCTTCCGGGCCCTCGATCTTCGTGCCCGCCGGCCGCACGCTGCTGGAGGCCCTGCGCGATGCCGGGTTCAGCGTGCCGACCTCGTGCGAGCAGGGGATCTGCGGCACCTGCGAGACGCGCGTGCTGTCGGGCCGGCCCGACCACCGCGACTCGCTGCTGTCCGACGACGAGAAGCGCAGCAACAAGACGATGATGATCTGCTGCTCGGGCAGCCTGGACGACGAACTCGTGCTCGACCTCTGAGGCGCGACGATGCAGACACACCGCCGCTTAGAATCCGGCGCCGAACTTCGAAGCCCATCGTTCAGGAGGAGCCCCGTGGGCCGTCCGCGCCAAAACGACAAAGTCGTCCTGCCGGACTATTCCGAAGGCATCCAGATCAAGACCGAGGACGCCGATGCCCGCTTCAGCAATGCGCTGGCGCGCGGGCTGGCGCTGCTGCGCGCCTTCCAGATCGACCGCCAGCTGCTTGGCAACCTGGAGCTGGCGCAGATCACCGGGCTGGCGCGGCCCACGGTCTCGCGGCTGTCCTACACGCTGACGCAGCTGGGCTACCTGCGCTACCGCGAGGAGTTCGGCAAGTACGAGCTGGCGGCCGGCGTCGTCGGCCTGGCCTATCCCTTCCTCGCCAAGCAGGCCGTGCCGCCGATCGCGCGCCCGCTGATGGTGGAGATGGCGCTGAAGACCAAGACCAACGTCGGCCTGGGCGTGCAGGAAGACCTGAGCGTGTTCTATCTGGAGTACGCGCTCGGCGAGGTCAACCCCAACCGGCTGCAGCGCGCCGGCTTCCGCGTGCCGGTGGCGCGCACGGCGATGGGCCGGGCCTGCATCGCCGGCATGCGCGCCGAGCAGCGCGAACGGCTGTACGAACACATGCGCGCGTACTACAAGGGCGAATGGCCGGCGCTGCGCAGGCAGCTCGACGAGGCGGTGTCGCAGGTGCAGATCGACGGCTACTGCATCGCCGCCGGCACCTTCAACGCGACCACGAACACGGTGGCCGTGCCCTTCGTGCATGGCGACGGCCACACGCTGATGGCCTTCAACTCGCAAGGCCATGCGCAGCGGCAGACGCCCGAAGTGATGGCGCGCAACGGCAAGCGCCTGATCGAGCTGGCGCAGGAAGTGCGCCGGCGGCTGGCCGAAGCGCCGCCCGGGCCGTCGCTGGGCCATCACTGAGGCGGGCTGCGCCGTGCCCGACCGGCAGCTCCAGATCGACACCGCCAGCGGGCGGATCGCCGGCGCGCTCGAGGACGAGGTACGCTGCTGGAAAGGCATTCCCTATGCCGCGCCGCCATTGGGCCGCGGGCGCTGGCGCGCACCCGAGCCCGCAACGCCATGGGCTGGCGTGCGGCCGGCACTGGCCTTCGGGCCCGATTTCCCGCAGGCGGCCAATGCCGTCTCGCGCGCGCCAGCGATGTCGGAAGACTGCCTGTACCTGAACATCTGGGCGCCCGCCGGCGCCGAGCCGGGCACGCTGCCGGTGATGGTATGGCTGCACGGCGGCGGCTTCGTCGCCGGCAGCGGCGCCGACGCGCGCTGTTGCGGCCGGCAGCTAGCGCGTCAGGGCGTGGTGGTCGTCAGCTTCAACTACCGCTCGGGCGTGTTCGGCTTCCTGGCCCATCCCGGGCTGAGCCGCGAGGCACCGCAGGGCACGAGCGGCAACTACGGCCTGCTGGACCAGATCGCGGCGCTGCGCTGGGTGCGCGCGAACATCGCCGCCTTCGGCGGTGATCCGGGGCGCGTCACCGCCTTCGGCGTCTCGGCCGGCTCGGCGTCGATCGCGCTGCTGCTCACGTCGCCGGCGGCCGAGGGGCTGTTCCAGCGCGCGACCCTACACAGTCCTGGCACGGGCAGGCCGCTGGCTGGCTTGGGCGACGCCGAGGCCGCCGGCGCGGCGCTGGGAGGGGTGGAAGAACTCCGTGGACTGAGCGCCGATCAGCTGCTCGCGCTCACCTCCCGGCTCAACCCGGCGGTACGCGGGCTGACCTCGCCGCGCGTGCTGCGGCCCATCTGCGACGGTTGGCTCATTCGCGAGGACGAACGCAAGGCATTCGCGGCCGGCCGGTTGCACCGAATGCCGCTGATCGTCGGCACCAACGCGGACGAAGGTACGTTGCTGACCCGCGCCTGGCCGGTGCGGACGGCGGCGGACAACCGTGCGCTGATCACGGCTAACTTTCCGAATGCACCAGCCGAGGCCCTGGCCTTCTATGGTTGCGATGACGAAGACGATGCCGGGGTGGGCGTGGCCGAGGCTTTCGCCGACACTCAGTTCAACTATGGCGCCCGCCTGCTGCTGCGCTCAATGACTGCGCTGGGACAGGAATGCTGGCGCTACCGCTTCGTGCGCCGGCGCCCGGGCCAAGCCGACGGTCCTCATCATGGCGACGAAGTAGGCCACGTCTTCGGCAACCTCGGGGTCGGACGCAACGGCGCCGGGGAAGCGTTTGACGCCACCGACCTGGCGCTGTCGAACGCGATGATGCGGGCCTGGGCCGCGTTTGCGTGCGATGGCAAACCGGGCGCACCCGGCGGCGTCGAATGGCCGGCATTCGAGATCGATCGGGATGGCCCGCTTGAATTCGGGGACACGATCCGTGGCGGCACGGACCTGCGCCGGGCGCAACTCGACTTTCTGGAGCGTTGCCATGGTGCGGGCTGATCGCGATTGACACTCACGGAGCGGCACGCGACCGTTCCTTCTTGGCCGGGAAGCGAAAATCAATGATCGCTTTCTGCCCACGTTGGCAAGCTCGACTCGACGGGCAGGTGCTGCGGGCAACTCCAGACCGGTCAGTCACCACGCCTTCGGGCCTTGAATATCGTGGCCTCGGCGAACGCGAGTGACGGCTGACGAGGGCCGTCGACAGGTTGGTTCTCCGAGGGCGCCCTGCCGACGTGTCCGCAGAAGGAACCTTGATCTTCGGGTCCCGACCCGCAGCAGTCATCGACGACGGAAGTAGCGGGGCCCGCTAGCAGACAGTCGGGAACGTCGAAGTAGCTGGGTCGATCTCGGCAGGTTCCCTCATGCCGCTACGTTCCGTCGAATCCGAGTGTCCTTCGGAGCGCTTCTGTCGCCGGGCCGGCAACAAGCCGTACAAACGCCTGAGCAGATTCGGGCTGATGCGCCTTGCACGCGACGGCCGCGCTGTAAGTCGTGCTCAATCCGCAACCTTCGGGCAGGATGCCCACACAGTCGACGCCTGGAGCAGTGATGATCTCCGTGACTTGAGTGCATCCAATTGCGCTGGCCTCGCTACCTGCCGCGAGTTCCCGCATTGCCGTTGCTCCGTTCGGAAACGTTCTGAGTCGCGAGCCAACGATCTCGGCGATGCCAATCCGCGACAGCACCGATGCGAAGTGAATTCCAGCCGTGGCGCGCTGTGGATCGGGAAAGTAGATTCCGGAAGCGGCCAGCAAGGCCATTTTGAGCGCGTCAGCAGTTGAGATATCCGGCCATGGGTCGCCCGAGGGGACCGCGATGCCTGTTGAGACATTGCCGAGCGCCGATTCCGATCCGCGCCGAAGGTGGCCGGCCTGCAGCAACTCTTGAATCATTGAAGAGGTCACGATCATCACATCACAGGGTTCGCCGGCCAGTAGAGCCTCTCTCATCGCACCGACAGCCCCGAACCGGCAGTCCAATTGCACCTCGGACGCTATCAAGGATTTCTCTTTCAACGCATTGATCAGCCCCTGCGCTGCTCCGGCGCACAACACCCTGATTGGCTGGCCGTTGGCTTGGCTCATTTGCGGACGAACCTGTTCTCAAAGTGCCCAAGACCGTCGAGGGCGATTGCGACGTTGTCACTCAGCGCCACGTTGTCGCCGAGGGTCGAATGCGGTCGCGCAACGCCAAGGAGCCTATAAGCGAGAGCATGACGTGCCCCGCCTCGACTGGAACCTCGAGTGGGCCCGTCCTCAAGCAATCGCACGATGCGGGGGCGCCAATCCTGCAGGTGGTTCGGCGGTTTCATACCACTTCCTGGCGTTCAGCCGGCCCCCCGAACCGTATCAATGATCTGCATCGGGTCAGCCGGCACGTCGTTCGAACGCCAAGCGACGTGGCCGTCCGGCCGAACCAGGACCAGCGCGGCCTCGTAGAGATCCCGGATTGGCGCCTCGGCGATGTCAAACACCGTCAGGGGCACGCCACGAGCGAGCGCTGCAGCGAGGTGCTCCACCCGAAGATCGGCTTTCGCATGTTTTGGCTGCAGGATCCGAATCTGCAGGAGGTTGTGTTTCGCGCCTACAACGACTGGATGGTCGACTATGTCAGCCACAACCCCAAGAGACTCGTCGGGATCGCACTCATCTCCCTCTACGACATTGCGGCCGGCTGCACGGAACTGCGGAGGGCGGCCAAGGCTGGGCTGAAGGGCGCGATGATCGCCCTCTCGCCTCCGGAAGGTTGCCCGCCGTACAACTCACCTCTCTATCACCCCTTCTGGGAGCTCGCCCAGGAGTTGGAGATGCCGCTCGTACTGCATATCGTCACTGGCGGCGGTGAAAGCCGTTTGCTCGGCTCCTACTGGAACCCCGACACCATCATTGGTGCGGTCATTTCTCATGCCGAGGCCGAAGCCGCGCACGAAACTCAGGCGCTGCGCCCACAGTGCGGGCTGCGTGTCGCGCGGCTGCTGGGCCCAAGCCAAGGCCAGTCGCACGGTGATGCTGCCAGCCTGATGCTGTTCCATGAACGCGGCGAAGTTCATCAACGCAGCACCGGCGCTGCGAAGCTTGAAGCCCAGGCTTCTGCGCAGCGCGAGGTAGTCCTCGATCGCCTCGATCAGCGGCTTCATTGCGCAGCTCCCGGCCACGGCAAGGCCAACGTGTGCAACGCAGCAAGGTCGACCTTGGCGTAGATGGTCGTGGTCTGGACGTTGCGATGACGAAGGATCTCGCCGATCTCGCCGAGCGACGCACCGTTGCCGAGCATGCGGGTGGCCAGCGAATGGCGCAACAAGTGCGCGCCCTTGCAGGGCGAATCGATGCCTGCGCGGCGCAGGGCTCGGAACACGATGCAACTGACCGCGCTCGGGCCGAGCCATCCTCGATGAGGCGCGCGAGATCGGATGAATACATTGCGTGCTGCGCACGCCGGTCGATCGTGGCGCAGGTAGTCCACCAAGGCCGTACCGACATCAGCCGGCATCGGCAGTCGATCAGATCGTTGGGCCAGGCCGCGGATGCGAATGGCGGCTTCGTGCCAGTCGAGATCTTCCAGCATGAGTTCGACCACTTCCCCGGCACGAAGGCCCAGCCGTGCGAGCAGCAGCAGTACTGCGTAGTCTCGACGCCCGTCGGCACACTGCCGATCGCACCGCGCCAGCAGGCTGTCCACCTGGGAAACCGATATCGACCTCGGGATTCCCGCCATCGACCAGTTCGCTACCGTCGGCACGCTGGCGTGCAAGTCGAGGCGAATCTCACCAAGGTATCTCCCGTATTGCAAGAACGAGCGCAATGCGCTGGTCATGACCTTGGCCCGCTTCGGATGCTGCAGCCGCGTCGCATCGAGTTGGACGAAGCCAACAACGTCCGCGGCGCTGAGCTCGCCGAGGCGAACTTCACCAGCAGCGAACACGTGCTCCAGGAAGCGTCCGACCGCATCGCCATACAGGCGGATCGAGGCTGGCGCCAAGCCGCGCTCGTGCAGCAAGTAGTGCTCGAACTCGCGGCGCACCTGAAGTGCGGGTGCTGTGGAGGGTGCTGGTGCTATGGCCATCGATTGCTTGGCAGCTGCTTTGCCATCGACCGAAACAAGGCCGACGAACTCGCGCAGCGTGAAGGCTTCGCCGCGCCTGGGCCATCGATGCGCGAATCGATCAGCCAGATACTCATCGACGAGTCCGGGCTCGATGTTGCGGCCACTGATCTCAAGCTGGTCAAGCCAGGTCGCGAAGCCCCGCACAAGCCTCGTCGCCGACTTCAGCGATGCCGGCGCGTACCCGCTCGCAATCATCCGTTCGCCAAAGCGCGTGGCCAGCGCCAGCAACGAGCCCTCGGCCGTCGCGGCCGCTGGAATCTCCAATGCGCGTTCCATCATCATCTCCGGTCACACCACGATGTGTGGCCGAAGGAAATATGCCGAGTGCGCTACCTGCCTTGCCCCTTGCTATGCGACCTCGTCGGCACGGTCGACTCGGCATATTCCTGGACTCGGAATAGTGCCGCCTATGCCGACATCGGCATAGGCGCCACTCCTTCGCCACCCACCTGCTGGAGCGCAAGGTCGACATCCGCGTGATCCAGGTCCTGCTGGGCCACAAGAAGCTGGACTATCGCCAGTGACGGCCTATGTCCTGACGTGCAGCCGGAACGGCTTCAACCGCGACGAGTCTGGTTCTGCGCTGGACATAGGAATGCTCTCTTCCGGGCAACACCGCCCGCAAGGAGAGCATCTTGGAACGTTCATTCGGAAGCGCCATCGCGCTCGTGGGTCACGCCGCCGGCCCTGTCTCTCAGCATCTTGGTTCCTTCATCGATCTGTTGATTCATCAGCAGTTCGTCGCGGCCGTGGTGTACGTCAAGGCGCTGCATGCCGTAGCGTTCGACCGCTGTCCGACAACCCTTAACAACAGTGATCGATCGCGAGCGTCCGCTCTCATCGTCCCGGGCGATTGAAGCAACCCAACCGAACACGTCTTCATAGCGATATCGAACATGACTTCGGCATCACTCCGAATCAGCTTGAGGATGCTTCTCTCCAAAAACCGAGCGCATGGCTTCCTCCATCACCTTTCGATCAGCGGCCGATGCGCATGGACGTGCGACGCCATGGCGGTTGAGCAAGACGAGTAGATCGCCGTACCAGTCGAGGTTGAGCAGTTCCATGGCCGTTCCACGAGAAAGTTCGCCCGCGGCATAGGCCAGCAAAATGCGGTGCGTTTCAGTGTTCTCCATGTGGGCAATTCCCAGGAATCGAGGCATAGGGCGACGGGACTTGCCCGCCCTGCAGGTTCACGACTCGCCGCTCTTCGCGCCAGGCGTGTATGCCACAGATGCTTTCCCTGCAGCCGCTGGTGCGCCGGGAGGCTGGGACGACATGGACGCAACGCAGGCGAGGTGCGCCGTCCACACCTGCGCGGTCACGTCCGGCCCCTCGGTGGCAAGATTGATTCTCAGCCATGCATGCCACACGTAGTCGGCATCGGCATCGTGTGCTGGCGGCCCTTTGAGCTGGTAGACGCGTCCGGAACGTGTCGTCGCCAACAGCTGGAGATAGTCGATGTGAACAACGGAGGTGCTTGCGCGGCCCTCGCACGCTTCGAC
>Ga0307505_10002430_pt1 | contig 12968 bp, 11 predicted proteins | sample 23_S_MG_FD_202183 | JGI IMG/M metagenome (GOLD analysis project Ga0307505, IMG submission 202183) | Soil microbial communities from Populus trichocarpa stands in riparian zone in the Pacific Northwest, United States - 23_S | ecosystem: Environmental > Terrestrial > Soil > Riparian zone > Trees...
CGTAGCCGAGGATGCCCTGCGCGTTGTTGTCGATCTCCTGCTGCTTGTCGGCGTCGCTCCAGTTCGGCTTCTTCGCCACCGGCACGGTCAGCAGCGCGTCGAGGATGGCGTCGCGCTCGGCGTCGACGTCGGTCTTCTCCAACTCCTTCTGCACCTTGAACACGTCCACCTGGTGGTAGTGCAGCGCGTGCAGCGTGGCGGCGGTGGGGCTGGGCACCCAGGCGGTGTTGGCGCCGGCCTTCGGGTGCACGATCTTCTGCTGCAGCATCGCCTTCATCAGGTCGGGCATGGCCCACATGCCCTTGCCGATCTGCGCCTTGCCGCGCAGCCCGCATTCCAGCCCAACGAGCACGTTGCTGCGCTCGTAGGCCTGGATCCAGGCGCTGCTCTTCATGTCGCCCTTGCGGATCATCGGCCCGGCGTGCATGGCGGTGTGCATCTCGTCGCCGGTGCGGTCGAGGAAGCCGGTGTTGATGAAGGCCACGCGGTCGGCCGCCGCGGCGATGCAGGCCTTCAGGTTGACGCTGGTGCGGCGCTCCTCGTCCATGATGCCCAGCTTGACGGTCGCCTTCGGCAGGCCCAGCAACTTCTCGATCCGGCCGAACAGCTCGCTGGCGAAAGCCACTTCTTCGGGTCCGTGCATCTTCGGCTTGACGATGTAGACCGAGCCCAGGCGCGAGTTGCGGATGCCCGGCTTGCCCAGGCGCTTCAGGTCGTGCAGCGCGATCGTCGTCGTGATGACCGCGTCCATGATGCCTTCGGGGATCTCCAGTCCGTCGCCCCACAGGATCGCCGGGTTGTTCATCAGGTGGCCGACGTTGCGCACGAACAGCAGCGAGCGGCCGTGCAAGGTCAGCGGCTGGCCATCGGCGCCGGTGTACTCGCGGTCCGGGTTCAGGCCGCGCGTGAAGCTGCCGCCGCCCTTGCTGACCTGCTCGGTCAACGTGCCGCGCAGGATGCCCAGCCAGTTGCCGTAGGCCAGCACCTTGTCCTCGGCATCGACCACCGCCACCGAGTCCTCCAGGTCCAGGATGGTCGACAGCGCCGCTTCGACCACCAGGTCGGCGACGCCGGCCGGGTCGTCCTTGCCGATAGCGTGCTGGCGATCGATGCGGATGTCCAGATGCAGCCCGTGGTGCTGCAGCAGCAACGACGACGGCGCCACGGCTTCGCCCTGGTAGCCGACGAACTGCGCCGGCTTGGCCAGGCCGACCACGCGGCCGTCCTTCAGCGTCACGCGCAAGTCGCCGCCGTCGACGCGGTACCCCGTCGAATCGATGTGCGAACCCTTCTTCAGCGGCGCGCAGCGGTCGAGCACATGGCGCGCGTATTCGATGACCTTGGCGCCGCGCTTCGGGTTGTAGCCCGCGCCCTTCTCGCAGCCATCGGCCTCGCTGAGCACGTCGGTGCCGTAGAGCGCGTCGTACAGCGAGCCCCAGCGCGCGTTGGCCGCGTTCAGCGCATAACGCGCGTTGGTGATCGGCACCACCAGCTGCGGGCCGGCCTGCAGCGCCAGCTCGGCGTCGACGTTCTTCGTCGTCGCCTTCAGCTTGGCGGGCACCGGCACCAGGTAGCCGATCTTCTGCAGGAGCTTGCGGTACTTGGCCATGCTGCGGATCGGGCCCGGGTGGGCCTTGTGCCAGGCATCCATCTCGGACTGCAGGCGGTCGCGCTCGGCCAGCAGCGCGGCGTTCTTCGGCGCCAGCTCGTGCACGATGGCGTCGAAGCCCTGCCAGAAGGCGGCGGGCGCGACGCCCGTGCCGGGCAGCACCTGGTCCTCGATGAAGCGGTACAGGTTCGTGGCGACTTGCAGGCGGTGGACGGTGGTGCGTTCGGTCATGGCGTCGGTCGTGGTGTGGAGGTGGGGAAAAAATCGAGCACGGCACGCAGGCTGCTGCCGCTGCGCGTGGGTTCGGTGTCCAGCTGTTCGCTCGGCAGCCCGGCGCGGTTGACCCATAGCGTGGTGTAGCCGAACCAGGTGGCGCCGAGCGCGTCCCAGCCGTTGCTGGACACAAAGAGGATGTCGCGCGCCGGCAGCTTCAGCGCCGCCGGGCCCAGCGCATAGGCAGCCGGGTCGGTCTTGTAGCGCCGCGTCTCGTGCACGCTGAGCAGCGGGGCCAGCAGGCCGTCGAGGCCGGCGCTCTTGACGGCCACCGCCAGCATCTGCGGGTCGCCGTTGCTCAGGATGCCGGCCGGCACGCCGCGCGCCTTCAGCGCCTGCAGCACCGCCTTGTTCTCCGGGTAGCAGCTGAGGTGGTGGTACTGGTTCATCAGCCGGTCCTCGGCCGCGCTGTCCAGCAGCAACCCCAAGCGCGGTGCCGCATGGCGCAGGGCCGCGCGCGTCAGCTCCCAGAACGGCCGGTAGCGCTCGTCCGGCGCGGCGCTCATCGACACCAGCCGGGTGTATTCGATCTGCTTGTCGCGCCACAGCACGGCCAGGCGCTCGCCCCGGCCGGGAAACAGCTGCTCGGCCAGCGTGGCCACGCTGTACACGTCGAACAGCGTGCCGTAGGCGTCGAACAGCACCGCGCGCGGCACATGCGGCGCGCGCGGGCGTGGCGAAGAGGGGGCCGCTTCCATGGAGCGTGAATCTATGCCGAACCGGCCCCGCCATTGCGTACCGCAGGGGTCTTGGATCTGTGACCTGGACGATGGCATTCGCATGCCAAGTCGCCTGGGCCCACCGTCCGACACACGCAATGCCGTCTTGAGCCTGTGGGTTGATTTGTGATTTATTGAACGCTAATCTCTGCCCATGGCGAGATTAAAACAAATCGAATCGTTCGTAGCCGTTGCCCTGAAGGGCAGCCTGACGGCCGCCGCCAATGCCGAGGGCGTGGCCCCGGCGGTGATCGGCCGGCGCATCGATGCGCTGGAGGAACGGCTGGGCGTGAAGCTGCTGGTGCGCACCACGCGGCGCATCACGCTGACTCACGAGGGCAGTGCCTTCCTCGAAGATTGTCAGCGCTTGCTTCACGATATTGCCAATGCCGAAGCCAGTGTCAGCGCCGGTGGTGTCAAGGCCAGCGGGCATCTGCGCATCACCGCGCCGGCCGGCTTCGGGCGCCGCCATGTCGCGCCGCTGGTGCCGGCCTTCGTGCAGCAGCACCCCGAGGTGAGCCTGTCGCTGAACCTCAGCGACCGGGTGGTGGACATCGTCAACGAAAGCGTGGACTGCGCGATCCGTGTCGGCGACCTGCCGGATTCGAGCCTGGTCAGCGTGCGCCTGGCCGACAACCGGCGGCGCTGCGTGGCCTCGCCCGACTACCTGAAGCGGGCCGGCACGCCGACGCACCCGTCGGAGCTGGCGAAACACGAATGCCTGGTGCTGTCCTCCGACGCCAGCCAGACGCGCGGCTGGGCCTTCCTGGTGGACGGTGCAACGACGCACCTGCGCCCGCGCGGCCGGCTCGACTGCAGCGACGGTCAGGTGCTGCACGACTGGTGCCTGCGCGGCATGGGCATCGCATGGCGCAGCACCTGGGAAGTGGAGCGCGAGGTGGCCGAAGGCCAGCTGGTGGCGCTGCTGGAAGACTTCACCGCGCCACCCAACGGCATCTACGCGGTGTTCCCGCAGCGCAAGCACCTGCCGCTGCGCGTGCGGCTGTGGATCGACTTCATCAAGCACAGCTACGGCGACCCCGCCTACTGGCGGGGCGGCCTGGCCTGACTCACTGCTTGGCGTCGGCCTCGCACTTCTTGATGAAGCTGGTCTTGGCCGCGCCGGCCAGCGGCTTGCCGTCCTTGCTGACGGCCTTGGCCTCGCAGCTGCTGGCGGCGCCGGCATCGGCTTCGCACTTCTTGATGAAGCTGGTCTTGGCCGCACCGGCCAGCGGCTTGCCATCCTTGCTGACGGCCTTGGCTTCACAGTCGGCGTTGGCGGCGAAGGCACCGCCGGCGGCAAAGGCGGCCAGCAGGGCAATCATCAGGGTCTTCTTCATTCGGGCTCCTCGGATGGGGGAATGGCAAGAATGCCAGCGTGTATTGCAGCAGACCGGGCGCGGCCCGGCCATCCCTGAACACAGCAGCCGCCCGCGGCGATGACGCCGGCCGTCAGAGAATGCGCCGCGGGTGCGCCAGCGCCTCGTGCGCGGCATGCAGCCGGCGCACCAGCACGCGGATGAAAGCGGTGTCGAACAGCCGCCGCGTGCCCAGGCTGAGTTGTTCCAGCATCTGCGGCGTGAAGGAGATGGTCGTCGCCGGCTCCGACACGATGACATCGGCGCTGTGGATGCGCAGCGCCGGGCTCGGCGCCAGGTAGGCCATCTCGCCCACCGAGGTGCCGGCGCCGAGCTGCGCGACACGCTGGCCGTCGCGGTAGACCTCGACCTGGCCCTGGGCGATGATGTGGAAGCTGCTGCCTTCTTCGCCGTGCCTGTACAGCGCGTGGCCGAAGGCGCAGCGCTGCCACTGCGCGCGGTGCACCACCTCCCACAGCTCGACATCGCCGAAGCCGGCGAAGAACTCCAGCGCGCGCAGCAGGTTGAAGCGCTCCGAATCCAGCACGCCCTGCAGCGGCCCGCGCGGCACGTCGCCGTCGGCCACCAGCGCCGACAGCTCCTGCGCGAAGCTGTCCCAGTCGGCATGCCGGTCCTCGCGCCGCTTGGACAACGCGCGCGCGATCAGCCGGTCCAGCCGCGGCGGCACACCCTCGCGCTGCAGCTGCAGCGAGGCCGGCTCGGCGTGGTAGATCTGGTGCATCAGCGCCGCCTGCTGCGTGGCGTCGAAGGGCGCGCGCCCGGCGATCAGGTGGTACAGCACGCCCGCCAGCGCGTAGATGTCGGCGCGGCAGTCGAGCGGATCGCCGTCCAGCTGCTCGGGCGGCATGTAGGCCAGCGAGCCGACGCGGAAGACCTGCGTGCGCTCGGACTGCAGGTTCATGACGCTGCCGAAGTCGCTGAGCTTGATGTCGGTGACGATTTCGTTGCGCACCGTCGCCAGGATGTTGGCCGGCTTGACGTCGCGGTGGATCAGCCCCTGGCGGTAGACGTAGCCCAGCGCCATCGCGCACTTGAAGCCGATCTCCACCACCTGCTCCAGCGACAGCAGCGCATCGGCACGGCAGAAGCGCCGCAAGGTGACGCCCTCGACGTACTCCATCACCAGGTAGGGCGCCTCGCCGTCGTCGACGGCGTCGTGGATCTGCACCACGTTCGGGTGCTGCAGCCGTCCCACCAGCGCCGCCTCGGCGGCAAAGAAGTGCTGCTGGAAGTGGCCTTCGGGCGTGTCCTGCGCCAGCCCGCTGCGCACGCGCTTGATGGCCACGTTGCGCTGGTTGAACTCGTCCCAGGCCAGGAACACCTCGCTGGTGGCGCCTTCGCCCAGCCGCGCGCGCACCGCGTACTTGCCGATGTGCGCGGGCAGCCCGGTGTTGCGGGTGGCGGGCGGGGGCAGGGTCTGGGCAGTCATGGCGGCCAAACCTGCATGGTGGGGCCGATGGCGGCCGGCCCGGCGCACGACCGGGCCGGGCCAGCGGCATCCGTCACGGATCGCACAAGGGGAAACGTAGAATCTGACGATGATCCAAGCCAAGCAGGAGCTGTTGCAGGCGCTTCAGGCAGTGCTCGCGCAGATGGCTCCGGGCGCGGCCGTGACCTGCGCCTTCGAGTCGCCAAAACTCGCCGCACACGGCGACCTGGCCATCACCGCGGCCATGGGCCTGGCGCGCAGCCTGAAGAAGAACCCGCGCGAACTGGCCGCCACGCTGGTCGAACAACTGCGCGCCCAGCCGGCGGTGCAGCGCTGGGTGCAGGACCTGGAGATCGCCGGCCCCGGCTTCGTCAACCTGCGGCTGACGCCCGCGGCGCGCCAGGCGGTCGTGGCCGAGGTGCTGCGCGACGGTGCCGCCTTCGGGCGCCAGCCGCCGCGCGACGAGCGCGTGCTGGTGGAATTCGTCTCCGCCAACCCCACCGGCCCGCTGCACGTGGGCCACGCCCGCCAGGCGGCGCTGGGCGACAGCCTGTGCAACCTGTTCGCGGCGCAGGGCTGGCGGGTGACGCGCGAGTTCTACTACAACGACGCTGGCGTGCAGATCGCCACGCTGGCCGCGTCCACGCAGGCGCGGCTGAAGGGCCTGAGGCCCGGCGACGACGGCTGGCCCGAAGCGGCCTACAACGGCGACTACATCGCCGACATCGCCCAGGCCTACCGCGAGCGCGCCACCGTCAAGGCCGACGACCGCGAGTTCACGGCCTCGGGCGACATCGACGACCTGAACGACATCCGCCAGTTCGCGGTGGCCTACCTGCGCCGCGAGCAGGACCTGGACCTGCAGGCCTTCGGCGTGCGCTTCGACCACTACTTCCTCGAATCCAGCCTGTACAGCAGCGGCCGCGTCGAGGCGGCGGTGAAGCGCCTGATCGAAGGCGGCGACACCTACGAGAAGGACGGGGCCCTGTGGCTGCGCAGCACCGGCTACGGTGACGACAAGGACCGCGTGATGCGCAAGTCCGACGGTGGCTACACCTACTTCGTGCCGGATGTGGCCTATCACATCGACAAGTTCGAGCGCGGCTTCCACAAGGTCATCAACGTGCAGGGCAGCGACCACCACGGCACGATCGCGCGCGTGCGCGCCGGGCTGCAGGCGGCGCGGCTGGGCATCCCGCCGGGCTTCCCCGACTACCTGCTGCACAAGATGGTGACGGTGATGCGCGGCGGCCAGGAGGTGAAGATCTCCAAGCGCGCCGGCAGCTACGTGACGCTGCGCGACCTGATCGACTGGACCAGCCGCGACGCGGTGCGCTTCTTCCTCATCAGCCGCAAGGCCGACACCGAGTTCGTCTTCGACATCGACCTGGCGCTGAAGGCCAACGACGAGAACCCGGTGTTCTACGTGCAGTACGCGCATGCGCGCATCTGCTCGGTGCTGGCGCAGTGGAACAAGCCGCTGGACGCGCCCGACCTGTCGCTGCTGACCGCCCCTACCGAACAGGCACTGATGCCGAAGCTGGCCGACTACCCCGAGATGCTGTCGCGTGCCGCCGCCGACCTGGCGCCGCACGACCTGGCCTTCTACCTGCGCGACCTGGCGGCCGCGTTCCACAGCTACTACGCGGCCGAGCGCTTCCTGGTCGACGACGAGGCGCTGGCGCGCGCGCGAATGGCGCTGCTGGCGGCGACGCGGCAGGTGCTGCGCAACGCGCTGCAGCTGCTGGGCGTGAGCGCGCCCGAGGCGATGGCGCGCGAGGCCGCACCACAGGCGGAGGCCGGCGCATGAAGACGATGGCGACACAGCGCGGCGGTTTCCTCGTCGGCCTGGTGGTGGGCCTGCTGATCGGCTTGGCCGCGGCGCTGGCGGTGGCGCTGTACGTCACCAAGGTGCCGGTACCCTTCATCAACAAAGTGCCGCAGCGCAGCGCCGACCAGGACGCCGCCGAGGCCGAACGCAACAAGAACTGGGATCCGAACGCCACGCTCGGCAGCAAGGCGCCGGCCAGGCCGGCAGCGGGGGGCAGCATGCCGCCGCCACCGGTCCTGCCGCCACCGCCCGGCCCTGCGCCCGCGACGGCCACCGCCGCGCCGCCGGCCGCACCCGCGGCATCGGCGCCCCGGCCCGCCAGGCCGGGTGCCGGCGGACTGATATTCTTTGCCCAGGCCGGCGCCTACACCCGCGCCGACGACGCCGAGGCGCAGCGCGCCAAGCTGGCACTGCTGGGCCTGGACGCCAGGATCACCGAGCGCGAACAGGCCGGCCGCACCGTCTACCGCGTGCGCATCGGCCCCTTCGAGGCCCGCGCGCAGGCCGATGCGGCCCTCGAAAAGCTGCAGGCCGCGGGCGTGGACTCCACCCTGGTGCGCGTCGAGCGGCAATGAACTTTGGCGCCCTGGCCGACTCAAGCACAACCGTTGCAGACAAAGGACTTCCATGAAGCGCCGTGATTTCTCGATGCAGCTGGCCGCCGCCGGCATGGGCAGCCTGTGGGCCGGCAGCGCCGGCGCACAGGGCGGGCCGGTCGAAGGCCGGCACTACACCAAGCTGGCGCAGCCGGTGCCGGTGTCGGCACCGGCCGGCAAGATCGAGGTGGTCGAGTTCTTCTCCTACGGCTGCCCGCACTGCTACGCGCTGGAGCCGACGCTCGAGGCCTGGGCCAAGCAGCTGCCGAACGACGTGGTGCTCAAGCGCGTGCCGGTGGGCTTCAATGCGCTGTACGAGAACTACCAGAAGATCTTCTACGCGCTCGAGGCCATGGGCCAGCTGGAGCCCATGCACCGCAAGGTCTTCGATGCCATCCACCAGCAGCGCCAGCGGCTGGACAAGGAAGCCGACATCGCCGCCTTCATGGCGGCCAACGGCTTGGACGGCGCCAAATTCATCGAGCTGTACAAGTCCTTCAGCGTGCAGTCCAAGGCGCGCCAAGCGCAGCAGCTGAGCCAGGCCTACAAGATCGACGGCGTGCCGACTATGGCGGTGCAGGGGCGCTACACCACCTCGGGCTCGCAGGCCGGCAGCAACGAGCGCGCACTGGCCGTCACCGACGCGCTGGTGCAAGGCGTGCGCAAGCCCTCCTGATTCCCCGCAGCGCCCGTCTTCTTTCAGGCTGCCGGCGGGCCGGGCAGCCACGCTTGTGGCTAAAATGGCATGCAAGTTTCGTGCCGCAGCCCATGCCCATCCCTCATCCCCTCCGAGCCCTGCGCTGGCTGGCCCTGGCCACCGCGCTGGCCAGTGCGCCGGCGCTGGCGGAGCGGGCCGACCGCAACAAGCCGATGGCTATCGAGGCCGACCAGCCCGGCAGCGTCGACCTGCAGCGCCAGGTGGTCATCTTCAACGGCAATGTCGTCATCACCCAGGGCACGATGCTGCTGAAGGCCGAGCGCGTCGAGCTGCGCGAGCGGCCCGACGGCTACCGCGAGGCCATGGCCATCGGCAGCGCCGACAAGCCGGCCAGCTTCCGCCAGAAGCGCGACGGCGTCGACGAGGTGGTCGAGGGCGCGGCCGAGCGCATCGAATTCGATGCACGCACCGACACGCTGCGCTTCGTCGGCAATGCCGCGGTGCGCCGGCTGCGCGCCGGCGTGGTGGCCGACGAGATCACCGGCGCGCTGATCACCTGGGACAACACCAACGAGCTGTTCAAGGTCACCGGCGGCGCGCCTTCGCCCACCAACCCGAGCGGCCGCGTGCGTGCGGTGTTCGCGCCGCGCGAGGACGCCGCGGCCTCGGCGCCGCAGGCCGCCCCGCCGGTACCGCTGAAGCCGTCGGGCGCGCTCGGAGCCCCGCGTTGAGCGCGGCGGCCCGCGAGGAGTCGCCCGGCGCCTCACCCGACAGTCGGCTGCAGGCTTCGGGGCTGCGCAAGAGCTTCGGCTCGCGCATGGTGGTCAAGGACGTGCATCTGGCGGTCGGCGCCGGCGAGGTGGTGGGCCTGCTCGGCCCCAACGGCGCCGGCAAGACGACGACGTTCTACATGGTCGTCGGCCTGATCCGCGCCGACGCCGGCGTGATCGAGATCGACGGCCGCCCGGTGCACGACCTGCCGATCCACCGCCGCTCGCGGCTGGGCCTGTCCTACCTGCCGCAGGAAGCCTCGATCTTCCGCAAGCTGACGGTCGAGGAGAACGTGCGCGCGGTGCTGGAGCTGCAGGTCGACGAACACGGCCGCGCACTGAAGAAGTCGGTCATCGACGTGCAGCTGGGCCGGCTGCTGCACGAGCTGGGCATCGAGAAGCTGCACGATTCGCCGGCGCCGGCGCTGTCCGGCGGCGAGCGGCGGCGTGTGGAGATCGCCCGCGCGCTGGCGACGCAGCCGCGCTTCATCCTGCTGGACGAGCCCTTCGCCGGCATCGACCCGATCGCGGTGATCGAGATCCAGCGCATCATCAGTTTCCTGCGCCTGCGCGGCATCGGCGTGCTCATCACCGACCACAACGTGCGCGAGACGCTGGGCATCTGCGACCGCGCCTACATCATCAGCGACGGCCAGGTGCTGGCCGAAGGCACGGCGCAGCAGATCATCGACAACGCCGAGGTGCGCAAGGTGTACCTGGGCGAGAACTTCCGGATGTAGCCGAGCGGTGTCGATGATGAAGCCGTCCCTGCAGGTCCGCCTGTCGCAGCACCTGGCGCTGACGCCGCAGCTGCAGCAGTCGATCCGCCTGCTGCAGCTGTCGACGCTGGAGCTGCAGCAGGAAATCGAGCAGATGCTCGAACAGAACCCGTTCCTCGAAGCCGACGACGAGGCCGCGTCCTTCGACACCGCGCCCTCGGAACGCGCGTCGGCCACCGAGCTCAGCAGCGAGCAGCTGCGCGAGCGCGACGACTTCGACGGCAGCGAGGCCGAGCCGGCGCTGGGCGAAGTCAAGGCCGACGACTTCGGTGCCCCCGAGCGCGACGACTGGGAAAACGGCACCGAGCGCGACGATTTCGACGGCATCCGCGAAACGCCCAGCCTGAACGGCAGCACGGCCAACGGCGAGGACGACGGCGGCGATTTCGAGCGCGGCGGCGGCAGCATCTCGCTGCAGGAGCACCTGCGCGGCCAGATGGCCGGCATGCGGCTGAGCACCGAGGACCGCGCCGCGCTGGAAGTGCTGATCGAATCGCTCAATGGCGACGGCTACCTGGCCGATGCACTGGACGAGATCGCCGCGCGGCTGGCCGAGATGCTGGGCATCGAGGCCGACGAGGCCGACGAGGAAGAAGCGCGCGACGAGCTGATGGCGCGGCTGCAGTGTGCGTTGAACTGGCTGCACAGCATGGAGCCGCTGGGCGTGGGCGCGCGCGACCTGGCCGAGTGCCTGAGCCTGCAGCTGCGCGCCGGGCCGCGCTGCGAGGCGCAGGCCATCGCGCTGATCATCTGCCAGCGCCACCTGGAGCTGCTGGCCAGGCGCGACTTCAAGCGCCTGGCCGCCGCCACCGGTGCCGACGAGGAGCTGGTGCGCGAGGCGCAGGCGCTGATCGTGCAGTGCGAGCCCAAGCCCGGCCGGGCCTTCGAGCAGACCGAAACCTATGCCGTGGTGCCCGACGTCATCGTGCGCCGCACCGGCCGCGGCCTGAAGGTGGCGCTGAACCCGGACGTCATGCCCAAGCTGCGCATCAACGACCTGTATGCGCAGGCGCTGCGCGGCTCGCGCGGCGCCAACGGCGCGAACGCAGGGCTGAGTTCGCGGCTGCAGGAGGCGCGCTGGTTCATGAAGAACATCCAGCAGCGCTTCGACACCATCCTGCGCGTGTCCAGCGCCATCGTCGAGCGCCAGAAGAGCTTCTTCACGCACGGCGAGATCGCGATGAAGCCGCTGGTGCTGCGCGAGATCGCCGACGAGCTGGGGCTGCACGAATCGACCATCTCGCGCGTCACCACCGCCAAGTACCTGGCCTCGCCGATGGGCACCTACGAGCTGAAGTACTTCTTCGGCTCGTCGCTGAACACCGAATCCGGCGGCAATGCCTCCAGCACCGCCGTGCGCGCGCTGATCAAGCAGCTGGTGGGCGCCGAGGACCCGGCCAGGCCGCTGTCCGACAGCCAGCTCAGCCAGATGCTCGACGAGCAGGGCATCCAGGTGGCGCGGCGCACCGTCGCCAAATACCGCGAGGCGCTGAAGATCGCGCCGGCCAACCTGCGCAAGGCGCCCTGACCCCGTGCGCTGGCGATTGTTTCTGCCCTGCGCGGCCGGCGTCGAGGCGCTGCTGTGCGACGAGATCGGCCGGCTGCTGCCCGGCACCCCCGTGCAGGCGCGGCGCGGCGGTGTGTCGCTGGGCAGCGATGCCGAAGGCCTGATGGCGCTGAACCTGGGCAGCCGCCTGGCGCAGCGGGTGCTGGTCGAGGTGGCCGGCGCCGACTACCGCCACGAGGACGACCTGTACACGATGGCCCGCCGCGTCGACTGGGCCACGTGGATCACGCCGCGGCACACGCTGCGCGTGGACACCACCGCGCAGCGCAGCCCGCTGCGCAGCCTGAACTTCGCCGCGCTGCGCGTCAAGGACGCGGTATGCGACCAGCTGCGCGAGCTGACGGGCGAGCGGCCCAACGTCGACACCCGCGCGCCCGACCTGCCGCTGGTGCTGCACCTGGGCGAGATGCGCGCCACGCTGTATGTCGATGCCTCGGGCGAACCGCTGTTCAAGCGCGGCTGGCGCGAGGACAAGGGCGACGCGCCGCTGAAGGAGACGCTGGCCGCGGCGATGCTCGCCGCCGCCGGTTGGCGCGGCACGCCGGACGAAGGCGGCGCGCTGCACGACCCCTGCTGCGGCAGCGGCACCATCGCCATCGAGGCGGCGCAGATCGCCTGCGGCATCGCCCCGGGCCTGAAGCGGCGCTTCGCCTTCGAGCGGCTGCTGCCCTTTGCCACGCCCGAGATGCGTGCGTTGATGCAGCGGCTGAAGAGCCAGGCGCAATCGCGCGTGCATGCGCCGGCGGTACCGATCTCGGCCAGCGACGTGTCCTTCCGCATGCTCGACTTCGCGCGCCGCAATGCGCAGCGCGCCGGCGTGGCGCACGCCATCGAGTTCCACGGCGGCGACGCGCTGGAGCGCCCGGCGCCGGTGCTGCCGCCCGACCTGCCCGGCACCCTGATGCTCAACCCGCCCTACGGCGAGCGCATCGAGGTCGCCGGCAAGGCGGCGCGGCCTTCCGAACAGGACCGCGACACCCCCAGCGACTTCTTCCCGCGGCTGGCCGCGCACTGGAAGCGCGCCTACACCCAGCACCCGTCCGGCTGGACCGCCTGGGTGCTGAGCCCGGACATGAAGCTGCCCGGCGCGATGCGGCTGAAGGCCAGCCTGCGCGTGCCGATGTGGAACGGGCCGATCGAATGCCGGCTGTTCCGCTTCGACATGGTGGCGGGCTCGGCCCGGCCGCGCGATGCAGCTGGTGCTTGACACCAACGTGGTGCTGGACCTGCTGGTCTTCGCGGACCCGCGGGCGCAGCCCCTGAAGACCGGCATCGAGGCCGGCGCCCTGCAATGGCTGGCCACCCTGGCCATGCGGGAGGAACTGGAGCGCGTGCTGGCCTATCCCAAGCTGGCCCCG
>Ga0307505_10002431_pt1 | contig 12962 bp, 12 predicted proteins | sample 23_S_MG_FD_202183 | JGI IMG/M metagenome (GOLD analysis project Ga0307505, IMG submission 202183) | Soil microbial communities from Populus trichocarpa stands in riparian zone in the Pacific Northwest, United States - 23_S | ecosystem: Environmental > Terrestrial > Soil > Riparian zone > Trees...
ATTGTTGACCGTGCCGGTGCGCACCACCGCGATCACCCGTCCGCGCGCGTCATAGGTGTAAGTGATCGTCTCCGCCGCGTCGGCCGCGACCGACATCAGCGCGACGGTGATCAAGGAAATTCTGGCAAACGCCGGCATCATCGCATCTCCAGCGACTCGATCCGGCGGAGAGAAGTAGATCACGTTTCGGAACCGACGTGAAGGTAGCTCCTAACGCTCGCCCTTTCGGGCCCAGTCATGGCTGCACGGTCACTTCGTTCCTGGGCACGCCCGACCACTCGTAGCCGTTCGGATTCCAGAAGATCTCGCCGTCGAGCGGTTGGGTTCGGCCGAGGGCGTCGGTGGCGCGGGCCCAGATCTCATGCGTGCCCGGCGCGAGGGTCACCTCGGTCTTCCACTCATACCAGGCATAAGGGCTGGCGGGCACCTCGACCGCCGCCGCCCGCCAGCTTCGCCCGCGATCGACCGATACCAGCACCGACTCGATGAGCGCCTTGCCATCGTTGTAGGCGACGCCGCTGACGGTGACCGGACCCGCCTTCAACCGCGCTCCCGGCGGGGGATCGAAAATGTAGCTCATCAGGCGAATGTCCCAGGTGGGCCGGCTGTTCTCCAGCGTGAACCGGAACTCCTCTCCAATGCTGAGGAGGGCATGCGGAACGCGATACTCGGTGGCGTGATAGAAGGTGGGAGACTCGGCGGCATCGAACCGCAGACGGGCGAGCCATTTGACCTGCATCGTGCCATATAGCCCCGGCGTGACCAGGCGTACCGGTCCGCCGTGGATGCCCGGCAGCGGCTCGCCGTTGAGACTGAGCGCGAGGATCCCCCGTTCGAGGACGTCCGCAACCGGAATGCTGTGCTCGAAATCCGGCTTCTCCGGATTTGCGGGCTGGTCGTGGCCCTCGGCCGTGACGTATCTGACCTGCGGATCGACCTCGACGTCATGCTTTTCGAGGATGGCCTTCAGCGGCACGCCCGCAAATCGGACGTTGGCGACTCCGCCTTGACCCCAGGGCGTCCCCTTTACGCCGCTATATTGAGTGCGGCCATTGCCCGAGCATTGGAGGATCATCTCATGCTCGACCTGTGCCATCGCGAGCAGTTCTTCGGCGCGGATGACGAGCCGAGACGGCCTGATCAGCCCGGTCAGCTCGATTTCCCAGCCGTCGAGCGGCAGGGGCTTTATGGTCATCCCTGGGGCCAAGTCCTGAACATTGCGGACGAATATGTGCTTTTTGTCGGTGATCCGATGTTGGGCGAGCAACTCGTGGGGCGTTGACAGCACGAGGGGGGCAGCGCTCAACACTTCGAGCCCTAAATCCTTGCCCTCGATCCAGTCTGAAGCGTCGATTTGTTGCTTTGCGGCGATCTTACTATTCTCCCTAGGCCTCTGCGTCAGGCACTTGATCGTGGACATGCCGAGTTTGGACCTGGGCGTGCGCCGGTGCAACGACCGTCCGCCATCTCCCTAGGTTTGCGTGTGCGGTGCCGTTGGCCCGCCCCTACCGCTCGACCTTGGGCACCAGCATGCGGAACTTCTCGATCCGGCAGGTGCCGCCCATGCGGCTGCGGATGGAGTCACGCCTGGCGCAGAATTGGCCGTCGTCAGACTGGAGATAAAGGGAGCCGTAGAAATCGAGGCCCTCGCAGTCCCTATCAAGCTTGGCGCGCACGCGCTGGCGGTTGCGAAGCACCATGTCGATGCTGTCCGGGCCCGACAGCATGGCCCCGGCAATGGCGCCGACGGGAATGCATTTGGGCCCCTTTTCCTCCTCCCACCGGAGCTTCATCCGGGGGAACGGGCGGACCGGAACGCGCAGGATCATCTGCCGCTCGACCGTCATGACACGGACCGGCGGCGCGGACGGCCCCTCAGCCTCCCCCGCGGACAGCAGCATCGCGATAAAGCCGAAAAAGCCGGCGAAGGTCATGGGCGGTGGGTCATGCGAGGATGCTGGCTTGGCAGCGCACCATTGAACAGTCGATGAATTTCTTCGGGGTGCCTGCGGCGACACCGTGTGCGGCGTCCTGCAACCTGTTGGGAGGCTTGCACAAGCGCGGGGCCGCTTCTAGAGCGCTTGCCGACCAAATTCATCGGTCGCGCTAGCCCGCGGCCCGCTTCTGACGGAGACGACACACATGGCGACCCAAGCGCCGAACCCGGCGACCCTGCCGTTGCTGTACAATGATTTGCAGCCGCTCAACTCGGGACAGCACGGCAAGCTCAAGCTAAAGCGGCTGATCACCGTCCCCGGCCTCAGCCAGACCCACGCCGTCCCCGTCACGGTCGAGGAATTCACCCACGCCCAGCGTAGCTTCCCGATCATCTTTTCGGCCGGTGACGAGCCGGTTCCGTTGGCGCTGATGGGGCTCAACGAAGGCGTCAACACCTACATCGACGCCGACGGCAAGCCCATCGGCGAGGCGGCCTACATGCCCGCCTATCTGCGCCGCTATCCGTTCATCCTGGCGCGGCTCAAGCCCGACAGCGACGAATTGTCATTGTGCTTCGACCCGACTTCGGGCGCGTTCGACGAAGAGGAAGGCGAGCCGCTGTTCGACGGCGACCAGCCGACCGAGCTGACCAAGAACATCCTGGCGTTCTGCGAGCAGTTCGAGACGGCGGGCCTGCGCACCCAGGCGTTCATGACCGACCTCAAAACCTCGGGCCTGCTGATGGAAGGCGAGGTGTCGATCCAGCCAGACGGGGTGGAACAGCCGTTCCTGTACCGCGGCTTTAGAATGATCGACGAAGCGAAATTGCGCGAGCTTCGCGGCGACGAATTGCGGAAGATGAACCAGAGCGGCATGCTGCCGTTGATCTACGCGCATCTGATGTCGCTGGCACTGATCCGCGACGTCTTCTTCCGCCAGGCCGAGCAGGGCAAGGGCCCGCTCGGTGCCGCCGGCGCCAAGCAGGTTCCGGCCGACGCCGAAGCGTGAGCTTGCCGCGCCGGACTGACTGATTTGGGGGATTGAAGGGCGATATTGGCCTCCCCATCTGGGGGTCAGGCCGGCGCGGGCGCTTTCCACCCCTTATGCCCCACCGGCTACGCACCCTCGGGTGCGTTCCTCCCTGAACTCGGGCCGCCCGGCGAAAGCCAGGCGGCCTTTTTTCGATTCACTGTGCGGCCGGCGAAAGCCAGGGCGGCCTTTTCTTCATTCAGCGGCGAGTGAGGGGAGCTCAATCAACTCCGCGAGGCCAAGCACCAGTTGCTCGAGCAGGCGCGCGGCGCGATCGAAGCCCGAGCCGGGAGTGCGGCCGTCGGCGGCGAGGTAACAGCCGCGGTCGATCTCCAGCTGGAGCGCGTGAATACTGTCGGCAGGGCGGCCGTGGCGTTCGGCGATATGCCCCCCGGCATAGGGCTGGTTGAGCGCGACAACCCAGCCCTGCCCGCGCGCGATCCGGGCCGCGGCGGTCGTCAGCGCGGGCGACGCGCTGGTGCCATGACGATCGCCGATCACCAGCTCGGCCTGGCCCCGGCGGGTGGGCATCGAATGGCAGTCGAGCAGCAAAGCGCCGCCATGGGCGATCGCCAGCCGGTCGAGCCCGCGCTCGATCGCGGCGTGATAGGGGGCGTGGGCAATGGCGATCCGGCGGTCGAGCTCGGCGCGGGGGACGGGGCCGCGCCACAAATGGCCGTGACGGGCGGTGCGGCCGGGGATGATGCCGAGCCCCGTCCGGGCGCGCGGCGAGGCGGGTTGAGGGGCGCCGGCGACCACGCCAGGATCGACTTCGTCCGGCGCCCGGTTGCAATCGATCGCGGCGCGCGGCGCCCGGGCGATGACCGCGCCGACCCCGGCGGCCAGGGTCCGCCACGCCAGCCGGTCGATCAGCGGATCCTCGAGCGATTCGAGCGCCGCCACGCCGCCCGCCGACTCGCCGGCCAGCCAGCCCGGATAGGCCCGCCCCGAATGAGGAATCGACAGCAGGACGGGCAGGGAACCGCGCGGCGGAACGATATCGGGAGAGGCAAGCGGGCGCTGATCCACCGCCTCAGCCTATCCGTGCCAGAAAAGGACAGCAATAATTGCGGGGACGGAGCCGCTGGTAAAAGTCGTGCGTTAGCGCCATGATGCATCCCATGATCCGGATCCTGCTAGCCGAAGACGATATTTCGATGCGCGAATATTTGCAGCGCTCGCTGATCCGCGTCGGCTATGATGTCGACGCGGTCGGCTGCGGCACCGAGGCGATCCCGCTGCTCGAGGCGGGGCATTACGATTTGCTGCTGACCGACATCGTCATGCCCGAGATGGACGGCATCGAGCTGGCCCAGAAGGCGAGCGCGATCGACGCCGCGATCAAAGTGATGTTCATCACCGGCTTCGCCGCGGTCGCGCTGCAGAGCGGGCGGACCACGCCGGAAGCCAAATTGCTGTCGAAGCCGTTCCACCTCAAGGATCTGGTGGCCGAGGTCGACCGGATGTTCCAGTCCGAGGACCAGCACGGGCGGCTCTAAGCGGTCAATTCAACAGGGTTGCGGAGCGCGAATGCGCCGACTAGAGAGCCGCCTGTGTGGGCGTGTAGCTCAGTGGTAGAGCACTGTGTTGACATCGCAGGGGTCGCAAGTTCAATCCTTGCCACGCCCACCATTTTTTCCGTTATGACTCAGCGATCCGGGCCCGGGCGGTAATGCGCCTGGGGGCGGGCGTAGACGTCGCGGTTCCAGCGGCCATGTTCCGGCGGTCCGAAGGCGGACGATTTCCAGCCGACAAACGGGCCCGACGTGGCGAACGGCGGCCGGGCGCGATTGACCGACAGCATGCCGGCTTCGGCCTGGTCGAGGAAGCGGCGCTCGGACCCGGCATCATTGGTGTAGATCGCGCCGAGCAGGCCGAAGCTGGTGGCGTTGTGCAGCGCCAGCGCGTGATCGAGGTCGCGGGCGACTTGAATCGCGGCGAGGGGACCGAACACTTCCTCCGTGAGCAAGGGATGATCGTCGGCGAGGCCCGTGAGCAGGGCCGGGGCGACCCAGCAGCCGGCAGGCGGGAGATTGGCGGGCGCGACGGCGCTGGCAAGCGCGAGGAAGCGCTGCTGGGCGGCGCGATCGATCACCGGGCCGATCTGGGTGGCGGGATCGGCGGGGTCACCGAGGCGGAGCGCCTCGACGGCTGCGATCAGGCGGTCGGAGAAGGCGGCGGCAATCGACTCCACAACGATGACCCGGCGGATCGCGGTGCAGCGCTGGCCCGAGAAACTGAACATGGCGGCCGCGAGATCGGCGGCGGCGAAATCGAGGTCGGCGCTGGCATCGACGATTGCCGCATTGCACCCCCCGAGCTCGGCCTGGACCGGCAAGGCACGATGCCCGGCGGCGGCGATGATCGCGCGGCCGACCGGGACCGATCCTGTGAATGACAAAACATTGAGGTCTCCACGATCGATCATCGCGCGGCCGGTGGCGGCGCCGCCGGTGACCATAGCGAGGCTGTCGCCCAGGCCGGCGTCGGCGAGACTGTCGGCCAGCATCCGGGCGATGATGGTGCCGGGGAGGGCGGGTTTCCAGACGATTGTGTTGCCGAAGCCCAGCGCGGGAGCGAGTTTGCCGAGCGGAATCGCAAAGGGATTATTCCACGGGGTGATCAATCCGGCGCGGCCGATGGGGCGGTGGGTCACACTGGGAGCAGCATGTGGTTCGGGCTCGCCGAGGGTGGTGATGACGTGGGCGAGGAGGGCGAGGCCGTAGGTGACTTCGGCTTCGGCGTCGGCGCGGGGCTTGGCGATCGTTGCGATCAGGGCTTCGACCCATTTTTCCTTTGAAGCAGAGAGACTTACGTACCAATCTTTTAACTGGGTTTGAGGGTCCGGCGATGGCCTCAATGCTTTAATTTCGTTGATGTCCGTCGACGGGACTTCGCCGATGATGCGGTCCTGGTCGCAGGGGTCGCGGTGGAGCCATATCTCCGCCTTGGAGGTGATGACGTTGGCGGCGCGGCCATCGAGCCAGCGCAGGGATTCAACCGCGAACGCAGGCTGGTCGGTGCCGACGAGCGCCTCGTCGATCTCGACCTCCAGCCCCAGCGCATAAGCGTCGAGTGCAGTGGCGTGGATGCAGGCGTGGGCATGGACCCCGGCAAGGCGGAGGCGGGTGATCCCCGCGGCTTCGAGCGCGTCGGTGAGCCCGGGTGCGTCGAACGCGCTGAAGAAGCGCTTGGTGAACAACGGTTCGCCGGGTTGCTCGGCAAGCTCAGGCGGCGGCGTGGCGTCGGGCGCGGCCTGCCTGTGCGGCATCGGAATGCCGCCGGTTCGGACGTGGAAGATCGGCTGACCGGCGGAGCGCGCCTCTGACAAGGCGGCGGAGATGTTGGCGACCAGTTCGGCACGCGGCGGCTGGAGGTTCGGGCGGGCGAGATATTCCTCCTGCAGGTCGACCAGCAGGAGGGCGGTGCGGGTCACAGCCTACGGTCGGCCAGCAACGCCCCGAGATTGGCGGCAACCGCCTCGCCAAATTCGGCGGTGCCGACGATTCGGTGGCCGGGCATGACGAGATCGGAGGTGGCGATGCCCGAGCGCAACGTCTCGCGCACCGCCTGGCGGAGCGCGGCATCCGCCTCGGGCCAGCAGAAGCTTTCGCGCAGCATCATTCCAAGCGAGAAGATCTGGCCGATCGGGTTGGCCACGTCCTTGCCGGCGATGTCGCGCGCGGCCCCGTGGCCGGTCTGGTAGACGGCATGACCCAAATCATTGAAATTGCCCGAATAAGACAGGCCGCGCGAGGCGAGCAGCAGCGAGCCGCAATCGGCCAGCACATCGCCGAACATGTTGGGCGAGACGAGCACGTCGAACTGGCCGGGGTCGGCGATCAACTGGTAGACCGCATTGTCGATCTCGAGCTCGCCCAAGGCGATCCCGGCGTCGCGCGCCATTTCCTCGGCGCAGCTGCGCCAAAGCGAGGAGATTGACGGGATGCCGCCCGGCTTGAGGACGATATGGACATGGCCGCGGCGGGTGGCGGCGAGGCTCAATGCCACCCCCATGATGCGGCGGACGTCGGCCTCGTGATAGTCGAAGCGATGGCGGGCGACGCGCTCGCCGTCGCCGCCTTCCTCCTCCCACACGCCCTGGTAGATTCCGCCCATATTCTCGCGCACCGCGACAATATCGGTGGCGGCGGCGATCTCCGGGCGGACCGCGCCCGCGGCGCGAAGTTCGGGCAGCGGCTCCAAGGGGGTGAATTTGCAATAGAGGTTGAAGCGGCGGCGCAACTCATAGACGAACCGGTCGCCGCCGGGGCCGCAGAACATCACCCCGCCCTTGCCGAACAAATCCTCAGCGAAACCCGTCACTTCGCCGGACAGGCTGGTGCCATGAAGGGCTTTGGCGGGGAGGCCGATCAGCCCGCCCTGATGAAGCTCGAACCGGCGGGCGCTGTGCTGGCCAAGCAGGTCGAGCATGCGCATCGCCACCGGGACGACCTCGGCGCCGACACCTTCGCCGAGGAACACGCCGATATGGTGCACCTGGCCTGGATCGAACGCGGCGCACGGCACGCCGAGCGTTTCGGAAAGACGCGGGCGCATTGGCTCGTCGAGGGTGAACTTGTGGTTGGCGATGGTCATCACAGGGCTATGCATTGGAGATATTTTTTCTGCTCGCCCCGTAAAGCGCGGTCAGCCTCTCCGCAATCATCGCGCGGGGAATTTTGCCCATGGCGTTGCGCGGGATCGAACGGATTCGGACGAGATGGAAGGTGCGGCCCCTGGGCAATTTGCCACGGATCCGCTCCGCAACGGCATTGAGATCGACCCTGTCGCCGGTGACCACCGCGATGGTCAGCAAATCGCCCTCGGCCAGCGGCATGACGCAGGCGCACAGATCATCGACCCCGGGCAGGAAGGCGAGCTTTCCCTCGAGCTCGGCGGCGTTGACCTTCCACCCGCCGACATTGAACGTTTCATTGTTTCGCCCCTCGATCGCCAGCAGGCCGTCGTCGAACAGGCGGCCGATATCGCCGGGATAGAAGAAGCCGCCGTCGAAATGGCCGCTTTCCTTCCCCGGTACGGCATTTTCATAGCCGGCGCTGACCAGATCGGCCTTGATCCGGACCAGACCGGGCTCGCCCGCCGCGACCGGCTTGCGCCCGGCATCGACGATATCGACGGTGACTCCTTCGCGAACGAAGCCGACCGCCCCGGCATGGCGGTCGATCAGGCTGCTGTCGCCGAGGGCGATGCTGCCGGTTTCGGTCGAACCGTAGCTGATCAGCAAGGTGCCGCAGGCGGTGGCCAGTGCCGCATCGCGCACCGCCGCGGGCAGGCGCCCGCCAAGCACGATAATGGTACGGCCGGCACGACCGGCCCATTCATCGGGAAACAGCCGGACCCGCTCGCCGAGCTGGACCGGGGAGGCGGCGATCAGAGTCGATTGACCGAGACATTGATTGTCGCGCGCGCCGGGTTCGCTGTCGCCCGGCAGGAGCACCATACCGCCCGCCTGCCACACGGCGAGCGGGTAGCGGAACCCGGCGGTGGTCCGGAGGTGGAGCAGGGGATAGAGGACGGTGTCGGGACCCATCTCGATGCCGTCTCCGACCTGGGCCACGCGGGCCGCGGTCATCCCGCCATCCCAAGTGACATATTTGGGCCTTCCGGTGGTTCCCGACGTGAGATTGAAGCGCCGGGCGGCGGCTTCGTTGCCGGGAGGGGCGGCATCGGTGGCGGAGGGCACCGCGGCCGGTTTTGCCGGGTCGCAGTCGAACTCGATCGTCTTGATCGACGCCGGGAGCTGGTCGAGCCGTTCGCGCGGGCCGACCGCGGTATCGATCATCCCGGCGCTGAGGGCGGCGGCGAGCGACGCCGAATCCACCGCCGAGGCATGGCCCGCGCCCAGGTGGAGCACCGCCAGATGCGCAACCCAGCTGGCATAGCTGTGGCCGTTGGCGACCGACCCGGCGCGGATCCCGACCTTGCTCGCTTCGTTGACGCCCTTGGCCGCAAGCGCGGTGGCGGCCGCCATGACGTCGGACACCAGCCGGCCGTAGGAAATGTCGAGCGTCCCGACGCGGACCGCGACCCGGTCCGGCGGATGGGTCCCGAGGGACGCGATGATCGTCATGCCTGCTACCTGGGCTTGACGAACTTGAGCGTCATCCGGTCGCTTTCGCCGATCGCGAGATATTTTTCGCGATCCTTGTCCTTCAGCCGGAGCGACGGCGGCAGGGTCCACACCCCGTCGGGCCAATCGGCGCTGTCCTTCGGATTGGCGTTGATCCGAGACGCGGCGGCGAGGCGGAAACCGGCCTGCTGAGCGAGACGGCGAACCGTCGATTCCTTGATATAGCCGCTATTGAGCTCGCGCTCGTCGCTGGCCTTTTCCGGCAGCCTGTGATCGACCACCCCGAGCACGCCGCCGGGCTTGAGCATGGCGTAGATCTGGCGGAAGGCATCGGGGCTGTAGTCGGCCTTGTCGTCGCGGCGATAGCCCATCCGCCAATTGTGGACATTACGGAAGGTCAGCACGACGTCGGCGGTGCCGTTGGGCACGCGCGGAGCCGCAGCGTCGAAGGCGGGGAAGTCGGCGGTCAGGATTGCGCCGTATAGCGCCGGATTGGCGGCCTTGAGCTTGGTGATGCCGCTCATCCCCCAGTCCGGCGCGGCGGCATAATAACGCCCGCCGCCCTTGGCCAGATAGGGCGCCAGAATCTCGGTGTACCAGCCGCCGCCGGGCCAGATTTCGACCACCGTATGCGACGGTTTGACGTCGAAAAAGGCGAGCGTTTCGGCCGGGTGGCGATAGCGGTCGCGGGCGACATTGGCGGGGGTGCGGGCGGGGGATGCAATCGCCGCGCCGAGCGCGGTCCGCTGCGACGCGCTGAGCTTGGCGATGGCGGTCGCGGCAGGGGCCAAGCCGGCACCCGCGAGCGAGCAGAGCAGCATGATGGACAGGCGGCGACGGGTCATGATTCACTCCCAGGGAAAGGCGTGACGCTGTTTGCGACGTGGCGCGCGGCGAGGCAAGCGCGACGATGTTGCAATGCTGGCCGTGGCGGGCTTAGCGTGGCGATGCTAATCTTGGTGGATGGAGTGTGAAGACATGCGTTTCCTTGTCCTGAATGCCGCCTTGCTGGCGCTTGCTGTCCCCGCCGCCGCCCAGCAAGGGGCATCGCTGAACGAGCTTGCCGCGACCCCGGTGGTGACGGTGCGGATCGGCGAGAATTTGAAGAGCCCGCCGGACGAGGCGACGATCAATGTCACCAGCCAGTCTCGCGCGCCCACCGCATCGGCCGCGCTCGAAGCCAACAAGATCAAGACCGACAAGATGGTGGCGGTGATCCGCGCGGCGGGCATTCCGGTTAAGGATTTGCAGACGCAGGGGGTCAGCCTCAACCCCAATTATTCGTACGAGACGGTGAACGGGCGCGGCAGCCAGCGGCTGGACGGCTATATCGCCAGCAACACCATCCGGGTCAAGACCAAGCGGATAGACCGGCTGCCGGCACTCCTCGATGTGGTCACGGCGGCCGGCGCCGATCAACTCCACGGCCCCAATTTCTCGATCGCCGACCCGCTGCCGCTGCGCCGGGAAGCGCGCAAGCGGGCGATGGCGCGGGGCGAAGCGGAGGCGCTGGAATATGCCGCCAATGCCGGCTTCGCGCGGGTCCAATTGCTGTCGGTCGAGGAAGGCACGTCGTACCGCAGCAGCGACATCGTCGTCACCGGGTCGCGGATCGCACAGCAAGGCGCGCCGCCGCCGCCGCCGCCGGCACCGGAGCGCGGCGGGATCGAACCGGGGCAGATCGAGACCGGGGTGACGCTGACTCTGGTGTTCAGGATGGTGAAGTAGCAAAGCCCGTCATCCCGGGCTTGACCCGGGACCCGCCTGTGCCTGGCCAAGAGTGAAGAGAAGGCAGGCCCCGGCTCAGGGCCGGGGTGACGTTTTCTTACAGGCAGGCTTCCAGGTACGGCTGGTCAAAGCCGTACTGCTTGGCCTTTTCGAGCGAATAGGGGCGCAGGCCCATCGAGCGATATTCGCCGAGAATTTTGCCTTCGGCGGTCTCGTCGAGATATTCGAACTTGAACAATTCCTGGGTGACGATGACTTCGCCCTCCATCCCGATCACCTCGGTGATGTTGGTGGTCCGGCGCGAACCGTCGCGGAGGCGCTTGACCTGGACGATGAGGTCGACCGAATCCGCGATCTGGCGCGAAATCGCCTCCTTCGGGATCTTGATGTCGCCCATCATCACCATATTCTCCATACGCGCGAGGCATTCGCGCGGGGAGTTGCTGTGAAGCGTGGCCATCGAGCCGTCATGGCCGGTGTTCATCGCCGCCAGGAGATCGAAGCATTCCTGGCCGCGGATTTCGCCCAGGATGATGCGATCTGGACGCATGCGCAGCGCGTTGATGACGAGGTCGCGGATGGTGATCGCGCCCTGGCCCTCGAGGTTGGGCGGACGGGTCTCGAGCGGCAGCCAGTGCGGCTGCTGGAGGCGAAGCTCGGCGGCATCCTCGATGGTGATGACGCGCTCGCCGGGGTCGATCATCTTCGACATGGCGTTGAGCATGGTGGTCTTGCCCGAGCCGGTACCGCCCGAAATGACCACGTTCATCCGGCTGGCGCCGGCGATCTTCAACACCGTCGCCATTTTCTCCGACATCGATCCGAAGCCGCGCATCATGTCGAGCGTGATCGGTTTCTCGGAGAACTTACGGATCGAGATGGCGGTGCCGCGCAGACTGAGCGGGGGGATGATGACGTTGACGCGGCTGCCGTCCTGGAGGCGGGCGTCGGCCAGCGGGGTGGTCTGGTCGACGCGGCGGCCGACCTTGTTGACGATGCGCTGGGCGATCTGGAACAGATGCTCCTCGTCACGGAACTGGATCTGGGCCAGCTCGAGCTTGCCCTTGCGTTCGACGAAGCATTGGTCGGGGCCGTTGACCATGATGTCGCTGATCGCCGGATCGTTGAGCAGTTCCTCGAGCGGCCCGAGGCCGAGCAATTCGTCGACCAGCACCTTTTCCAGCGCGAATTGCTCGCGGCGGTTGAGGTTGATCTTGAGCTCGGCCAGCACTTCCGAGATGATCGGGCGGAATTCCTCGGCCAGTTCGTCCTTGCCGAGCGTCGCCGCGGCCTCGGGATCGACCCGTTCGAGCAAGCGCGGGAGCACCTGCTCCTTGATCTTGTGGACCGAGGCCTCAAAGCCCTCGGTTTTCGACGAAGCGGCTTCACCGCTGCCCGCCTGGCGCTGGTTGAGGCGATCGAGCGCGCCCATGTGGACGGCGCCGTGAGAGGCCTCGGTGGCGGGGGTGTCGGTGGCCGGAAATTCCTCGAGCGGCGGGAACTGGTCGCCGCCGGCGGGTTCCTCGGCGGGCGCGGGGTTGCTCTTGCCCCCGCCGCCGCTGCCCTTCATGGGGCGCGCGACCCCGAAGTTCGGCCGAGAGCCGCCCCCGTTGCCCATTCCGTTGCGCTTACCGAAAGCACTCATAGCGTCGCGACCCCGATCATCGTCGATAATTCGGGATGGTGAATAAGCGGCAAACTTTTAGAAAATACTAATCGCGATTAGAAAAAGCGGCCGGTCAGCCCTCGGCCGTTTCCGCAAGGATGGTCAGGCCGCGGTCGCTGACCTCGGCGAATCCGCCCGACACCTTGATGTTCTCCGGAGCCGCGCCGGCGGTCTTGTAGACCTGGATCGCGGCATCGTCCTTGACCATGGCCATCACCGGCGAATGGCCGGCGAGCACGCCGAAGTCGCCCTCGGTGCCGGGGACGACGACCATATAGACGTCGTCCGAGCGGACCAGTTTCTCGGGCGTGACGAGTTCGAAGTGGAGGTCGGCCATGGGTTTTACGCGTCCTCGGCCATCTTTTCGGCCTTGGCGACCGCTTCGTCGATCCCGCCGACCATGTAGAAGGCGCTTTCGGGAAGGTGGTCATACTGGCCGTCGACCACCGCCTTGAACGAGGCGACGGTGTCTTCGACCTGGACGAACTTGCCGGAGATGCCGGTGAA
>Ga0307505_10002432_pt1 | contig 12949 bp, 13 predicted proteins | sample 23_S_MG_FD_202183 | JGI IMG/M metagenome (GOLD analysis project Ga0307505, IMG submission 202183) | Soil microbial communities from Populus trichocarpa stands in riparian zone in the Pacific Northwest, United States - 23_S | ecosystem: Environmental > Terrestrial > Soil > Riparian zone > Trees...
GCAGGAGCGTGTGCTGCCGGTGGTGCGGGCCCTCGCCGCCGCCGGCGCGGTCGTCAGCATCGACACGATGAACGCGTCCACCGCGGTCGCGGCCGTCGCGGCGGGTGCGCGGATCGTCAACGACGTATCGGGGGGTCTGGCCGATCCCGATCTCCTGGCGGCTGTCGCGCCGACGGGTGCCGACGTCGCGCTGAGCCATTGGCGCGGGCCGTCGGCGGACATGTATGCGCGCGCCGCGTACACCGACGTGGCGACGGAGATCGTGTCGGAGCTCGCCGGGCGGATCGAGGCGGCGGCCGCCGCCGGCATCGCGCCGTCGCGGCTGATCATCGATCCCGGCATCGGTTTCGGCAAGAGGGGTGAGCAGAACTGGGCGGCGCTGCGCGGGATGGACCGTCTCATCAGCCTCGGCCCGCGTGTGCTCGTCGGGACGAGCCGGAAGCGGTTCCTCGCCCAGGCGCTCGCCGACGACCCGGATGACTTCGCCGCGATCACGGACGAACGCCGTGATCTGGCGACGGCCGTGACAAGCGTCCTCGCCGCGCAGGCGGGGGTCTGGGCGGTGCGCGTGCACGACGTCGCCGCCACGCGCGACGCGCTCCTCGTCGCGAAGAGCTGGGAGGGGGAGAGCCGATGGGCGTCGCCGATGAGATCACGCTGACCGGTCTGCGCGTCTTCGGCCGCCACGGCGTCTACGACGAGGAGCGCCGGCTCGGGCAGGACTTCCTGATCGACGTCACGCTGCACGTCGACACCCGCGCCGCGGCCGCGAGCGACGACGTCGCCGACACCGTGCACTACGGCGAGATGGCGGAGCAGATCGCGGCGATCGTCGCGGGGGAGCCGGTCGACCTCCTCGAGACCCTCGCGGCGCGCATCGCCGACCACCTGCTCGCGATCGGCCTCGTCGACCGGGTGCGCGTCACGGTGCATAAGCCCGACGCACCGATTCCGCTGTCGTTCGCCGATGTCGCGGTGACGATCGAACGCACGCGGGAGCCGCGATGAACCGGCGCCTGGCGGAGGGCTTCTCCGGCGACGTCGTGCCCGTCGACCGGCCGCCGGTCGAGGCCGTCGTGGCGCTCGGCGCGAATCTCGGCGATCGCGACGCGACGATCACGGCGGCGATCGAGGATCTCGCCCGACTGCCGCTCGTCGAGGCCGTGCGCGTATCGGCGCCGATCGAGTCCGTCGCGGTCAAGCCGGAAGGGCCGGATGCCTCGGCCCCCGCCTATCTCAACGCCGTCGCACTCGTCACGACGCGTCTCGCCCCCTCGGTGCTCCTCGGCTACCTCCACGCGATCGAGGAGCGCCACGGCCGCGAACGGCAGGAGCGCTGGGGCGATCGCACGCTCGACCTCGACCTCATCGCGTACGGGAGCGTCCGCAGCGACGACCCGCGCCTCCTGCTGCCGCATCCGCGCGCGGTCGAGCGCGACTTCGTGCTCGTGCCGTGGCTCTCGGTCGATCCCGACGCGACGCTCCCGGGTGTCGGCCGGGTGGATGCCGCTCTCGCACGACTGCGAGGGGACGCGTGAAGCGCACGGGAGCCGGCGTCCTGATCGTCGCAGGGCTGCTCGGTGTGATCGCGGGCTTCCTGCTCGACCAGGTTCTGACATCGTCGGGACGGCCCACGTTCACCCCCGCGGTGACCCTCCCGATCCTGCTGGTGCTGCTCGGAGGGGCGGTGCTGGCGCTCGCCGTGCCGATCCGTCGTGCCACGCACGGACCGGTGCCGAGGCCGGTCAACCCGTTCCGCGCGGTGCGGGTCGCGATACTCGCGAAGGCGTCGAGCATCGTCGGCGCGGTGGTCGGCGGCCTCGCGCTCGGTCTGCTTCTCTTCGTCGGGACCCGACCCGTCGCACCCTCGGTAGGCTCGATGGGGACGCTGATCGCGACGGCCGTCTGCGGTGCTCTCCTCGTGGCGGCCGCGCTGGTCGCGGAGCACCTGTGCACCATCCGGAAGGACGACGATGACGAACAGCCCGGAGGAGACGGCGGACTCGAGCCCCGTATCCACGGCCATTGACGAGTCGAGCGGCACGTTCGAGCGCCTGGTCGAGCCGCGATCCGAGAACCGCCTCGTGCTCGAAGCCGGGGTGTGGCACCAGATCTCGCCGAAGTACGTGTGGGTGCAGTTCATCTCGACGGGGTCGTTCCTGCTGATCACCGTCGCGGCGATGCTCGTACTCGCGCTCGTCCTGCATCAGACGTGGGTGTGGATCCCGGGCGGCATCCTGACCGTCATCCTGGTCTGGACGCTCGCGATCCTCCCGCGCCAGGCGCGCTCGATCGGCTACCAGCTGCGCGATGACGACCTCGTGTTCCGCCGGGGCATCCTGTGGCAGCGGATCGTCGCCGTCCCCTACGGCCGCATGCAGCTCGTCGACATCACTCACGGGCCGCTCGATCGCGGCTTCGGCATCGCGCAGCTGAAGTTCGTGACCGCCGCCGCGGCGACCGGCGTCGTCATCCCCGGCCTCCCCCAGCAGACGGCCGAGACGCTGCGCGACCACCTCATCGCCGTCGCCGAGAGCCGGCGCACGGGCCTATGACCGACTCGGCCCTGCCGCACGCGGCTCCTCCGCGAGCCCTGGTGCGCTCCCCCCTCAGCGACGGCGAGTGGCACCGCCTCCATCCGCTCACGCCGCTGCTCCGCGGCGGCCTGGTGCTGCTCGTGGTCATCGGGATCATCGTCGCCAACCTGCGCGACCGGCTCTTCATCCTCTTCGTGCCGTGGTTCGCGCCCGGCTTCGAAGACGAGGCCGCCGAGTGGGAGGGCACCGGTGATCCGATCGACTTCGTCGTCGCCAACAACCTCTACCTCCTCGCCGCGCTGAGCGTGCTCGGCGTTCTCGTCGTGCTCATCGCCGTCTTCTACACGTCGTGGCGCTTCCACACCTTCCGGATCACCGACGACGACGTCGAGGTGCGCAGCGGCATCCTCTTCCGCACGCAGCGGCGGGCGCCGCTCGACCGCGTTCAGGGCGTGAACCTCACGCGGCCGATGATCGCGCGACTGCTCGGCATGGCCAAGCTCGAGGTGGTCGGCGCGGGCGCCGACGCGAACGTCAAGCTCGAGTACCTCTCGACCTCCAACGCCGAGGCGGTGCGCGCCGACATCCTTCGGCTGGCCTCGGGGCGCCGGCTGTCGGATGCCGCGGCCGCCGCCGGGGAGACGGTCCGCCCCGGTGGTCGCGTCGCCGCGCTCGGTCACACGGTCGGCCGTGAGATCACCGGCCTCATCGAGGGCCCCGAGGCGCCCGTCGACGTGCCCGACTCCGTCGTCAGCATCCCGGTCGGCCGGCTCGTGGCATCCCACATCGTCAGCATGTCGACCGTCGCGCTCATCGCCGCCGCCGTCGCCGTGGTGATCGGGCTCTCGCAGGGCGTCACCTGGATCCTGTTCGGCTTCGTGCCCGCCCTGATCGGCTTCGCGGCCTACTGGGTGCGTTCGATCCTGCGGTCCCTGCGCTATTCGATCGCCCCCACACCCGACGGCGTGCGGATCACGTTCGGCCTGCTGACCACGATCACCGAGATCGTGCCTCCCGGACGGGTGCACGCCGTCGAGGTGACTCAGCCGATCCTGTGGCGTCCGGCGGGATGGTGGACGATTCGCATCAACCGGCTCACGGGCCGCAGCTCGACCGACACCACCACCGACCAGTTCACGACCGTGCTGCCGGTCGGCACGGCCGCCGACGTGGAGCGCGTGCTCAGGCTGCTGCAGCCGGGAGTGCCGGATGAGGAGTGGCAGCTCATCGTGCAGCAGGGCATCCTCGGCCCGGGAGACGGCGACACGTTCACCAACACGCCCCGGCGAGCGTGGTGGATCCGTCCGTTCTCGTTCCGCCGCAACGGCTTCCGGCTCACCGACGACCTCCTGCTGCTGCGCCGGGGGGTCGTCTGGCGCAAGCTCGCGATCCTGCCGCTCGCGCGCCTGCAGAGCCTGGGACTGCACCAGGGGCCGCTCGATCGGATGTCGCGCGTCGCGTCTGCGCGAGCGCACGTCGTGACCGGTCCGGTCTACGCCCACCTCGCCGCGATCGATCGCGACGCCGCGCTCGAGCTGTTCGCCGACGTCGCGCGCGGCACGGTGCGCGCCGCCTCGGGTGATCGCACCCACCGGTGGGCGCAGGAGCCCGACGGGACGGAACCGCCGGTGAGCCCCGTCCCGCCCGCGGACTCGGCGCCCGCCGAGCTGGAGGAGCCGTTCGCCGAACCGGAGCAGCGCGCATGAACCGCGACGGACGCCTCGGTGTCGGCATCATCGGCGCCGGCCGGGTCGGGCCGCTCGTCGGCGCGGCGCTCGCGGGCGCGGGCCACGCCCTCGTCGGGATCACGCCGGGATCCGATCCCGAGCGCGTCGAGGCGATCCTTCCCGGGGTCCCCACGCTCGACGCGACGGAGGTCGCGCGACGCAGCGAGCTCGTCATCGTCGCGGTCCCGCACGACCAGCTCGAAGGCCTCGTCGCAGGACTCGCCGCCGTGGGCGCGTGGCAGCCGGGGCAGCTCGTCCTGCACACCGATCCCGGGTTCGGCACCGGCATCCTCGCCCCCGCCGTCGCGCAGGGCGCGATCCCGCTCGCGGTGCACCCCGCGATCGTGTTCACGGGAACGTCGATCGACCTCCGGCAGCTCACCACGGCATACGCGGCGGTCACAGCGCCCGCACCCGTGGTGCCCATCGCGCAGGCGCTCGCCGTGGAGCTCGGCTGCGAGCCGGTGGTCATCGCCGAGGACGACCGCGCCGCCTACGCGGAAGCCGTCGGCGCTGCGACCGAGTTCTCGCGCTCGATCGTGCGGCAGGCCGCCGAGCTGCTGAGCGAGGCGGGCGTGCCGAATCCCGGTGCGTTCCTCTCGACGCTCGTCCACTCCACGATCGACCACGCACTCGCCGACGCGGGGGCCGCGGAGCCGGGCGATCCCACCGCCACGCTCGACGGATGATCACCGGTTCATCGACAGCGCTCCCCACCGGTCGTTGAGCGAGGAGCAACGTCGATCGGGTGCCGCCCCACCGGTCGTTGAGCGAGGAGCAACGTCGATCGGGTGCCGCCCCACCGGTCGTTGAGCGAGGAGCAACGTCGATCGGGTGCTGCCCCACCGGTCGTTGAGCGAGGAGCAACGCGACGAGACGAAACGACGCCGCCGATAGACTTGGCTGACTTTCCGAGGAGCCCCCCGCGATGACCGATACGCCCACGCCTGCGCCCGCCGACGCATCCGAGCCGACCGACGAGGAGATCTCCGAGCAGAAGGCCGTCCGACTGGCCAAGCGCGAGCGACTCATCGCCGAGCGAGCGGATGCCGCGGGCGGCGCGTATCCCGTGAGCCTGCCGATCAGCGACACGATCCCGGCTCTGCGCGAGCGTTTCGGCGACCTCGAGGCGGGCGCCGAGACCGGTGAGACGGCTGCCGTCGCCGGGCGCATCGTGTTCAGCCGCAACACCGGCAAGCTCTGCTTCGCCACCCTCCAGGCGGGCGACGGGAGTCGCATCCAGGCGATGGTGTCGCTCGCGGCCGTCGGCGACGAGTCGCTCCAGGAGTGGAAGGAGCTCGTCGACCTCGGCGACCACGTGTTCGTCAAGGGCGAGGTGATCTCGAGCCGCCGCGGCGAGCTGTCGATCATGGTCTCGGAGTGGCAGATCGCCGCCAAGGCCGTGCTGCCGCTGCCGAACATGTACGCCGAACTGAGCGAAGAGACCCGCGTGCGCAGCCGCTTCCTCGACCTGATCGTGCGCGACCGCGCGCGCGACACCGTCGTGGCGCGCGCGAAGACGAACGCGAGCCTGCGCGAGACGTTCGCGAGCCACGGCTTCCTCGAGGTCGAGACCCCGATGCTCCAGGTGCAGCACGGCGGGGCGTCCGCCCGCCCGTTCATCACGAACTCGAACGCGTTCGACGCCGACCTGTTCCTGCGCATCGCGCCCGAGCTCTTCCTCAAGCGCGCCGTCGTCGGCGGCATCGACCGGGTGTTCGAGATCAACCGCAACTTCCGCAACGAGGGCGCCGACTCGACCCACAGCCCCGAGTTCGCGATGCTCGAGGCCTACCAGGCGTACAGCGACTACAACGGCATCGCCGACCTCACGCAGGAGCTCATCCAGAACGCCGCGCTCGCCGTCGCCGGGTCGACCACCGTCACGTGGGCCGACGGCACCGAGTACGACTTGGGCGGGCAGTGGGAGCGGCTGTCGATGTACGGGTCGCTCTCCGAGACGTCCGGTCGCGAGGTCACGCCCGAGACCTCGCTCCCCGAGCTGCTGGCCTTCGCGGCCGAGGCCGGGGTCGAGGCTCCGCCGCACGCGACGCACGGCAAGCTCGTCGAAGAGCTCTGGGAGCACTTCGTCAAGCCCGGTCTCACACGCCCGACGTTCGTCATGGACTTCCCCGTCGACACCAGTCCGCTCGTGCGCGAGCACCGGTCGATCCCCGGCGTCGTCGAGAAGTGGGACCTCTACACCCGCGGCTTCGAGCTGGCCACCGGATACTCCGAGCTCGTCGATCCCGTCATCCAGCGCGAGCGCTTCGTCGAGCAGGCCAAGCTCGCCGCGCGCGGCGACCTCGAGGCCATGCGCATCGACGAGGAGTTCCTGCGCGCCCTCGAGCACGGCATGCCGCCGACCGGTGGGATGGGGATGGGCATCGACCGCCTGCTCATGGCGATCACGGGGCTCGGCATCCGCGAGACGATTCTCTTTCCGCTGGTCAAGTAGTCGATCAGCGGCCTCTGGTCCGGTCGTTGAGCGACGAGCGGAGCGAGGAGACGAAACGCGATGCGCAGAGGCTGGACCGGGCGTTTCGTCTCGCTTCGCTCGCTCAACGACCGGTATGGCTCGACGACCGGGATCGCTCGACGACCGGGATCGCTCGACGACCGGGTTCACCCGCGCCGGAATGCCCAGTCGGGCAGGTGCCCGGCGTGGACGAACGAGAGAACGATCTCGCTCAGTCCGTGCTCGGGTTCGATCGCGCACGCCTCGAGCGCGTACACCTCGGCGTGCGTGGAGCGTCCGAGCGCCCACGACAGCCACGCGCACATCGCGAGCGCGCCGGGTCGCAGGTCACGCGGCGCGTTCGCGGCGACGTGGCGAACGAGCAGCAGCGCGTGCTCGAGCCGGTCGGCGTCGGGCCGGTCGCCCTCGCCCCACAGCTGCATCGCCAGGTGGGCCGGATACTCCTCGCCGTCCTCCCACCGCAGCTGCGCGTCGAACGCCTCGTCCCCGGCGGCGAGGGTGCCGCTCCACTGGACGAGCGCGATGTCCCGCAGGGAGGGGCGCGCCAGGCACCAGATGAGCATGGCGGCGTCGTACGGCTCGAGCCGATCGGGTCGCCACGTGAGCGCCCGCTCGAACAGCGTGGGCAGATCGTCGAGCGCGCACACCGCCGCGAGGGCGCGCGGGTCGACGCGACCCGTGTCGTCGGGGTCGGATGCCGCGACCGCCGCATCCGACCTGTCCGCCGAGGCCGCCTCGCGGTCGGCCGGTGCACCGTGTCCGCGTCGCGCTGCGGGGCGGGTCTCCTCGGTGCCGCACAGCACCGAGACGGCGCGCGCGAAGGCGTCGTGGGCGAGGGCGACCAGCTCGGTCTGTGCGGGCTCGACATCGGGCAGCATCGCGCCCGATGCCTGGTCGCCGTCGGGATCGGGCAGTCCGGCCACCGTCGCCGAGCCGGGGGCGAGGTCGGACAGCGGCCTGCCGTCCTGCGGGCATCGGGGATCGAGGTACGACCCCCAGCCGTCCACGGCGACGCACAGCGCATCGGTCAGGTGCAGGCCGCACGCGTCGGCGCGGCGTGCGAGCGCGTCGACGAGGCCGCGCTGCGGCATCCCCTCGTTCTCGGCGAAGCGCTCGTCGGCATATGCGATCGCGGCGACGGCATCGGCCTCGGGAAGCCGGCACGCCATGCCGATGACTGTCGCGGCGACGCGGTCGATCTCGTCCGGCTCGCCGTACGGAAGGTCGAAGCGCATGGCCCCGAGGCTGCGCGAACCCGCGAACGGGATCAGGACGAGACTGCGTGCGGGGACGTAGCCGAGCATCCGCGGGACGAGGGACAGGAACTCCGCGGGGCCCGCGGCTTTGATGATGGTCGTCATCGCACGAGCGTCCCCGCCGCGTCCCGGCGTGTCGCGGCTGTCCACAGCCCGGACCTTCGGCGGCCGTGAGAGAGCGGGCGGGGGAGGAGGCGGTGCGCGCCGCGTATCCTTGGAGCATGGACGATTACTGGACCGCAGTGGTGTGGACGCTGCTTCCGACGGTGGTCGTCAGCACGATCTTCTTCTTCGTGCTGCGCAGCGTGATCCGCGCCGACCGCAATGAACGACGCGAGTACGCCCGCATCGAGGCGCAGGAGCGCGCCAAGCGCGGACTGCCGCCCGTCGCCGTCGCCTCCGAGTCGCCCGCCGCCTCCGAGCGCTGACCGCGGTCCCCACTACGCTGGGGCACACGCCGTCGGATTCGAAGGAGCAAGGGTGATCACCATCACGTTCGATGCGACGTGGTGGCTGGTGCTGGTGTTCATCACCGATCTGGTGATCCGCATCGCCGCGATCATCATCGTCCCGCGCAATCGACGCCCCACCGCGGCGATGGCCTGGCTGCTCGCGATCTACTTCATCCCGATCATCGGCGTCTTCCTGTTCCTGCTGATCGGCAACCCGCGCCTGCCGCGCAAGCGCCGGCGCAAGCAGGAGCGCATCAACGACTACATCCACGACACGAGCGACTCGCTCGACTTCGGCACCCTCCGGCCGCATGCGCCGGACTGGTTCACCTCGCTCGTGACGCTGAACCGCAACCTCGGCGCGATGCCGCTCGCGGGCGACAATGCGGCGCACATCATCGCCGACTACCAGGAGAGCCTCGACGCGATGGCGGACGCCATGCGCGACGCGCAGCACTACGTGCATGTCGAGTTCTACATCCTGCAGGCCGATGCCGCGACCGACAACTTCTTCCGCGCCCTCGAAGAGGTGTGCGCGCGGGGCGTCACGGTCCGCGTCCTGCTCGATCACTGGGCGAACCGCGGCAAGCCGTTCTACAAGAAGACCCTCAACCGCCTCGACGCGATGGGTGCCCAGTGGCACCTGATGCTCCCCGTGCAGCCCTTCAAGGGCAAATACCAGCGACCAGACCTGCGCAACCACCGCAAGCTCCTCGTCGTCGACGGGCGCATCGCGTTCACCGGATCGCAGAACGTGACCGACTCGACGTACAACCTGAAGAAGAACATCAAGCGCGGTCTTCACTGGGTCGACCTCATGGTGCACATCGAGGGCCCGGTCGTGGCATCCGTCAATGCCGTCTTCCTGTCGGACTGGTACAGCGAGACCGACGAGGTGCTCAGCGACGAGATCGACCTGTTCGACGTCAAGTCCGGACCGGGTGATCTCGACTGCCAGATCGTGCCGTCCGGGCCCGGGTTCGAGTTCCAGAACAATCTCAAGCTGTTCGCCGGACTGCTCTACGCCGCGCAGCGCAAGATCATCGTCGTGAGCCCGTACTTCGTGCCCGATGAGGCGCTGCTGCTCGCTATCACGACCGCGTGCCAGCGCGGCATCCATGTCGAGCTGTTCGTGTCGGAGGAGGGTGACCAGGCCCTCGTCTACCATGCGCAGCGCAGCTACTACGAGGCGCTGCTGCGGGCCGGCGTGAAGATCTGGATGTACCAGCGGCCGTTCATCCTCCACTCCAAGTCGATGACGATCGACGACGAGGTGGCCATCGTCGGGTCGAGCAACATGGACATGCGGTCGTTCGGTCTCAACATGGAGATCTCGATGCTCGTGCGCGGCGAGGAGTTCGTCCGCGAGATGCGCGCGGTCGAAGACGGGTACCGTGCGCTCAGCCGCGAGCTGACGCTCGAGGAATGGGAGAAGCAGCCGCTGCGCTCGACGGTGCTCGACAACCTCGCGCGCCTCACGTCCGCGCTGCAGTGAGCATTCTCCCGGTGATTCGTGACCTTCGCGTTATCGGGTTGATGAGATTCCAGGGCCGGTTGCGACACCATAGGGGTGACGGGTGCCGCGGGGGTGCGGCATCCACGAATCGGAAGGCTCCTCGCATGACTCGTCGTTCTCCCCTGCTCGCCGCCGGACTCGGCCTGGCGCTTCTCCTGACCGGTGCGCTCTCGGCGTGTGCCACGCCCGCGGGCTCCGGCAGCACCACGCCGTCCGACCCGGGCGACGACACCGTGACCGAGGAGAGCGTCGAGGTCGAGCTCGATGCCGCGTGGCTCGACGAGGGGCGCATGGTCGGAATCGTGACCCAGGGTTCGTCGACCTGTGTTCCGATCGCGGAGGAGGCGACCCTCGAGGGCTCCGTGCTCAGTGTCACGCTCATCGACGCCGAAGCCGACCAGGTGTGCACGAGAGACCTCGTCCCGCGGGTGACGCTCGTCGGTGTGCCCGAGGGCGTCGACCCCGGGCAGGACCTCGAGGTCGAGGTCACCGGCGACGGATGGCACGGTGGCACCGACCTCGACGGCGTGCCCGGCCTCGCCGGCGGCGGCGTGACGGAGTATCTGCCGAGTGCCGGATGGACCGATGCCGAGGGTGAGTTCGTCATCCTGACGTGGGGATCGTCGTCGTGCGCCCCCGCGATCGAGGCGACCGAAGCGACCAGCGCGACCGAGGTGACCGTGACCTTCGTCACCCCGCCGGCCGACCAGGTCTGCACGATGGACATGGCACCGCGCGGTGTCGTGGCCTGGGTCGACGGCATCGAGGACCAGGACGCCGAGACCTTCGCGATCCTCACCGGCGCCGAGTTCGACAACGTGCGCATCCCGATCATCGCGAACTGACACGACGGAGAGACCGGATGCCTCGGCCGAGGCATCCGGTCTCAGCACGAGTGTTCGCGTCGCAGGACGCTCGGGAGATCCCGGGCGCGTCGGCGCCGTTCGCTCGGCGTGTCGGACCGCCGATCCTGCGAGCCGAACGGCGGCGCGAGCTGGGCGCGCGCGGATGCCGCGCTCAGGTGTCCGCGCGGACCAGCAGCTCGCCGATCTCGCAGTCGAGGGCGCGACACACCGCGGACAGCGTCGAGTAGCGGATCGCGCGAGCCCGGTCGTTCTTGAGGATCGACAGGTTCACCACCGACACCCCGACGAGCTCGGACAGGCGGGTGAGGGTCATCCCGCGCTCCTCGAGCAACTCGTCGAGCCGGCAGTGCACCCCGGACGGCCCCTCGTCCTCGGCGGGGGTCATACGAGGAGGTCCGTGTCTCGCTGGAGCCGGTCGCCCACCGAGAACGCGGTCGTGACGATCGACCCGAGGAAGGCGATCCCGAACCACTGAACGAAGTCGACGGTGAGGATGGCGTTGTCGAACGTGCGTTCCGAGATCCAGGCGAAAGCGCCGTTCGCTCCCATGTTCGCGAGGAACGGCGCCATGATGAGGCCGAACAGCGCGGCGCCGGTCGCGGCCGCGACGAGCGCGGTGTGGCGGCGGCTGAAGAGGCGGCCGTGGAGCACGCCCCACACGAGGAGGAGCAGGCTGCCGACGCCCACCGTCACGGACGCGACGACGACGATCGGCTCGAGCACGAGCGCGACGACGGACGCCACCGGGAGCTCTTGCGGGAGCAGGAACGCGGTCTCGAGCTCGACCGTCACGGCAGAGCCGTCGGGTCCGATCGGCGCCTCCGCGGGCGTTCCGGTGAAGTGGGCGAATACGCGCACATCGTGATTGCCGGCCACCTCGATGATGCGCAGGACCGCCCGAACGATGGTCCACCCGACGAACCCCGCGCCGAGCAGGGCGTAGAACCACATGGCCGAGGCATCCCATCGAGACCAGACCTTCGTCCGCGAGACGTCTTCCGACATCGGAATCACCGTCCTTATCGATAGTCGTTGTTATCGAAAAACGATATGGTTAGCGGATGCCGTACGTCAACCCTTCGACAGGCTCAGGGACCGAGGGGGTCGCGGCTCAGGGTCGGCCGGGATCGGTATGCCCATGGCGAACACGGGCTTGCGGCATCCGCCCTCTCGTTACCCTCGATGTAAGGCGCGCCGGGCCAACGACTCTGCGCTCCCTGAAGGAGTGAACGATGTTCGAGAGATTCACCGACCGTGCCCGTCGTGTGGTCGTCCTCGCCCAAGAAGAGGCGAAGATGCTCAACCACAACTACATCGGCACCGAGCACATCCTGCTCGGGCTGATCCACGAGGGCGAGGGAGTCGCCGCCAAGGCGCTGGAGTCCCTCGGCATCTCGCTCGACGCCGTGCGCGAGCAGGTCCAGGACATCATCGGCCAGGGCCAGCAGCAGCCGACCGGGCACATCCCGTTCACCCCCCGCGCCAAGAAGGTGCTCGAGCTGTCGCTGCGCGAAGCGCTGCAGCTGGGCCACAACTACATCGGCACCGAGCACATCCTGCTCGGGCTCATCCGCGAGGGCGAGGGCGTCGCCGCGCAGGTGCTCGTCAAGCTCGGCGCCGACCTCAACAAGGTGCGCCAGCAGGTCATCCAGCTCCTCTCTGGCTACCAGGGCAAGGAGCCGGCGGCCGTCTCGGGCGCCGCGCACGACAACCCGCAGGCCGCTCAGGGCGGCTCGCAGGTGCTCGACCAGTTCGGCCGCAACCTCACGCAGGCCGCGCGCGACAACAAGCTCGACCCGGTGATCGGGCGCGAGAAGGAAATCGAGCGCGTGATGCAGATCCTGTCGCGCCGCTCCAAGAACAACCCCGTGCTGATCGGCGAGCCGGGTGTCGGCAAGACCGCCGTCGTCGAGGGGCTCGCGCAGGCGATCGTGAAGAACGACGTGCCCGAGACGCTCAAGGACAAGCAGCTCTACTCGCTCGACCTCGGTTCGCTCATCGCCGGCTCCCGCTACCGCGGCGACTTCGAGGAGCGCCTCAAGAAGGTCACCAAGGAGATCCGCACGCGCGGCGACATCATCGTCTTCATCGACGAGATCCACACGCTCGTCGGCGC
>Ga0307505_10002433_pt1 | contig 12947 bp, 13 predicted proteins | sample 23_S_MG_FD_202183 | JGI IMG/M metagenome (GOLD analysis project Ga0307505, IMG submission 202183) | Soil microbial communities from Populus trichocarpa stands in riparian zone in the Pacific Northwest, United States - 23_S | ecosystem: Environmental > Terrestrial > Soil > Riparian zone > Trees...
TCCTCGGGCGTCGGCTCGCGGCCGATCTCGTGCAGCATCTGCCGGCTCGTGCGCACGATCTTGTTGATGGTCTCGATCATGTGTACGGGGATGCGGATGGTGCGCGCCTGGTCGGCGATGCTGCGCGTGATCGCCTGGCGGATCCACCAGGTGGCGTAGGTCGAGAACTTGTAGCCGCGGCGGTACTCGAACTTGTCGACCGCCTTCATCAGGCCGATGTTGCCTTCCTGGATGAGGTCGAGGAACTGCAGGCCGCGGTTGGTGTATTTCTTGGCGATGGAGATGACGAGGCGGAGGTTCGCCTCCACCATCTCCTTCTTCGCCTGGCGCGCCTCGCGCTCGCCCTTCTGCACCATCGAGACGATGCGGCGGTACTCCGTGATCTCGAGGCCGGTCTCGGTCGCAAGCGCGTGGATGTGCTGGCGCAGGTCGCGGATGCGCTCGCGCTCGGTGCCGACGAAGCCGCGCCAGCCCTTGCCGCCGAGCTTGGAGGTGCGCAGCAGCCACTTGGGGTCGAGCTCGGAGCCGAGATAGTTCTTGAGGAAGTCCTCGCGCTCGACGCCATGGCTTTCGGCGAGGCGCATGAGGCGGCCTTCGTTGCCGACGAGGCGGCGGTTGATGTCGTAGAGCTGCTCGACGAGGCTGTCGATGCGCGCCTGATTGAGCGACAGCGACTTCACGTCGAGGATGATCTCTTCTTTCAGCTTCTTGTAGCGGCGCTCCTGGCTTGGCGAGAGCGACTCGTTTTTCAGCTTGTTCTCGACGTTCTGGTCCTGCAGCCGGCGCAGCTTTTTATAGTTGTCGGCGACCTTGTCGAAGGTCTCGACCACTTTCGGCTTCAGCTCCGCTTCCATCGCGGCGAGCGAGACGGCGTTCTCCATCTCCTCGTCGTCGTCGACGTCGCCTTCGGGCTGGCCGTCGGGGCGGCCGTCATGGCGCTGCGGCCCGCGGTTGGGTTGCGGCTGCGCGGCGGCGGCCGGCTGCTGCTCTTCCGTGCCGCGCTCGGGCGGGGCCATCATGCCGTCGTCGGCGGCGGCGGCGGCCTGCGGGTCCTCGGGGTTGGCGGCCGCCGCCATCTGGTTCTTGGCGTCGGGACCGGCGTAGGTCGCCTCGAGATCGATGATGTCGCGCAGCAGCGCCTTGCCTTCGTTCAGCTCGTCGCGCCAGACGATGATCGCCTGGAAAGTGAGGGGGCTTTCGCACAGGCCCGCGATCATCGCCTCGCGGCCGGCCTCGATGCGCTTGGCGATCGCGATTTCGCCTTCACGCGAGAGCAACTCGACCGAGCCCATCTCGCGCAGATACATGCGCACGGGATCGTCGGTGCGCTCCGACGGCGTCGACTTCTCGGCCTTCGTGAGCGCCTTGGGCGAGGTCTCGACGAGATCGCCGCCCTCGTCGTCGTCATCGTCGTCGTCCGCCTCTTCGGCTTCCTCGGACTCAATGACGTTGATGCCCATGTCGTTGAGCATCGAGAGCACGTCCTCGATCTTCTCGGAGTTCACTTCCTCCGAGGGCATGACGGCGTTCAGTTGATCGTAGGTGACGTAGCCGCGCTTCTTCGCGCCCTTGATCATCTTCTTGACGGCGACGTCGGAAAGATCGAGCAGCGGGCTGTCGCCGCCTTCGTCCTCGTCCTTGGCGGCGGCGGGCGGCACGCCGCCCTTGGCGGCGGCGGCGGTCGCGGCCGCCATCGCGGCGCGGCGGATGTTCTCGACGCCGGCAGCGGTGCGCGCTTCCTCGGTGGCGAAGGTCTTGCCCGACTTCACGAGCTTCAACGGCGGCGGAGACTTGCCGGCCGGTTGCTGTTTTCCAACTTCTTTCACTGGCGACTGCTTACCTGTTTTCGGCGGCTGTGTTTTGACAATGGGTTGCTTCGCGGGCGGTTCCTTCGCGGTCGGCTTTTTCAGGTTCTTTGAACTGCCCGCCGCCGGCTTCGCTGTCGCTTTACTCATTGGAGCGGATGTTGCTCTCAATTTACTTGGTGCCGCGGACTTCGTCGTCGCCTTGTTACTCTTGGCAGAAAGATTCTTGTTCAATGAAGTATTTTTGGCAGGCGCTTTTGCCGCCGGCTTCGTGTCGGGCTTCTTCGCTGTGGTCTTGCTCGCCGGCTTGTTGACCGGCTTTGCGGATTTTTTGTCGGCGGACTTTGCGGCGGATTTATTGTCGCCACTTTTAGCCGACACGCTCTTCGTGCCGGGCTTGTCCGTTCCGCCGACGAGCGAGCGGATGAACTTCTTGACGCTGAATCCGGATTTTTCCGGCGCGGACTTCGCTGCCGGCTTTTTCGATTTATCGGTCGACTTCGTCGTGCTCTTCGAACTCACAGCAATCCTGCTCAGTTGCCCGCCGTGGGTCGGTCTTGTCACCGCGAATCGGTGAACAAGACGTTCCCATCCTACATGGATCGCGCAGGCCGCCCCGAAGAGGCGCCAAAGCCCTCAATCAATGCCTCGGTTCCGTCAAGCACGGTGAGGCGCTCCTGGACATCCTTGAGGCGGGCGAAATTGGCTTCGGTCGGGTCGGAGCCCAGTGCGCGCTCGGCTTCCTTGAGCTCCTTAGATAACGTGCGTTTTCGCCGATGCAAGCTCGCGATCTGGTGCCAGAAGGCGAGCACGTCCTCGGGCGCGGCATCGGCCCGTGCGGTCCAGTCGGATCGGTGCGAGATGGCACGTTCCATGCGTGCTTGAAGTTCCGACGCTCCCGACGCCGAAAGATGCGCCTGCAAGGACGGAAAGTCCTCGGCCGCGTCCGCCGCCATGGCATCGAGCAGCGCCCGGCGCAGCGCCTCGGCGTCCCGGCTCTGGAAATCGAGCTCGGCCAGCTCCTCGGCGTGCTCGCCCAGCAGCCACGGGTGGTTGATGAGGGTGAGCAGGATCAGGGCCTCGCGGGCAGGGACGCCGGCCTGGCCGCGGTGCGTGACCGAGCGCTGTGCGAATTGCGAACTACGGAGCGAGAGATTGGCAGGGCGCTCGGGCAGGCGGCGGTTCGGGCCGCGCAGCGCACCACGGGCTGCCGGCGAGTTGCGGTAAGGGGCGGGCGCGTTCGAGACCGGGGCAAATAGCCGCCCGAGCCGGGCCTGAAAATCCTCCCGGTAGTAGCGCCGCACGGTCTCGTCCTGGATGGCGCGCAGGAGTTCGCCGAGCCGCTGCTCGAGTGCCGCGCGGCGTTCCGGCGTGTCGAGCTGGGCTTCCGCGGTCTCGCGGATCCAGAGCATCTCGGCCAGCGGGCGGGCCTTGCCCAGCACCTCGGTCATCGCGTCCGCGCCCGCATTCCTGACGAGGTCGTCGGGGTCCTGGCCTTCGGGGAGCGTCGCGAACCGCAAGCTCTTGCCGGGTGCGAGCAGCGGCAGCGCGAGATCGACCGCGCGGAAGGCCGCGCGGATGCCGGCCTTGTCGCCGTCGAAGCAAAGGATGGGCTCCGGCGCCATGCGCCAGAGCAAGCCGATCTGGTCTTCGGTGAGCGCCGTGCCGAGCGGGGCGACGACGCCCTCGAAGCCGGCGGCGACGAGCGCGATCGTGTCCATGTAGCCTTCGACGACGACGAGCTGCTGGCCTTTTTGCGTTGCCGTGCGCGCGGGCGCGCCGTTGTAGAGCAGCCAGCCTTTGTGGAAGAGCGGCGTCTCCGGCGAGTTGAGATATTTCGGCTGCACGTCGCCGAGCGCGCGGCCGCCGAAGCCGACGATACGGCCCTTGAAGTCGTGGATCGGAAACATCGCGCGTTCGCGGAAGCGGTCGAACGGCACGGGGATGTCGTCGCCCGCGATCAGGAGCCCCGCCTCGACCATGTCCTCGACGGGGATTTTTTTCGCGCCCAGAAATTCCTTCAGCGCGAAGCGCTCGGCGGGCGAATAGCCGATGCGAAAGCGTGCGACCGTCTCCGGCGACAGGCCGCGGTCGGCGAGATAGCCGCGCGCCCGGGCGCCTGTGCGCGACTGCAAGCTCTCCTCGAAGAACTGCGCGGCGAGCTCGACAACCTCATAAAGCGTCTTGCGGCGCTCCTCGCGCCGCTCTTCCTCGGGCGACGACTGCGGCAGCGGCAGGCCGGCCTGCGCGGCGAGCCGCTCGACCGCATCGCGGAAGCTCACGCCTTCGGTCAGCATGACGAAATCGAAGATCGAGCCGTTCTTGCCGGACGAGAAATCGAACCACGCCTGCTTCTGGTCGTTCACAAAGAAAGAAGGGGTCTTTTCCGAATTGAACGGCGACAGCCCCTTCCATTCGCGGCCCGCTTTCTTGAGCTGCACGCGCGCGCGCACAACTTCGCTCACCGGCAGGCGTGCGCGGATTTCTTCAAGGAAGGAAGGCGGGAAGCGCATGATGCGTGAGCTCTCGGGGGTTCTCACATTATATGGGTGACGGGATCGGCCTCCGCTGGCCGGTTCGGCCGGTTATTCACAGGGAAGGGCGCTTTTCAACGGCTTTCGGTGGGCGGTTGTGGCGACCGCCCACGGCAGGGCCGTCTCCGCACACCTATATGTCAGGCGGGGAGCAACAGGAGCCTCAATTATGCGCGTCTTCGCCCTTTCTGTTCTCGCCGCCGTCCTTCTCGGCATCGCCGGTTGGTTCGGCCTCGGCGCCATCCAGGAATCCTCCGCCGACGCCTTCGCGACGAGTTCAACGCGGCTCGACCGGCAGGAAGCCGTCGATTTTTACGGGCGCGTGCCGGGCTGAGGTTCCCCTAAGGGGCCGAAAGGCAGTGAAAGGCACGGCCAACGCGTCAATTTCTGAACCGCGCCGGTATCGAATAGACTTGGCCTTGTGGGGAGCGCGGGCAAGCTCGACTGGAACGACCTGAGATATTTCCTCGCGGCCGTGCGTGCGGGCACGCTCGCGGGTGCTGCGCGTAATCTTGGCGTCAAGCACTCGACCATCGGCCGCCGATTGACGGCGCTGGAGCACGCGCTCGGCGGAGCATTATTTGCGCGCGGCCCGGAAGGATTGCAGCCGACAGCACTGGGCGAAAAGCTTGTGCCCACGGCCGAGGAGATGGAGCGGTCGGTCGGTGCGTTGCTGGCTCAAGCCGGCACGCAGACGACGCGCGTGCGTCTCGCGCTGCTCACCGGCTTCGTCGGCCTGTTCACGTCCCATATCGACCGCCTGACCCGCAGTCATCCGGAAATCTCGCTTGAGTTTATCAGCGGCAATCATCGCGCCGATCTGTTCAAGGATGAGGCGGAACTTGCGTTGCGAGCCGGACCTGTCGGCGACGAACGGCTGGTGATGCGCAAATTGACCGACATCGGGTGGTCCTTGTATGCGTCGGCTGAATATCTGCGCGATCATCCGCCGCCGAAAGATCCGCGCATTTTGACTGGCCACAAGCTGGTGGGTTTTGGCGAGAACCTGCGCGGCGTGCCCGGCGCGAAATGGATCGAGGCGCATGGCAAGGGCGCCGCGATCGTCATTCAGCTTCAGGACGCCGCCGATTTTGTCACGGCGGCGGCCACCGGAGTCGGACTTGCACTGCTGCCGTGCATCCTGGCGACCACGGACCCGCGCGTGATCCGGGTGACGCCAGAAGTGATCGGCCGGATGCCCCTGTCGCTGGTCTACCGGCGCGAAACACTTCTGGCGAAGCCCGTGCAGCACGTCGTGCGTTTCGTCCTCGACGTCATGCAGGAAGAGGCGAAGACGATCCACGGTTAGCTTACTGCGCGGCGTTCTTGCCGATGTGCCTGAACGGGCGCGGTTGTGCGTTGGCTTCTGCCTTTGGCTTGCGTGAAGCCGGTGCAAGGACCGGTGCGATCTTGATCTTCGCCGGTGCGATCACCGGCTTGAACGCACCCTGCTTCGGCGCGTTGCCGGTGTTCGCCTGCGGGGTCGCAATGCCGCCGGTGCAATGCACGCTCACATCGACCCAGTCGGTCGTGAGCGGGCTGCCCTGCGGAACGATCCGGTACTTGCGGTTCTCGGTTCTGGTGAAGGTGTAGGTCCTGGACCAGCGCTGCATGTAGAGGTTCTGTGCGACGGGTACCGCACTTGCGGCCGTCACCGAGGTGTCCTGATGGTCGCCGTTGTCGCGAAAATACTTGAAGTTATACGGCCCGGGGTAGTTCACGAAAAACTCGGCCATCACCACAACCGGCTTGCCGCACACGGGCCGCGCGGGGATCGTGTAGAGCTTCAGCTGCATCAGCGAGACTTTCGGCGGTGACTTGGGCTTCGCCTCGCACACGATCGTTGCGGGGACGCTTCCTTCTCGCGCGAACGAGTCGAGTCCGGTGCCAGGAGCGAATTGGTTCGTCGACAAATAGGTTACCTTCATTTGCAGCGGGATGGTGGTGTCGACCCGCTTTTCACCCGGGCCGTCATGTGAAGCGCACAGATCCTGTCCGAGCTTCTCCAGCGGCGCGAGATGGGCGCGGGTCATCGACATGCTGACATTGCCCGAGACGTGATCCACGTCATTCAGTTGCCGGCGCAGGCCGAAGTCAGGTCCATTGCCCTTGGTGATATGGCTGACCCGGACGTCGATCTGGCGAAGGCCCGACTGGACGCCTTTGATACCGGCCTCGTAGCTGACCGGCACGATCGTGCTTGCCGATTTCAGGCGATGGCCGCCGTCGACGTGCTGCATCACGAGCTGCACGGGACCGCCGAACTGGTTCACGTTCGACCTGATGAAGCCGTAAACCTCGAACGCATTCGCCGTGACGGCGGACGCGGACAAGATCGCGGCGGAGGCCGTAAACATCTTCATGTGCTTGAGCATTGGTCTCTCCCGACGCGGCCGGGGTTGAGGGCAAAATTGCCGCCCGTGTCGGGCGGGTAATTGGGCTCGTCAGCGGCGCCCGTCGATTCCCGAACTGCGCGCAAGGCTGTGCGAAATTGCACAGCCGGAATCTCGTACGGATTTCGGCCGGCGACAGCGGCTGACCGAAATGCAGAGCGCGCGGAGGTTCTTCTCCGCGCGCGATTCGGGGTCGAAGAGACTCAACGGTTGGGGCTAACGAGTCCCGTTGCTTGGCTGCGCACCGGCCGCGGGGTCCGGATTTGCGCGCTGTGCTCCTTCTCGCACTGGCTTATGCCGTTATCGATGCAGGGGTTTACGGCACTGTCATTCTTGTTCTTGTTGCAGGCCGCGACGACGCTATCGACGCATTTGCCGACGGCGGTCTGGCCAAGGGGGCCTGCTTGGATGGGCGTTGCGAGGGCCGCTGCAAGCACGCAGAAGATCGTCGCCGCGATTGCGAATTTGGTCATTGCTCTCTCCCGACAGCGGGCCGGGAAAGGCGCGGGATTGCGCCGGAACGGCCGCCCGTGTCGACGCGCTAAGTGAGGCCGCGTTCGCCCGGAGTCGATTCCCGAACTGCGCGCAGGGGTGTGCGAAATTGCACAGAGCCGAGAGGGGTGCCACGACTAGGCGGGCGGCAGATCGACCGGCTTGGCCTTGCGCGTCGGCCATGTCATGGCGACGACGCCGACCAGCACAAAGGCGAGGCCGAGCCATGTGCTCGCGAGCAGCACCTCCCCGAAGAAGATCATGCCGAACATCACGCCAAGCGGAATGCGCAAATAGGATTGCGACGTGACGCCGATCGAGCCGAGATTACGCAGCAGCCAGAAATAAATGACGTAAGCGATCGCGGTCGAGAAAACGCTGAGCGCGGCGAGCGCGGCCATCGACTCGGTGGAAGGCGAGAGCGTCCACGGCCGGTCGATGATGAGACTCGCCGGCACAAGCAGGAACGACGCGGTGATGAGCGTCACCGCCGACGGCGCGACCGGCCCGAGATGGTCGAAGCGCCGTCCGTAAATCGCGGAGCAGGCATAAGAGAGTGCGGCGCCGAGCAGCGCGAATTGTGCGACCAGGTCACGGCCGCCGCCGCCGAAGGCGCTCAAGCCGACAATCAGACAGATCCCCGTCAATCCGCTGATCACGCCGAAGAGCTTGCGCATGGTCGCGGGCTCGTGGCGCGTGATCGCCCAGGTGATGAAGAAAGCGAAGATCGGCGACGTGGAGCTGAGGATGACGGCGATGTTGACCTCGACCTGCGACTGCGCCCACGCAATCAGCGTGAAGGGGACCACGCTGTTCAGCATCGACTGAACGGCGAGTTGCCGGCGCGTGGTTGGGTCACGCGGCCACGGCACGCCGAGAATTCGCATCCAGAGCACGAGCAGCAGTCCTGCCAAGACCATGCGCACTGCGGTCAACGTCACCGGCGGGATCGTTGCGACCGTGAGTTTCAGGAATGTGTAGGACAGCGACCAGAGCGTCGCGAGCGTGAACAGGAGCAGGATCGCAACGCCGTAATTTGCGGCCGGGGCGGGGTGGTTCGGCGTCACGGGAGCGCTTTCGGCTGGCGGGGCGCCTGTTTCCGCCCGGTTCCCGGCCAAGTCAAGCAAGGTCATTATTTAGCGTTGACTTAATTAAGTATTGGCTTATATTCAGGGCCATGCAGGTCCTGTCAGCCCTTTCCGATCCCACGCGCCAGCGCATCGTCGAAATGCTGGCCGCCCGCGAGCTTTCAGCGGGGCAGATCGCGGCGAAGTTCGAGATGAGCGCGCCCGCCGTTTCGCAGCACCTGAAGGTGTTGAGGGACGCAAAGCTCGTGCGCGTGCGGGCGGAGGCACAGCGGCGGATCTACGCGCTCGACCGGGAAGGCTTCGAGGAAATGAACGAGTGGCTTTCCCGCATCCGCCGCTTTTGGAGCGGAAAACTCGATCTGCTCGAACAAGCGCTCAGGGACGACGGCCGGAAATCCACGCGGGGAAAAGCAGGAAGGAAAAAGTCATGAGTCAGTTGCTGGAACGCGATGGCGAAATTCTCGACGCAGGCACGATCCGCTTCGAGCGGCTGCTGCCCGGTCCGGTGGAGCGCGTGTGGGCATTCCTGACCGAGTCCGAGAAGCGCAAGCTGTGGCTCGCCGCGGGCGATTTCGAACTGAAACCGGGCGGCAAGACGACGCTCTTCTTCCAGCACAAGAACCTGTCGGCGAAACGCGGCACGCCCCCCGACGAATACAAGAAGATGGACGAGGAGGGCGGCGGCTTCGACGGCGAAGTGCTCCGCTGCGAAGCGCCGCGGCTCCTCGTCATCACATGGGGTGAAAAGCGCAGCTCCGAGGTGACGTTCGAACTGACGCCACAAACGAATGGCGAAGTGCTGCTCACGCTCACGCACACCCGCCTCGACAGGGAAGGCATGAAGAGCGTCGGCCCGGGCTGGCACACGCATCTCGGTGTTCTCGCCGAGCGGTTGCAGGGCCGCGAGCCGGAAAATTTCTGGGCCACCTTGCAGCAGGTGAGGGCGCATTACGGCAAGAAATTTCACTAGGAGTTCGATATGCGCGTACGACTGAACAGCATCGTGGTCGACGACCAGGACAAGGCCGTGAAGTTCTATACGGAGAAACTCGGCTTCGAGATCAAGACCGATATCCCCGCGGGCGGTGCGCGCTGGATCACGCTTGTTCCGCCCGACGAGCGGGACGGGCCGGAACTCGTGCTTGAGCCTTCGGGTTACGACTTCGCCACGGCTTTCCGCCGGACGCTGCGTGAGAAGGGCATTCCCTTTACGGCACTCGCGTCCGACGACGTGCAACAAGAATATGAGAAGCTGAAATCGCGCGGCGTCGTCTTCACCGCGCCGCCGAGCAAGGTGGAAGGTTTTCCGGCGATGGCGACCTTCGACGATACTTGCGGCAACTACATCATGATGTACGAGATCGAGAGGAAGAAGTGATGCGGGGGCCTACCAGAGAGTAGGAGCGTATAATGGGTACAATCGAACGCCCACGCGAAGACGGTGAAGTCATCGACCGGCAAACGGTGCGGTTCAAACGGCTGCTGCCCGGCTCCATCGAGCGCATGTGGGCCTATCTGACAGAGCCTGAAAAGCGCGCGCAATGGTTCGCGGGCGGTCCGATGGAATTGCGTGAAGGCGGCAAGGCGACACTTTTCTTCCAGCACAAGAACCTGATGCAGCCGGGCGAGACGGCACCCGAGAGCTACAAGCAGGCGGTTGAAGGCCTTACGCACGACATCCTGATCACGCAGTGCGAGCCGCCGCGGCTGCTCGCCTACACATGGGGCGCGTCCGGTGAGAACTCAGAAGTGGTGTTCGAGCTTGAGCCGCAGGGCGACAAAGTGTTGCTGACCCTCACGCACCAGAAGCTGCCGAACCGCGAAGAGATGCGGGGCAACGCCGGCGGCTGGCACCTGCATCTCACGATGCTGACGCATCTGCTGGAAGGCACGCAGCCGCCGCGGTTCTGGGACACGCATGCGCTACTGGAAGAGAAATACAGGAAGCTCGTTCCGTAGCGCGGTGAAATCGGGTCGCTGCTGACGTTGCATCGTGCGAGCACCGTTCCGACAACGGAATGGAGACGAACATGCTCGCACTGGCCAACAAGGTTGCCATCGTCACCGGCGCCAGCTCCGGTTCGGTCGCGCCACCGCAAAACTTTTCACCGAAGAAGGAGCGAAGGTCGTCGTCGCGGCGCGTCGGCTGGCGGAGCTCAATGCGCTGAGGGCGATCCCGGGTCTCGCGCCGCTCGCCCGCGATGACGGTTATTACCGCTCGCTGAACAGCTTGCCGCCCTTCATCTTGAGCGTCTTCGGCGCTTCCATGATGGTGACGGTGACCGCGTTCGGGTCGGTGCCGAAATTCTTCACGACCGCGTCGGTGATGTCCTTCATGAGCGCGCGCTTCTGCTCCTGCGAGCGGCCTTCGGCGGCGTGAACGATGATCTCGGGCATGGTATGACTTCCTATGTTGTCATCGCCGGGCTTGACCCGGCGATCCTGATTTCGTTGGCACGGAGTTTCGATGATCGGGATGGCCGGGACAAGTCTCCGAAAGGGTCAGCGCGTGCGCGCCAGCGCCAGCCAAATCCCGCCGCCGATGAGAAATCCGCCCGAGATGCGCGACACGAGCTTGATGCGCGCCGGGGTGAGCAGCGTGTGGGCGCGGCCGGTGAGGACGGCGTACAGGCTGTCGAAGGTGGTGGCGACCGCCATGGCGGTGAGGCCGAGCAGCACGACCTGCCAGCCGTAATTGCCGTTCGGATCGACGAATTGCGGGATGAAGGCGCCGAACATCAGGAGCGCTTTCGGATTGCTCATCAACACGAGAAAGCCTTGCAGGAAAAATCCGCCGCGCGGCTTGGGCGTTTGCCTGGCGTCGCCGAGCGCGCCGGGATTGCGGATCAGTCTCCAGCCGAGCCAGACGAGATAGGCGGCGCCGATGAAGCGCACCCAATCGAACCAGTTGCCCATCGTCTCGATGATCGATGTCATGCCGACGAGAACGACGAGCATCATCGTCGCGAGGCCAAGTTGCGTACCCGCGACATTGAGCAGTCCGGCGCGGGTGCCGTGGGTGATGGAGTTCGCGACGATCAGGCTAACGGTGGGGCCGGGGACGATGACGACAATGAAACAGGCGAGGACGTAAGCGAGGTAGAGTTCGATGGACATGGGGCGCCCCTGACGAGGCGCCCCTTATATCACGCTTCAGGGACTAAGCCTTCCGCCAGAACGGGATGAGCGCGGCAACGCGGTCGCGATATTGCCGGTACTCGTCGCCGAACTCGGCAATCAGGTCGCGCTCCTCCAGCCAGATGCCGACGAAAATGTAGGCCGTGGTGACGGCGGCGAACAGCAGGTGACCGACGGTCATCGTCGGCGCCGCCCAGAAGGCGATGATGAAGCCGAGATAGATCGGATGTCGCACCATTTTGTAGAGCACCGGCGTCTTGAAGTGTGGGTCGGGCATCTTGCGGCTGAAGAAACTGGCCGTCACCTGATGCAGGCCGAACAACTCGAAGTGGTTGATCAGGAAGGTCGCGAGCAGGAGCAGCGACCAGCCGAAGAAGGAAACGCCGAGCACGACCATCGCCAGCGTCGGGTCGGCGATCTGCCAGACGACGGTCGGGATCGGCCGCCAATGCACGAGGATCATGATCAGGGCGAGCGTCGCGAACAGGACATAGGTGCTGCGTTCGATCGAGGCCGGGATGAATTTCGTCAGCCAGCGCTTGAAGGGCTTGCGCGCCATGACGCTGTGCTGGACCGCGAAGACGGTCAGCAGCAGCAGATTGACGACGATGGCTTCGGTCAGCGGTACGACCGGGCCGGTGTCGATTGTTTTCGGCACGGCAACGCCGCTGACGAAGCCGATGGCGTAGGTAAACGCCGCGAGAAAGAGAAGATAGGATGCGAGGCCGTAGAGGAAGGAAAGTGTGCGACCCATGACGACTGCTCCTTTCGCCGGGCTGTACTTCACGGCCCTCGCGACTGGATATGCGGCAATCGGCAGACGGGGTCTTTGAGAGGAGCTTGATTTTTCCTTGAGAAGGTCCGCAATTTTCCGGCGGCTGGGTGCTACTTCAGCAGTTCCTTCACCAGCCCGCTCGCCTTGCCGAAGTCCATCTTGCCGGCATAGGCGGCCTTCAGCGCGGCCATGACCTTGCCCATGTCCTTCACGCTGGTGGCGTTCTCTTTCTTGATCACTTCCGCGATGGCGGCCTTGGCCTGGGCATCGTCCATCTGCTGCGGCAGGAATTCCTGGATGATCTTGATCTCGCCGCGCTCCTGGTCGGCCAGTTCCTTGCGGCCGCCCTTGTTGTAGAGCTCGACCGACTCCTGCCGCTGCTTGATCATCTTTTGCAGCAGGCCAAGGAGGTCGTCGTCGGTGAGCGCTTTTGAGGCCGTGCGTGCCTCGATGTCGGCGTTCTTGAAGGCGGCATTGACGAGGCGGAGCGTCGAGACGCGCAGCTTGTCGCCCGACTTCATCGCCGCCTTCATGCCGTCGTTGATTTTGTCGCGGAGCATAGGGGTCCCTTCCTTCACCTCTCCCCGCCCGCGGGAGAGGCCGGCTTCCGAGCGGAGCGAGGAAGCCGGGTGAGGGGCTTTCTCGGCCTGGGGGCGCCCCCCCCCCCCCGCGAGGGCCGCGGCCCCCCCACCCCCCCCCACCCGCGAGGCGGGCAGGTTGAT
>Ga0307505_10002434_pt1 | contig 12937 bp, 14 predicted proteins | sample 23_S_MG_FD_202183 | JGI IMG/M metagenome (GOLD analysis project Ga0307505, IMG submission 202183) | Soil microbial communities from Populus trichocarpa stands in riparian zone in the Pacific Northwest, United States - 23_S | ecosystem: Environmental > Terrestrial > Soil > Riparian zone > Trees...
CGTCAGGTCGCGCATAATCGACACCGGCCTGGCCAGGTTCACGTTCTACGATTTCCCGCTTCCCCAGCACCGGAACAGCCAGCCGGCTCACAATGCGGCTGCCTGCGCCGACGACCAGGGGCGATTCTGGGAGATGCATGATCGCATCTTCATGGGCCAGAATCAGTGGAACACGCAGGCCGCGAGCAATCCCCGTCCATTTTTCGAGAAATACGCGACGGATGTCGGGCTCAACGTCGGCGTGTGGCGGACATGTTACGACCAGCGGAAGCATCAGGGCCGGATCATGGCGAACCTTGCCGAGGGTGAGCGGCGCCGCGTGGGGTCCACGCCGACTTTCATCATCGGGGACAAGATGTACCCTGGCGCGCTTCCGTATGACGTCCTGAAGGCCGCTGTCGACTCGGCAGCTGCGGCGGCCAGGGCGGCTGCGCCCGCTGCGGGCGCGCCGGAGGCACCGGCCGCCGTGCCCCCAGCCGGATGACGAAGCGGATGATTTTGGCGGCGCTCGCGCTCGCCGGGATCTTCCTCGCGCTCTACCTGCTCTTCTACAAGCTCGGGCTGCTTGGCTCGCTGACGTGCAATGTAGGGTCGTGCGAGACAGTCAACACGAGCAAGTGGGCAACCTTCCTGGGACTCCCGGTGGCGGGGTGGGGAGTCGCCTGGTACGTCACCGCATTCGCTGTGGCGCTGGCGGGGACAACAGAGCGGCTGGCCGACTCGCGGAATGTGTCACTCCTGCTGCTCGGGCTGACGGCGTCAGGTCTCATTTTTTCAGCCTATCTGACCTGGCTCGAGCTTTTCGTCATCCACGCGATCTGCCAATGGTGCGTGGTGTCGGCGATCATCGTGCTGGTGATGTTCGTTATCGCCGTTCTGGATTTCAGGGAGACGTCATCGCCTTCTCCGGATTTCCAGGAGCCGTAAACCCATAAGGGGGAACGGATTTGGCGGATATTACGGATTTGGCGGATCAACCAATCCGGCATCGAGATGGGGTCGCCGCGCAGGGAAGTTTATCCAGGACAGATTCGCGCTTTTCGGGGTTAAACCAAGAACCACACCGCGTCTCGCGCTGGAGGGATGCCCGCGCGGCGAGCCCTTCTGTCCCTCGGACTGGTTGATCCGCCCAATCCGTTAAGATCCGCCCAATCCGTTCCCCTTCTGGTTTTCCCGCCCTTAAGCCCGCTTGACGTTCTTCTGCCTCGCTGCCGCATCGTCGAGCCGGAGCCGCGGCTTGACCTCCTCATCCTCCTGACCCTCTTCTCTCGCGCGACGCCGGAAGGGAACCAGATCCCGGCCGAGACTCACCAGTGCGCGCGTCGCGACAGTGCTGGCCAGCGGCTCGGGAATCCCCATCACGCGGACATATGTGTCGATCGCCCTGTCGAATGACAGGTCCTCGGCAAGGGTGTCGACAAACATGAGGGCGTTATCGACGTGGGCGCGGATTATCGTTTCTTCGGCGCGTGCCTGCGACAACCGCAGACGCCGCTCGGCGTTCGGATTGAGCTTCCTGCCGAAAATCGACTCGGGAAACAAACCACCTAGCATGGGACCTTCCGTTGTTTGATGTGCTGACTGAAATGTAAGGCAGGGTTCGTACCCCTGCGCTGGTTAGCCTTCTTCCGCCTCGTACTGGTCCCGGAGGCTCGCTACGACGTTCGGATCGGCGAGCGTCGTCGTGTCCCCCAGCGTGCGTCCTTCAGCGACGTCCCTCAGGAGCCGGCGCATTATCTTCCCTGACCGGGTCTTCGGGAGGTCAGCGCTGAATATGATATCGTCGGGCCGGGCCAGCGCGCCGATCTTCTCGGCAACGAACTGCTTGAGCTCGTCACGAAGAGCGGGTGTCAGTTTCCTTCCATCGCGGAGCGTCACGAACGCCGCGATCGCCTGGCCTTTCAGCTCGTGCGTTCGCCCGACGACGGCCGCTTCAGCAACTGACGGATGTTCGACGAGCGCCGACTCGACCTCCATTGTGCCGATTCGATGGCCCGCGACGTTGAGTACGTCGTCAACCCGCCCGAGAATCCAGAAGTAGCCATCGTCATCCCGCTTCGCGCCGTCTCCGGGGAAATAGAGGTCGGGGCGTCCCGGCCATTTCGAGAAATAGGTGTCGACGTAGCGCTCGTCGTCGTTCCAGATGGTCCTCAGCATCGACGGCCAGGGACGCGTCAGAGCGAGAAGCCCGCCGCCGACAGGAATCGGGTCGGCGTTCACGTCGAGAAGCTCCGCTTGAAATCCCGGCAGCGCCATCGTCGCGCTCCCGGGCTTCGTCGAGGTCACGCCGGGCAGCGGCGAGATCACTATCGCCCCGGTCTCTGTCTGCCACCAGGTATCGACTATCGGACAGCGATTGCCGCCGATGTGCTCGCGATACCACATCCACGCTTCAGGATTTATCGGCTCGCCAACCGAGCCCAGCAACCTGAGCCGGGAGAGATCGTGCGCTGCGGGGTGCTCGTCGCCCCATTTCATGAAGGCACGGATTGCGGTGGGCGCCGTGTAAAGGATCGTCACCCCGTGCTTCTCGCAGATCTCCCAGAACCTGTCCTTGTCGGGCCAGTCCGGCGCACCCTCGTACATCACGACAGTCGCGCCATTTGCCAGGGGCCCGTAAACCACGTAGGAGTGGCCGGTGACCCAGCCGATGTCCGCCGTGCACCAGAAAACATCCTCGTCGCGAAGGTCAAACACGAGCCGCGTTGTCGAAGTCACCCCCGTCAGGTATCCGCCTGTCGTATGGACAATTCCCTTCGGTTTCCCCGTCGTGCCCGACGTATAGAGGATATACAGAACGTCCTCGGCGTCCATTTCGGCTGGCTCGCAATGAATCGGCTGGTTGCGGACGATTCGATGCCACCAGTGGTCCCGCCCCTCCTCCATTTCCGCGAACGCTTCATCACCGCCCGAGCCCGGGCGCCGCTGCACGACGATCACATGCTGGATCGTCGGGGTTTCCTCGAGCGCTTTGTCTGAATTCCGCTTCAGCGGGATCACCTGTCCCCGCCTGTAGCCGCCGTCAGCCGTGATCAGGACTTTCGCCTGGGCATCGTTGATCCGGTCGCTGAGCGATTCCGGGGAGAACCCCCCGAAGACGACAGAATGGATTGCCCCGATTCGCGCGCACGCAAGCATCGAGATCGCCGCTTCGGGTATCATCGGCAGGTAGATCGCGACGCGGTCGCCTCGCTCGACTCCCAGCTCGCGCAGTGCGTTCGCGAACCTGTTGACCTCGCAGTAGAGATCCCAGTACGTCAGAGTCCTCCTGTCGCCGGGCTCACCTTCCCATATCAGTGCGGCCTTGTTGCGAAAGGGCCCGCGTATGTGCCTGTCGATGCAGTTGACCGAGACGTTGAGCTTTCCGCCGGTGAACCACTTTGCGTGCGGCGGCGTCCACTCGAGAACCGTGTCCCAGGGCTTCATCCATTCGAGTTTTGCGGCTTCGTCCGCCCAGTACTTCTCGGGATTCGCGGCAGCGCCCTCATAGATTTCCGGTGACGAAACGTGCGCTGTCGAGCGGAACTCGGATGATGGCTCGAACTTGCGGTGCTCCTGAAGCAGGACGTCGATGTTGGTCATGATCCCGGGATGATTGTTGTCACCTTCCAACGTTGCCCGTTTTGCACGGCGCGCGCCAGAGTGTCACCTTTCTGTGCCATGAGCAGGAATCACGTCCGATTGCGCGGAGGAATCCGCGTCATTCAGGAAGCATGGAGAAACAATGAACGCGGATGACCGGGAAGCATTCGGTCCCGGCATCGTTCACATAGTCGGAGCGGGGCCGGGTGATCCAGGCCTGATCACCGCGCGCGGCCGCAACCTGATCGACCGCGCCGCCGCGATAGTGTTCGATTCCTCGGTGAATCGCGCGCTGCTTCCTCCTGGCGCGCGGGAGTCGGGGCATCCCGAGCTCTACTTCGTCGGCCGCAGACGGAAGGACGGGAGGCGTGTGAGCCAGCGTCAGGTCGAGCAGCTTCTCGTCAGCCTTGCCCGCAGCGGCAAGCGCGTCGTCCGGCTCACCGGCGGAGACCCCTTCGTTTTCGCGAAAGGTGGAGACGAAGCGCAGGCACTCTACGACGCGTCTGTCCCATTCGAGGTTGTTCCGGGAATCACCGCTGGCATTGCCGCCCTGTCGTACGCGGGAATTCCAGTCACGCACCCCGGGCTTGGCGCGGCGGTGACGTTCGTGAGCGGCAGGGAAGTGCCCGGCCGCGGAGCGACGCAGACAGACTGGGCGGCGTTGGCAAAATCCGGCGGGACGATCGTCATCTACATGGGCGTCAGGACCATTGACGCCATCGCCGAAGCGCTTCTCGAGGGAGGAATGCCTGAGGAGATTCCCGCTGCCGCGGTCGAGCGCGGAACGAGAAAAACTCAGCGGACTGTCACGGCGACACTTGCTGACCTTGCGCAGAGTGTAAGGACTGCGGGCCTATCGGGTCCGACGATACTGGTTGTCGGCTGGCCCGTAATTCTCCGCGAGGAGATGAGCTGGTTCGAGAATCGCCCTCTCTTCGGCCGACGAATACTGATAGCCGACGCCGAATCCCAGTCAGGTGTCATCAGCGAGCGACTGCGGGACCTTGGCGCGGAGGTGTTGCATGTTCCCGAGCCTCTCGTCGGGCGGCTCGACCTTTCCCTGCTTCGCGAGGCAGTATCGCGACTCGGTGAAGATTTTCTGGGAGCAGCTGCTCGGAAGCGGGCGCGATTCCCGCGCACTTGCGGGATTGGCTGTCGCCGCCGTCGGAGCGGATGCTGCCGCGGCGCTGCTCGAGCACGGCATAACGGTCGATGTCATCCCCCGCGGATTTACCGAAGAATCGCTGATCGAGAGCCTCGGCGAGCGCGACGACATCGATGGATCGAGGATCCTTTTCATTGCGCCCGACGAATTCACCGGTCAGGCTGCCGCATATTTGGCCGAGCGCGGCGGCGAAGTCGTCGCTGTGGATGCCTACCGCAGTATCATGAACGATGCGTCGATACGGCGTCTCAGGCGGTCGCTCGGGAAAGTTGCAGCCGATGCTGTCGTTTTTCTGTCGACCGCCTCCGTCCGCTCGTACATCGCCGCGGTCGGGGACGAGGCTGCGTCACATGCGCCCGCGGCATCAGTTGGCGGGCGTGTAACAGAGACGTTGACTGCCGCGGGCATCGGCCTTCTCTGCGAGGCGAGCGAGCCGGTCAGCGACAGGCTTGTCGAAGCAATTCAGAGATCGCTCGCGTGACGTCACGCTCGCCGGTCAGGATCGCCGCGAGGGCGTCTGAGCTGGCGATGCGACAGGCGCGGATGGTAGCCTCGCTCCTCGAGTTGCGGGGCATCGTCGCGGAGATCGTTACGGTAAAAACCAAAGGCGACAGGAAGCGTGAGAAGCCGACCGGCGGACTGGTTGTCCCCGGGCTTTTCACTCACGAGCTCGAGGTTGCCCTGTCGAAGAAGAAAGTGGACTGTGCAATTCACTCGCTCAAGGATCTCCCGCTCGAGCTGAGGCCGGGTCTGGCGCTGGCTGCAACGCTCGAGCGCGAGGATCCCCGGGACGTGCTTGTGGTGAACCAGGTTACCGGCGCGGACGGTCTCGAATCACTGCCGTCGGGCTCCCGCGTCGGCACTTCGAGCGTTCGCCGCAGGGCCCAGCTGCTTTTGTACCGGCGGGATCTCGAGGGGGTCGAGCTGCGCGGCAGCGTGCCGTCCCGGCTCCGCAAGGTGGAATCAGGAATGGTCCACGCCGCGATTCTTTCCGCGGATAGTCTGATCCGTCTTGGGGCAAGCCGCCGTATCACGCAGTATCTCGACGCGCCGGATTGGCTTCCGGCGGCCGGGCAGGGAATCATCGCGATCGAAATACGAAATGACGACGACGAGATGAGGGAAATGCTGGCGCCGCTCGATCACCCATCGACGTCAGTCGCCGCTCGCGCCGAGCGGGCCTTCCTGGCGGAGCTCGAGGGGGTTCCACAGATGCCGATAGCGGTGCTGGCGGTGCAGGGCGCCGGGGCGGGCCTCACGCTTCACGCCTTCGTCAGCGATCCGGCTGCGCGAAATCCTGTTCGCGGTTCAGTCGAAGTTGAAAGCGAGTCGCCGGAGACGTCGGGCAAGGCGCTGGCGACCGAGATGCGGAACCGGGGAGTTGCAAGCCTCCTGCTCGAGCTTCGGAATGCGGATAAGTTACAGGCGTGAATCCATGGCATGATTTCCCTGTCGGCTCGAATCCGCCCGAGGTCGTTACCGCGGTGGTCGAGATACCTCGCGGGAGCCGGAACAAGTACGAGCTGGACAAGGTCAGCGGGCAGTTCCGGCTCGACCGCGTCCTTTTCTCAGCGGTCCATTACCCGGGCGATTACGGGTTCATCCCGCGCACTCTGCACGAGGACAACGATCCGCTCGACATTATCGTGAGCATAAACGAGCCGACATTCCCCGGCTGCCAGATAGATTGCCGGCCACTGGGCGTTCTCAAGATGCTCGACCGCGGTGAGCCGGACGACAAGATCATCGCGGTGCCGGCGAACGACCCGTTTTACCACGACTACTTCGACATTGCCGACCTCTCACAGCATTACCTGAAGGAGGTCGAGCATTTCTTCCATATCTACAAGGATCTGGAAGGGCGCCGGGTCGAGATCGTCGGCTGGGAGAAGAGCGAGGTCGCGATCAGCGTCATCCATGACTCGATCGAGCGATACGAGGAGAAATTCCTCCGCGTTGGCCCGTGAGCTGACCGCGGTTATCGCCCGGGCGGTATCCGCAGGATTACAGTCTCCCCCTCAGAAACCGTGATCTCCTGTGACACCGGCGTCACGGTTCCGCCTATCGGGTCAGCGAGGAAGCGGAGCGACGTCGCGCCGAAAACGATTCCCTGTGGTATGGTGAGCTGCGTCTTCCGCAGGCCGCTCGCGATTCCGATCCTGACCCTCTGGCTGCCCCGCAGGACGTAGATGGTCATGTCTGACAGCGACTGGTTGTCCACTTCCACCATGGTTCGTGGCCGCTCCTGATAGTTCTTTCCGGTCGCGCATGCTGTCGTGAGCCCGACGACCGCGAACAGGGCCAGCCATTTGAGTGTTCTCATTTCATCTCCGATTGGAGGGCTTGATCTTCATACACGCAGAGCAGCTTACGTTCCAACCACCTCCTCATAGATTGCACGCTCGTCCGTTTAAACGCTAAACCCGGATCGCGAGTGAAGGGAAAGCTCACAGTCCTCATGGTCACGGCATTCGTGGACATGCTCGGGCTGATAATCATATATCCGCTGCTCCCGTTCTACGCGACGCGGCTGGGCGCGAACGCCGCAATGGTGGGCGCGCTGATTGCCGCATTCTCGGTCGCGCAGCTTGTCAGCGCTCCGGCATGGGGCCGCATGTCGGACAGCTATGGACGAAGGCCCGCGATCCTCGTAGGCCTTCTTGTTTCGGCCTTTGCCTACGTGATCTTCGCCTTCGCCGGATCCCTCTGGCTCCTGTTCGTATCCCGTATCATCCAGGGCCTGGGCGGTGGGACAATTGGCGTCGTTCAGGCCTACGTTGCCGACATCACCGAAGGGAAAGATCGCGCTAAAGCGCTTGGCTGGCTTTCCGCGGTCACCAGCCTCGGCGCGGTGATCGGCCCTGCTCTCGGATCGATTCTCATTGGAATCGGCGGCCGCACCGCGCCCGGGCTTGGCTCCGCGACTCTCTGCATACTCGTCAGCATCTTTGCGTGGAAGTATCTGCGCGAGTCACAGAGCGAGATGTCGACGCACGAGCGCCAGGCGCTCAGGGACCAGTCGCGGGGTGGTGCGATTCGCACCGTGGTGACAAGGCCAGCCGAGCCGGCGTCGAGGCTCATCTGGATCTATGCGATAGCCATCGGAGCGTTTTACGGAACCACGCCAATGCTCCCACTGATTCTCGCCGACCGGCTGGCGGTTACAGAAGAGAACGTCGGTTACTTCGTGATGTACCTGGGCGGAATGGGCGTGATAGTTCGCACCCTGCTCCTGGGCCGGATGATCGAGTGGCTCGGCGAGCCCGTGGTTTCGCGCCTTGGGCTTGTGTTCCTGGCCATCGGCCTCGCGATGGTATCGCTCATAACATCGTATCCGACAATGCTGATAGCGATGACGTTGATGCCGATAGGAACGGGCCTGCTGTTTCCGTGCATAACCGCGATGCTGTCGCGCGTAGTCCCCGGCAGCCAGCGCGGCCTTTACATGGGTGTCCAGCACACCTTCGGCGGAATCTCGCGCGTGGCGTTTCCCCTCATTGTCGGATTCGGAATGGACGCGCTGGGGATGGGCGCGCCCTTCGTTTTCGCCGGCGTCGTGGTGATCGGAACGCTGATGCTCACCGGCAAGCTGGAGGAATACTCGGGAGCTCCTCCCGAAGAAATCCGCAGTCCGCCGTAGTTAGCGGTCAGTAACGAACCTCTCCATCACCTTTCCGTCGCCGCCGGCTGCAGCGTTCCGTGGTCAACTGGCTCGACACCTCTCCTTAGAAAGAGAAAGTCGTAGAGAAGCGCAGCAATGACTCCGCCGGCTATCGGCGCCGCCCAGTATATGACCTGCGCCTCGAACACCCCGCTCGCAACGGCGGGTCCGAATGATCGCGCCGGGTTGAGTGATGCGCCGGTGAGTGGCCCTATCGCCAGAACCGCGGCACCGAGGGTAAGTCCGATCGCCAGTCCGCCGATATTCGGCGCTTTCGAATCGACGGCCGTCCCGAACACAACCAGAACGAGGAAGAACGTGGCTATTGCCTCGAGAACGAATGCCTGTCCCCCGGTAATCGCAAGAGCGACTGACTGGCCACCGCCCCGCGTAGCCTCGAAGAGCGAGAACGGAAAGGTGTACTTGAGGACATACGCGGCGACTATCGCGCCGATGATCTGGGCGATGATATAAACTCCCGCCATCGGCGCGCTGATTCGCCGTGTCGCGAGAAATCCGAGCGTCACGGCCGGATTGAAGTGTCCCGAGATCCGCATCAGGGCGCTTACCATCACCGCCAGTATCAGTCCGTGGGCGAACGCGATCTCGAGCAGCGCGGCGGGACTGTTGGTGTCACGCGCGATCATTATCGACGCGCCACCGACGAACACCAGCGCGAACGTACCGATGAACTCAGCCACGAAGTGACGCCATGAATCCCGCATCTGTTGCTCCGGTCTCAGGTTACGCGGCGAAGTACGAGCGCGGCGTTGATGCCGCCGAACCCGAACGAGTTGGTGAGAACATGCTCCACCCGCTCGCAACGGCCGCTTCCGGGCAGAAAGTTAAGGTCGCACGCATCGTCGGCAACGGCGAGATTCACAGTAGGTGGCAGCCACTCCCTCTGGATCGCGAGGGCCGCGATGGCTGTTTCTATCGCACCCGAAGCCCCGAGCGCGTGGCCGTAGTAGCCTTTTGTCCCGCTCACGCGCAGGCTGTACGCATCCTCACCAAAGACGTCCTTTATCGCCCTGGTCTCCGTAGGGTCGTTTAGTGGCGTCGAGCTTCCATGCGCGTTCACGTATCCGATCTCACGGGGCGTTACGTGGGCGTCCTCGAGCGCAATCCGCATCGATCTCGCCGCCTGGGATCCATCCGGACGTGGCGCCGTCATGTGGTACGCATCGTTTGTCGAGCCGTAACCGGCGACCTCGGCATATATCTTCGCGCCGCGTGACACGGCCCTCTCATACTCCTCGAGGATCAGCACAGCCGCCCCCTCGCCCATCACGAATCCGTCGCGATCCTTGTCGAACGGCCGCGATGCGGCGGAGGGGTCGTCGTTGCGGGTTGACATCGCGCGAATGATCGAGAAAGCGCCAAAGCAGAGAGGAGCGAGCGGTGCTTCCGCTCCCCCTGCTATCATCACATCGGCGTAACCGTCGCGGATGAGCCTGAAACCGTCGCCTATCGCGATGGTGCCCGAGGCACAGCTCATCGAGTTTGTCGAGTTCGGCCCGGTGACCCCGAGCTCGATCGCGATATTGCAGCTCGCCGCGCCACCGAATACGCAGAGCGCGAGCATCGGATCGACGGACCGAACGCCTTCGCGCAGGTAAAGATCCAGTTGGTTCTCGGCGAACTCGAGCCCGCCGAGCGCGCTGCCCATCGTGGAGCCGATCTGGTCCCTGTTCTCCGTCGAGAGATCAATTACTGAATCGTCGACCGCCATCTGCGCCGCGACGACCGAAAAATGGCCGAATCTGTCGAGCCGCTTCGCTCTTTTTCTGTCGAGATAATCCGCTGCATCGAAGTCATTGACCTCTGCCGCATTATGGCTCTTGAAGACAGAAGGGTCGAATCGCGTGACGGCCGAAACGGCAGACCGCTCTCTTCTGAGTCCGTCCCAGAGTCCTTCGACAGTGTTTCCGATCGGCGTGATGGCTCCGACGCCGGTTATCACCACTCTGCGTTTCGGCAACTGCTCTCCGTTCTTATTTCTGCGCGCCGGGGCGCGTCAATCCGGCGGCTTCGCGCTCGGCCGCCGCGGCGAGGCCGGCCAGCGTTCGCGACGCGATTCCGTGAACGAAGACCGGGCCAATGACGAGTGTGGCTGCGGGTATTCCGACGACCGGAATCCGCGGGCCATCCCACGCGTGGAGTATCGTGACATGAGTTCCATCGGGGACGGATCTGAACGACCACTCGACATCCATTCCCGTCGTGACACCACCGATGTGCGTAAACCGTATCGACGGCGCGCCGTCGTCGACGGACATGCGGGAAAGCCACCAGGTCGGCCATGCCAGCGGACCGAAAGGTCGGTCCGCGGCCATCTCGACGATCCCGCCACCGTCTGTGGCGCGCTCCCGGAAGTTCACGTACCTGTAGTGCGCGAGATGCGTGGGCCATTCCTCCACTTTTCGCGCAATGTCGAACATCGTTCGCCAGGGAGCGCGTACGAGGCGCTCGTCAACTGTCTCCATCGGGCGTCCGAGCGGCATCGGTCCGAGCTCGAACGGATCCCTCATGGTACCCACGTGGCCGTGAGCCTGAACCCGAGCCGGCGCGTCACGATGGGCCGGTGTCCGATGGCTCTTTCGACGATATCTGAAAGCTCGCGCGGCACGAATCCTCGCATGACTGAAACTACACCATCGTGCCTGCTTACAGGGTGAAACCCGAGGGGGAAAGAGCCCAGCCAGAGACCCGCGGCGGCAAGAAAGCTTCTGCGCAGGTCGCTGATGACCACGGCCCGTCGCGCGACACGGTTGAGCTCACTTATCACAAGGCCAGCCCTGTCTGCCGGAAAATGATGCAGAAGCTGTGACGCCACTACTACATCTACACCGGCGTCCGCGATCGGAAGAAACATTGCGTCGCTGCGAATGACTGCATCGTTTCCGGATCCCCGGGAAGAAAGCAGAGCTTCCGAAATGTCGACTCCGATAGTCCGGAGACTCAGCCCCATTTGCGCCGCCGCCGTTCGCGCCGCGGCCGGAATGTCTCCCCGCGCGGTCCCGACATCGAGCATGGTGGCGCGAGCGCCGAGCCGGGGAAAGATCTCCCGGAGCTCCGCGAGCACGGCGCGCCTCCCTCCCAGCAGTGCGTTGGCCCGCTCGACGTCCTGCATCGACCGCCGCATCACGTCCACTGGCACGCCGGGGTCGTCGAGTATCTCGATTCCGCGACGCCTGGCCGGCGTAAGAAACTCACTCACGTCATCGCTCCAGCTGCGCGTACCCTCCGCGATAGTACAGGAGCGGCTTGCCTTCGTTCGCGACCGCTGTCTGCACTTCGCCGACGATTATGTCGTGATCCCCGGACTCGTGGCGCCCGACCACTTCGCACTCGACGTAACCGAGCACGTCGTCGAGCACCGCCGTCCCGTTCTGCCCCCGCTCGTACCCGAGACCCGCGAAACGGCTTGCACCACCCTCGGCGAACCTCCTTGCGATCGCCTCCTGTCCCTCGGAGAGAATATTCGCCGTGAAGTGCGTCGCCTTCTCGAGGTGATTGTAGAGCGAGGCGGTGTGCTCGATGCACATCAGAACGAGCGGCGGGTCGAGGCTGACCGAACAGAACGCGCTTACGGTCATGCCCTGGTCGCGGTTCCGCTTGTCGCGCGTCGTCACGACCGTGACGCCGGATGCGAAACGCCCGAGAACCGCCCTGAAGGAATGCTGGTCTACCGTCATCCTCTGATTGGCCGTGCGAAGAGTAGCTGGAGAAGATACGCCGGCCGCAGAACTTCACGAGGAGGGACGAAGTCGCCGACCACCCCCACGAGCAGGTCCGCCATGTCCCGCCGGGACGAAAGCACGCTGGCAGCGCGGTTGATCAGGGATGGGAAAGCGACCGCGGCCCCGATTAGCCTCTCGACCTTCCACTTGCCGGAGAACTCGGCGCGACGGGCTGACTCGTACGCCGCAAGCGGCTTGTCACCCTGCCGGCCGGTTTGGGCGCGCGCCGACTCGGCCGCATAGCCCGCGAGCATTTCGCCTCCTCTGAGCGCTGTGTAGATACCCTCGCCGGTGAACGGATCGAAGAAATCGGCCGAGTCTCCGACTAGCGCGGCTCCGGGTAACCAGCCGCGTTTCGCCGACGATGCGAACGGCCCAGTCGCGCGGACCGGACCGGCGCGCCCGGCACCACTGAACACTGCGGCAAGCCGGGGACGCTCGGCAATCCAGCTATCGAAGAACTCGGTACGGTCAACCGCGACTTCCGCCGCGCGGGAGACCGGCACCACGACTGCGACGTTGACGAGTCCGTTTCCGACAGGTGCGATGCCGCAGTATCCGCCGGGGTCAACGTGCATCTCGCCGAATTCCGGGATGACGTCAACTCCGCGGAAGTGAGCGACGAGCGCGATTCTTCGCGGCCAGCCGGAAGGTCTGATGAGGCCGAGCCGCCGTCCAATGACGGACCGCAGGCCATCTGCGCCGATCACCAGAGGCGCCCGGAGCTCGCGGCGTCCGGCCTCTCCGGATGTCGCAACTCCGCAGACGCGGCCGCGTTCATCCCTG
>Ga0307505_10002435_pt1 | contig 12936 bp, 11 predicted proteins | sample 23_S_MG_FD_202183 | JGI IMG/M metagenome (GOLD analysis project Ga0307505, IMG submission 202183) | Soil microbial communities from Populus trichocarpa stands in riparian zone in the Pacific Northwest, United States - 23_S | ecosystem: Environmental > Terrestrial > Soil > Riparian zone > Trees...
CGGATGGCGCCAAACGAGTTGGGCGACGGCGGCGGCGGCGATGCCGGTCCAGCCGGCCATGCCCAGCCAGGCGCCAGGCACGTGGACGTAAAGGATCCGAACCGTCTCGCCCTGGAGATAATCGGGCGGAGTCAGCGTCAGACCAGCGATCATTCCGGCAATCACCAGGGCCAGGCCTGGCCACAGCAGCCAGGCAGTCGCCGGGCGGGCGATTTTCAGGAAACGTGCTGGATTTGCGAAAACGTGCATGTCGCCCGGAAGCCTTAGACGTCAGGCCAGCCCGATCAACCTCTGCCGATCAGCCGTTGGGCCATGGCGTCGGCGACCGAGGCGGGATCGCGGCCGCTGGCGGCGCTCTCCTGCCAGACCTCCTCGAGCCGGACGGGAATGCCCTCGATCCGTTGGCGGACCAGGGCGGCGTCACCGTCGCCGAGATATTCGGTGCAGACATTGATGATGCCGCCGGCGTTGATGACATAATCGGGCGCGTAGAGGATGCCGCGCTCGTGCAGCCGCTGTCCGTCTTCGGGCGTGGCAAGTTGGTTGTTGGCGCCCCCGGCGACGATTGGCACCCGCAGCGCGGCGATGCTCGTCTCGGACAGGATTGCACCCAGCGCGTTGGGGCTCAGTACGTCTGCTTCCAGGGTCAAAATTTCTTCCGGCGCGACAACCGCTCCCTTGGTAACTTCAGCCAGCTTCCTGGCCTTGTCGGCATCTACGTCCGCGATAGACAGCCGGGCGCCTTCCGCCGCCGCGTGCATGGCCACGCCGCTGGCGACGCTGCCGGCGCCCTGCAAGGCGATGTGCAAACCATCGACATTGTCCTTGCCAAGTGCCCGCTTCACCGCCGCCTTGAGGCCGAGGAAGACGCCCAGCGAGGTATGCGGGCCTGGATCGCCGCCGACCCCGCCGCCCTCGACGGGCAGGCCGGCGACAAATTCCGTCTGGCGGCGCACTTCGATCATGTCGGCAACGCTCATACCGACGTCCTCGGCGGTGATGTAGCGACCGCCCAGCGAGGCCACCGCCTTGCCGAACGCCGCCAGCAGCTCGGGCGACTTGGCGTGATCCATCGGCGCCATCAGCACGGATTTACCGCCGCCCAAGGGCAGGCCTGCCATGGCATTCTTGTAGCTCATGCCGCGCGACAGCCGGAGCGCGTCGGTCACGGCATCGGCTTCATTTTCATAGAACCAGAAGCGCGCGCCGCCGGCGGCCGGACCGAGATGAGTGGAATGGACGGCGATGATGGCCTTAAAGCCATTCTTCTCGTCATCGAAAAAGTGAAGCGCTTCGTGCGCGTCGTAATCGGCAAAGCCCCAAGGGGTGGTCATGGCTGTCGATCGTTCCTGGATTCAGGTGATTGAATGGGGCGACCGAGGGGACTTGAACCCCCGACCCCTGGTACCACAAACCAGTGCTCTAACCAGCTGAGCTACGATCGCCATGATGCGCCATCGCTTGACCGCTCCCGAAGCGGTTTCCCAAGGCGCGCCGGCTCCTTAAGGGTGCACTCCCCTGAACGCAAGCTGAGGCGCCTGCACCGATGCCCAACGCAACCATGAAGACTTTCGGCTTTCCCGAGACACTTGTTCGCCAGTTCGGCCATTGGGCGGTGCTGGTCCGGCCGGCGCAGGTGACGCTCGGGTCACTGGTGCTGGTATCGACCAGCGACGCGACGGCATTCGGGGCGCTGCCGGCCGGTGCGAATGCCGAGCTCGGCATGGTCATTCCCGCAATCGAAATCGCCCTTCGTGACTTCATTGTGTACGAAAAGATCAATTATCTCATGCTGATGATGGTCGATCCTCATGTCCATTTTCATGTCCTGCCACGCTATTCGGGGACGCGTGAATGGGAGGGGCTGTCCTTCGCGGATGGAGGCTGGCCGGGGCCTCCCGACCTCAAGTCGGCAATCGCCCTTGATCCTGGCCAGCAAGCCAGGTTGCGGAACGAAATCGCTGCACGGTTCGGCTGATCCTTGTTCCGCTAACCTTGGGTAACGCTTGCGCAAGGACCGCATGGAGCGCATCTGCCCCGCGGGGAGAAACGGAATGCATGCGAGTCGCCGCACGGGGTCGACCGCTGCAGCGCGCGTATCGCTGGGCGAAACACTTGTAGCTGCCGGTCTCGAGCCCAAGCTCGCGGCCAGGCTAGAGGCTATGCCGCACAAGACCATCCAGGTCGATGCTCGGCGGCCGTTCCGCGACCCCGGCGCGCCTCGCGATGAGGTCATGTTCGTTCGCTCGGGCCTGCTCGCCAAGTTCAAGGCCGACAGCAGCGGCGGGCGGCAAATCGTCGCCCTGCGCTTCCCCGGCGAAGGTATATTACCGCGCGAGGGCGCCGCCGGCTACGGCGTCCAGGCCATCGTCAAGAGCGAGGTGATGGTCGGCAAGGCGACCGACTTCAACCCGATCGTCGAGGCGAACCCGGAACTGCAGCGATTCTTCTGGCACCTGATACAGCGCAACGAGGCCATCGGCTACGAATGGCTGGTCAATTGCGGGCGGCGGGATTCGACCGCGCGGGTTGCTCACCTGCTGTGCGAGACGGCCACGCGCACCGGCATCGATCCGGCCAGCGAGCCGCTCATCAACCCCTTCACCCAGCAGCAGATTGCCGACATTACCGGCCAGACCTCGGTCAACGTCAATCGGGTCTTCGCCGACCTCGAGCGGCAGAGTCTGATCGAGCGCAAGGGCCGCGAACTGCGTTTCCGCGACTGGCCGGAGATGCGCCGCCTGGCGAGCTTTCAGCCGGCCTATCTGGAATAGAATAAGCGGGTCTGTTTCGGGAAGGATTGTCTCGCCATCCGGCGGATGCCTGTGCTCGCCAGTCCCCCGCACTGGCTGTGCTCAAGCATGGTGGGCGCGGTAGGGATTGAACCTACGACCCCACCCGTGTGAAGGGTGTGCTCTACCACTGAGCTACGCGCCCGCCCCGCCCAATTCCTCCACCGATATGTGATCGATGACAAAGGCTCGCGGAGCGGTGCCGATACTGACCGGCGCCGAACCTGTCCAGTTCAGCTCTATTGCACCGCGTCTTTGAGGATTTTGCCGGGCCGGAACTTGGGCTGCGAGCTGGCCTTGATCTGCATGGGCTCGCCGGTCCGCGGATTCCTGCCCGTCGAGGCCTTGCGGCGAGTCACCGAAAAATTGCCGAACCCGACCAGCCGGACTTCATCGCCGCGCTTCAGCGCCGAGGTGACAACCTCAAGCATCGTTTCGACCGCGCGCGCGGCATCATTGCGATTGAGGCCCGCGCGGTCGGCGACTTGGCCGATCAGTTCCTGCTTATTCATTCGGCGTACTCCCCAACCAGGCGCAAAGACTCGCGCTAGTGTCAGGTCGTTCTTTAAGGCAAGAACCGTTAGCGAAGTCTAGTGCCGGACGACGCTTTCGCTGTCGGCGCCATGCGTTGCGACCGGCGGCTCCGCGGCATGCTCGTCCGCTTCGGTCCATTCGATCGGCTGCATCGGCTCCGCCAGCGCCAACGCCAGCGCCTCGTCGACATGGCTGACGGGGACGATATTCAACGCCGCCCTGACGGCCTCTGGTATTTCGACCAAGTCCTTCTCGTTCTCGGACGGGATCAGCACTGTGGTGATACCGCCGCGAAGAGCGGCCAGCAGTTTTTCCTTGAGGCCGCCGATCGGCAACACCCTACCCCGAAGCGTAACCTCGCCTGTCATGGCGATGTCGCGGCGCACGGCGATGCCCGTCAGCGTCGAGATCATCGCCGTGACGATGCCGATGCCGGCTGAAGGCCCGTCCTTGGGTACCGCGCCTTCGGGCAAGTGGATGTGGACATCCTTTCGCGCGAAGATCGACGGCTTGACGCCATAGGCCGGCGCCCGCGCCTTGACGAAGCTCATGGCCGCCTGGATCGATTCCTGCATGACTTCGCCGAGCTTGCCGGTGGTCCGGATTTGGCCCTTGCCCGGGACGGTGACGGCTTCGATCGTCAGCAGCTCGCCGCCGACCTCGGTCCAGGCCAGGCCCGTAACCGCGCCGATTTGGTCCTCTTCCTCGCCGACGCCATAGCGGAAGCGGCGGACGCCGAGGAATTCGGAGAGATTCTCGCGCGTCAGCTCGACCCGCTCCGCCTTATTCTCGAGGATTTGACGAAGCGATTTGCGGGCGACCTTGGCAAGCTCCCGCTCGAGCGTACGGACGCCGGCTTCACGCGTATAATGCTGGATCATGCCGCGCAGACCCTCGTCGCTATACTCCAGCTCCTCGGGCCTGAGGCCGTGTGCTTCCATCTGCTTCGGGATCAGATGACGCTTGGCGATCTCGACCTTTTCGTCCTCCGTATAACCTTCGAGCCGGATGATCTCCATCCGGTCGAGCAGGGCTTGCGGCATGTCGAGCGAGTTGGCCGTCGTCACGAACATAACGTCGCTGAGGTCATAATCGAGCTCGAGATAGTGATCCTGGAACTTGTTGTTCTGCTCGGGGTCCAGCACCTCCAGCAGCGCCGAGCTGGGATCGCCTCGGAAATCCTGGCCGAGCTTATCGATCTCGTCGAGCAGGAACAACGGATTCGAAGTCCCCGCTTTCTTGATGTTGGAGACGATCTTGCCCGGCAGCGAGCCGATATAGGTCCGCCGGTGGCCGCGAATCTCCGCCTCGTCACGGACGCCGCCCAATGACTGGCGGACAAACTCGCGCCCGGTCGCCCGGGCGATCGAACGGCCAAGCGAGGTTTTGCCGACGCCCGGCGGCCCGACCAGGCACAGGATCGGTCCCTTGAGCCGATTGGTGCGGGCCTGGACGGCGAGATATTCGACGATCCGGTCCTTGACCTTGGCCAGGCCGTAGTGATCCTCGTCGAGGACCTGCTGCGCCTCGGCGATATCCTTCTTCAGCTTCGACTTCTTGCCCCAGGGCAGGCCCAGCAGCACATCGAGATAATTGCGCGCGACGGTCGCCTCGGCCGACATCGGCGCCATCGCCTTCAATTTCTTGAGCTCGGCGGTAGCGCGAACCTTGGCTTCCTTGGACAGGCGGGTCTTGCGGATCTTGGTCGCCAACTCGGCAATCTCGTCGCCGCCGTCCTCGCTCTCATTGCCCAGCTCGCGCTGGATCGCCTTCAATTGCTCGTTCAGATAATATTCGCGCTGGGTCTTCTCCATCTGCCGCTTGACCCGGCTGCGGATCTTCTTCTCGACCTGGAGCACACCGAGCTCGCCCTCCATGAAGGCGAACACCATTTCGAGACGGCGGGCCGGATTGAGCTCGCCCAGCAAGGCCTGCTTGTCGGCAACTTTGATCGACAGGTTGGAGGCGATGGCATCGGCCAGTATCGACGCATCTTCGATTTCCGCCAGCTGGATGCCGGTCTCGGGCGGCAGGCGCTTGTTGAGCTTGGCATAATTGTCGAACTGATCGACCACCGAGCGCATCAGGGCCTGCGTTTCAGGACCGTCGGCGGCCTCCTCGGGGACGTCTTCAACGGCCGCGGCCATATGACCGTCCGCCGTAGTCAGCTCGACGAGCCTGGCCCGCCTTATGCCTTCCACCAGGACCCGGACCGTGCCGTCCGGCAGCTTCAGCAGCTGCATTGCCGTGGCGACGACGCCGAGGTCGTACATCGCGTCCCGGTCGGGATCGTCCTCGCTCGGGTCGAGCTGGGCGACCAGGAACAATTCCTTGTCGGTAGCCATCGCCGCCTCGAGCGCGGCCACACTTTTCTCGCGGCCAACGAACAGGGGCACGATGCGCTTGGGAAAAACGACGATGTCGCGGAGCGGCAGAACGGGAAGCAAACTGGTCATGCCTCGCTATATGGGCCTGGGGCGAGTGCAGCGCAACAAAGGCCCGGCGTCAGTTCGCCTGGCCCGTAGCTATTAGCAGCGCCGGGCCGAGATTCTGCAGGCCATGGACCGCCGCCGGGACGGCGATGGCGGCAGCCAGCGAGCGCTGCCGCCAGACGACATAGAGTGTCGAAAAGACGAGGAACGGCCACCAGATCACCAAACCCCAGGCCGGTGCCATGGCCGAATGCGCCAGGCCCCACCCCGCCGCGCTGACCAGGATGGCGGCGGTGGCCGGAAGGAATCGAAGCAACAAAGACAGGACCGCCGCCATTATCAGCGTTTCCATGACCGGCGAGATGATGACGATGGCGATGATCGCCACCACCGGATCCATGTCGAATTTCGGTCCGGGGAGCTGCGGCAGGAGCTGCGAGACCAAAGCCGCCAGCAGGAGGCTGGGGATGGTCGCGGTCAGCCAGCCAACGATAATCGCCAGCCAGGGCCGCCGCGCTTCACGGATTGGCGAGGGAAGGAAGGACAGCGTCGCCAAGGCTCTCGCGCCAATATCATTTCGTGACTGCAACGAGTCCATCAGCTTTCAGCACAAGGTCCGGGACCACCCATTGAATCGCGGCAAGACTATTTATCGCCCGGTCGATCGATTCCGCGCCACCTTCCCTGGGGATCGTCACCCTGACCTTGAGGTACCAGTTGTCCCGCCGCGCGAGACGATAGCCCGTGAAGGCCGGGATCTTGCCGACCGTTCCTTCAAACCAGCCCTGTTGGAGCCCGGGTACGCCAGAAGGAAGTTCGGCGAGGGGTTCGATCTTCGTCGCTTTTGCATTTTCGACGATCAGGGATTCGACCTCGGAGACCTCGGCGCTAATTTCTTGGGTCACGGGATAGACGATGAGATCGATCCAGGCGTCGCCATTCCCGCCCCCGTAGAGGGTGTAATAGACACCCGCATCGCGTTCACCGTAGGTAATGGTTTTCCGGGCCGGCATTTCCGCCAGTTGCGCTGGAAAAAGATAACCGCTCGACCGATGGACGAAATCAGTCGGTCGCTTGTCGATTTCGCCGCGAACGTTGTCATGCTCGTCGACGGTTTGAATAATGGATTCAGATTGTTGTGCGGCACTAGTCGAGGTGGTGAAAAGCGCGGCCTGAGCGAGTAGCAGAGCCGCGGCGAACCGGATCACGCGGCGTCGCCCGCCTTACCCTTCTTGGCATAGACCCGGACCGGGTCCTTGCGGCCCTCGACCACGTCCTTGTCGACATGGACCTCATCGACTCCGTCCATCGACGGCAGGTCGAACATCGTGTCGAGCAGGATGCTTTCAAGGATCGACCGCAGGCCCCGCGCGCCGGTCTTGCGGTCGATCGCCTTGCGGGCGACCGAGTGCAAAGCCTCGTCGGCGAAAGCCAGCTCGACATCCTCCATGTCGAACAGCTTCTGATATTGTTTGACGAGGGCGTTCTTGGGCTCGATCAAAATCTTGACCAGCGCCGTCTCGTCGAGATCCTCGAGCGTGGCGATGACCGGCAGGCGGCCGATGAACTCGGGGATCAAGCCGAAGCGCAGCAAATCCTCGGGCTCGGTATGCTTGAGCGTCTCGCCTGTGCGCCGTTCTTCGGGCGCGGCGACATGGGCGCCGAAGCCCATCGACTTGCCCTGCATGCGGTCGTCGATGATCTTTTCGAGGCCGGCAAAGGCGCCGCCGCAGATGAACAATATGTTGGTGGTGTCGACCTGCAGGAATTCCTGCTGCGGATGCTTGCGGCCGCCCTGCGGGGGCACGGAAGCAGTGGTACCCTCCATCAGCTTGAGCAAAGCCTGCTGGACGCCCTCGCCCGACACGTCGCGGGTGATCGAAGGGTTGTCCGACTTGCGGCTGATCTTGTCGATCTCGTCGATATAGACGATGCCGCGCTGCGCCTTCTCGACATTGTACTCGGAAGCCTGGAGCAATTTCAGGATGATATTCTCGACATCCTCGCCGACATAGCCGGCCTCGGTCAGGGTCGTCGCATCGGCCATGGTAAAAGGCACGTCGAGGATCCGGGCCAGCGTTTGCGCCAGCAAGGTCTTGCCGCAGCCGGTCGGGCCGATCAGCAATATGTTCGACTTGGCCAGCTCGACGTCCTGCGAGCCCTTGGAGCCATGATTGAGGCGCTTGTAATGGTTGTGAACGGCTACCGAGAGGACGCGCTTGGCGCGGCTCTGGCCGATCACATAATCGTCGAGGACCTTGCAGATCTCGCCCGGGGTCGGAACGCCGTCGCGGGTCTTGACCAGCGCCGACTTCGACTCCTCGCGGATGATGTCGTTGCATAGCTCGACGCACTCATCGCAGATGAACACGGTGGGCCCGGCAATAAGCTTGCGGACCTCATGCTGCGACTTGCCGCAGAAGGAGCAGTAAAGGGTGCTCTTCCCGTCGCTGCCTGAAAGCTTCGTCATTCTTGTCCTTTGCGCCCCTCGCAGCCGAGCCGCCATGCTAATGCACTTTATGGCACAATCAAACTGAGAGAGGGGTTAACGCGCCACCCCCTGGATCGTCGCTGTCCCAAATATGGATGGGCAAGAGCCGGCCTGCAAGCCCACAGTGCGCGGCCAAACGCCTGCTTATGTTTGCTAATGTCCGATTGTGTTCGAATTTAGCGGGCGCAACCATGCCATTACCTGGCCTACGGATCCTCAGCTCATCTTCTCGACCGGGGGCATTTCGAACTCTTCCGGCAAGTCCCGCCCGAGACGGTTGAATTCAGCATCGATCCTGGGTCTGGCACGCAGCTCAAGCCATCGCTTATCCTGCACCGACGGCGGTGGATCGTTGACTCCCGGTTTACCCAGAGAGCCAACGAAGTCGCGCTCATTTTCAGGAAGTTTCATTGCTCGTAGGGCTAATTCCTCAGCCTTTTCGAACTGAGAACCGCACAATAGCGCGTTGACTGTCACCACATAGCTGTCCGCCGCATGTAAGAGCAATTCCTCAAGTACCGGCGCGGCCGCGTCATTGCGTTGCAGGCCCATGAGTGCGCAATATTTCCACTGCCGGACAATTTGCCGGGCCCGAGAGTTGCCTTCTTTCTGCGCATATTCCTCCGCAGAACTCATCCGAAGCATAACTTTCTCGAACTCACCATCATAGATCATCCGTCCAAGCCAATTGAGCAACATGCTCACCCGCCAACCGCCTTTCTCTATCGGAGCGTCGATAAAGCTTGCCATCAAGCTGTTGCTCTCGGTCTTCCTTCCAACGCCATAAAGCGCCTGCGCGACCTGCTGCATGGCCCAGCCCATGTCTTCGGTCATGGACTGCGTTGAGACCGCAGTCCGTGGCAACCTGTCCCTCAAATTGAGGGCATCGCGGTGGCGCCTCGAAACGCGGTAGGCCCTCGCCAACATCGACAGGTTCGCATCAGATGGGTCCGCCGCATAAGCTTCTTCGGCAGACCGAACCGAGGATTCTCGGACGTGAATCAGGTTTCGACCGGCGCGTCGTTCCAACTCGGGCCAGATGGCCGAATATTTACGCTGGGCGAGCAAAGCCTGAACCGACTGAGGATCATCAATATATCGGAGAAGGTCGCCTACACTGTCGCCCTGCCCCCGGATCGCAATAATTTCGATCGCCTCTTCGGCCAGACTGTCGCCGATGACGCTATCTCCGCCATAGCCGAGGCGCGCGAGGGCAATGACCCGGTCATCGTTACGATCCGACTGCCCCTTCGGGACATTTTGCCGGAAGTGATAAAGTAGGTCATTGTCTATTTCGCGGACAACATCAGGAAACCGCGCGATCATTCGATCAAGCGTATCAGCCGCAACATCGAACTTTCTCGCGGCCAAGGCCCCATTGAAGAGATTGAAGCTGGGATAAGGGTTCTGTGGCGCGAGCTCTTCGGCCTCCGCAATGTGGGCAAGTGCTTCTTGCTGCCGGTCCAGACCGAGAAGGGCCGACGCCTTCATCGAGGCTACGATTGCCCGACCAACCGAGTTTCCGGGCTTTATTCGATCAACTGCGGCAAGCGCTAGATCGAACCGCTTGGCCCAAAGATGGCGCTCATATTCCTCGAAAGCGTTTTCGACGTCGGACTCATATTCAGCGGTGCGGTCAAACTCTGCGATCTGCGCCGAAGACGGCGCGGCTAATGCTCCGACGAGCGCGATTAATAGCAATCGATACACTGGCTGCCCCCGGATGCCAGCGAACCGAGCGCGTCAGGCATAGCACTTCGCTCAAGAAAGTCAGTCAAGAAGGTTATCGCCATACGGGCCAGCACTTGAGCGTGGAGCTGGTGATGTCGATCAACGGACCAACCGCCCACCCTTGACCACGCCCTTCACCTGCTCGAGCACGCGAATATCGGTCAGCGGATAGCCGGTGACGGCCACGAGATCGCCCCAGGCACCCGGCGCGAGCGTGCCAAGCTGCCCTTCCTTGCCGAGCGCCCTCGCCGCCTCCGTCGTCGCCGACTGGATCGCCTGCATCGGCGTCATCCCGAAGCGAACCATGTAGGCGAACTGACGGCCGCCCAGCCCGTAGGGATAAACGGCGGCATCAGTCCCGAACGTCATTTTCGCTCCGGCTTTGACCGCCGCCGCGAAGCCATGCCGCTGCACATCTGTCGTCTCTTCGCCCTTGCGGAGATATTCGGCCGGCCAGCCTTCCTTGGTTCCAACCTCCCGGAACCACTCACCGTTGTAGATGTCCATATCGAGCCAGACGCCATGTTTACGCGCGAGAGCGATGCCCTCGGCGTCGAGATAGCTGGCATGTTCGATCGTCCTCGCGCCGGCGAGGATCGCGGCCTTGATGCCGTTCGCCCCATGGGCGTGGGCAATGCAGTAACTGCCGCGCTGCTTCGCCTCGTAGCAGGCCGCTTTCATCTGCTCCGGCGAAAGCTCCAGTGCGCCCGGATCGCTGCCCATTGCGAGCACGGCGCCCGTGGCAATCAACTTGATGAAATCAGCCCCGTTCTGCAGCAGGTGGCGCACGCGTTGGCGGGCATCGTCGACAGTCCGAACTTCGCCGATGCGGAACTCGGCGGGCACCGCGACACCGGGCGCAGCGCCGGTCACCGCGCCGCCCCCACCGGGAATGGTGATGTACCCGCCGGCAACGAACATGCGCGGCCCCTCGACCCACCCGCGGTCAATGGCGTTGCGCAAGGCGACGTCGGTCAGCCCACGGTAAACGCCAACGTCCCGCACCGTCGTGAAACCCGCGTGCAGCATGATCCGGGCCGCTTCGGCGCCCTTGAGGATCGTTTCGGCTTCGGCGTGCTTCAGCGGCTCGGCCGGATCGCTCGACGAGGGGTAACCGTCGGCCACATGGGTGTGCATGTCGATAAGGCCGGGCAGCACCGTGAAAGCTGACCAGTCAACCGTCGCCGGCCCGTCGGTGTCGCGCCACGGCGTCACGGAGACGATCTTGCCGCCGGATATTCGGATGCGCTGGTCGGAGAGGAGCCGCCCCGCAGCCGGATCGACCACCCGCCCGGCGCGAACCTCTGCATTCTGGGCCGCGGCGGGGGCGGACAGGACAAGCATACTGCCGGCGATCAGCGCGCCGGCAAATCCACGAATGCCCCCGGTCCGCAAGCGCCTAGGCCGGCGTGACGTCGCCGGCGTGGGTGCCGCTGTCCTCGCCGCTGTCGGGCCGCTTGTCGAAGACCTCGTCGATGATCCCGAATGTTTTGGCTTCATCGGCCTCGAGGAAGGTGTCGCGGTCCATGGCCGCCTCGATCTCCTCGATCTTTTTGCCGGTATATTTGGCGTAGAGCGAGTTGAGACGGCTGCGCATCCGCAATATCTCGCGCGCCTGAATCTCGATGTCCGCAGCCATGCCCTGGGCGCCGCCCGAGGGCTGGTGGACCATGATCCGGCTGTTGGTCAGTGCGATGCGCATGCCCGGTTCGCCGGCAGCGAGCAGGAAGCTGCCCATCGACGCCGCCTGGCCGATACACACCGTGCCGACCTTGGGCCGGATATATTGCATCGTGTCGTGCACCGCGAGGCCGGCCGTTACCACGCCGCCCGGCGAGTTGATGTACATGAAGATGTCCTTCTTCGGGTTTTCGGACTCGAGGAAGAGCAGCTGGGCGGTGATGAGCGAGGCCATATGGTCCTCGATCGCGCCGGTGATGAAGATGATCCGCTCCCGCAGCAGCCGCGAATAAATGTCGAAGCTGCGCTCGCCGCGGTTGGACTGCTCGATGACGATCGGAACGAGCTGCGACGCGATATCCTGATGATCCATGCGGATGTGAGATCCCTTTAGTGATTGCCCGGTCACTTACATCGGCGCGAACGGGCGAAGGTTCAAGCGGGCTCGGTAACCGGGCCCGGAACGGCGAGATAAGCGAGCCGGCGCATCTCGCGCCGGCCGCGGGTGACGGTGTCGAGGATCATGCCGGCAAAGAAGCAGAGCACGGCGATGATGACCAGGCCGGTGGCGAGGATGGCGGTCGGGAAGCGCGGCACCAGGCCGGTGTCGAGGTAGGTCAGGACCAACGGGATCGACAGGACGATCGCAGCGACGATCAGCAGTGCCCCGATCGAGCCGAAGAAGAGGACGGGCCGCTCAATCCGGTAGAGGGTGGCGATGGTCTTCAGGATCCGCCAGCCGTCGCGGAACGTGGACAGTTTGGACTCCGAACCCTCGGGTCGCGCGCCGTAGGCGGTCTCGACCTCACCGACCGGCATGCGCAATTCGAGCGCGTGGACGCTAATTTCGGTTTCAATCTCGAAGCCGGAAGAGAGCACCGGGAAGCTCTTCACGAAACGGCGTGAAAAGACCCGGTAGCCGGAGAAAATATCCGAGAAACTACGCCCGAACAGCCCAGCGAGCAGGCCGGTGAACAGCCGGTTGCCGAGCACGTGGCCGCCGCGATAGGCGTCCTTGGCTTCGTGCCGCCGGGTGCCGACGACCATGTCGAGTTCTTCGGCCAGAAGCATCTCGACCATCGCCGGCGCCGACTTGGGGTCGTAGGTGAGATCGCCGTCGGCCATGATGTAGATATCGGCCTCGACGTCGGCGAACATGCGCCGGACGACATGGCCCTTCCCCTGCTGGCGCTCGATACGGACGGTGGCGCCCGCCTTTTTCGCAGCGTCGCGTGTGCCGTCGCTGCTGTTATTGTCATAAACGAAGATGGCCGCG
>Ga0307505_10002436_pt1 | contig 12914 bp, 16 predicted proteins | sample 23_S_MG_FD_202183 | JGI IMG/M metagenome (GOLD analysis project Ga0307505, IMG submission 202183) | Soil microbial communities from Populus trichocarpa stands in riparian zone in the Pacific Northwest, United States - 23_S | ecosystem: Environmental > Terrestrial > Soil > Riparian zone > Trees...
GCAGCGCGCCCAGGGCGAGGTAGCAGCTGGCGACGTCGGGCACGATGATGCGGAAGCCGTAGATGTCGAACACCTCGGAGAAGGAGATGTTCTTCTCCTGCATCTTCTTGTAGATCGAGGATATGTGCTTCTCGCGGCCGGTCACCTGGGCCTCGACCTTGAAGTCGGCGAGGCGCTTCTGGATCGCGTCCTGGATCTTGCCCACCGCGTCGCGGCGGTTGCCGCGCGCGCGCTTCAGCGCCTTGTCGAGCACGCGGAAGCGGTGCGGGTGCAGGTAATGGAACCCGAGGTCCTCGAGCTCGTAGTAGATGGCAATCAGGCCGAGCCGGTTGGCGATCGGGGCGTAGATGTCGAGCGTCTCGCGCGCGATGCGCTCCTGCTTCTCGGCCGGCACCGCCTCGAGCGTGCGCATGTTGTGCAGCCGATCGGCGAGCTTGATCAGGATCACGCGCACGTCGCGCGCCATCGCGAGCAGCATCTTGCGGAAATTCTCGGCCTGCGCGTGCTGCAGGGTCGCGAACTCGATGCGGTCGATCTTGGAGACGCCGTCGACCAGCTCGCCCACGGCCTTGCCGAAGCGCTTCGAGATCTCGGCCTTGGTGGTGCGCGTGTCCTCGACGGTGTCGTGCAGCAGCGCCGCCATCAGCGCCTGCGCGTCGAGGTGCCACTCCGCGAGGATCTTGGCGACCGCGAGCGGGTGGGTGATGTAGGGCTCGCCGCTCGCGCGGTACTGCCCCGAATGGGCCCCGCGCGCGACCTCGTAGGCCTTCTCGATCGCCTCGACGTCGGCGGGCTTGAGGTAGCCCAGTACGGCGGTCAGCTCCTCCGGTCCCGGCCCCGGCAATGCCGCGCCCGTGGCCTTCAGACCACTACTGATCGCTCCATGGACGCCGAGGGCGGGCATACCCCATTAATGATTGCGGCCGGGGCCGCCTAGAGCACCGGTGGCGTCGGCACCGGCGGGTTCAGCAGCTCCTTGCCCACCTTGCCCGCGGCGATCTCGCGCAGCGCGATCACGGTGGGCTTGTCCTTGTTCGCCTCGACCAGCGGCGTGGCGCCGAGCGCGATCTGGCGCGCGCGGTTGGTCGCGGCGAGGGTGAGCTCGAAGCGATTGGGGAAAGTCTTGATGCAGTCGTCGACAGTGATGCGGGCCATGGCGCGGTTCTCCGGTTACCTGAATTCGTCTATGAGCCTGGCGAGGCGTATGGCTTGCCTGGCCCGTGACACGCGCGCGGCGCGCACCACGGACAGGATTTCCTCCAATGCCTGCTCGAAGCGATCGTTGACAATTATATATTCAAATTCAAGAACATGCGATATTTCTTCGCGCGCGCCCGCGAGCCGCCGCTCGATCGTCTCGGCAGAGTCCTTGCCGCGCCCCAGCAGACGCCGGCGCAGCTCCTCGATCGAGGGGGGCAGGACGAACATGCCGACCAGGTGGGGGAAGAGCTTGCGCACCTGTGCGGCCCCCTGCCAGTCGATCTCCAGCAGCACGTCGTGGTCGCCCGCGATCTCGCGCTCGATCCAGCTCCTGCTGGTCCCGTAGCTGTTGCCGTGAACGCGGGCATGCTCGAGGAAGTCGCCCGCGGCGATCATCTTCTCGAACTCGGGTTCGCCGATGAAGTGGTACTCGCGGCCGTCGACTTCGCCCGCACGCGGCGGGCGCGTGGTGTAGCTGATCGAGAGCCGCATCCCCGCCGCGCGCTTGAGGAGCTCCGTCACCAGGCTGGTCTTGCCGGTGCCGGACGGGGCGACGATCACGAAGAGGTTGCCGGGCATTCGTTCAGATCCTTGCCACGCGTCGTTGAGCGGCGATCGGTCGTCCGCTCCAACGACCGCCCCGGGGCACATTTACCGCTTGATCACTCTATATTTTGAACCTGCTCGCGCATCTGCTCGATCAGGACCTTGAGCTCGACCGAGGTGCGTGTCATCTCGTTGGCGACCGACTTCGAACCCAGGGTGTTGGCCTCGCGGTTGAGCTCCTGGCAGAGGAAGTCCAGCCGCTTGCCGCACGCGCCGCCCTTGTCGAGCACCCGGCGAGACTCGGCGATGTGGGTGATGAGGCGCTGCAGCTCCTCGTCGACGTCGATGCGCGCCGCATACAGCACGATCTCCTGGTGCACGCGCTCGTCGGAAGGGTTCGCGCCCGCTTCGGCGATCTTCTGCGCGAGCTTGTCCTGGAACGCCTTCAGGGCGTTGGGCACGAGCGGCCGCGCGTCGGCTACCAACCGCGACATGGCCTCGAGGCGCTCGCGCAGGACCGCCTCGAGCTTCGCGCCCTCGCGCTCGCGCGATGCGTCGAGCTCGCCGATCGCCTTCTCGAGCACGCCCATCACCTCGAGCTTGAGCGCATCGGCCGAGAGCGCCTGGTCGGCGAGAACCCCGGGCCAGTGCAGCACCTCGGAAACGCTCAGGGGGCGCGCATCGGGAAACCGGGCGGCGACGAGCGTCCCGGCGGCCTGGAGCGAAGCCATGGCGCGCTCGTCGGGAACCAGGGTGCGCTCGCCGGCATTCAGCGGGGTAAAGGTCACGCGGCAGTCGACCTTGCCGCGGGTGAGCTTCGCCGCGACCGCCTCGCGCATGGCGGGCTCGAGCGGCCGCAGCTCCTCGGGGATTCGCGTCTGGAATTCGAGGTAACGGTGGTTGACGGTCTTGAGCTCCACCCCGAGGCTTCCCTGGGCGCTTTCGTGGGCGGCGGCCGCGAAGCCAGTCATGCTTGAAATCATGGGAGAATTCTACATGCCCCAGCAGGCCAACCAGCCGCTTCCCGCCGGCTACGTACTCAACGGTTATCGGATCGAGAAACCGCTTTCATCGGGCGGGTTCAGCATCGTCTATCTCGCACGCGACGAGGCGGGCACGCAGTTCGCGATCAAGGAGTACCTGCCGTCGATGCTGCCGTTGCGTCCCGACGGCGTCGAGATCGTCATCACCGACGAGGCCACGCAGTCGGTGTTCCGCCACGGGTTGAGGTGCTTCTTCGAGGAGGGCCGGGCGCTGGCGCTGATCCAGCACCCGAACGTGGTGCGCGTGGAGAACTTCTTCCGCGCCAACGAGACCTGCTACATGGTGATGACGTACGTGCGCGGGCGAACGCTCCAGTTCCACATCCAGAAGAACCGCGACGAGTTCACCGAGGGCTTCATCCGCCGCACCTTCGTGTCGCTGCTGAACGGGCTGCGCGAAGTGCACGCCAACAAGCTGCTGCACCTGGACATAAAGCCGGCGAACGTCTTCATCTCGATGGAGAACAACCGTCCGGTGCTGCTCGACTTCGGCGCGGCGCGCATCACGCTCTCGGAAGAGGCGATGAAACTCAAGCCGATGTACACCGCGGGCTTCGCGGCGCCCGAGCACTACCGCTTCAGGCCCGAGGAGCTGGGCCCGTGGAGCGACATCTATTCCGTGGGCGCGACGATGTACACGTGCATCGCCGGCACCCCTCCGCAGGCGGGCGACCAGCGCGAGGAGAAGGACAAGATGATCCCGATCCGGAGCCTCGCCCGCCAGCAGTACTCCGAGGACCTCTACGACATCGTCGACTCGTGCCTGCAGCTGAACTGGCTGATTCGCCCGCAGACCGCGTTCGAGCTGCAGAAGCGTCTCACCGAGGCCTACCCCGCCGCAGCCTCGGAGGACCGCACCAACAGCATCTTCGACACCATCAGCCGCCCGCTCTCGAAGCTGTTCACCAAGCAATAGTGCGATTCACCATCTTCCAGGACAGCCAGGTCGGCGACCGCCAGGGCAACGAGGACCGGGTCGGCTACGCCTTCGGCAAGGACGTGCTCCTCATGGTGATCGCCGACGGCATGGGCGGGCACCACGGCGGCGAGGTCGCGGCCGAGATCGCGGTGCAGGAGATCACGCGGCGCTTCAAGATCGAGGCGCGCAACAAGCTGAGGAAGCCGTTCGAATTCCTGGTGACCTCGATCCAGGCGGCGCACCGCGCGATCGTCGCCCACGCCGACCAGCACAACCTGCTCGAGTGCCCGCGCACGACCTGCGTCGCCTGCGTGGTGCAGAACGGCTACGCGTACTGGGCGCACGCGGGAGACTCACGCCTGTACGTGCTGCGGCGCGGCAACCTCCTCGCCGCCACGCAGGACCACTCCAAGGTGCAGCAGATGATCGACGCGGGCCAGATCACCGCGGAGGCGGCCGCACGCCATCCCGACCGCAACAAGATCTACAGCTGCCTGGGCGGGGTGGTCCCTCCGCACATCGACATGGGCCGCGAGCAGAAGCTCGAGGTGGGCGACACGGTGGTGCTCTCGACGGACGGCTTCTGGGCACAGATCCCCGCGAGCATCCTCGCCCAGATGCTCGGCAAGCAGACGGTCACCGCACTCCTTCCGGGGCTGCTCGGCGAGGCGCATCGGCGCGCCGCCGGCGAGTCCGACAACATCACCGTCGTGGCGATGACCTGGGAGAACCAGGAGGATGCCGCGGTTGCCGACACCAAGAACCTCGACGACGCGGAGTTCGCAACCTCGACCAATACCACCCAGCAGCTCGGCGACGGCACGCCCTCGGACGATGTGACCGAGGACGACATCGAGCGCGCCATCGCCGAGATCCAGAGCGCCATCAAGAAAGTCCCCCGTTGAGCCTCCTATGACCACCCCACGAATGCTCCACATCCACGTGTCGGCTCCCGGCGCAATCTCCCGCCCCAAAGAAGAACATCCGCCGTGTCGATAGCGACCACCGCCAGAACCTTCGACCGCGGTCCCACGCAGCTTCGCCCCGTCAGGATCCACCGCAACTACACGCGCCACGCCGAGGGCTCGGTGCTGATCGAGGTCGGCCACACCAAGGTCCTGTGCACCGCGAGCGTGGAGGAGAAGGTGCCGCCCTTCCTCAAGGGCAAGGGCTCGGGGTGGGTGACCGCGGAGTACGGCATGCTGCCGCGCGCGACCCACACGCGCGGAGCGCGCGAGGCGGCGGCGGGCAAGCAGTCGGGGCGCACGCAGGAGATCCAGCGGCTCATCGGGCGGAGCCTGCGAGCGGTCACCGACACGACGGCCCTCGGCGAGCGGCAAGTGACGATCGACTGCGACGTGCTGCAAGCCGACGGCGGCACGCGCTGCGCATCGATCACCGGCGCGATGGTGGCGTTGGCCGACGCGGTGGCGGGCCTGCGGGCCAGGGGGCTGGTCGCGGCCGATCCGCTGCGCGACTTCGTCGCCGCGATCTCGGTCGGGATCGTGGACGGGCAGGCGGTGCTCGACCTCGACTACGCCGAGGATTCCGCCTGCGGCACCGACATGAACGTCGTGATGACGGGCGCGGGCCACTTCGTCGAGGTCCAGGGCACGGCCGAGGGATCGCCCTTCACGCGCGAGCAGATGACGGCACTCCTGGATCTCGCCTCGCAGGGGATCGCCGAGCTCATTCGCGCGCAACGCTCCGCTCTGGCCTGAAAGGGCGGACGAGGGTTCTCTTGAACAGGATCGTCGTCGCATCCAACAACGCGGCAAAGCTGCGTGAACTCGTCGCCCTGCTGGAGCCACTCGGAATCCAGGCCGTGCCCCAATCCGAGCTCGGGGTGGCCGAGGCCGAGGAGCCGCACGACACGTTCCTCGAGAACGCGCTCGCCAAGGCGCGCCACGCGAGCCGCGCGACCGGGTTGCCCGCGCTCGCCGACGACTCGGGCCTGTGCGTGCCGGCGCTCGACGGCCAGCCGGGCGTGCACTCGGCGTACTACGCCGGCGCGGAGGGGTCGCGCGCCGAGCGCGACGGGCGCAACAACGCCAGGCTCGCCGCGGCGCTCGCCGATGCACCCGACCGCTCGGCGTTCTACTACTGCGTGCTGGTGCTCGTGCGGCTCGCGACAGATCCCACGCCGGTGGTCGCCGAGGGCGCGTGGAACGGAGAGATCGTGCTCGAGCCGCGCGGCTCGGGCGGCTTCGGCTACGACCCGTACTTCCTTCCGTGGGGCAGCACGCGCACGGCGGCCGAGCTCGTGGCGCAGGAGAAGAACCGCGTGAGCCACCGCGCCCTCGCCGCGGCCGCGCTGCTGCGCCGCCTGAAGTGATGCAGCTCGCCCAACTCCCGCCGCTCTCGCTCTACCTGCACATCCCGTGGTGCCTGCGCAAGTGCCCCTACTGCGACTTCAACTCGCACGAGCAGCGCGGCGAGCTGCCCGAGGACGAATACGTCGACGCGCTGGTCGCGGACCTCGAGGCGAGCCTCGCGACGGTCTACGGCCGACGCATCCACACGATCTTCATCGGCGGCGGAACGCCCAGCCTCTTCTCGGCCGCGTCGGTCGACCGCCTGCTGGTCGCGATCCGCACGCGCCTGCCCGTCGACCCCGATTGCGAGATCACGCTCGAGGCGAATCCCGGCACGTTCGAGGCGGAGAAGTTCCGCGGCTTCCGCGCCGCGGGCGTGAACCGGCTCTCGCTCGGCGTGCAGAGCTTCGACGACGCGCTCTTGGCGGCGATCGGGCGCGTGCACGGCGCGGACGAGGCGAGGGCCGCGCTCGAGATGGCACTGGCGACCTTCCCGACGGTGAACGCCGACCTCATGTATGCGCTCCCGGGGCAATCGGTCGAGGCCGCGCTCGCCGACGTGCGCGAGGCCGTCACGCGCGGCGCGCCGCACATCTCCGCCTACCACCTCACGCTCGAGCCCGACACGCACTTCCACCGCTTCCCGCCGCAGCTTCCGCCCGAAGACGCCGTCGCCGACATGCAGGACGGCATCGAGGCGCTGCTCGCCGAGGCGGGCTACCGGCACTACGAGACCAGCGCCTTCGCGCGCGACGGCCATCGTGCGCGCCACAACCTCAACTACTGGACCTTCGGCGACTACCTGGGCCTGGGCGCTGGGGCGCACGGCAAGATCTCCTTCCGCGACCGCATCGTGCGCGAGGTGCGCGAGAGGAAGCCGCAAGGCTATCTTCGCGCGGCGCTCGACGGCAACGCGATTCGCGAGTCGCGCGAGGTGGCCGAGGCCGAGCTGCCGTTCGAGTTCATGCTGAACGCCTTGCGGCTGGTCGAGGGATTCCCGGTGACGCTCTTCACCGAGCGCACGGGGTTGCCCCTCGACGTGGTCGAGCCGCAGCTCGCCGCGGCCGAGGCCGCGGGCCTCATCGAGCGCGACCACGCGAGGATCGCGCCAAGCGCCAGGGGCCGGCGCTTCCTGAACGACCTGCTGGAGCGCTTCCTCGAGGCGCCGCCGGCAGAAAGCCGGCGGCGGTCGATCAGTATCTATCCAGCGGGTACTGCCCGTCCTTCATGAAGGGCGGCACGCGGCCGACGAGCTTCTCCAGCATCACCAGCTCCTCGTCGGTGTGGTTGCGGACGGGACCCGGCTCCGCGCGCATCGTCGACTGGCCCGTGAGCAGCAGCGGCTGCTCGTGGTGCTTGGTGACCACGGTCTTGTCGGGCATGTTCGGGCCCGAGATCACCGCCTCGCCGTAGCAGAGGCAGAAGTACACCTCGTTCGCATCGACCTCGATGTAAGCGCCGGTGCCGCGGATGCCGATGGTCGCGTGCGCCGCCTTGACCGACACGTTCTTCTTCGAGAACACCGAAAGCACGCGCCCGGTGGAGATGAGCATGTCGGTGAGGAGCCCGCCGCTGCCGCGCACCTCGATCACCGTGTCGGCGCGCATCAGGAACGCATCGCCCTTCATCACCACCACTGCGCTGCTGCCCTTGCCCGTGGCCACGCGGTCGCCGAGGTTCACCTTCGTCCCGGATTGCACCGGCTTGCCGTTGACCGTCGCGCTGCCATCCACGCGGTGCAGCCCCGGCGGCAGGTCGCCCGCGGCGAGCACCTCGGAGAGATAACCGCTCACGCCCGCGGCGCCCATGGCGGATATGGCCTGCAGCCAGCGGCGGCGACCGATTTCGTTCCTCATTTCCCGCTCCTCGTGAATACGATGTCCCAGACTCCGTGTCCCAGCTTGAGTCCCCTACGCTCGAACTTGGTCTCCGGACGTGTCGCCGGGCGCGGCGCGTAATTTTCCGCAGTATTTTCCAGGAGTATTTCGTGAGAGAGCACTCCGAGCACGTGCTCGGCGTACTCCTGCCAATCGGTCGCGACGTGCAGGTACCCGCCCGGCGCCAGGCGCTCGGCGGCAAGGTGGGCGAACGCGGGCTGCACCAGGCGGCGCTTGTGGTGGCGCTTCTTCGGCCACGGATCGGGGAAGAAGACGTGCATGCCGGCGAGCGAGCCCGGCGGGACCATGTCGCGCAGCACCTCGACCGCGTCGTGCTGCACCACGCGCACGTTGCCGATCGATTCCTCGCCCAGGCGCTTGAGCAGGCTTCCAACGCCCGGCGCATGGACCTCGATCGCGACGTAGTCGTTACCGGGATTCTCCTGCGCGATTCGGGCAGTGGTCTCGCCCATGCCCGAACCGACCTCGACCACCACGGGCGCCGCGCGGCCGAAGAGCGCACGAAAGTCCAATGGAACAGGCGCATACGGCACGCCCAGCGTCGGCAGCAGCTCGGCGTAGGCGCGCTGCTGGCCGCGCGAGAAGCGGCCCTGGCGAAGCACATAGCTGCGGATCGGAGGGTGTGTCATCGGCGCAACATTATAGGCGAGCGGTTTCGTTGACACCGCGCGGTGCCCGGCCTAAATTGGGCCTCGTAGGCGTGGAGAAAAAGAGATGGCAGCGCACAAGATCCTGGTCACGTTGCTGGCAAGCGCGCTTCCCGGCGCGGTGCTCGCGAACGACTACGTCGGCACGCTGAAGGCCCCCCAATCGAGCCTCACGCCCAAGGGTGTCTATTCGCTCTCGCACACGCCCACCTTCAACGGGGCGACGGCCGACAACGGCTTGCGCGTGAAGCTCGGCTACAAGTACTCGCGCTACTTCGCCGTCGAGGGCGAGGTCGTGGACTTCGGGCGCACCCAGGACCCGTTCGCGAACCCCGCCAACCTCGCCTCCGCATTCCGCAGCACCGGTTTCGGCGTGGACACGATCGCGATGCTCCCGATCTGGCGCTTCTCGTTCTACGGGCGCATGGGCGCTTATCGGGGGGATGCGCGCGGCGGCTTCGGCTGGCATCCGCTGCCGCTCGCCGGCGAACAGTTCACGCGCGGAACGCGCCTGCGCTACGGCCTGGGGCTGCGCTACGACTTCACACGCTCGCTCGGCATCCGCGCCGAGCTCGAGCGCCACTCGCCGCTGGGCTCGCCGCTCCTCACCGAGACGGACGCGGGCGACCAGGTTTCGGTCGGGGTGAGCTGGCGGTTCTGAACGGGAAATTCGGGGACAGACCCCAATGTCGTGAAGTGCCCGCGTTTCAAGCGACCGCGTCGCGCTTGAATTGGGGTCTGTCCCCAATGAGTCCCTCGGTGGGAGAGCTCGGGCTCGCCTCGTAGGGCTTCCTCGGCATGCGGCCGGCGAGGAACGCCTCGCGCCCGGCCTCCACCGCGAGCTTCATCGCGCGTGCCATCCGCACCGGCTCGCGCGCCTTGGCGATGGCGGTGTTCATCAGCACGCCGTCGCAGCCCAGCTCCATCGCGATGGCGGCATCGGACGCGGTGCCGATTCCGGCATCCACGAGCACCGGGACCTGGATGCGGTCGATGATGATCTGCAGGTTCCAGGGATTGAGAATCCCCATGCCCGAGCCGATGAGGGAAGCGAGCGGCATCACCGCGACGCAGCCCAGCTCTTCGAGCTGCTTCGCCATGATCGGGTCGTCGCTGCAATAGGCCATCACCTGGAACCCTTCGGCCACCAGCGTCTTCGCGGCGGCCAGGGTCTCGGGCATGTTCGGGTAGAGCGACTCCGCGTCGCCCAGCACCTCGAGCTTCGCCAGCGCGTGCCCGTCGAGGAGCTCGCGCGCGAGGCGCAGCGTGCGCACCGCATCCTGCGCGGTGTAGCAGCCCGCGGTGTTGGGAAGAATCGTGAAGCGAGATGGCGGCAGCACCTCGAGGATGCTCGGCTCGCCCTTGTTCTGGCCGATGTTGGTGCGGCGGATCGCGACCGTCACGATCTCGGCGCCCGAGGCCTCGATCGCGCGCCGCGTCTCGTCGAAATCGCGGTACTTGCCGGTGCCGACGAGCAGGCGCGATCCGTACGACTTGCCGGCGACGACCAGCGCGTCGTTGTTCATGGGCGACGGCGCCTCGCGACCACGTCAGCCCCCGCCCACGGCGACCACGACCTCGACGCGGTCACCCTCGGCCAGGAGCTCGTCGGCGAAGCGGCTGCGCGGCACGATCTCGCCGTTGCGCTCGATCGCGAGGCGCTTGCCGGTGAGCTCGAGCGCCTCGAGGACCTGCGCCACGGTGGGAGGCGCGGCGAACTCGCGCGCGGCGCCGTTGACGAGGATGCGGACGGGACTCATGGGGAAAGTATAGGTCACATCTGCTTGAATTTTTGCGCGTAGGCGCGGCTCACCGGCAGCTCGGCGCCCCCGTCCTTCAGCCGCACGAAGACGCGCCCCCCGAGGTCGCGACGGGTGGAGGCGACGGCGTTCATGTTCACCACCGTGCCGCGATGGATCTGCCAGAAGACCTCGGGATCGAGCTGGTCGGCGATCTCGGCGAGCGGGGTGCGGATGAGCGACTCGCCCGCACGCGTGATGACGCACGTGTACTTGTCGGAGGCCTGGAAATAGAGCACGTCGTCCACGGCGATCTGCTGCACCACCTCGCCCTTGAGCGCGCGGATCCAGCGCAGGCGTCCCGTAGCGGCGCCCGGGATTGCGCGCGCCAGGCGCGAGAGCATCTCCTCCAGCGCCGGCGGCTCGTCCGCCGCGGCGAGCTTGGCGCGCAGCCGCTCGATGCAGCGCGCGAGGCGCTCGTCGGTGAGGGGCTTCAGGATGTAGTCGACCGCATCGCGGTCGAAGGCCTCGACCGCGTACTGGTCGAACGCGGTCACGAACACCACGTGCGTCTTCGTGTCGATGCGCCGCGCGAGCTCGAGGCCCGTGAGGCCCGGCATGCGGATGTCGAGGAAGGCCACCTCTGGGGCGTGCTCCTCGATTGCGCGTAGCGCTTCGAGCCCGTTGGCCGCGAGCGGCAGCACCTCGATCTCGGGCCAGAGCGCGGCGAGGCGCGTGCGCAGGTGCTCGGCGAGGTTGCCCTCGTCATCGGCGATGAGCGCGCGCGCCTTCATGCCGGAAGCGCGATCGACACCCTGGTGCCGGCAGGATGGTTCTCGGTGATCGCGAGCGAGGCGCGCTCGCCGTAGAGCAGCCGCAGCCGGTCGCGCAGGTTGGCGAGCCCGAGCCCGCCGCGCGTCGTGGCGCCGAAGCCGGCGCCGGTGTCGGCCACTTCGACCCGCACCTGGGAGCCCTCGCGGCGCGCGCTGATCGCCACCTCGCCGCCCTCGACCTTGGGCTCGAGCCCGTGCTGGATCGCGTTCTCGACCACGGGCTGCAGCAGCATCGGCGGGAGCGCGAAGCCGGCGAGGTCGGGCGGCACGTCGATGCGGTATCCCAGCCGCTTGCCCATGCGCACCTGGAGCACGTCGAGGTAGGCGGCGATGAGCTCGGCATCGGCGCCCAGCGTCGTGGTCTCGGTGCGGGTGGCGGCGAGCGAGGCGCGCAGGAACCGGTTGAAGCTCTCGAGCATGCGCTTGGCGGCCGCGGGATCGGAGTCGACCAGGCTCGCCACGTTGGCGAGCGTGTTGAAGAGGAAGTGCGGCTCGATCTGCGCCTGCAGCGCGCGCAGGTTGGCGAGCGTGGCCTCGCGCTCCGCGCGCCCCATGCGTTCGCGCTCCAGGGCGAGCGTGGCCTCGGCGTGCGCCTGGCGCTCGCGCGCGAAGAAGATTGCCGCGATCACGGTCGAGATCACCAGGCTCGACAGGCCCATCGCCGCAAGCCAGCGCGGGCGCAGGATCCATTCGAGTGCCCGCGTGTCGAAGGCGAGCGCCACGATGACGAAGCCGATCACGACGCCCAGGGTGCTGACCAGCGTGAAGTACACCGCGGTCGCGGCGGGACCGTAGCTGCGGGCCCAGCGGTCGATGCCCAGCCGCGCCGTCACCATGAACATCGCGTGCAGCGTGTAGCCGATGGCGTTGGCGACGATCACCGAGGCGAGCAGGTTGTCCCACCCCAAGCCCTGGGGCCGGAACATCCCCCCGATCACGAAGAAGAGCACGCCCAGCCCGCAGTTCCAGATGAACGTGTAGATCAGGTCGCGAACAGGGCCGCACTTCCAGCGGCGGAAGAACGGGATGATCTCCAGCGGGTGGAACGATTCGGGGTCCCAGCCGCCGGGCGGGGCGGGCGGCGAGCGTGGAACGGTGCTCATCGGCCGAATCCTACCTGTCAGCCGAGCCGCTGGAGGTATTCACGGACCTTGCGCGCCTCCCACTCGGGACCGAGCCAGGCGCCCGAGGCGAACACCGAAATGCCATGGACGACGAGGCCGATGCCCCAACCCATCGCCGCGAATCCGAACCAGTAGCGGCCGGGGCTCGCCAGCAGGTTCAGGCCCAGCAGGCCCGCGTTGACCAGGATATAGACCAGGGCGTGGGTGTAGAAGCCACGCAGGTTGCGGGCGTGGCGCTGGGCTTCCTCGAATCGCGGGTGTTTCTCGATCTGGTCCATTGCGGTGCTCTCCGGTTGGGTGGATGGCACCGAGGATAGGGGCGCGGCCGCCGGCCGGGGCGTGGGTTGCGACGAATTGCAGCGGGGCGGCGCGAATGGCGCGGGCCCGGGGTAAAATGCCGTCAATTGTCATCCCGGGCGCAGTTCTTGCTGAAACGACCCGGGACGCGGGTGTAGCTCAATGGCAGAGCAGAAGCTTCCCAAGCTTACGACGAGGGTTCGATTCCCTTCACCCGCTCCACCGTTGTCGTTGGTCCCTTGGGTTCGGCACCCCTGGCGAGGGCAACGATCGCGTTGCGACGGCCTTCGACCTCGATTTCGACGCCACGGCCTGGTGGCTTCTTTCAGGTTCCGGGGATGCACCGCGGACTC
>Ga0307505_10002437_pt1 | contig 12913 bp, 11 predicted proteins | sample 23_S_MG_FD_202183 | JGI IMG/M metagenome (GOLD analysis project Ga0307505, IMG submission 202183) | Soil microbial communities from Populus trichocarpa stands in riparian zone in the Pacific Northwest, United States - 23_S | ecosystem: Environmental > Terrestrial > Soil > Riparian zone > Trees...
TTGGTGCTCAGGCCCCCTCGGCTGCGCCCGATGGCCTGTTCTTCCGGCGCCCCCCTTTTGCCCCCGAGCTGTGCTGGTGGGCGCGCACGATGGTCGAGTCGATCATCACGTACTCGTTGTCCGCATCCTGCGCCAGCACCGAGAACACGCGTGCCCACACCCCGGACTTGCTCCAGCGCGAGTGGCGCAGGTGCACCACCCGGAAGTCTCCGAAGCGCTCGGGCAGATCGCGCCATGGGATGCCCGCTCGGTACCGGTACAGCACCGCCTCCACGAACAGCCGGTTGTCCCGGGCCGTCACCCCGACATGCCCGGCCCGTCCGGGCAGCATGTCCTTGATGCGCTCCCATTGGTCGTCTCTCAGTGCGTACCGGCGTTTCATCAGCCCTCATCGGTCGTCGTGATAGGAGTTCAACGCTTGACCGTTCGAAATTGATGACAGGCCCTAGAGCCGGCTGGACCGACTCGGGCCATCTTGGTGGGCAAGAAGGAAGGTCTGGCTCATCTTCGCTGTGACTCACGGCCACGCGTCGACCTAGCGCCGCATCAGGGGGGCAAGAAGGAAGGTCTGGCTCATCTTCGCTGTGACTCCTCGGCCCGCTCCGCCTCGGCGGCCGCGATCAAGCGGCTCACCCGCGACACCGAGAGCCCCAACTCCCGCGCCATGGCCGACATCGTCATCGCGCCCTCGGTGTAGCCGCGCAGCAGTGCCTGCTCGCGCGGGAGGCCGGCAGCCAGCAGGCGGCTTAATGTGAGCGGGGCTCGACGCTGGGCCTTGGGCACCTCGGCGGCTCGTTGCCGTTGCGGCTCGGCCAGGGCCTGCATGCGCTCGACGAAGGCCTCGTCGCCCAGGTAGATCTGCTGCCGCAGGGCCTGGTCCCACAGCTTCATCTCGCGCCCGGCGGCCACCAAAGCGGCGTAGCGCTGGGAAGCCCGTCGGCGGTCGGCGGCCCCCGTCGGCTCGTGACCCAGCAGATAGCCGTGCACGCCCGCGGCGTCCAGCCAACGGGGAACCTCGCAGGCGCCCACGTGCGCGAGATAGCTCGACCAGGGCCAATCCTCTGGCGAGGCCACCATCGCGACGCGCACGGGATTCAGCTCCACGTACCGGCACACCTCCAGCAGGTAGACGTCGCGGTCCACCAGTACCGCCTTGAATCGCCCCTGGAACAAATGCCCCACCTTGCCGTGACGGCGATTGAAGCCCTGCGTGTACACGCCATTGAGGTGGCGCATCAGGCGCGACAGGTTGGCCTGCCGTGTGCGCAGCACGAAGTGGTAGTGGTTGCCCATCAGGCAGTAGGCCAGCACCTGCGCATCGAAGCGGTCCATCGCCTGCCCGACCACCGCCAGCAGGCCGTGCCGGTCGGCATCGTCCATGAAGATCGGCTCGCGCCGGTCGCCGCGCGAGGTGACGTGATACACGGCGCCGGGAAACTCGATGCGCAGCGGGCGGGCCATGGGCTCGTCAACCAGGCATCGGTCAGCCAGCCTCAGTCGGCCAGAAGCGCGACGAAGCCTGCTTGAGCGAAATGGCGATCATGCGCCAGCGCCCGATCGATGCCGCGCCGGCGCATCACGATGAATGACGCGCAGTCCGTGAGGCTCCACCCCTTGTCCTCGTGCTGCCGGTAGAGATCGAACGCCTCGTCGAACTGCATCGACGTCTGCGGCAGCACTTCCACGTTCGGGTTGCGGCGGATGCTGTCGACGCCCCTGATGACGATGGCCCGAACGGGTGGCCTGGCCAGCGCCGCGAGCAACTCGCCAAGCACCATCTCGGTCGTCAGCAGGCGGACCTTCCCAAGTCCCTTGGAAACCTCGGTAGCCTTCGGGTGCAACTGGTCGGCCGGATTCAGCACCGCCTGCCAGTAACCCGTGTCGGCGAAGACCTGATTCATCGCTCGGCAGCGCCAGTGCCGTACACCACCTCGTCAATGCGCTTGGAAAGATCGTCGGGAATGCCCTGCCATGCCGAAGGCGCGGCCGCGCCGATCGCGGCGAGCTGCTCCCAGATGGGCACGGCAGACTCATCGAACTCGGCGCTCCCGATTGGCGCGATCTCGACCTGATCGACCCGCGTAAAGCGCCGCATCTGCCTGTCACGGGACGAAAACTCGGCGATTCCCCTGACCCGCATCCGGTTCTCGCGGTGCGCCCGCAGTGCGTCCAGCACCACCGACTCCTGCCGCTCGTCGAATCGCCCATCGATCGCCTGGCCCGTGTCGGGCACGAGCAGCGAGAACCTGCCCGGGCCGACATGGGCCATCCGCACTTCGCCGACGACATCGACCTTGTCCTCGTACGAGGGCTCCACCCAGTTTTCCAGCCGCTGCCTCGCCATGGCCGAGTAGCACGCTTCGACCGGCCTGCCGCGAGCCCGGAGGTACAGGACTTCGTCTTCTCGTAACGTGCGGCCGAACTCGCCGAAGAGCGGAACCACATTCGCCGGCAATGCCGAAGGCAGAAGGTCTTCGGCGTCCGCAGCGGCAACGGCCTCGTCGATCAAGGCGGCCGCCTGGTCGAACGTGTCGTCGAGCAACTCGTATTGAACCGGGTCCGGCGACTCATAGACGCGCATCAGCGGCAAAGCCGCGGAGCCCTCTTCGACACGATCGAACGCAAGCCGGAACCCGTCCTCGAAGCCCCTGGGCAGGCGCACGCGATCGGGCCGCGCGCGACGCCAAAGTTCCTTCGCGCACTCCAGAACCAGCTTGCGATAGGCCAGCAACTCTGCCGTGCACTCGACATCGAACTGGTGCTGCTCGAAGCGGCGGCCTTCAAAGCGCAGGGTGCAAAGGGCCTGCGTCCCTGCTGGGGAATTCACGGTGGCAGCCTCCGGCTGGATTCAATGCCTGGGTTCAGAGCCGCCCTTGTACACCTACCCGATCGGATGCGCAACTTGCAAGACCTGACCCCGTTCCGTGTGACCCCGTTCCGTGCAAGACCTGACCCCGTTCCGTGTGACCCCGTTCCGTGCGATGTTGGCCGGCAAGGCCGCGGGCAGCAAGTCCTCGGCGTCTGCTGCGGCGATGGCCTCGTCGATCAGCCCGGCCGCCCGGTCGAACGTGTCGTCGAGCAGTTTGTACTGAACCGGATCGGGGGATTCGTAGACGCGGATCAACGGCAAAGCGGCGGAGCCCGCTTCGACGCGATCGAAACGCCAGACGGCGGTTCGCTCAAGCCAACTCGCCGCCGACCTGATCGATGACCGAGCGCAGGACTTTGACGTCTTCGGCCAGCACGCCCAGGCCCTCCATCTTGTCCAGGCAGCGGGCCAAGGCTTCGAGGAGCATCCGATTGGCGGCCGGCTGCGTCGCTCTCTTGAACTGCGCATGGTCGATTCGAAGACGGAACTCGATCACTTGTCCCTTCGTGTCTTTCCGCGCGACCTCCTTGTAGGCGTCGGCCTTTCTCATGATGATGCTGACGAATGCCCACTTGACCCACGCACCGCGAAGGTCGGCGTCCTTAAGGCGGGAATTGACGCGCTCCTGCAACAGACGCCGTGCAGCCACATGCTTGTCGTACACATCGTCCTGCACCTCGGCGCCGATCCAAAGTTCCATGCTGTACCTTCCGTGTCGTCGAAATGATACGGCGTACGCGGCAAATCGCCGCACGCCGCGACTGGCAACGCTAGTCGCTAATGGTCCGACTTGTTCAGTCGCGGGCGGCAGCCGTGCTGCTTCTTGTACGCTCGAATCTTGCGCGTCTCCCAGGCCCTTGCCTGTCGCTTGCTTCGCTTGCGTCCGATGAACACCATATCCACGTTTTCGGTATCGAGGAAGGCCTGCGTGTACCGCCCTCGGCCCACCGTGGTTTCGCCGAACTTCTGAACTTCGCCGGTGTCGCGATCGCGCAGTTCGTAGACCTGCGCCTTCTTTGTCGTTTCCAGGCTGCAGCCGTGGCTCGTGTCTTTCTGTTTCTTGGGTCCGGGCTTGGCGGCGAACTGCCCGTTGCGGCGCCGGCGCTTGAAGAGGCCTAGCGGGTCGATCCAGTCGAGCGGGCTCGGCGCGTACTCATAGAGGTTTTCGCCGCCTTCCAGACCGATCGGATCGGGCGCGACGTACGCCGCCAGGTCCGGGTCGTAGTAGCGGAACCGGTTGTAGTGCAGGCCGGTTTCGGGATCGTGGTACTGCCCCTCGAAGCGCAGCCGCTGCACAGGCTGCGGCAGCGCGACGCCGGCGGCACAGACCGTTTCGGTCGCAATCGCCCCCCAGGCCCGGTATTCCACCTGCCAGCGGACGACGCCGTCCACGTCGGTCAGCTCGCGCGGCAGCCCGATCTGGTCGCAGTGACAGTAGTGAACGGCCTCCGACGGCCCGGGCGGACGATCCACCATCGCGTGCGCGTGCGAATACAGCGCCAGCGGCGTGAACGAATCGGGCTCGTAGACGAACGTGTGACTGGCCTGCTGGTCGACCTCCTGGATCAGCTGGTCCTCGGCCCACACGTACCAGGTCGTAGCATCTCCACAGGTCTTTGCGATGCGGCGGCCGAACGGGTCGTACAGGTATTCGACCGTCGTCGCCTGGCCCGCCTTGCGCGTGACCGACCGCCGCAGTCGGTGGAATTCGCTCCACTGCAACTCGATCGCTGTGTGGCTGCCGATACGCTTGTCGACCAAGCGCCCGTGAGCGTCATAGGCGAAGCGTTTGTCTTCGAGCACGACGACGCGACCGCCCTCGACGCGGCCCCGCGAGCCGCTTGGCTGCTCGCCGGTCGCGATCAGATGGTGGGCAGGGTCGAAGGCGAAACGCTCTTCGTCGTAGCGAGTAAGCCGGTCGAGCGCGTCGTGCGTGATGTGGTGCTCGCGGCCGCGGTCGAGCACCCACGCCAGGCGGCCGCCCTGGTCGTAGCGGAACTCGCGTTCGATCCTGGTGCAGCGGTCAAGTCCTGGTCGCTGGCCGGCCGGCGACCGCGGTGACGTCAGCAGGCTGCGTAGACGCCCGGCCGGGTCGTACGACCGCGCCGTGCTCAAGGCGCCTTGCGTCCTGGCGACTTCGCGATGCAGCGCGTCCCGTTCGATGTCGGTGATCGGCGCGTCGTTGACGCGGATCTGGTGCACGTGCCCGCTGCCGTAAAAAAGGCTCGCAACCTTGGTTCCGTCCGGCAGCATGCTGTGCAGTCGATTGCCCAGCAGGTCGTACGCGTGCGAGACTTTGAACGAGCGCAGCGGCGTCGTCACCGTCTCGGCGACGATCTGCCCGGCACGGTCGTACTCAAGCGCCACCCGAATCTCATCCTGCTGCGCGTGAATCATCCTGCCTGCGGCGTCGTAGGCGTAACGGCCGTGCGCGCGCCCGGCGTTGCGCGCAAGGATCTGCCCTGCTGCATCGCGTTCGAAACGCGTGACGATCGCGTCGGCCGTGCCCCCGCCCTCGATCTTCTCGACGACGCGGTCGCCGTCGTCGTAGCGGTAGTCAATGGTCGAACCGTCGAAGCGCGTCTCGCCGATCGTGCGATCGGCAGCGTCATATTCGATCCGGTAGCTGTCGCCGCTTTCGTTGACCACCTCGGCCAGTCTGCGAGCCGCATCGTGGCGGTACCGGACCGTGTGCCCAAGCGCGTCGATCCGGAAGACGAGCAGGCCGTCGGGCGAATACGCGAACCGGGTGCGCCGCTGCAGCGCGTCGGTCACGGCAGTCAGATTGCCGCGAACATCGAACTCGTAGGCCTCGAAGCTGCCGTCGGGCAGCGTATGCCGGACCAGGCGTCCGGCTGCGTCGTATTCGTAGCTCGTGCGCTGGCCGAGGGCATCGACGACACCGACTAGCCAGCCGTTGTCGTCGTAGTCGAAGGTCGTCGGTTGGCCCGAACAATCGACATAACGCGTGACCTGAGCGCGCTGGTTGTATTCAAACTGCTTGGTTCCGCCGTTGGCGTCGGTGATCAGCGTCGCAAGGCCGCGCGCGTCGCGGCCATAGCGCGTCGTGGCGCCGGTGGCATCGGTTTCGGCCACCAGATTGCCGCGGTCGTCGTAGGCAAGGACGGTGGTCGCGCCGACGGGATCGGTAATGGTGACCGGCTTGGCGTGGCGTTCGTGCCACTGGATCGTCGTCGTGGCGCCGTTCGCGTCGCGAATCTCGACCGGGTTGCCACGTTCGTCGAACAATGCTTCGGTCGCGTTGCCGGCCGGATCGACAATGGCGCGAAGGTTGCCGTGGCGATCGAGCGCACGCCGCGTGAAGCGGCCGAGCGGGTCGGTGAGGCCACTCCAGCGATGTCGGGTGTCGAAATAGTAGACGAAGGTCCACTGGCCACCGACGTTGTCCCAGTGCGTCACCACGTGCGAGTCCTTGCCCTGACCGGCATACGCGTACCAGGCTTCAAAGTCCCCGTGAACCTGGTGCGTCAGCCGCCCGTCGCTGTCGTACTCGAAGCGGCGCACCAGCTGCCCGGCGCGGTCGATCACGTTCGCCAGCTGGCGCTGCGCCGAATAGCCGTAGCAGGCGAGCGCGACGCTCTCGCGGCGGCCGTCTTCGAGGCGGCGTGATTCGACGATATCGACCAGCCTCTCGTCGGCGAACATCAGCTCCAACTGTTGGCCGCCGCTGCACGACACGTAAGCCGCGTGCAGGACGCCTGCGCGCTCGGCGTAGTCGATGTGGATCGCCTGGTCGTTCGGATCGCTGATCGCGGACAGGCGCTGGCGGCCGTCGCTGCGCGGATCGAACCAGTAGCGCAGGCCTTCGCCATCGTCGATGCCGTAGCGGCCGTCGGCCGAACGGAGCAACGTCAAGCCTTCGAACGGCGAGAAAAACGCGTCACCCGGCGCCAACGCCGGGAACTCGATGCGGCGGCCGAACGCATCGAAGTAGTCGACGTGGTCGACGACGCGACCGCCGGGATCAGCGACGACCTGCAAGGCCAGCTCGAGCGGTGACGCCCAGCCGATGCCGAACCATCCCGCCCGCATACTTTGCGAGTTGTAACTGCGCTGCCATTCCAACGGAATCGGACCGGGCAGCGTGAAATCGACATCCTCTTCGTCGGCAAGGACCTTCGCGCCGAGAACCGGATTGACCGGCCAGCCGACGTCAGGAGCAGATCGGGCAAGCTTCATCGGCTTCCCCGCCGCCCGCGGGCGGCGACATGCCGTCCATGTGGGGCATGGGCGGTGAATTGCCGGGCGTCGACGCGTGGTTGTGGGTCGTGATGTCGAGATGCCGGACGACGTTCTCGCCTTCGATCTTGACGTCCATCGACCACATGTTGAAGTACACCTTGCCGGTGTTCTTCGACGTCACCACTCCCTTCTTGGGCGCCGCTCCCGCTTCGTCGCCGGTGCTCTTCTTGAAATAGGACTTGTTCTTGAGCATGACCTCCTTGCCAGAGATCTTTACCGACGTCGAGCCGCTGGTCGTGTCCGATGCCATCCCGGTGTTCGGATAGGGGATCGGCACGCCGGGCGGCGTCGCCGGCGTCTGCGGCGGGGTCATGCAGACGTCGGGGAATGCACAGATCGTCTTGCCGCTCGCCGACTTGCAGGAGACCTCCATCATGTTGGCGAACACCTTGTTGCTCACCGCGCCCCCTGCTGCTCCATCAGCACCGCGGCGCGCGCACCCGCGTCGTTGGCCATGTGGGCGACGATGCGCGGCCCCCTTGTGAAGGACTTCCGGCACGCGGTGTCGATAAGGCTGATGATTGCAGTGCCGGCGAGCGCACCGGCCTCGCCCGTGCATTCGGCGGGATGCCAAAGGTCGAACTCATCCTTCGGCTGCATCATCGTGCGAGACAGCGCCAGCGCCGCCTCCTTAAAGTAGTACTGCTCGCCAGAAAGATCGGCGACACGGTAGTCGAAATCGTATATCTCGCGACCGGCCTCTCTAAGCGCGGCGCGAAAGGCGGCTGCCAAGCCGTCAGCACGCAACGGCCGTTCGCTGTCGATGTGCGCGGCTTCGTGCGCGAAGCCAAGCCCGGTGCATAGCAATTCGGTGCGTCCAGTTGGCTTGCCCACCAGCACCGCGCCGGCGCCTTCGCCTGGAATGAAGCCGTTAGAGTTGTCCTGCCGCAGCAGGCGGTCCGCGCGGTCGTAGTGCATCAGCGTCTGCCAGCAGAGCAGGCTGTCGACGGCGGCAATCAGTATCCGATCAGCAACCCCCGCTTGTAGCTGTTGTCGCGCTCGCGCGAGCGCGACAGCGACGCCGACCCTCCCCTGCGCAACGACAGCCGAGTGCTGTGAAAAGCGCTCGCTCAACAACATTCGAATCTCTTCGAAGAGCCGATCGTCCAGCCCCTCGAGCCTGCCCGGACGCTGCCGCTCGGCCACGCACAGCAGCAGCGGAATTCCTGGCCGATCACTGCTCACCACGCCTGCCAGTGCCTCGTCGATGACGGTCGCGGCCATGCACGCAAGCTTGGCCAAGCCGGGCCTCTGGCCGGCGACCCCGACCTGGTGCGCCATGATCCAGTCGCCGGCCGAATCGATGAAGCGGGTCGGCGTTGGATTGGTGACCTTGACCCGGAACGCAGCGCCGCACGACACGGCATCGCTGCCGACGGCCGTCATCAAACCGGTACCGTGGATCGCGAGCGGTTGCGCTCTCACTCGGCAGCGACCTCCAGGCGCTCGGGTGCCGCGAGCAGCACATCGCCCGGCCAGCGTTCGCGTCGCGGCGTGCCGACCCTCACCTGCGCGATTTCGTGCAGGCTCTTCTTCAACGGCCGCGTCACGCGCCAGCTCATCGTGAAGCGCTCGGCATCGGGCTCGAAGACGATGGTGTCGAGCGTGCCGATATGGGCCTCGCGCTCGCCGCGCTTGGGGAACAGATGCACCGGCGCCTCGAAGTACGGCAGCGTGAAGCGGCGCGAGCCGTCAGGCGTGAAGCCGTCGAGCACGACGTCGAGCGCAGCCTTGGGGTGGGGGATCTGCTGGTCCTCGGCCGCGGCCTGGTAGTAGCGCTCGTCGAAGTCCTTGGGCAGGAAGGGAAAGTCGTCCTTCAACCAGCGGTCGTCGTAGGTGCCGGCATGGCGCGCGCGCTGCGGCCAGCCGCGGCCCAGGGGCCCGAGCGCCATCGGGTTGTACTTGTCGCCGGGGAACTTCACCGGCTGGCCGATGGCCTCGGTGTTGGGCAGCGGCGCGCCGTCGACCCAGGCGTTCTTCAGGTGCTTGTGCCAGCCGCGGCCCACCGGGTTGGGAAGGTAAGCGTCGTGTTCGGCCGGATCCTCGGGGCGGCGGTCGGCACCGCCATAGGCGCGGTCGTAGCTCACCGGCATTGCGCTGAAGTGCTGGGGCGCCGGGGCGGTGATGCCGGTCACGCCGGCCTGCCAGACGCGGTCGCCGACGACGTCGAAGGTCTTGTGCATGGGGCCGACGCGCAGGCTGCAGCGCAGCCGCGTCACTTGCCGTCCCTCGGGGGCACGGGCATGGCCGGTCAGCAGCACGTCGCAGGCCGGCTTGCGCAGCGCATAGTCCACCTCCAGCATCGGCGCGCTGAACCCGGGCTCGCCGGTGAAGGTGTCGGCCATCACCAGCGGAAGTTGTTCATCGGCCAGCCGCACCGCCTCGCCGGGCCTGGGCAGCACGAAGGTGCCCTTGATCACCACCACGAGCAGTTCGCGGCCGCTGGGCTCCAGGCCCATGGTGTAGCCCGCGACCATGCGGGTGGCGTTGATCAGTTCCACTGGCCGCGCGCTGCTCAGGCCGATGTGCTGCCGCGATAGAGCAGGACTGTCTGAGCTGCCGCGATCGGGTGCTGCGCTTGCGTTGCCGGCCGGCCGGCTGGCCCTCGAGGAGCGCGATACACAGTCTGCACCGCTGCGCCGAGCACGGCCACGTCGTCCTTGTGTCGCGCGCCGGATACATGAGCCAGGGCAGCCAGAGCCTGGCCCGCGTCGGCAGCGGTCATGGGCTGGCTGCCGAGAAAGCGCTCGACCTTGCGCTTGTCGACTCGTGGGCACACCAGCAAAGCCGCACCCAAGCCGATGGCTGCGCCGTAGGCAGCCCCTGCCGGGACAGTCAACGGGGCTGCTACACCAGCAGTGGTGGTGCTGGCCGGGCCGCCGAACGCACCGCCGATAAGTCCGCCGCCAAGCGCGAGCGCGAGCTTGCAGGCCCTCTGCAGGTCTTCGTCGGTCCAGATCGCCAATGCATCGTCCATGTTGCTTGTTCTAGTTCAGCTGCACTGACCCGCCCTTGACGCGGTTCACGCCCGTCGATCGGCTGAGTAAATACGAGCCTTCGATCAGCACCTTGCCTGCCTTCGTGAGCGTAATACTGGCCTTGCCGCAGCGCAGCACGAGCTGCTCCTTCGCGCTGACCAACAGGCGCTGCCCATCGGTATCCACTTCCACCTGCGCCGGCTCGTCCACCAGCGGCCAGCCAGCGGCGCCGCGCAGCACACCGACCACGATGGGCTGTCTCGCATCGCCGCGCTCGAACACCAGCAGCACGCTCTGGCCGATGTGCACGGCATGAAGATCGACGCAGCTGCGCGCCGCAATGGCGCCGTCTCCGGCCTGCCCGGGAAAACGCACCAGCGCCGTCGTGTTCTCGTCGGCAAGCGCCAGCAACTCGCCGATGACGACGCCGTGAATCCCTGCATCACCCGACGGGTCGTGGCGCTTGCTGGCGCTGAGCAACGGAGAGAGCAGGCTCGATGCATCGAATGCCAGCGCATCTGCGCTGGTCGTCATGTGGTCGGGCAGGTCGTTCGGGTTCATGGTCGCGGCTCAGTTCTGCAGGATCTTCGAGCCCTTCATCACGATGTCGCTCGACGCCTTGACGTTGATCTTCCCCGAGCCGTTGATCGTGATGTCCTTGCCCTTGATGGTGATCGTGCCGTCTTTCTTCATCGTGATGCTGGCGCTGCCGGTCTTGATGGACACCGAATCGCCGGCATCGATGACCAGGTTCTTGCCGACCTTCAGCGCATCGTCCTTGCCGATGTCGGCACTGCGCCCACCCGTCACCTTGCGAGACTCGTCGGCCCCCACCTTGGTCGACAGCGCGGCACCCACGTCCACCGACCGCGCCGCGCCCACCTTCAAGGTCTGCGCCGCGCCAACGCTGGTGCTCTGGTTCGCGCCGACATTCACCGTCTGCGCCGCACCGATGGCAACCACCTGCATCGCGCCGATGGCGATCTCCTGCGCCGCGCCGATGGCGATCGTCTCGTTCACGCCCACCGCATGCGTGCGCTGCAGCGCCACGGTGGCTGTCTCGCTGCCGGCCACGCTGATCGTGCGGTTGCCGCCCACGCTGATGGTTTCGTTCGCGCCCACCGTCTCGGTGCGGTTGGCGCCGATGCTGATGGTCTCGTTCGCGCCAACGGTCTCGGTGCGGTTCGCACCGATGCCGATCTTCTCGTTGCTGCCCACCGTTTCGGTGCGGTCCACGCCGATGCTGATGGTCTCGTTGTTGCCCACCGTCTCGGTGCGGTCGTGCTTGACCTGCGTGGTCTCGTCGTGGTCGATGGTCTTCGTGCGGTCGTGACCCACCCAGTGCGTCTCGTCGTTCTCGACCTCGATGTACTGGTTCTTCTCGGCGTGGATCCACACCTGTTCCGACCCCGCCTTGTCCTCGAAGCGGATGGCGTTGGCATTGCCGTAGCCGCCGCCCTTGCTCGACCGGGTCAGGATGCCCGACTGCGTAGCGTTGGCCGGCAGTTCCCACGGCGGCATCTGCTCGGCGTTGTAGACGCGGCCGGTGATGATCGGCTGGTCGGGGTCGCCTTCCAGGAAGTCGACGATCACCTCCTGGCCGATGCGCGGGATGTGCACAGCGCCGAAATTCTTGCCCGCCCACGGGTGCGACACGCGCACCCAGCACGAGCTCTTGTCTGTCTTCGGGCCCTGGCGGTCCCAGTGGAAGTGCAGCTTCACGCGGCCGAACTTGTCGGTGAAGATCTCGTCGCCGGAAGGCCCCGTCACCACAGCCGACTGCGGGCCCTGCACGAAGGGTTTGGGCGTGCGCCGCGCGGGCCGGAACTGCTGCTGCGACGGGATGGCCTGGAAGTCACACTGGTAGTCGCCGCTGCCGCTGCCGGATTCGTAGGCGTTCAGGTGGGCATGGATCGTCGTCGCGGTGACCAGGTATTCGGCGTTCTGCGCCTCGCGCGGGTGCTTGCGCATCTTCAACAGCCGTCCCGCCTCCAGGCCGTGCGCGTTGCTCGCGCCGCGCAGCCGGGCATGGCTAGTCTGCGTTTCGTCCAGTTGGTCCTCTGCCAGCTGCTTGCCGTCGGCGCTGACGATGTAGTCGCCCTGGTAGTCGAACTGCTCGTAGTCCGACAGCTTGTAGCTGCGCTGCAAGGCCTTCTCCACTTCCAGACTAGTGGAGGGGCGCTCGAAGTCGTAGCTGGTCAGCACCACCTTGCCGGTGCGCACTTCTTCCGAGAAGGAGCAGTTCGACACGTACTCGGTGTCGGGCGGCACCTCGTCGCTGTTGGCAAAGAAGGGCAACTCCTCGCAGCCCGGGGCCGCGTCGTGCGCGCTCTGCGAATCCACCATCACCAGCTTGTGCTCGGTGTCGGTGTGCTGGAAGTACCAGTAGATGCCTTCCTCTTCCATCAGCCGGGCGATGAAGTTGTAGTCGGTCTCTCGGTACTGCACGCAGTACGCGCGCTTGCGGTACTGGCGAAAGCCCTTGAACTCGAAGTTGGCAACGCTGTGGTCCTCGAACACCTTCTTCACGATGTCGGGCACGCTAAGGTCCTGGAACACGCGGCAGTCGCTGGTGCGCGTCAGGAACCACAGCCACGGCCGCACAGTCGCCTGGTACAGGTAGTGCCGGCCTTGGTGGTGGCTGAGGCCGAAGCGCGTGACATGGCCGTTGAAGTGGCGCTTGACGTCGTCGCGCAACTGCAGGTTCACGGTGACCGGCTGGCCCAGCAGGTCCTCGGCCTTCAGGTCGGGTTTGGGGCTCAGCAGGCTGAGTTCGGTCTCGCCCAGCAGGCTCAGTCCGGCG
>Ga0307505_10002438_pt1 | contig 12911 bp, 12 predicted proteins | sample 23_S_MG_FD_202183 | JGI IMG/M metagenome (GOLD analysis project Ga0307505, IMG submission 202183) | Soil microbial communities from Populus trichocarpa stands in riparian zone in the Pacific Northwest, United States - 23_S | ecosystem: Environmental > Terrestrial > Soil > Riparian zone > Trees...
TGCGCCTGTTTCATGATCTGACGCATGTCGGGCTGACGGTTCATGTCTCTCAGGGTACCGACACCCAGGGACACACACGGTCGACGTGGTCAGTCGTCGACGACGCGGGCGCCCAGCTCCGACTCGAGCAACGAGGCAGGGTCCATGGATCCCTCGGGGCGTTCATGGAGTTGGGTGAGGTCGACGCTGTTGTCCTCATCGCTTCCGCCTCCGTCGCTCTTGATCCGGAACTTGACCTTGACGGGGCCTCCCAGCAGATCACCTGCCTTGGCGGCGACGATGGGGCCGACGGCGTCGTCTTGTTCGAGAGAGCTCAGATGGAAGTCGTGGGCTACCTCGAGGATGATCGTGTTGCGTTCCACCGCAGCCGGAATCGCCTCACGGAAAAAGGCCCAGCGACGAGCTCCGAGCAGGTCGCGCAATCCTCCGAACAAGCCGGGCCAGATCTTCTGCAACTGCTCGAAACTGATGTCGATCGGCGGCTGTTCGTCCACCGCCTCGGGATCGTCGGAGACGAGCGGTGCGGCGGCGCGGGCAAGCTCCTCTTGGCTGTCCTCGACGACTGCGGGGACTTTGGGGGCGCTGGAGGTGGCTTGGTCGGGTGTCTTCGGTTCGGGCTCGACCGCCCTCTCCGGTGCCGATGACGGGGCCGGTTGAGCGCCCGGGGCGACGGTGAGTTGTGGCGTCTCCCCAGGCTTGCCCAGCCTGCGCTCGATCCGATCCATCCGGGAGATGAGAGCCTCGGGGTCCGTGGCGGTCTCCGGTCTGGTCAGTTTGATCAAAGCCAGCTCCGCCATCAGACGCTCCTCGCGGCCTTCACGCAGCCGCACCAGGGCCTCGGCGAGCAAGTCGACGGCGCGGAGGACGTCCGACGGAGGGACGATGTCAGCCGCCTTCTTCCAGGACTCGTACACCTCTTGCGGCTCGTCGGCGATCTCGGCCAGGTTCGGGGCGTAGTGGGCGAGGAAGACGCCGCGGAAGAAGCCGATCGACTCGGCCACGAAACGACGCAGATCGACCCCGGAGGCGGCGAGCTCGGCGACCAGCTCAAGAGCCGAGCGGGCGTCCTGGCCCGCGACGGCCTCGGCGAGACGGTGGAAGGCCTCGGAGTCGGCGAGACCCAAGGCCCGGCGGACACCGGCAACGTCAGCTGTTCCCGATCCGAGAGCTGCGACCTGTTCGAGGAGGGACAGCGAGTCACGGACCGAACCGCCGGCATGACGAGAGATGGCGATGAGCGCGGCCGGATCGGTCTTATAGGACTCCCGGTCGGCGATGAGGCTCAGGTATCCCGCGAGCTCCTCCACAGGGACCGGGTGGAAGTCGAAACGCTGGGTGCGGCTTCGGATGGTGTCGAGGAGCTTGTAGGGCTCGGTCGTGGCCAGGACGAAGTGGACGTGCTCGGGCGGCTCCTCGAGTGTCTTGAGGAGGGCGTTGCCTGCCGCCTTGGAGAGCATGTGCGCCTCGTCGAGGACGAAGACCCGCTTCGACGTCGCGGCCGAGGCCACGGTGGTGACGCTCAGCTTGATATCACGGATGTCGTCGACCGAGTTGTGTGAGGCGGCGTCGAGCTCCATGACGTCGAGACTGTTGCCTTCGGCGATGGAGACACAGCTCGAGCACTCGCTGCACGGCGAGCCGTCTGAGTGGCGGTTCTCGCAGTTGAGAGCCTTGGCCAGGATCCGGGCAGTGGTGGTTTTGCCGGTGCCCCGAGGGCCCGTGAACAGATAGGCGTGGGCCACCCTGCCGTCGGCCACCTCACGTGACAGCGTTGTGGTCACATGGGCCTGGCCGATCACGTCGTCGAATGTCTGCGGTCGGTATTTGCGATACAGGGCTTGGTAGTGCAAGTCGGTCACCACCGTACCGCGCCCGGGGGACTGATTCACCCCGTCCGTGGCCCGACCCGGAACGAATAGTTTCGCGTGATGATCACCCGTCTGGTGCCCGCCCCGAATCAACCGAGGGTTCATTTACCCGTGCTTCCCGTCGATACTTCCCCGCAGTGACCCAGTCCCTCGCCAACGACCCCGCTGTCGATCTCGCTGCAACCCGCCCTGCGGTGTGGGCACGCGGCCTGTCACGCAAATTCGGGAAGATGACGGCGGTCGACGATGTCGACCTGTCGATCATGCCCGGCGAGTTCTACGGGCTGTTGGGCCAAAACGGGGCCGGGAAGACCACCACCATCAAGTGCATCGTGGGCTTGCTCCGCCCGTCGGCGGGCACCGTGGGCATCGGTGAGTTCGACACCTGGACGTCCCCGACCGAGGTGAAATCCCGGATTGGGGTACTCCCCGAGGAGTTCAACCTCTACGAGCGTCTGACCGGTGCCGAGTTGCTCGACTTCACCGCGGCCATGCACGGGCTCGATCGCAACGAGGCGGCGAAGCGGCGCAACGAACTCCTGGCGATGCTCGATCTCTCCGTCGCCGGCTCCAAGGTCATCGGCGATTACTCCCGGGGGATGCGCAAGAAGGTCGCCCTCGGCGCCGCAATCATCCACCGCCCCCCAGTGCTCTTCCTCGACGAGCCGTTCGAAGGCGTCGACGCCGTGTCGGCGCGTCTCATCCGCAATCTCTTGCAACAGGCAGCGGCAGGAGGGACCACCATCGTCTTCTCCTCACACGAGATGCACCTCGTGGAGAAGCTGTGCACCCGGATCGGGATCATGGTCGACGGGAGACTGACCATCGAGGACACCCCCGAGGGGTTGTGCCGCCTCACCGGCAAAGACACGGTGGAAGATGCGTTCATCGCCGCAGTGGGTGGCGAGGAAGTCGATCAGCTCTCGTGGTACGAATCCTCGTCGGACTGAAGGCCCGCCTCACTTGGAACGGGGTCCGCCACGACGTCCAACGGCGGATTGGATTCCCGGTGGCCACCATCCTGCTGGGATGGGCGGGCTGGTGGATGGCCAGCTTCTATCTGGATGCCTCGCGTGACCTGAGCCCGAACGCCCTGGCCAACCTGGCGGGTTGGGGAGCTCTGCTCTTCTTCGCCGGGTGGGTGACGCTTCCGGTGATCATCTTCCCTCTCGACGAGAACCTCGACCCACAGCAGCTCGCCTCCCTGCCCATCTCCCATCGCCAGCTCGTCGTCGGTCTCGCTGCAGCCAGCTTCGTCGCCCCTGCCACCATCGTGCCTCTCCTGGTCATAGGTGCGAACACAGCCGTTCTCGCCGACGGATGGTGGATTGTCGTACCGGCCTCACTGATATATCTCTGCCTGCTCGCCGTCGGCTCCCAACTCTTCTCGGCGACCATCTCGGCGATCCTCCGCACCAGGCGGGGCAGAGACATCGCGACCTTCCTCATCCTCGGGCTGGCTGCTGGATCGTTCTTCGTCTACCGCACGATCTCAGACGTCGTGGCCGAAGCCGGCATCGCCGCGGCGGTGTTAGCCAACCCGATCATGGACTGGGCAGCCGTGATCCCCCCCGTCGCCGTCCAGCGCTCGATCGTGGCTGCCGGGGAGGGGGCACCGGCCGCTGCCATCGCCTACCTGGCCGCCGCTACAGCCGGCCTTCTCATCCTCGCCGTGGTGTGGAGGAGGCTCTTGGGTTGGATGCTCACCACTCCACAGGAGGGAAGCCGCCCGGCCGCCCGCGCCCGCAAGTCCGGGTTCACCTCCGGTCCCTGGGGCGTGATCCCCACCCTCGCCCGAAAGGAGCTTCGCTTTTACGTCCGCGACCCCCGGCAGCGACTCGTCTGGACCGGCACAGTGATCTTCGTCGGGCTCGCAGTGGCCGGCACCGTCATGGGCACCACGGGGTTCTTCGACATCCGGGGCCGGGAATGGGCCCCGCTCATGGCACCCGTCCTCGTGTTGTTCGTCGGGCTGCCCATCGCACTCAACCTCTTCGGTTGGGAGCGCAACGCCGCGAGCTACCTGTTCGTCCTGCCTGCCACCCCTCGCCAACTGTTGCTCGGAAAGAATCTCGCGGTGGCACTCGCCCTCGTCATCGAGACGGCACTCCTCGCAGTGCTCCTCTCCTGGTTCACCGGCCAGTGGCATTGGACCTGGATGGTGGCGCCATTGACCGTCGCGGCCATCGGCTCCCAGTTGGCCGTGGGGAACATCGTCTCGGTGCTCACCCCACTCCGTCTCCCCCGTGAGGGGACCGACGTGTTCGCTCAATCGACCGAGCAGGGCTGTCTCGCCATCGTCAGTCAGGCGATTTCCTTCTTCACCATTGGCTTCTTGCTGGTGGTCCCGGCCTCGATCGTCGCCCTGACAGTCGGCTTCGGCCAGGCGCTGGACCCCTGGCAGGCGGCACTGGCAACCGTGGTGTGGGGGGTGGTCGTCTATGCGATCTCTCTCTGGATCGCGGCCAAGTTGCTCCGACGCCGCCTACCCGAGGTGATGGCCTGGGTCCAGGTCGTCTGAGCCCCGATCTCTCAACCTGCCTAGGTTTGGGGGCGACTCGACACAAGGAGGCGACATCACCGCAGACTCCTCGCCCGGCGACTTCACAGACCTTCGGGCAATGTTCATCAACACCACTCTCAAGCGGTCACCCGAAGTCTCCAACACCCAGGGCCTCATGGACGTCTCCGCCGAGATAATGCGTCGTCAGGGTGTCGCCGTCGATTCGTTGAGGGCTGCAGACCACGACATCGCCACCGGAGTGCAACCCGACATGACCGAGCACGGCTGGGATGAGGACGAGTGGCCCGAGATCCACGAGCGCGTGCTCGCTGCCGACATCTTGGTCATCGGCACCCCAATCTGGCTGGGCGAGCGGTCCTCGGTGTGCAGCAAGGTAATCGAGCGTCTGTACGCGAACTCAGCACAACTAAACGACAAAGGGCAGTTCGCCTACTACGGCAGGGTTGCGGGCTGCATCGTGACCGGCAACGAGGATGGCGTGAAGCACTGCGCCACCGGCATCCTCTACGCCATGCAACACCTCGGCTACGCCATCCCGCCCCAGGCCGACGCGGGATGGATCGGAGAAGTGGGGCCAGGGCCTTCATATCTGGACGAGGGGTCAGGCGGGCCAGAGAACGACTTCACCAACCGGAACACCACCTTCATGACCTGGAATCTGCTTCATCTCGCCAGAATCCTCAAAGACGCCGGTGGGATGCCTGGCCACGGCAACCAGCAGAAGGCGTGGGACGCCGGGGAGCGATTCGACATGCCGGATCCGACTGAGGTGACGTAGCCGGGCCCGATCCCGTACCCTGCCGACCGCCCATGGGAGATCGCGTTCAAAGCGAAGATGTGCGCGCGCGGGGAAGGTTCCTGTCGTGGGCCGAGACCGCCACCCGTCTCGGACTCGCCATTTTCTTCCTCTACCTGTTCCTCGTTGGCGTCAAGGCGCTGGAGACTGGGATCAGTTCCTTCGGCAGCGACGCCATCGATCAGATCTTCGGCTCAGTCGCCAATCCGATAGCCGGTCTCGCTGCAGGCATCCTGGCCACGGTCCTCGTGCAGTCGTCGTCGGTGAGCACGGCCACCATCGTCGGCCTGGTGGGTGCCGGCGTACTCCCCTACGAGTACGCCATCCCCATGGTGATGGGGGCCAACATCGGGACGACCGTCACCAACACCCTGGCATCGCTGGGTCATGTCCGTCAGAACGCCTATTTCGAGCGGGCCTTCGCCGCAGCCACGATGCACGACTACTTCAACGTGCTCACCGTGGCGGTGCTCCTCCCTCTCGAAGTCGCTTTCGGCCTCGTCTCGAGGATCGCCATTTTCCTCGCCGACATCTTCGGAGGACTCCTCCCCGAAGTGGATGCTGGGGGAAGCCCCATCAGAGACGCTGTCGAGGCCCCGGTGGCATGGGTGGAGGAGGCCCTCCTCACGTGGGGATGGGGGACATCCACCGGAGCCGTGCTCCTCGGGCTCGGCTTCGTTCTCATCTTCATGTCGCTCTGGATGATCACCCGCAACATGAAAGCGGTGATGTCCGGTCGAATCGAGAACGCCATCAATGGCATCCTCGGCAAGGGCGCCGGGATCGGTGCGTTGATGGCGGGTTTGTTGATGACCGTGGCGGTGCAGAGCTCGAGCATCACCACGTCGATCCTGGTCCCGCTGGTGGCAGCGGGGGTGCTGTCGCTGCGCAACGCCTTCCCGGTGACACTCGGGGCGAACGTGGGCACGACGGTCACTGCCCTCCTCGCCTCGGTGGCGGCCGACTCGCCCGATGCCCTGATCGTCGCCTTCGCCCATCTCGTCTTCAACCTGCTGGGTATCGCCATCTTCTACCCCTGGCCACCCCTGCGCCGGATTCCACTGCGTCTCGCATCCCTGACCGCGGCTGCCGCGGTCAAACGCAAGTCGCTGGTGGCCGCTTATGTGATCGGGTTGTTCATCGTGGCACCATTAGCCGTACTCTTGATTGCCTGAGGAGGCACCCATGTTCTCGATATTCCGGGACTCAGACCAGCTCGAAAACGTCGAGCAGCAACTCGCAGCCATGCTGGCGCAATGTCAGGACGCCTACCGTCTCGCCACCGAGGCGGTCTTTGGAGAGCGCGACCCGGTCACCGCGGGTGAAGAACTGCTCGCCCTCGACCAGGAGATAAACCGCGCCGAGCGAGCGGTGAGGAGGGAGCTCTTGGTCCACGGCACGGTGCGGGGCGCCGAAGTCGATCAGGGCCTCATGCTCACCTACATGTCCGTTGCCAAAGACATCGAGCGAATAGGTGACAAGTGCAAGGACATCTGGGAGCTCAGCGAGATGGGCGCCAACCTCTCGGTCGGCGATGACACCGAGGAGCTGACAAAACACCGCCAGCACGTGGCCCAGCTCATCGAATGGACACTCGACGCCTTCACGACCGAGGACGCCGCAAAAGTTCACGAGCTGATCTCGACGATCGACGAAGACGCAGCTCACTACGACACCCACGTGTTCCACTTCGTGCAGTCCGACATGCCCAGCCGCTTCGCCTCGCCTCGGGCCTTGTTCTATCGCTACATCAAGCGATTGAGCAAGCATCTCTCCAACATCCTCTCGTCGGTGGTCATGCCGGTCGACCGGCTCGACTTCTACAAAAAGTCCAAAGCGCTCGACCTCGAAGACGACGACTGATCTCACCGCCACGAAGTCGATTCCGTACCCTGCTGCTCGCCCATGGGAGAACGCTTTCGAAGCGATGAGGTGCCGGTGCGGGGAAGGTTCCTCGAGACCGCAGGCCGTCTCGCCCTAGCCCTCTTTTTCCTCTATCTCTTTCTCGTCGGGGTCAAGGCCCTCGAAACGGGTATCAGCAGTTTCGGGGGCGATGTCGTCGACCAGGTCTTAGGCTCGGTCGCCAACCCCATCGCAGCTCTCGCCGCCGGGGTCCTGGCCACCGTCCTCGTTCAGTCTTCCTCAGTCACGACATCGATGATGGTGGGCTTGGTGGGCGCCGGCGTCCTGCCGCTCGAGACGGCGGTGCCGATGGTGATGGGGGCCAACATCGGGACGACCGTCACCAACACCCTGGCCTCGCTGGGTCATGTCCGTCAGAACGCCTATTTCGAGCGGGCCTTCGCCGCTGCAACCGTCCACGACTACTTCAACATCTTGAGCGTCGCGGTCCTGCTCCCTCTCGAGGTCGGGTTCGGGTTGGTGACACGAGTGGCAACGTGGCTCAGCGACCTGCTTGGCGGTCTCTTGCCTGCCGTGGAGTCCGGAGACGGCAAGGTCAAACAGGCCGTCGAAGCTCCGGTGGTCTGGTTCTCCGACCAGCTGGGGGGAAACCCTGGAGTCCTGCTGCTGGTGCTGGGCATCTGCCTCATCTTTCTTGCCCTGTGGGTGATCACCCGCCAGATGAAGTCCGTCATGTCGGGGAGAATCGAGAACGCGATCAATGGGATCTTGGGGCGAGGAGCCGGGGTGGGGGCGCTGATCGCCGGGATGCTGATGACTGCCGCTGTCCAGAGCTCGAGCATCACCACGTCGATCCTCGTCCCACTGGTGGCAGCGGGAGTGCTGTCGTTGCGCAACGCCTACCCGGTGACCCTGGGCGCCAACATCGGGACGACGGTCACCGCCCTGCTTGCGTCGGTGGCAGCCGACTCCCCCGATGCCCTCACCCTTGCGATGGCACATCTCACTTTCAACGTGATGGGGACACTGATCTTCTACCCAGCTCCCAGACTCCGAAATCTGCCGATTCGCCTGGCCACTGGGACGGCGCGCCTCGCCGTGCGGAGGAAGTCGGTCGTCGTCGCCTACGTAGTAGGCGTCTTCATCGTCGCACCACTAGCCGTACTCTTGATCGCCTGAGGAGGCACGGCCGGGGAACCGGCCCCGGACGGGGAATACCGCAGCTCACGAAAGAGCCGGTAGGCGATCAATCCCGAGATCAAGACGAGAGCTCCAGCGGCGAGAAACACGTTTCTGGTTCCTATTGCCGCGGCGGCAACGCCGGCAAGGCCCATCGACGTGATGTTCGCCGCCGAGATCAAGGTGTTGACCGCCCCACCCACCCGGCCACGCATCGAGTCATCGACGAGCGACTGACTCAGGGTGTTGGCACCGGCCTGAACCGGCCCAACCGAGAGGCCCACGAAGAAGAGCATCACCATGACGTGCCACACCGCCCCGGCTACGGAGATCGCGGCGACGAAAACACCAACGCCTATGAGACCCAGGCTGACCAGGTTGGACGGCCGAAGACGGGTGGCGAGCACAGCCACCACAGTGCCCGAGATGACAAGGCCGGCGACCTGACTGGCTTCGATGGCGCCCAGGAAGGCCTCGGACACCGCCAGGTCGTTCATGAGGAAAGGCACGAATAGAACGTTGACCGCGCCAAGGCCGAGCATCGTGACCGACAAGGATGCGAGCACGGCACGCAACGGACGGCTCGATGTCATCACAGCGAACCCCTCCTTCATGTCTGCCCAGACACGGGCATCTCCGACCTTCTCGGGCACACCAGAGGTCTTGATCCGACCGACGAGCAAGAAGGAGGCGAAGAAGGTGGCCGAGTCGATCACAAAAGCGGGCCCAAGGGTGTCGAAGCTGGCTGCCAGGATCCCGGCGGCTCCGGTGCCGAGCAGGTTGAACACGATCCGGGAGGTCTGGGACACAGAGTTGGCGCCCAGCAGCTTCTCCGTCCCGACCACGGCGGGCAAGAACGCGCTACGTGCCGGATTGTCCACCGTCCCGATGCTGGCCTGGACGAAGGCGATCAGATAGATGATCGGAACCAGGTCGGCGCTCCGAACGAACAGAAAGCAGAGCACTACCAGGCCGCGAAGGACGTCGGAGACCATCATCGCCTTCTTTCGGTCGACCCTGTCGACGTAGACCCCGGAGAGCGCCCCGAAGAAGAGCGTCGGCAAAGCGATCGAGATCAAGAGACCGGCAATCGCCACCGTCGACCCGGTCAGACGCTGAATGAGAATCAGAAGGGTGAGGAACGTGAGGTTGTCGCCGAAGTCTGACAACACCTGCGCCGTCCACAGGTACCGGTAGTCGCGGATGCGGAGGAGGTTTCGCAAGTCGCTCATTCGGCACTTGCGAGCGGCACGAAGACCACCGATAGCGAGAACTCGATGGCGTCACCGTCGTCGTCCTCATCGTCGAGCTCGTCGAGCAGGTCGTGGATCTTCTCGGTCAGCTTCTCGGCTTTCGCCTTCGACAGCCGCCCCTGGCCGCGGCCGAACGTCCCCGGATCGTCAGAGGGTGCTCCCTTCTCGAAGTGCCTGACGAGGAAAGCCTCGGCGTCGAGCCGGGCCGGGTCGAGGACCACTGCTGCACCGATGCGGGCCAACTCTCCGGGGGGCCGACCCGACTGAAGGAGCCCGGCACCGGGTCGAAAGGATCGGGCTGTGGTCTGAAAGACCTTCTCGAGGATCGCTCCCACCTTCCGTTCCTCCACGACCCGGATGAGCCCGGCCCCGAGAAGCTGATTCACGTGGTAGTAGAGACGGGTCACCGGGACGCCGAGACCCTCGGCAACCTCTTTGACCGGTTGGGGCGTCATCAACTCGCGGAGGATGCGCTGTCGGAAACGGTTGTTGAGCACCTCGAAGACAGCGATGTCCTCGATCTCCCGGACGTCTTCTGGCTGGTTCATGAGACCGTTCTAATTCAAAGGATCTGAATGTTCAAGCGATTTGAATAAGTTGCCATTCACCTGAACGGGCAGACGTTTGAACCGCTTAACCTCGGACGATGCGGTTAGGGATCGATCTCGATGGGGTTGTGGCCAACTTCACCCACGGCTGGATGAGCTTCTACAACCGCCAGTTCGGCTCCAACCTGACCGTGGAGGACTCCAAGCGGTGGAACGACCTCGTCGCCCTCACCCATTTCGAGAACATCGGTGAGTTCTGGAAATGGTCATCCGACCTCGATGGGAGATCGGTCTTCTTCCATCTCGAGCCGTTCCCGGGAGCAGTGGAGGCATTGGTGGAGCTCTCCGAGGAGGGTCACGAGATCGTCGTCGTCACCACCAAGCCGGAATTTGCGGTGGAGGACACCCACGAATGGATCGAGAACCACAGAATCCCGGCGACGGAGATCCACATTCTCGAGAAGAAGTGGCGGGTTGCCTGTGATGTCTACCTCGACGACGGCCCCCACATCCTGCCGGGGCTGGTCGAGCACCGTCCCGATTCCACCATCTGCAGATACATCAGGCCATGGAACGACCCGGTGCCCGGCGCGATCGACGTGCATGACTTCGTCGAGTTTCGCGAGGTGGTCGACGGCTTGGCTTTTCCTCCGACGCACTAACTAGCCTCGCCTCCGGATCGCAGGGTCGTCCTGGGAGCGGAGTCGTTGTCGGCGATGATCTCTGGATGGAGTGATCACGAATATCAGGAGGAAACAGATGAAGAGAAGAGCCTTTTGGGCGCTGCTCGCGGTATTGGCCCTCGTGGTGGCCGCCTGTGGTGGAGACGATGGCGGCGGCGACGCCACCACGACCACCGCGGCCCCCGCTGAGGAGACCACCACCACTGCGGCCGCCCCCGAGGAAACGACCACCACCGAGTCGACGGAAGCCGAGCTCGGGTCGGCAGACCGACCGGTGCAGGTGCTGTTCGTGCCGTCAGTCGATGCTCAGGTGATCGTCGCCGGTGGTGAGATCATGGACACGGCCCTCACCGAGGCCACCGGTCTCGAGTTCGAGGTCAGCGTGCCTACCTCTTACGCAGCGACCATCGAGGAGATGTGTGCCAACCCAACCGACACGATTGGGTTCATCCCCGCGTTCGGATATGTGCTGGCCTCGCAGCTGTGCCAGGTCGACGTGTCCTTCAAGGCCGTGCGCTTCGGCTGGGGTGTCTACTGGGCCCAGTTCCTGGTCCCTCGCGACAGCGACATCGAAACCCTCGAAGATCTGGAAGGCCTCAGTTGGGCGTACCCGGACCCGGGCTCGACGTCTGGGTTCCTGTTCCCGTCGGTCAGCCTCGATGACGCCGGTGTGACCCCTGGCGAGACGACAGAGTCGGGTGGCCACCCGCAGGCCGCGTTGGCTGTCTACAACGGCGAGGTCGACTTCGGCACGACGTTCTTCAGCCCACCACTCATCGAAGGCGGTGAGTGGGCGATCGGCGATCCCCCCGATGTGCCGGAGGAGCTCGTGGATAGTTGCGCACCCACCGAAGACGGTGAGCTGTGGTGTGGCGACTACCGCGTCCTCGACGCACGTGCCAGTGCCATCGAAGATGCACCGGACATCGTTCAGGCGGTCCGGATCCTCGACATCACTGCCGAGATCCCCAACGACACCCTGTCGTTCGGACCGGACTTCCCCGAGGATCTGCGGACCCAGATCGAGGATGCGCTAGTCGCATTCGCCGAGACGCCGGAGTGGGAGGAGTCGATCGGCAACCAGGACTTCTACGCCTGGTCTGGAATCGAACCCGCCTCCGACGCCGAGTACGACATCGTCCGCGTTGTGGTCGACTCCCAGGGCATCACCCTGGACGACCTGTAGACCGGACTCGATGAGGGAGGGGGAGCCCGTTGGGGCTCCCCCTCCAAACACAGATGCTCCAGGTTGAGAACCTGACCAAGGTCTACGACGACGGCACCGTCGCCCTTCGCGACGTCTCCTTCGAGGTTCCCGAAGGTCAGTTTCTCGCCGTCATCGGCCTATCCGGCTCGGGCAAGTCGACGCTGCTCCGCTGCATCAACAGGCTCATCGACCCGACAGAGGGCCGCATCCTGTGGAAGGGCGAAGACATCACCGCGGCCAACCACGAAGACCTGCGCAATGTCCGGAGACGGATCGGGATGGTCTTCCAACACTTCAACCTGGTCCATCGCTCCAAGGTGGTCACCAACGTCCTGGCAGGAAGACTTGGCTATACGAGCCCGGCTCTTTCGGTCGTCAACCGATTCTCCAGGAAAGACCGTGAGCAGGCCGTGGCGGCGCTACAGCGGGTGGGCCTCGCCGAGAAGGCCAACAATCGCTCCGAGGAGCTGAGTGGCGGCCAACAACAACGGGTTGGCATCGCCCGGGCGCTGATGCAGAACCCCGAGATGATCCTGGCCGACGAGCCCGTGGCCAGCCTCGATCCTGTCCTCGCCCATTCGATCATGCAGTACCTCGAGGTGATCAACCGCGAAGACGGTGTCACCGTGTTGTGCAGCCTCCACTTCCTCGACCTGGTCCACCGTTATGGGCAACGGGTCATCGCCCTCAATGAGGGACGCAAGGTCTTCGAAGGTCTCCCGTCGGCAATAGACGACGAGATGTTCAAGGAGATCTATGGCCGGGAGGCCGAGAGGGTTGGCTGACGTCGATAGCACGCCGTTGGAGACGCCCCCCCAGGAGGAGTCCAAACCCGACGGGGGTCGCTCTCTGCGACGCACCCTGTGGATTCTCTTCGCAGTCATCGCATCGTTCGTCGTCTACGCCTACGGGTTCCAGGTAGTCGACGTCAATCTCGACCGTATCGGTGACCCGGTGCGCCAGGAGCGGTTCACCAACGTGATCCGCGCT